>Ga0209061_1001920_pt1 | contig 30070 bp, 31 predicted proteins | sample Coa_R1_10_FD_187157 | JGI IMG/M metagenome (GOLD analysis project Ga0209061, IMG submission 187157) | Surface soil microbial communities from Centralia Pennsylvania, which are recovering from an underground coalmine fire - Coalmine... | ecosystem: Environmental > Terrestrial > Soil >... | reverse complement strand
CGCTAAAGATCGCCTGCGGAGCTTCGACACTCACTGTGGCGCAGGGACTGCGCCAGGCTTGGTGCGCACGAGGTGCAGAGATGATGCCGAACCCATATCGACAGTACCGCACACTGCAGATCGCCACCGCCAGCACTGGGGACCTCGTTGTGCTGCTGTACGATGGCGCGGTGCAAGCGCTGATCCTCGCCGAGCAGGCGCTCGAAGCCCGGCGGTGGGCCGAGGCGACGCGGCACCTGATTCAGGCGCAGAAGATCGTGCTCGAGCTGAACAACGGCATTGACCTTGAACGCGGCGGCGATCTGGCGGCGAAGCTGCGCAGCCTCTACCTGTACATGTATCGGACGCTTGTCCAAGCGTCGTGCGAGAAAAACATCGAGCAGGTCCGCCACGTGCATGGTCTGCTGGACCAGCTGCGCGCCGCCTGGCGCGCTGTCGTCAAGGGCGAACCCGCGCCGCAGCGCAGCGGCGCAGCCGCCTGAACCACCACAAGGAGGCGACGACATGCCTTCTGCTCCTGCGCCAGACCGCCAGGCGTTGCTCGTACGGCTTCTCCAGCTCGCCCGCGATCAGCATGCGGCCTTGCTCGCCGAGGAGATCGATGCGTTCATGGCGGCCATGCCCGAGCGCGCGACGATCATCGCCGCGCTGGCGGAGTCGCCGGCAGAAGCGGCTGTCCCGGCGTCTGCCGATGACGAAACGGCGCGCGCGATCGCGGCGGCGTTTGCCGAAGTCGTGGCGCAGGACCAGGAAAACGAGCGGCTGTTGCGCTTGCAGATCGAAAGTACGCGGCTTGCGCTCACGGGCATCGCTCGCTGGCAGAGCGCTGCGCAAGGGTACCTGGCGGCGCTCAACGTCGAGTGCAACGGCGCGCTCGTCGATATCGCGTCGTAGGCGGGGGCGTGACCGCGCATGAGTCGGGGCAGAACGGTCACAGGATTTCTGCTCGGCTTCGCTGGCGTGGCGGCGATCGGCTTCGCTGTGCTGCTCGTGGCCACGGATAGCGCAAGACCGCAGCCGGAGCGGATCGTTGCCATGACCGCGACAGCGCCAGCGCGTGCCGCAGCCGCGCGGCCTTCGCCGACAGCGCCAGCCGAGTTCCCGCTGCTGGCGAATGGCAACCCGGCGATCGCGCGTCCTCATCATCCCGATCGGATCGTCATCCCGTCTATCGGACTCGACGCGCGCGTTGTGGACGTGGGCATGACGATCGAGAACGGCAAGCTGGTGTGGGAAACAGCGGCGTTCGCCGTGGGCTTCTACCAGGGCACAGCGCTACCGGGCACGGTTGGCAACGCCGTCTTTGCCGGTCACATCAGCAGCCCGGTCAGCCACAAAGGTGATGTTTTTCGCCACCTGCCCGAGGTGCGCATCGGCGACGAGATCGACGTGTTTCTCGCGCCGGCCGTGCCGGGCGGCCAGGAGACAGAGGTTCGGTACGCTATCGCGCAGATCAAACTGGTGAAGCCAACCGACGTTCAAGTGATGGATCCGACAACCGACGCGACCGTGACACTGTTGACCTGCTACCCCGATAATGTGTACACACAGCGCCTGGTCGTTGTCGGCAAGCTGCTGACGCCGTCTGCGCAGACGGCGCGCGTTCCGGACGCGAAAGGATAGACGGTATGCGCATCGATCCCATCGCGCTCTCGACCTACGCCAAACCGCCAACGCCGCCGCAGCCGCCGAAGCCGGAAACGGGCGGGCCCAACGCGCCACGCGATACGGTTGAGTTCAGCGCCGCCGCTTCGGCGCTGCTGCACGCGCAGCAGGCGAACGCGGGCGAGCGCGTAGCCGCAATCCGCGATGCGGTGCAGAGCGGTCTCTACCAGGTCGACACGCGTACGCTCGCGCTGAAGATTCTGCCGCATCTCTAGTGCGCCTGCGCCAACCGGGGTAGGCGACCAGCCACCCGATCGGCTACGCTAGCAGGACGGGTAGGCGGCGCGTGCCGCTGCTCCGCTGAGGACGCTGGAGGTGCCATGATGCGTAAGCTCTTGTTGCTGGCTCTGATCGGGGGGTTCCTGGCCGGGGCCTTCTTTGCCTTCCGCTGGTTCCGTGGCGATACGCTCTACGAAGAGGCGCTGCGTGCACTGGATGAAGAAGAAGCCGCCGCGCAGCAACAGGGTGTAGAGCAGCCCGCGCAGTCCTGAGCGTTCCTTATCCACCCGCATCTCGCGCGAACGCGTTGCTTCTCTTCTGGCCGCTGGTAAGAGAACCGGCGGCCAGTTGCTCATTGTTCGCTCGTTGCTGCCTTGCGCTCTGGCGTGGAATCGCACGGCAAGATAGGCGCTCGTCGGTTGTTGTCTCGCCGGTGGCGCTGTTGCTGCTGCCGCCCCGCCGGATACCGTTTCGTAGCGGGTAGTGCGATGGCATCAGGACAGGGCTGCGGATCGCGGGGCCCGCAACGAGACCGCGATGCCTCTTGCCCGCCGGGGCGTCGCGATGCGACCTCTGGCCTGCAGATCAGACGCGGTCAGAGGCGAGCGCCAGGGTGTGCGGCGCGGGTAGAGTAGCGCAAGCGAGTGGGCGATCCTGGGTACGCGCTACGAGCACCACCAGTAGCTGCTTCGTATCTCGCACGGAAATGCCCTGGCTCGCGCGTGCTTCGCATCGCGGTTGCCAGGCAAGGCTAGCGCACGCTCGCGAAGCTCGCGCTGGCACGCTGGGCCAGCCGCACTAGCCGCGCCGAGAGCCGCGCTGCCCGCCGCCGCGTATGGTCGCGGATGGCGATCGCCACGGCGTCCTCGCGTGCCTGCTCTTCCAGCGCGTTGTCCAGGGGCGCAAGCGGGATCGGCTCGCCGTACTTGTGCTCGAGCGCCAGCGCGATCAAGTGGTCAGCGAACTCGGGGTTTTTGGGCAGCAGCGAGCCATGCAGGTACGTGCCGAAGGCGTTACGATAGCGCGCGCCCTCGGTGCCATCCTCGCCGTTGTTGCCGAAGCCGGCGATCACGCGCGCGAGTGGCTGCGTCTTGCCGCGCAGGTAGGTGCGGCCGCCGTGGTTTTCGAAGCCAACGAGTCGCCGCCCTTCCCACTCGGCGACGATGTTGCCAATGCAGCGTGGCGTATCCGGCCCGGGGTGAATCGTCTCCAGATCGAAAACGCCAATGCCTGGCAGCTCGCTGCCATCGCTCGCCTGGTAGCGCGTGCCGAATAGCTGGTAGCCGCCGCATACGGCGAGAGCGGGCAACCCTTCTTCGATAGCCTCGCGCAGCGCGGGGCCTTTCTCCTGCAAATCGGAGGCGACGCGTGCCATTTCGCGATCCTGCCCGCCGCCAACGACGACCAGGTCGTACGCGGTGGGGTTGAACCGATCGCCAATGGTGATCGCGTCTTCCACGAGGTCGATCTGGCGCGCCTCGCAGCGACGACGCAGGCAGAAGACGTTGCCGCGGTCGCCGTACAGGTTCATGAGGTTGGGGTAGAGGTACGCCAGCCTGATGCGAAACTGCATGTGCCGGAAATCGCTCCCTGCAAACGTGCGGGGTCGGCGGTCGTTAGCGCCACCGCGTGCAGGCTATCACGCCGCGGGATTACCGTGAACCCCCGCGGCGGCGTGCGGGCGACAGATCGACGTGCGCTGCTAGCTTTGCTGTGCCGAGGCGCGGTAATCGCCGAACGGCCCGTCGCGCCATGCGAGGGCCGCTTTGAGTCCCTGCTCGCGCAGGATCGTGCCGAACGTTTTCCCGCTCGGCCGGTACGTGCTCAGCGCCTGCAGGTCGGCGCCGACGGCCAGCGCCGTGCGGATGCCCATCACCTCGTAGGCGCGGTTGATGCCGCGCTTGGAGAGCATCAGCAGGTCGCTTTCGATGTTCGCAATCCGTCGCGCGAAACGTTCCGTCTCCTCGGCCAGACGATCGGCGGGATAGGCGCGGTTCGCCCAGCCGATGCGCACCGCCTCCACGCCCGTGATCGGGTCGCCGGTGTAGAGCAGTTCGCGCGCCTTGCGCATCGGCATGTGCCACGGATGGTAGACCAGATCGGCGGTCGTCATGCCGCGTACGGGAGGATAGCCCAGGATTGCATCCTCGGCCACAAACATCAGGTCGCAGAACGTCGCCAGCTCGGTGCCGCCGGCCAGGCAGTAGCCATGCACCTGCGCGATCACTGGCTTGGCCAGCTCCCAGATCAGCCAGTAGCCGGAAAGCAGATGGTTCGCCCACTGCCCCTGCCCCGGGTGTACGGGGCCAACGTTCGGCAGCCCCGAGCGTGTATCGACGTACGCGCCGAGATCGTCGCTCTGGTTCGCGCCGGAGAGGTCGTAGCCGGCGGAGAAGCAGCGCCCCGCGCCGCGGATGATGATCACGCGCACGTGTGGATCGGCCTCGGCACGTTTGAGCGCGTCGAACAGCTCGCCGCGTAGCCTGTGCGAGAGCGCGTTCATCTTCTCCGGTCGGTTGAGGGTCACGATCGCCAGCCGGTCCTGCGTTTCATAGATGATGTCCCGATAGTCGCCGTCGCTCATCCTGTTGCCTCCGGGCAGCGTCTGCCGCGCTGGCGTCAGTATAGGCTGTGCCGCCACCGGGCGTATGGGCAGCGCCCGGCTGTGCGCGTAGAATGGGCGGACAACGCGGGAGGGCGGTGATGGTGACGGTGCAGGCCGTTCGCGATGTGCGTTGCATGGCCTGCGCACGGCTGCTCGGGCGCTGGGTACGTCTCGACGACGGCCGCGAGGGCTTTCTGCCGCCCTGTCGCGGCGCGCCGTTGATGGTCGCCGTGGCGCGCGGTGGCCTGCGCTGCACTCATTGCGGCGGTCGCGCCTATTTTGAGGAAAGCGAGCCGGACGACGACGTGGCGCGGCTCTTGCGCGGCAACGGTGCCTGAGATGGTATGTGCTGGCGCGCTACTCACTGGCGTCCGCGGTAGCGGCAGCACCCCGAGAGAGTACGCGATCGCCCGGGGGCGAAACCGCGGCGCGAAGCAACACCCGGGCCGGGTTGTACGAGTGCGCTGGCATACGGCTCGCTGTAACGCATCGGGCACGTGCCGGGGCGCTTACCAGCCAGAGAGAGGCGTGCACTCGCCGTGGAAGTGGCACCGCTCTCCCCTGGCGGGTTTACGATGCGTTGGGGGTGGCGAAGGCAGAGGGAAGCGGCCGCGTGAACCGCGCTTCCTCCCGCTGCACGAAGGAGGGTATAGTCGGCTGGCTCTCTCGGTCCGCCACGTTTACCAGCATCACGAACGTGCGCCTGGCGAAAACAAAGAGGGCGTAGCCGCCTGGCACTTTCAGAGCGTTTCGCGTACGTGGATCGCCTGCTCGCGCTCCGGGCCGACGCTGACGATCGCGACGGGCACGCCGATCAGCTCTTCCAGGCGGCGCACATAGGCCTGCGCTCGAGGCGGCAGCGCGGCGAAGGAGCGGATGTTGCTCGTCGGTGTTTGCCAGCCGGGCAGCATCTCCAGCCGCGGGCGGCAGGCGCCGAGCAGGGCGGTGTTGGCCGGGAAGCCACGCACATCGTCGCCATCGACCAGATAGCCGGTGCAGATGCCGATCTCGGGCAGATCGTCGAGCACATCCAGACGCGTGATCACGGCCGTCGTCAGGCCGTTGATCCGGGCCGTGTAGCGCGCGGCCACAGCGTCGAACCAGCCGCAGCGGCGGGCACGACCGGTGTTCGTGCCGAACTCCTGCCCGCGCTCGGCGATGTGCGCGCCGACGGCGTCATGGAGCTCGGTGGGCATCGGCCCGCTGCCAACGCGGGTCGTATACGCCTTGTACACGCCGACGATGCGCGTGATCGCGTTCGGACCGATGCCGGTGCCGAGCGCCGCACCCGCGGCCAGCGACGAGGGCACCGAACTCGTCACGTACTCGTAGGTGCCGAAGTCGAGGTCGAGCAGCGCGCCCTGCGCTCCTTCGAGCAGCACCTCCTCGCCGCGGTCGAGCGCCTCCTGCACCAGCGCGGAGGTATCGCACACGAACGGCTTCAGCCGCTGGCCGTACTCGCTGTACTCCTCGTAGATCGTCGCAAAGTCGAGTGGGTCGGCGTCGTACAGGCGGGTGAGGAGACGGTTTTTGTACGCCAGCACGTATTGGAGCCGCGTTTTGAAGAGCGCGGGGTCGATCAGATCGCCGACGCGGATGCCGATCCGACCGACCTTATCGACGAAGGCAGGGCCGATACCGCGGCCGGTAGTACCGATCGCCAGCGGCCCGCGCAGCGTCTCGTCGAGACGGTCGATGATCGGATGGTAGGGCATCACGACATGCGCGCGGTCGGAGATGAAGAGCCGCTCGACGCTCACACCGCGAGCGCGCAGCTGCTCGATCTCCGCGAGGACGTGTGCGGGGTCCAGCGCTACGCCGTTGCCGATCAAACAGGTCTTATCGGCGTAGAAGATGCCGGCGGGCACGAGCGTCAGTTTGAATGTGCCGAGGTGATTGATCACGGTATGGCCAGCGTTATCGCCCGCGGAGTAGCGGGCGATGATGTTGGCGTTGCGTGCTAGCAGATCGACGATGCGCCCTTTGCCCTCGTCGCCCCACTGACCACCGACCACCACGGTTGCTGGCATGGCGCTTCCGCTCCAGATATCCGGCCTTTTCCGAGTACAGCAAGAAGGCGCGCCCATCTCGGCGCGCCTGTTCTGGCAGGCCGCAGGCATTGTACGAACGTGCTGCCGCGCAACGCAAGCGCACCTGGTGGGTCAGCGCTGGCGCAGGCGGGGGTCGAGCTCATCGCGGATCGCATCGCCCGCGAGGTTGAAACCCAGCACGGTGAGCGTGATCGCGCCGCCAGAGAACAGCGCTTCCCAGGGATGGAGATCGAGCGCCTGGCGCCCCGCGGATACCATCTTCCCCCACGTTGTCGTGCCTTGCGGGCCAAGCCCGAGAAACGATAGCCCGGCCTCGGCGAGGATGTAGCCGCCGATTCCGATCGAGAAGATAACGATCACGGGCGCCATGACATTGGGCAGAATATGACTGCGCATGATGCGCAGATCACTTGCGCCGTAGGCGCGCGCCGCTTCGACGTATGGTAACCGCGCCGTTGTCAGCACAACCGACCGGACGATCCGTACCGCGGTTGCCCAGCCCAGGATGCCTAGGGCGAGCACGGTGAGCCATAGCGGAGCATCTTTCTTGACCTGCACGATCAGGAGTAGCAGAACAAGGCCGGGAAAGGCGCGCATCGCATCGACGAAGCGCTGAACAACAAGATCGGTGATGCCGGAAAAATACCCGGAAATGATGCCGATCGCGGTGCCGAGGGCAACAGCGAAGATCGATGCGCCAATGCCGATAAAGATCGCCGCGCGTGCACCCGCGATCACGCGCGCATAGATATCGCGTCCATATCCATCCGTGCCGAACCAGTGCGCCGCGGAGGGCGATTGATAGCGGCTCACGATCGTGGGCGAGCTGAGGCTTGGATTTTGCGCCACCTGGATCGGGTTGGCATTGGGATTGAACTGTGGGTTTGGTTGGGCGAAAGCGCGATTATCATCGTAACGCTGGATCAATGGAGAAGCGAGTGCAATACAGACAATAAGCAGGACGAGCCCTACGCCAAAAGCGCCAAGCTTGCGCTGTCTGATGAAGCGCACGATGCGCGATCGCAAAGTAGAAAATGCGGCACTCTTTTTCCAGGCATCGATCGTGCCAGCAGAAGGGGCTACCGTCTCGAGATTCGCCATTGCTCTTCCCTATACGTGTCGTTACGCCAACCGGATACGTGGGTCCATCCAGGCATAAACAATATCGACAATAAGATTCATCATGACGACGACAGACGCTGTCAGGATCACCGTCCCTTCGAATGGCGGAAAATCTCGCACCAGTAAACGCGATAAGAGATACTGTCCGACGCCGTGGATATTGAACATGTTTTCGAGAATGATCTGCCCTGAGATGATATCCGCAATCGCAAGACCAAGAATGGTGACGATGGGGATCATGGCGTTCTTGAGCGCGTGCCGTAGGATAACCGTTCTTTCCTGCAGACCTTTGGCAAAGGCTGTACGCACGTAATCCTGGCGCAAAACTTCTAGCAACTGCGAACGCAACAGGCGCATGATGCCAGCTCCGCCGGCGATCCCACCAGCAAAAGCAGGAATAGCGTACAATTTCAGCGCGGCCGCCGGTTGCGTCCACAGGTGCGGATGGCTGATCAAGTCAATGGTCCACAAGTGGAGACGCAGTACAATGAAAAGCAGGATGACAGCGCTGAAAAAAACGGGTGTTGCGACGGCGAGAATCGAGAACGTCCGCAAAATATAATCCGCCCAGGAGTCCTGCCGCACGGCGCTGATGATACCGACCGGCATGCTGATCGCGAAGGCAACGATCAGGATGCTTGTACCCAGCTCAAGGGTGTACGGCAGGCGGTCGCCGAGTTCGCGCCAGGTGGTGCGGTGAGTTTCGTAAGAGCGTCCAAGGCTGGCGTGCGATAGACTCGCCATGAAGGTGATGTACTGGCGCCAGAGCGGCTTATCCAGGCCGAGATCCTTGCGTAGCTGGTTAACTGCCTGCCGCTGATCGGTGAGCTCCATGCGGGCACCCGCTTGTTGCTGGGCGTAATCACCCGGTAGAGCGCGGACAGCGATAAAGACGAGCGTCGCAACGAGCCAGATGACGACAGCATTGAGAATGAGCCGTCGCGCAATATAGTGCGACATCGCGCTGCTCCTGTACGCGTTCCACGGCCAGCGTCCGGCGTTCTCAGGGGATCGATGCAGGCGGGCGCCCCTGATACGACGGATCGGTAGGGATGAGCCATGATCGCTGCGGGCTCAGATGATCGGCCGGCAGGTTCCAGCCGATGCCGTTGCGGCCATTGACCGGTTGCTGCTTGAGATTGGCGTGCACATAGTTCCAGATAACCGTTCTAACGATATAGTTGTACAGCACAACGGTGCCATACATCGCGTTCTGCAAGAGAATGTTCTGTATTTGCCGTACGATGCCGACGGATTTCTGCTGGTCGAGCGTTTGCAAGGCAGAGACAAGCAGCTGATCGAGGTCCGGGTTGTTGACATGGTTGAAGTTTGAGGTCGATTTAGAATAGAAGGTGCTGAACAGCGTTTGTCGCGGGTCGACGGAGTTGACGCGCGATGTCCAGCCAAACCAGTTGGGGAACTTGCCGTTGGCAAGATTGGGGATGATCTCGGTATTGTAGTCGGTTTGCGTTGACTTGAATTGCTGGACGCCCAGCGCGTCGTTCAGCATCTTCGGCAGAATCTGTGCCGTGGCCGGATACACGGCCAGCCATGTCTGCGGGATCTTGATGTCGACATCGCCCAGCGCTGGCCCGCCCCCGGCCTGCCAGAGCTGCCGCGCAGACTGGATCTCGGCGGCGCGATCAGTACCGTATCCCGGCGCTTTGGTGAGTTGATCGGTTGGAATGGCGTAAAGCTCTTGAAGCCAGGTAACCGGTCCGCTCACCTGGCCCAGCCCCTGATGCAGCGACTGGATGAGTCCGCGGCGGTCGATCGCTTGATTGAGCGCCTGCACCAGACGGATATCCTTGAACTGCTGATTCATGTTTAGCGCAAGCAGGACCGTGTTCGCGACGCCGGTCAGAACCTCGTACGTGGCGCTTTTGTGCGCATCCAGCAGCGCTTTGGCAATGCTATCGTCGGGAGGAGTGATTCCGTCGATCTGTTTCTGCTCGAATGCGGCGCGCTGCGCATTCGGATCCTCGAAAATCGCTTCCCCGATCGATCCATCGAGATAAGGAATGCCCGGGCGAAAGTAGTTTGGATTCCGTTTGCTCAGGACCCCTTTCCCCGCGCGCCATTGCACAAGCTGGAAGGGACCGGTGCCGATCATGGCCTGTTCGGTCAGCGTGTGCGAGTCTTTCTCGAACATCAGCGTCGCTTCCTTGTTCGGAATGCCGCTGAAGTACGCTGCGAGATAATCGAGCACCGAGCCGTTGGGATTCTGGAACGTGAGCGTGATCGTGTACTTGTCTGGTGTTTCGATTTTGGTGATCTGCGAGTAGAACGGTTTGCGCTGGAAATCGGTCACAACCGTACCATCGGCGAGCTTGCCAGCGGCTTGTCGTTCGCAGTGCCAGCGCACATCATCGGACGTGAACTCGCGCCCGTTCGCGGGTGGGATGTTCTGGAAGTGAACGTCCTGTCGCAAGTGAAAGGTATATGTCTGCGCATCTGGCGATTCGTACTTTTCGGCGAGGTCTCCTTCCAGCACGCCTTTGTCCGGATCGATGTACCACACGAGTTTGTTCAGAATGACGTTGGAAAGGTTGAGCGTCGGATCCCCCAGCGCGCGGTGGACATCAACGCTGTCGTAGACTTGCGCGCCCCCGGCTCCGCGTGCGTATCCGCCGCGTACTGGTTGCTCCCCGGCCTGGGGCGAGCCAGCGGGCGTACCGGCAGGGCGACTGCTCGTTGCCGCAGCCCGGGGGCTACCCGCGGCGGTCGCGGCTGTCGCCGCTGGTGCCGTGGAGGGAGTGCCGCTCTTGTTTTTGTTGCTGCCGCCGCAGGCTGCCAGAAAACCCGCGGTACCCAGCCCGGCCCCGCTCGCGAGCAGGGCGCGCCGCCGTAGTCGCCTCGTACCGTAACCGTAGAAGCTCATCTGCTGCCCTCTCCTTCGCTTTCGCGTGCGTCCACCGCGTGCATAGCGATCTTGTCCAAGAACTATAGCACAGCGCAGTAGATCGTCTCCTCCTCTACCAATGTGTGCATGATTTCACAAGTGTTGTGATGAAGACGCATGAGGAAGTCGCGCGAGATGCCCCCTAGGCTCTCTCAAAACTACGGGAGCAACAAAGTAAGGGCATTTTTTCATTCTGGATGACGCAGAGACCGGATCTTTTGTGCTCTTCGGTGCGGGAGATAGGAGGAGCCCGAGCAACGCGCTGCGTAGAAGCGAAGAGACTGTTCAGGGTTGCAGCCGTCGCCGCGTAGCTGCTGATGAGCACCAGCCCTTTTGAGCATGGCACGAGCGGCGCTTTTGCCCGATCTTGCGTGGAGAGAGAGAGCGGAAGCCGGGCGCGCGCCTCAGCTGGTCAGCGCGGCGAGCGCCGCCTGCGCGCAGGCGAGGTCGATGGCATCGCTCGCGCCGCTGCATGCAACTGCCCCCAGCGTCTCGCCGTCGCGCTTGATCGGCAGCGCGCCACCTCCTGCTGCAACCATCCCTCCGCTCTGCACGACCAGCGCCTGGAACCAGGGAGCCTGCGCAAAACGTTCGATGTTCGCCCCTGCCGTGCGGAACCCTGCCGCCGTGTACGCCAGCGCGTGCGCGGAATCCGCCGTGAGCCAGGGCGCCCGCTCCATGCGTACCAGCGCGAGCAGATGCCCGCCCGCATCCACGACCGCGGTGCTGATCGCGGCCCCTTCGCTGGCAGCCCGCGCATGCGCGGCGGCGATCATCCGCAAAGCCTCGTCCGTCGTGAGCGCCATCGCCTCCCTCCAGCCCACAGCCGTCACGGTTCTTGCGCTTACTGTGCCCCGCATGCAGCGAGATGGCAAGGTGCGGCTGCTTAGCTTCCAGCCGCAACCCCGTCAGCATCGCGGTACGGCTCGCAGTAGCCCTCGAAGCGCAGCGTGTGGCCGTCGTAGCGCAGGATCGTCACCGAGGCCGGGGCGGTCTCCGTCGTGTGCAGGTCGTCGAACGCGCCGCCACCACAGGCGAAACGCAACGCCAGGATCGGGTCGCGGTGCGAAATGCAAATCGCGGGGCCGCCGCCCGAGAGGCGCAGCGCCAACAGCACGGCGCGACGCATCCGCTCGGCCTGCGCGGCTATCGATTCACCCGCCGTGCACGCTGATGGACGTTCCTGCCAGACGCGCCAAACCTCGGGATGGCGTTCGGGAATGATCGCCCACGGCAGCCCTTCCCAGAAATGCGCCAGCCCGCTTTCGATCAGCAGGCGGGAGCGGCGCACGGGCACGCCGGGCAGCGCGGTAGCGATGATGCGTGCAGTTTGCACAGCGCGCAGCAGAGGGCTCGTCAGGATCAGCCGCGCACCGGTACCCGCCAGATACGCGGCCGTGGCCGACGCCTGGACGCGCCCCTCTTCGGTCAGACGAAAGCGCGGCAGCCAGCCGTACGCGATGCGGTTGGGGTTGTGCACGAGCCCGTGCCGCACGAGGTAGATGCGGCCAGGGGGAACGGCAGCCCTCGCGGATCCCACGATGCGCTATCCGCCGGTCACAACACCCTGCGCGGTGAGAAACTCCCGCGTCGCCTCGACGGTGGGAAAGACGCGCGAGCCGATCTCGTCGATCGCGTCGATCACCTCGTCGCTGACGTTCGCCTCGTAGGCAAGATCGATAACATCGGCGCGCTCGACGCGCCCCTGGCGCTCGAACGCGGCCTGCACGAACGGGGCGACCTGACTCCACGAGACGGCCATGCACTCACTCCGGGCGCGGTTTGCTGCTGATGCTCGCGCCGCGATCAGTCTACCGAAGCGCGCGCGCAGGCGGAACGCCCGTGCACGCCCCTTCTGACGGACGCAAGGATGGCAGAGGCATGTAGACTACAAACATGGCAACCTTCGACGCGATTGTGCTCGGACTCGGTGGCATGGGCAGTGCCGCCGCGTACCATCTGGCGCGGCGCGGTAAGCGCGTGCTCGGCCTGGAGCAGTTCGTACCGGCGCATGACCGTGGCTCTTCACACGGCCATTCGCGCATCTACCGCCAGGCGTACATGGAAGGCGCGCAGTACGTGCCGTTGCTGCTCCGTGCCTACGACCTCTGGCGCGAACTGGAACGCGAGTCGGGGCGCGAACTGCTGCGCCTGACCGGCGGGCTGATGATCGGTCCTGCCGGCTCGCGCGCGGTGGATGGCGCGCGTCGCAGCGCCGAGGCGCACGGCATCTCCTATCATTTGCTCGATGCCGCCGAGGTGCGCAAGCGCTTCCCGCAGTTCGCTGTTCGCGACGACGATATCGCCCTCTACGAGGCAACAGCAGGGGCGCTGTTCCCCGAGGATGCGGTGCGCGCACATCTCGAGCTTGCTGTTGCGGCAGGCGCCGACCTTCGCTTCGGGACGCGCGTCGAGGGCTGGTCGGTTGGGGCAGAGGGCGTGCGCGTGCGCGCTGGCGGTGAGGTCCACCGCGCCGCGACGCTGGCGATCACCGCCGGCGCATGGGCCGCGCAGGCGCTTGCCGATCTCGCCCTGCCGCTCCAGCCCGAGCGGAACGTGCAATGCTGGTGGCGGCCGCGAGCGCATCCCGAGCGATTCACCCCCGATCGCATGCCGATCTTCATCTGGGAGCAGGGCGAACGCGCGCTGTACGGCCTGCCCGACCTCAGAGGCGAGGGGGTCAAGGCGGCGATCCATCACTCTGGCGAAGCGATCGATTCCGACGATCCCTCCCGCGTCGCGCGTGCGGACGAGATCGCGCTCGTGCGCGAACGGTTGGCTGAAACTCTGCCCGACTTGCCCGGTGAATTGCTCGCTGCTTCGGTGTGCATGTACACCAACACGCCCGATGAGCATTTCCTCATCGGCTTGCACCCGCGTGAGCCGCGCGTGGCGATCGCCGCCGGTTTCTCTGGCCACGGGTTCAAGTTTGCGCCTGTGGTCGGCGAGATCCTCGCCGGGTTGTGCAGCGACGGCGTCTCGCCGCTACCGATCGAGCCGTTCCGCCTCGAACGCTTCGGCGCGGCTCCCGTGGGGTAGAGGAGCGCTTCCCTGGCCGACGCTGCTCCAGCGAGAACATGCATGAAGGAAGAACCGTGCCGATCTACGTTGCGCGCGTTATCGATGGTCTCGAACAGATTGCCGCCGACGATCTGCGCGAGCGACTGCGGCGCGTTCGCATGCTCGACACGCTCACCAGCCTCGAGGGCGACAGCGCGTTGCTCCTCGTTCGTCATCACATGTTGCCTGCCGAGATGCCGGCCTTACCGCTGGTCGAGGACCTTGGCCTGCTCGTCGCCGATGCGCGTGGCATCCCGGCCGGCTGGAGCGGGCTGCAGGCCGTGCGCGCCGCGGTGGCGGCAGCACGCGGCTGGGACGAGGCGATCGCGCTGATCGCCACGGTCTTGCCTGGCCACACGCGGCGCACAACGTTCCATGTCTCTGCCTGGCCCACCGGTTCACATGCTTTCCTGCGCTCCGATCTCCAGCGTGCCATCGCGCAGGGCATCGTCGAGCGCTTCCCCGGCTGGAAGCTCGTGCCGCGGGACGCGCATTTCGAGGTCTTCGCCGACCTCGTGGGCGAACGCTTGCTTGTGGCTCTGCGCCTGCCGCGCCGCGCGGTCGACAAGCCGCTCAAGGCGACACCCGCCGGAACGCCGCGGCCAAGCGTAGCGGCGGCGCTGGTGCGGCTGAGCAACCCCCGGGCCGATGATCTTTTTCTCGACCCGCTGTGCGAAGCGGGCGCGGTGCTGATCGCGCGCGGGATGTGGGGACGTTACCGCTACCTTCTTGGTGGTGATCCGGTTGAGCGCATGATCGCCGCGGTGCGCGCGAATATCGGCCCACGTTTCAAACCGCGTACCCTTTGCCTCTGGCGTCCCGATCTTCTGCCCCTCGCCCCGGCGAGCGTCTCCTGCATCGCCACGTTCTTGCGCCCCGGTGTCGAAAGCAGTGCTAACAAGAGCGAGCGCGCCCGACACGCGGCCCTGTTCGCCGAATGGCGACGCGTGCTCGTCCCCGGCGGGCGACTCGTCGTCCTCGGATACGATCGGCGCGCACTCGATGCCGCCTTCGTTCGCCAGCCAGCGCTCCAGATCGAGCAGCGGATCATCGTCGCGCCGCGGGGCAAGACGGCGGTGATCGCCGTCGCGCGCCTCCACGCCGCCGGCCGCGAGCGCACCATCTCGGCCGCGCAACGGCCCGAGCCGGCGCCGCCTCGCAAGTAGGGTGGGCCCATCGCCACCAGGTGGGGTGCCGGCTGGCCACTGGCGGTGGTGAAGGCGGTAAGCTGGAGGCGGGTATCGCGCGGGCGCGCGGTCTACATGGAGCGAAAGCACTGAAGGAAGGCGACATGGCGATCCAGGAGATCGCGGCGCTGCCGGATGCGTTGGCGCGGCAGGAAGCGTTGCAGCGTCTGCGGCGCATCGTGCGTGACTATGAGTCCGCGATCACGGCATTCTCCGGCGGTGTCGATTCCACCCTCGTGGCCGTCGTTGCGCAGCAAGAACTGGGCGAGCGTGCTCTGGCTGTCACGGCCGTCTCGCCCAGCCTCGCACCGAGCGAACGCGACGAGACGCGAGCGTTGGCAACGGCGCTCAACCTGCGCCATCGTTTTATCGAGACGCGCGAGCTGGAGGATCCGCGCTACGCGGCCAATCCGCGCGACCGCTGCTACTTCTGCAAGACGCACCTTTACGACGCGCTCGCACCATTGGCGTGCGAGATCGGGGCGCGATACGTGCTCAACGGCTTCAATCTCGATGACCGCGGCGATTGGCGTCCCGGCGCGCGCGCGGCCGCCGAACGTGGCGATCTCGTGCGCTCACCGCTGCTCGACGCTGGCTTCGACAAGACGATGATTCGCGCCGTCGCGCGCGATCTCGGCCTGCCAAACTGGGACAAGCCCGCCATGGCCTGCCTCGCCTCGCGTATCCCGTACGGCACGCCCGTGACCGTCGAAACGCTCGACCGGATCGCTCATGCCGAAGCGGTCCTGCGTGCGCTCGGGTTGCGGCAGGTGCGTGTACGCCATCATGGCGAGGTTGCGCGTATCGAAACCGATACCGAGGGGATGGCGTTGCTCCTGCGCGAGGATGTCCGCGCCCGTGCCGTCGAGGGAGTGCGCCACGCCGGCTACGCCTTCGTCGCGCTCGACCTCGCCGGCTACCGCCGCGGCAGCCTAAACGAGACGCCGGCGGCGGAGATGGCTGGCCACTGAGATCGGGGAGTGACCGCAAGGATGGATAGCCAGCAGGTGCGCATCCTGCTCGAGGCGGTGCGCGCTGGAACAACGACGCCGGACGAGGCGCTGGAAGCGCTCGCACGACTGCCGTACGAAGATCTGGGCTTCGCCCGCATCGATCATCATCGAGCGCTGCGCGAGGGCTTCCCCGAGGTCGTCCTCGGCTTGAAGAAGACACCCGCGCAGGTGGCCGAGATCGGCGCGCGCATCGTTGCCGCCAGCGGGCGCCTGCTGGTCACGCGCGCGAACCAGGAGCAGCATGCCGCGCTCGCCGCTGCCGTGCCTGATGCCATCTACCATCCCGTGCCCTCGCTGATCATCGTCGATCGGGCGCCACTCCCGCGTGTGGGGAACGTTGCCGTGGTCTGCGCGGGTACCGCCGATCTGCCCGTGGCCGAGGAAGCGGCGAACACCGCCGAGATGATGGGCAGCGTGGTGACCCGCATCTACGATGTTGGCGTGGCCGGGTTGCATCGGTTGCTCGCGCATCTGCCCGCGCTGCGGTCGGCGTGCGCGATCGTGGTCGTGGCGGGCATGGAAGGGGCGCTGCCCAGCGTGGTCGGCGGGTTGGTGGGCGTGCCGGTGATTGCAGTGCCAACATCGGTGGGGTATGGTGCGAGCTTCGGCGGTCTCGCGGCGCTGCTCACGATGCTGAACAGCTGCGCGGCCGGCGTCGCCGTCGTCAACATCGATAACGGGTTCGGCGCGGGCTACATCGCGGCGCTGATCAACCGGCTGGCGCATTCTGCACGGCCAGGGGATGGCTGCCCATGAGCCGCGTCGCCTACATTGATTGCTTCTCCGGTGCCAGCGGCGACATGTTGCTCGGCGCGCTGGTCGATGCTGGCCTCGCCATCGAACGGCTGCGCGAAGAGCTGCGCACGCTGCCGCTCGATGGCTATCGTATTGCGGTGGAGCGAGTCCAGCGCGCGGGGATCGCGGCGACAAGCGTGCGTGTTATCGTCAGCGAGGAGGTGCAGCCCCACCGCCGTCTCGACGATATTCGCGCTATCCTTGCGGCGACGACGCTGCCCGACACCGATCGGGAGCAGGCGCTGCGTGTCTTCGTCGCGCTGGCCGAGGCCGAAGCGCGTGTGCATGGCGTGACGCCGGAGGAGATCGCCTTTCACGAGGTCGGCGCGGTCGATGCCATCGTCGATATCGTCGGCACGGTGGTCGGGCTGCGGCTGCTGGGCATCGAGGCGGTGTACGCCTCGCCGCTACCCGTGGGCCGCGGCATCGCACGCAGCATGCATGGTTTGCTGCCCGTGCCCGCCCCGGCCACGCTGGAGCTGCTGGCAGGGGCGAATGCGCCGCTGACGCCCTACCGACCAGGCGACGACTTCGAGCTGCTAACGCCCACGGCGGCGGCGCTGCTGACGTGTCTGGCGCGTTTCGAGCAGCCCGCGCTGCGTCTGGAGCGGATCGGCTACGGCGCCGGCGCACGCGACACGCCCGGTCGCCCGAACGTGCTCCGCCTCTGGCTGGGCGAAACGGCTTCTGCCGGTGCGGACGAAGAGACAGAGCCGCTGCTCGTCGTCGAAACGAACATCGACGATACCAACCCGCAGATCTACGGCTGGCTGCTAGAGCGGCTGTTCGCCGCCGGCGCGCTCGATGCCTGGCTGACACCGGCCTATATGAAGAAGAATCGGCCGGGCACGATCGTGCACGCGCTCTGCCGGCCCGATACCGAGCCGGCGATCGCGGACGTGCTGCTGCGCGAGAGCACGACGCTCGGCGTGCGCAGGTACGCCGTCGAACGTCGCGCCGTGCCGCGCGAGATCGTGCGCTTCGCCTCCAGTCTGGGCGAGGTGCGTGTCAAGCTGAAACGGTTGCCGGGCGAGGCGGCGCGCATCGCGCCGGAATACGACGATTGCGTTGCGCTGGCGCGCGCCTCCGGCCTGCCATTGATCGAGGTGTACCGCATCGTCACCCGCGAGGCAGAGGATGCGCTGCTCTCCTCCGCGGCAGAGAGTCGGACCAGGGAGTAAGATCCCCGCGGCCAGGCGGCGCCGTCCGGAAGAACGCCCCAGGTTGTGCGGGGGTGGCGTCTGCCGCGCTTCCCGCATTCCACGCATGGCGTAAGATGACCCGTATGGCCGTGGCGGGACGAGTGGTGCTGATCGTCAACGCGGGAGAAGACCCCGGCCGTGCGCTCGCGCTGCGCTTCGCGCGCGATGGCGCGGCGCTTGCGCTCTGCGACCCCGACGCGGCGAAGCTGGCCGAGACGGCGCTGCGCTGCGGAGATCGCGTCCACTCGCGTGTCACTAGCCTCGCCGACGCGATCGCCGTCGGCCGGCTGTTCGCTGAAACGCGCACACGCTACGGCGCGATCGATGCGCTTATCCTGACGCCATGCCGCGCCGCAGACGCAGGGCTACTGGCGCGGCCGTTTGCCGACTGGGAGCGCGTCATCGCTGCCGACCTGATCGGCGCGGCGCGCTGTGTATACCACGCGCTGCCGGGGATGGTCGAACACGGCCATGGGCGTATCGTCGCGTTCGTGCTGGCCGCCGATCCGGCGCTCGCCGAGACCGCTCGCGCCACGCGCGATGCCGGCGTGCTCGGTCTGATGCGCGCGGTAACGCGCGAACTGGAGCGGCAACGCTGCAAGGATGTGTTCTTCAACGCTCTGGTGCTCGGCGAAGAGGACCTTGCTGCCGAGCTACCCGAGGAGGCTGCCGAAGCACTCTACCGACGCGTGCGGCGGCTGATCGATCTCCCTGCCGGAGGCCCGGTGGGATCCCTGTTCGGGGCACGCTTCGAGCCGGAGCCACGAACGCCCGAAGGCGCTCCGCCACCGTAGCGGTATGGTCTGCTCTTATGAGCAAGGGGGAAAGCGCGCCGGGATCAGGCGGCGCGCGGCGCGCGCGCGGGCCGGCGTGGAGTGAGGGTACCCGCGATCGTCCGGCGTGGACGGCGTGGCGGCGCCGCTGGATCGATTGCGAGCGCATGCTCCAGATGCTCGCGTAGCAGCCGGATCGCCCGCGCATGGAGCTGGCTCACACGCGATTCGCTAATGCCCAGCAGGCGCGCGACCTCGCGCATCGATTGCCCGCGCCGGTAGTGGGCATCGATCAGTATCTCTTCGCGTGGTGGTAGGGCGGCGATCGCGTCGCGCAGCAGCCGGCTCAGTTCGCGCCGGTCGAGTCGTTCGGCCGGATCGCCCTCGGGATCCTCATCGGCCAGCAGGTTGAGCAAACTGAAGCCGTTGTCGTCGCCGCTTGTCGACGCGCCGTTGTGGCCGTCATCCACCTGTTCGAGCGAGACGAGCGTATGGCCGAGGTCCTGCAGCGTGCGGCGCAACTGGTCGAGCGGCTGGCCGAGCGCGGCCGCGATCTCGGTCAGCTCAGGCCAGCGGCCGCTGGCGTGCGCCAGCGTGGCAGCTACGCGATCGATCTCCTTGCCCTTGGCGCGGAGGCTGCGCGGCAGCGGGTCGAGCGTGCGCAGCGCATCCTGGATCGTGGTGCGGATGTGCATCACCGCCCAGGTGCTGAACTTGAGTCCTCGCTCCTCTTCGAAGGTATCGACGGCAGCGATCAGCCCCTCGGTGCCGTACGAGAGCAGGTCATCGTAATCGAGTAGGACGCTCTGGCCCGCGTGTCGAGCCATCGCGTTGGCCACGTACCGTACCAGCGGCAGATGCCGCGCGATCATCGCCTCGCGCGCGGCTCGCTCTTGTGGCGAGAGTGCGTCGAGCGCGCGCCGCGCGCGCCGCGGCGCCGATGCGGCCGGCTCCGCTAGTACCGGCGCCGCGTCCGACGCGATCGCCGGATCGATCTGCGCGTATGAGCCGCGCGACACTGCCGTAACCGCTATCTCCATCGTCCGCCCCCCGCTGGGATTGCAGTTTTATTGCTATCCGGAGTATCCCAGCGGAGGGCAGCTGTCATAATCCGTGCAATCCCGGTCTTTCTCTCCGCGTCTCCCTGATACGCTGATCAGGAAATCCCTGATTTTTGTCGCGTTTTTGCTATACCGATACGATCGCGCGCCCGAAATACCACGGCGCTCGCCATCGCCGTGTTGCGAATTCTTTAGAAAAGTTGCGTTGCGTCAGGCATCTGTCATGTAGACAGCTGGTGCCCACGCCGCCCCTACCCGGACGTGCAGGCGTGCAGAGAAACGACCAGGGCTGTCGTACAAGCGACAGCCCTGCTGCGAGTGAACGCGCGCGTCGAGAAAAAAGAGATTAGTGCAGCGCCAGCGCCTCTTGCGTGGCAGCCTCGCCCTCGGCTGTGCGGGCGGCCACCCGGCGCCGCATCGACTCGCGGGCTTTCTTGTCGCTCACGAATGCGCCGGCGAGGCAGGAGAGCAGCAGAATCGCGGCTGTCATCAGGAACGCTTCGTGGTAGGCGAGCACACTCGCGGTTCCGGGGCTCTTGCCCGCATGGATGTAGGCGTTCGTCCGGCTAACGAGGATGGTAGCGGCAAGCGCGACACCAAACGAGGCGAACATTTGTCGCATCGTGTTGTAGATCGAGGAGGCTGCGCCCTGCTTATCGCTCGGTAGCGGGCCGTAGATGATCGTCTGCGACGCGACCATGCCGAACCCGAACGGCAGGCCGCGCAGCGTTAGCAGCAGGATAATGACCGGCGCGCTCGTGTTCTGACCGACGAACGCGAAGGGTAGCAACACCAGCGCGCCCAGGCCAAATCCGATCAGCATCAGCCGCCGTGGCCCGACGCGCGTGTAGAGGCGGCTGGCCGCGGGCAGCGAGATCACGGTGCCAAAGGCGCTGGGTGCCTGAATCAGCCCCGCGTGGAGCGGATCGTGCCCTTGCAGCTCCTGCAAGTAGAGCACGAGCAGGAAGAGGAAACCGGAGAAGGCGCAGAACGAGGCGACCACACCCATATTACCCAGCGTAAACAGCGAGCTTTTGAACAGGCGCAAATCGAGCAGCGGCGGATCGGCGTGCAGTTCCCACAAGCAGAAGGCTGTCAGGATCGCCAGCCCGCCGATGCCCGACGAGACGACGCGCGGCGCGGTGAAGCCGTAATCGGCCGCTTCGGCGAGCGCGTAGAGGATCAGCGCCGCCGAAGCCCCGCCGAGCACGAGCCCCAGGAAATCGAACCGGCCCTGCGCGTAGGCCTCCTTGTGCTCGCGCAGGATCTTCCAGCTCAAGAAGAGGCCGATGATGCCGATCGGCAGGTTGATGTAGAAGATCCAGCGCCATGTCGTGTACTCGACGAGGTAGCCAGCCAGCACCGGCCCGAAGACCGGCGCGAACACGACCGGCACGGAGATGATCGCCGAGGCCTTGGCCCGCTCTTCGCCAGGAAAGGCGCGCGAGAGGATCGCCGTGCTCACCGGCGTCATCATGCCGCCGCCCATCCCCTGCAGGAAGCGGAAGAGCACGAGTTGCCAGAGCGTCTGCGACAGACCGCAGAGCGCCGAGAAGAACGTGAACACCGCCATCGCCAGCATGAAGGTCTTCTTCGTGCCGAAGCGGTCGGAAAGGAAGCCCGAGCTGGGGATGAAGATCGCCAGGCTCAGCAGATAGCCGGTGACCGTCCATTCGACCGCCTGGGTGCTGGCGTGGAAGTCTTTGCTCAGCGTCGGGATCGCAACGTTCACCGCCGTGCTGTCCACCATGTCCATGGTCAGCCCGAAGATGAACACGATCGCGACGAGGTACTTGTATTCCAGGCGGTAGAGACGCGAGAGCATGCGGTAACCCCTCCACCTCACCGGCCGAGGTCGCGTTCCTGGAGAGGCACAAGACCGGCAGGTGTTCGCGCCGCTGTGCGCGGTGAGGCACTTTTCTTATCTTGCGCCTCGCGATGTCGCGCGTCAATTGCGTGGCTCACCCCGCGACGCGGACGGCTATGCGCCCGCGTTTTCCGTAGCGTTGTCGCCGAAGTCCGGCTCATCCGCCAGGAAGGGGTTGCGCGTGACCTGTAGCTCCTGTCTGACCACCGTCAGCGTGAGCGGCGCCACGTCTGCCGTGACCACCACGCCCGGCCCGATGTACGCGCCGTAGCCGACCTTCACGCCAGGGTAGAGCAGCACGCCGATGCCGGTGCGCGCCCGCGCGCCGATGATGGCGCCGAACTTCGCCCGGCCAGTGCGCAGCCGTTCGCCGCCCACGGTCGAGCGCACCGGTGGCGGGTAGAAAGGCTGGTTGCCCGTGACGGTGCCGAAGGCGAGGCTCGCTCCTTCATCCACCACGCTATCGCCGAGATAGGTGTGATGCAGGTGGACGTTATCGCCCACCCACGAGCGCGCCACCTCGCAGCCGTAGCCGATCTCGACATTCGCGCCGATCATGCTGCCACGCACGAGGCTGCCGGTGCCCACGATGCTGCCCGGCCCGATCCACGCTGGCCCCACGATCTGCGCGCCGGGAAAGATGCGCGCGCCCTCGCTCTGCACGGGACGGCCAGCGCGCGCCTCCCGTTCGAGAAACAGATCCATTACCTCGAGCACATGCCAGGGGTATTTCAGCGGCTTCCACGCCCCGGCGTATGGGAGCAGCACATAGCGCCGCCGCGCAAATAGCGCCGCCAGCGCGCGCTCGTAGTGATCGTCGCGCTCGAGCGGCTTGCGGTACTCTTCCTCCAGCGCCGTACCCAGCGCTGCCGCATCGCGATGCCAGTGGATCACGATATTGATCAGATCGCCTGGTTCGTTGCCTGCTCCGGGCTTTTCGATGATGCCGCGTAAACGTCCCTCCGCGTCGACACTGAGATAGCCGGCAGGGAAGTATTCGCGCACACGCAGGCCGGTGATGATGCCGTCGATACCCTGACCCTCGGCCATAGCGATGCGGCTGGCCAGCGTGGCGAACAGCTCTGGCTCCACGACATCGTGCGCCTGCGTGACCAGCAGCGGACGCGCGGCGGCGTCTCCCAGCGCGCGTTGCGCCGTGAGGATCGCATCGCCCATGCCTCGCGCCTCGCGTTGCACCACGACCTCGCGCAGCGCTCCAGGTGGGGCGTGCTCACGGAGCAGCGACCTGATCCGTCCCTCGGTGCGCGGCGTGGCCACCACAACAACATCGTGAAAGCCGGCGGCGGTCAGCGCCGCGAGGTGGTGCGCCAGCAGCGGCCGCCCCAGGATTGGCAGCAGCGTTTTGTCGCGCAGCGGCTGGAAGCGGCTGTTCGCGCCGCCCGCCAGTACGATCGCGATGGTGGAACCGGCCATGCAGTGCCTCCTCGATGCCGGTGCGCGGCGTAGGTGTGCTACAACGCCGGCAGCAGGTCACGCGCGAGCGTTTCCGCTTCCGCGACAAGCGGCGCAAGCCAGTCGCGGAAGGCGTGCGCTGGCTGGCCATCTCCGTCGAGCAGCGTCGCGGGCAGCAGTCGTTCCGTCGCGGCGATACGCTCCAGCGGGACGCTGCCATACCGTACCGCGTATTGCCCCGTCTCCTCGCGCTCCAGTGTCACGCATACACCGCTTTCACCCGCCAGCGCGCGGTCAACGGCAGCAGCGCCAGCGGCGAACGCCTCGTCGCGGTCGAGCGCGTTGCCCGGCAGCAACGCCGTTTTCTGGAGCGCTCCGAGTACGTCGAGACGGCAGCGACGCCCGGTCTCGCGCTCCAGCAAGTGCCGCAGCCATGCGCCTGGCGCGGCGCTGTCGCGGTGGCCGAACGCGTCAGCGTGATCGCTATGTCCCGCGCCGAGAGGGGCGCCGTCGGCCCCCGTGGCATGCTCGGCGATGGCGATCACGGCACAATCGTGGCAGGCCAGCGCGCGCTCGACGAGCGCCAGGACGCGTTCGGGTGTCACCGGGTGCTCCGGTGGAAAGACGATGATCTGGCCCGCGGGGACGAACTGCGCGCAGGCAGCGGCAAGCCAGCCGCTGTACCGCCCTTTGACCTCAATGACGCGCAGCGGCTCTTCGCGACGCATCGCGCGCGTGTCGAGCCAGAGCAGCAGCGCGCTCAAGGCCACGTAGGCGGCGGCCGTCGGATACCCCGGGGTGTGATCCATGCAAGGCAGGTCGTTGTCGATCGTCTTGGGCACGCCGACCACCGCCAGGTCCTGCTGGCGTTGCCGCGCCGCCAGCGCGATCCGGCTGGCCGTCGCTGCCGAATCGTTGCCGCCGATGTAGACGAAGCGACGGATATCGCGCTTGCCCAGCTGATCGAGCAGCGCGTCGATCTCGGCATCTGCCGGTGCGTAGCGGCACGAGCCGAGGTACGCGCCCGGTGTGGCCGCGAGTCGCGCGAGCTCGGCCTCGCCGAGCGTGTCGAGCGGGACGATCTCGCCCGCGATCAGGCCGCGCACGCCGTGGCGCATGCCGTAGACAGGACCAGCAGTGCGTGCCCGCGCGATCGCACCCGCGAGCGAGGCGTTGATGACGGGTGTGACGCCACCCGATTGTCCGATGATCGTCCCCGGCATGCCCGCTCCTTGCCAACCTGTCGCTACGGCTTATGGCTGCTCGGAGAGCAACATGCGCGCGCTCGAATGGTCGGCGACATTGTACGCGAGCGGCGCGCTGGTTAGGTCGGCATGGTCGCCGATGATGCTGCGTCGCAGCACCTGCGCGCGTAGCGTCACTCCCTGCCCGATGATCGCATCGGCCAGGACGCACTCCCGCACGACGGCGCCCGGCCCGATCGAAACGTAGGGGCCGATCACGCTGCGCTCCAGCCGTGCCGACGGATCGATATGGCAGGGCGGCAGTACCAGCGCATCGGCCTGGCCCTCTGGCTCGGCGCGATGGCGCTGCAGCAGATAGCGATGCGTCTCGAGGATCGCGTCGATCGTGCCCGTGTCGTACCAGACTGATGCCGTGACCGGGCGAAAGCGTTTGCCTGCATCGAACAGCCGCTGCAGCGCGCCAGCGAGGTAGAACTCGCCCTTCAGCGCGTCGCCCGCGGCGATCTGCGCGTCGATCGCGGCGAGCAGCGCCGCGGGGTCGTTCACGAAGTAGACGCCGATCGTCGCCAAGTTCGAGGGCGGCTCCCCCTCTGGCTTCTCGATCAGCCGTGTGATGAATCCCTCGCGCAGCTCGACAACGCCGAAGCGCGCCGGATCGGGCACCGGCTGCACGACGATCGTGCCATCCACGCCTGCATCGGTCAGCTGATCGAACGGCGCTTCGAAGAGCGTATCGCCGAAGACGATCAAGGTCGGCTCCGTCAGCACGTCGGCGGCCATCTTGATCGCGTGCGATTGGCCGGCTAGCTCGTGCTGCACGCGCACGTGCACGGGTACGGCGTACCGCTCGCGTACGTACTGCTCGACCATCTGCCCGCGTTCGCCGACCACGAGCACGATGCTGGACGGCGCGAGCTGGATCAGGTAATCGAGCTGGTGGCCGATCACCGGTTTGCCAGCCAGGGTGAGCATCGGTTTCGGCCGCACATAGGTATGCGGACGCACGCGCGTGCCCATCCCGGCGATAGGGAGCAGAATTTGCATACGCACTCTCACGAAAGCAGGCTTGTCGCCTCCGGGCAGTGTATCACTGGCGCGGAGGCAAGCGGCGGGGTGACGCGGCCGCTGGCGGCCGTGTACGCTGGCAGCATGCATGCCAGCAACGATCCGCTCAAGAGCGAGATTCTCGGCGCTGCGCTGCTGCGCGGCACATTCACGCTGCGCAGCGGCGCGGTCAGCAATTTCTACATCGATAAGTACCGTTTCCAGACCCGCCCGTCGCTCCTGCGCCGCGTCGCCGCGCGGCTGGCCAGTCTGCTGCCACCCGAAACCGAACGGCTCGCCGGCGTCGAGCTGGGCGCGGTGCCGCTCGTGACGGCGGTGGCTCTCGAAACGGGGCTGCCGTTCGTGATCGTGCGCAAGGACGCCAAAGAGCACGGTACCGCCAACCTGATCGAAGGCGAGCCGCTTGCTGGCGCCGCCGTCACGCTCATCGAGGATGTTGTGACGACCGGTAAAGCCTCGCTGGCAGCGGCGGAGAAGGTCGAACGGGCGGGTGGCCGATTGTTGGCGATCGTGGCCGTGATCGATCGCGGCGAGGGCGCGGCGCGGCTGCAAGCGGCGGGTAGGCGCTTCATCCCTCTGTTCACGCTTTCGCCGGAAGAGATCGCCGCCTGGAGCGGCTGAAACCGCTTCTTTCCCTGCGGCGCGTGCCCGGCATGCTCGTGCGGCTCCTCTTCGGTGTCGAAACGGTCACGGCCGCTGCGCACCGGGCTGCTCTCTGCCGATGACATAGAGAGAGCGAGCGAGCCACCGCGCCCCGGGAGCTACGATGTCCGAGCCGCGCGCCGTCGATGCGGCGATCCTCGTTGACGATGTCACCTGCCGCTTCGGCAAGCGTGCTGCGCTCGATCACCTGAGCTTGACCGTGCCGCGCGGGACCATCGTCGGGCTTGTCGGCCCGAATGGCGCTGGCAAAACGACGCTGATCGAGCTAACGTGCGGGCTCTTCCCGCCGGCATCTGGCCGTATCCTCGTCTTCGGCCGCGATGCGGCGCGGCAACCTCGCGACGTGCGCGCCCGCATCGGTGTTGTGCCGCAGGAAACGGCGCTTTACGAAGACCTGTCGGCCTGGCGCAACCTGCGCTTCGCCGCCGCGCTGTATGGCGTGCGGGACGCGGATCGGCGAATCGCCGTATTGCTCGACCTCGTTGGCCTGAGCGAACGAGCGCACGAACCGGTGCGCGCCTTCTCCGGCGGCATGCAGCGCCGCCTGGCCCTGGCTCGGGCGCTGCTGCACGATCCGGCGCTGCTGCTGCTCGACGAGCCGACCGTGGGTGTCGATGTCGAAACGCGGCATCAGCTCTGGGCGCACATCCGTGGCCTGCGCGCCGAGGGGCGCACCGTGCTGCTAGCGACCAACTACCTCGACGAGGCCGAGGCGCTGTGCGACCGCGTGGCGATCCTGCGCGCCGGTAGGTTGCTTGCCGAAGACACACCCGCAGCACTGATCGGGCGCGCTGGCCGCTGCCTGGACTTCGTCTGCACCCCGAGCGAGCGCAGCCGCGTTGCCGCGCTGCTACGCGCTCGCGTTGATGTTCTGCGCCTGGAAGAGACGCCCGCGGGCGTGACCGCCTATCTTGCGACGGGCGCCGCAGCCGAAGAGGTCGCGCGCGCTGTGATCGCCGCGACACCCGTCGAGAGCTTTCGCGCTCGTTCGCCCGACCTCGCGGAGGTGTTTCGCGCGCTGGAGACGGCCGCGTGAGGGAGCATCTGCACGTCGTCCGGGCTGGCTTCTGCCTGGAGATGGCGCACGCCGCCGCTTCGCGTACGTTCGTGCTGCTAACGGTGCTGGCAGCGCTCAACTTTCTCGCGCTCGTGACGCTGTTCGGCCTGACCGGCAGCTACGCCCCGACGGCGATCGTCAACCTCGATGCTGGTCCGTACGGCGCCGCCTTTGTCCGCGCGCTGGAGAACGCCCATCACTCCTTTCGCTTGGAACCAATGAGCGCCGCGCGCGCCGCGGCACGCCTGCGCGCGGGTACGATCGTCGCCGCGATCGTGATTCCGGCCGATTTCTCGGCGGGGATCGCCGCGGGCGAACAGGTGCCGATCGACCTGACGATCGACAACGTCGATGTCGACCTGACCGACGATGTGCAGCGGGCGCTGCCTTCGGCGATCGTCGCCTTCGGCCGCGATCAGCACCTGCCCGACATCAACGTGACGGCAGTGGAGCACGATCTGCTCCCGCGCGACACTGGCTACCTGCCCTATCTGGCGGTGAGCGGTCTGGCGCTGGATGCGCTGGTCATCGCCGGCATCCTCGGCGCCAGCGCGATGGCGCGCGAGTGGGAGGGCGGCGCGGCGAAGACGTGGAAACTCTGGCGGTTGGCCCCGGCCGATCCCGCCGCCGTGTTGGCTGGCAAGCTGCTCGCCATGGCGGCGCTTGCCTCGCTTGCGCTGGCGGTCACGGCGCTGGTCGTGATCGCGGGCTACAGGATCGTGCCGCGTCGGCCGCTGGAGCTGGTGGTGGGGCTGCTCGCCTGCGTGGCGATCTTCACCTGCCTGGGAGGCTTGCTCGGCGCGCTGGCGCGGCGCACGCAGCCGGTGGTGCCGCTGCTCTTCGGCCTGGCGATGCCGTTCTACCTCGGTAGCGGCGCGCTGGAGCCGGCGCGCTTCGATGGCGAGCTGGTATGGCGGCTCGCGCATCTCTCGCCGTGCTACTACGCCGTTGGCGTGCTGCAGGAGGCGGTGCATGGCCTGCGCGTCACGCCCGAGTCGCCACGCTTCGATCTGGTGGCGCTGCTCGTGCTGGCGGCGGTAAGCCTGATCGGAACGCGGCTGGCGATCGTGCGGGGGCGGATCCGATGAAGCTCTGGTGGGGTACCGTGTGGGCGGTGGCGGGGAACGATCTCGCCGCCTGGCTGCGCTCGCCCTGGCTGATCGCCGCAGCGCTGGCGCCGCCGCTGGGCATGGCGGTCTTCATCTGGGTGCTAACGCTCGCCGTCGGCCGCCAGCCGGTGGCGCTGGTAGTCGAGGGCAACGGCCCGCAAACGCGTCGCATCGTCGAGCTTTTCCGCGACGACGCCGAGGCGTATGTGCTGAAGGAGATGGATGCCGCGCGGGCGCGGCAGGCGCTGGCGGCACAGCAGGTAGCGGCGGTGATCACCATCCCGGCCGATTTCGACGCCGCGCTGCTGCGCGGGCAGGCGGTCGTGCAGCTCGAGCTCAACAACATCGACCTCGATTTCTCCGACGATATTCGCCGTACCGTGACGCGCACCGTGGGCAGCTTCGAAGCGCCGATCCTCGGCCTCGACGCTGGCGATCCGTTCGCCCAGTTTGCCGGTCCCGATCCCTATCTGGTGACGTTCCAGGAGCATCTGCTGCGCGAGACAACGGTCGGCTTCGCGCGCTACGAGGTGATCCCGGTGCTGATCCTTGTTGCGCTCACGGTGGGCATGCTGGGCACCGCACTGCTCTGCGCGCGGGAGTTCGAAGGCCGCACCGCCAAGCTGCTGCTGCTCGCGCCGGCGGGGCGCGGGGCGCTGATCGCCGGCAAGATGCTGGGCGGGGCGCTCGCGGCGATCGCGGTCGTCACGCCGATCGTGGCGCTGGGCGTATGGCGAGGGTTCATCGCGCCACCGCCGGGCCACTGGCCACCGCTGCTTGCACTGCTCGTGGCGGCGATCGTGATGGCAGCCGGACTGGGTATGCTGCTGGGCACGGCGCTGCGCCGCTCCGGTTTGGTCACCATGGTAGGACTGAACGCGGCGGTCGTGCTGTTCTTCCTCGGTGGTGGGTTCACCACGATCGCTTTTCTCCCCGGCTGGCTGCAGACGCTGAGCCGCTTCGTGCCGACCAGCTACGCGATCGCCGGCCTGCGCCAGACGCTCTTCTACCCCGATCTCCTCGGCATTGGCGACGATCTGGCGGTGCTGACGATCGCGGCCCTCGCCGCGATGGTCCTGGGCATGGCAGCGCTGGCGCGTGGCTGGCAGCGCGTCTAGGGGTGCGGGATCAGGTCGCGGCGGAACGCTTCGGCAAGGAGCTGGGCGCGGCTGCCAACGCCGAACTTCTGCAGCAGCAGGCGGATATCGGTGCGTACCGTGCCCTCTGAAACGTAGAGTCGGGCCGCGATCTCGGCGGTGGTGTGCCCCTGTGCCAGCAACGCGAGGATGCGCGACTCCCTCTCGGTGAGTGCGATGGTGCTCGCGCTGCCGTTGCGCAGCAAGGCGACGTAGCTCTCGATCAACGGTCCAACCATCCCGCGCGGGATTGCCAGCTCGCCGCGCAGCACGGCGTTGACGCAGTTGAGCAGCTGCTCGGTGGTGCAATCGCGTGGCAGAAAGCCGCGCGCGCCGAGTTTGAGCGCCGCAAGCAGGTGCTCGTACTCGTTCGGGCCGATGACAAGCAGACGCGCTTCGGGGAAGGCGGCCAGCGCGGCGCGCACGCGCGCGGCCGAGCCGGGAACGTCGGGGCTATCGACGATCACCAGCACCGGACGCCAGCCGTTGAGCGCCGTGACCGTCTCGAAGCGCTGGATGCGCACGTCGGCGTCGAAGGAGGCGCGCAAGAGCGTTGCCAGACTCTCCAGCAGGAGGGCATGCTCGCCCAGCAGCAGGAAACGGTTCACGCGAGCTCCCCCTGGGCGAGCTGGCCGCTCTGGAGGGCGGCGGTCACCGCCTGCGCACGGTTGCGTACACCGAGCTTGCGCGCGATGTTGCGCAGATGCGCGCGTACCGTGTGCTCGGAGAGGCCAGTAAGAGCAGCGATATGCGCGTTCGTGTGCCCCCGTGCAAGCAGCGCGACGATCTCGCGTTCGCGCGCGGTCAACCCTCCCGCTGTGGCCGGTTTCTCCGGCGCGAGCATGCCCGTGCGGTCGGTGGCGGCGATCAGCTTGAGCAGCGCGGCGCTGCCCTCGGCGA
>Ga0209061_1001919_pt1 | contig 30070 bp, 24 predicted proteins | sample Coa_R1_10_FD_187157 | JGI IMG/M metagenome (GOLD analysis project Ga0209061, IMG submission 187157) | Surface soil microbial communities from Centralia Pennsylvania, which are recovering from an underground coalmine fire - Coalmine... | ecosystem: Environmental > Terrestrial > Soil >... | reverse complement strand
TCATCGATCAGCCGATTGACCTCGCAGCCTGACACGATACCTTCATGTTACCGGAGATCGCGCCACGCCGAATTCCAACCACATCACGGGCGGCACCATCTGCCAAACAAGCAAAGGTAAAATAGCGATTACAGCTGCGAGTTTTTTCAGCATGGGAACATCCTCCCAGATCGCGGCAAGCGGCATCGGATGCTGCCAGCCCGGGATGCGCCGCGCCCGTGCCATCTCGGTGTTTATCTCAGCCCTGGCGTAACTTCATCACGGCAATCCGCCTCGTCAATCTTTCGTTCCCGGAACTATTTTCCAGCGCTGGCTAGGCTGGAGTATCAGGAACGGCACCCGAAGCGTGAGGGAACAGACGGCGCCATTGTGCTTTTGCCCAGAGACGGAACCGGTCGAGGTAGAGATAAAGCACGGGCGTAGTGTAGAGGGTGAGAAGCTGACTGACAATCAGCCCGCCGACGATCGCTATTCCGAGCGGACGCCGGATCTCGCCGCCGTCGCCGAAGCTGAGGGCCAAGGGGACGGCACCGAAAATCGCGGCGAATGTTGTCATCATGATGGGCCGGAAGCGCAAGACGCAGGCGCGGAAGATCGCGTCACGCGGCGACAGCCCTTCGGAACGTTCAGCTTCGAGGGCAAAATCGATCATCATGATCGCGTTCTTCTTCACAATGCCGATCAGCAAGATCACCCCGATCATTGCAATGACACTGAACTCCGTATGGAATAGCAAAAGCGCGAGCACCGCGCCGACGCCAGCCGATGGAAGGGTTGAGAGGATGGTGACCGGATGAACGAAGCTCTCATAAAGAATGCCCAGGACGATGTAGACCGCCGCAAGCGCAGCAATGAGTAGAAAGCCTTCGTTCGAGAGCGATTCCTGAAAAGCCCGCGCTGTTCCCTGAAGGCCTCCATGAATCGACTCTGGAGGATGCAGCTTTTTCATCGCCGACTCGATCTCACTTGCCGCACCGCCCAGGGATGTCCCTGGGTGAAGATTGAATGAGATGGTGCTGGCGACGAAGAGGCCCTGATGATTGACGGCCAAAGGCGTGTGCCCCGGCTCGAAATGGCTGAATGCCGCGAGCGGAATCATTGTTTCCTGTGCCGTGCTGACCGCGGTACCCGCTGAAGTGCCTTGCCTGCCGGTATTCGCCAGCGCATTGGTTTGTGCGTTGCGCGCTTCTTGCCCTGCCGCCGCCGCAGCCTGGCCGGAAGCGGCGGCAAGTACTCCCGGGGCGGGCAGAGGAGGGCTTTGCGTCACCGTCCCAGCCACTGCATTGCTCGTCGCCGTCCCGGCCGGACTGGCGCCGGCGGTGCTGACATAGAGATCCTTCAGGATCGATGGATCTTGCCAATAGCGCGGATCAACTTCCATCACGACATGATATTGATTGATGGCGCTGTAGATCGTCGAGACCTGGCGCTGCCCGAATGCGTCGTAAAGGGTGTTGTCGATCTGGCTCATGACAAGGCCGAGACGGGAGGCTGTGTCGCGGTCGATGGCGACGTCGGTCTCGAGGCCCTTGCGCTGCTCGTCGGAGTTGACGTCTTCGAGGGCCGGACTCTCTTGCAACGCTTTGAGAAGGCGCGGTTCGAAGGCGTAAAGGTCGGCAGTGTTATCGCTTTGCAAGGTGTATTGATATTGCGCATTGCTCAGGCGCCCGCCCACGCGGATATCCTGCACCGACTGCAGGTAAAGGCGTGCTCCTGCCACCTTGGCGAGCTTGCCGCGCAGGCGGCCAATGACTTCGTCCGATGTTTCGCGGCGCTGGGATGGGGGTTTGAGGTCGATGTAGATTTGGCCGGCATTGGTCGCGCCCGCGCCTGATCCAGTGTATCCCTTGACGCTCGCAACTGCCGGATCGCTCTGGACGATTGCCAGAAGCTCAGCGAGTTTTTTCTCCATCAACTGGAACGAGATCGATTGATCGGCCTGAATACTTCCAAAAATCCGGCTCGTGTCTTGCTGGGGAAAGAAGCCCTTCGGAATGATCTTAAACAAGACGACGTTGAGACACACGGTTGCGAACAAAACGATCATCACGAGGCCGCCGTGGCGCAAGGCGGCACTCAGTGTCCGCTCATAGCCGCGCAAGAGCGTGGCAAAGGGATCGAACCGCCTTGCCGTATTTTCGTCCGGCCGCGGGCGCAGGAAATGCGCGCACATCATGGGCGTCGCAGTCAAGGAGAGGGCGAGCGAGACAAGGATTGCAAGCGAGAGGGTGACTGCAAATTCGCGAAACAAGCGTCCAATGATCCCGCCCATGAAAAGGATCGGGATGAACACCGCGACAAGGGAGAGGCTCATCGAGAGAACGGTGAATCCAACTTCTCCCGCGCCTATCATGGCAGCCTCGATGCGTCCTCTCCCCGCCTCAAGGTGGCGTGCGATGTTTTCTTGAACCACTATGGCGTCATCGACGACGAAACCGGTCGCTATGGTAAGGGCCATGAGGGACAGATTGTTCAGGCTGAAATTCAACAGATACATGCCGCCGAATGTGCCGATAATCGAAACCGGCACGGCGATGCTGGGAATGACGGCTGCACGAACGCTGCGCAGGAATAAGAAAACGATCAGCGCGACCAAAAACACCGCCGTTACCAGTGTCCATTCGGTATCTCGCAAGGATGCACGGATGGTATTGCTGCGGTCATTGGCCTGGGAAATTATGATGTCGCTTGGCATGGCCGCCTGAAGGCGCGGCAATTCCGCCTTCACGCCCTCGACAGCGTCAATAATATTGGCGCCAGGCTGGCGGAATATGATTGCAAAGACCGCCCGCTGGCCATCGGAGAGGCCTTCATTCCGCAAATCCTCAACCGAGTCCTTCACCTCGCCTACATCGGCTAGCCGGACCGGGGCACCATTGCGGTAGGCTATGATCAGTGGTGCATAATCGTCAGCTTTGGTTGCCTGATCATTTGTGTAGATTTGGTAGTGATGGACGTCATCTTCAATTATGCCTTTTGGGCTGTTTGCATTGGCCGAAGTGAGCGCAGCGCGCACATCTTCCAATCCAATTCCATATTTGGACAGGGCGTGCGGATTGAGCTCGACCCGCACGGCTGGCAGGGCGGCGCCGCCGATCACCACCTGGCCTATGCCGTCAAGCTGGGAAATCCTCTGCTGCAGTATGTTGGAGGCATAGTCATACATCTGGCCGCGCGTCTTGGTTTTCGACGTCAAGGCGAGAATGAGAATCGGTGCGTCGGCCGGGTTGATCTTCCGGTAGGTCGGATTGGTTGGCAGATTCGTTGGCAGGTCAACGGCCGCAGCATTGATTGCCGCCTGAACATCGCGCGCGGCGCCATCGATGTCGCGATCGAGACTGAATTGAAGAATGATACGGGTCTGGCCTAGGCTGCTGGAGGAAGTCATCTCGGTCACATTGGCGATTTGGCCGAGATGTTTCTCGAGCGGGCTGGTAAGGCTTGCCGCTACGGTATCCGGGCTCGCGCCGGGGAGCTGCGCCTGCACCAGGATTGTCGGAAAATCCACCTGTGGGAGGGGCGAGACCGGCAGTTTTACAAAAGCAAGACACCCTGCGAGGGCGATTCCCAGCGTGAGCAGGGTCGTTGCCACAGGCCGCGTGATGCAGGGTGCGGAAAGATTCATCCGTGTATCTCGCCGCCCGTGAGATCGCTCCGGCGTCCGCCCGCGAGCCGCGCTGCCAGGCGATCAAAATAAAGATAAATCACCGGCGTCGTGAAAAGTGTCAGGATTTGGCTCACGATGAGTCCGCCGACGATCGCGATGCCAAGGGGGTTGCGGAGTTCCGAGCCAGTGCCAGCGCCAAGCATCAAAGGCAATGCGCCAAGGATTGCAGCGAAGGTCGTCATCAGGATCGGCCGGAAACGCAAAAGACAGGCCTGATAAATAGCCTCGTGTGGCGGCATCCCTTCCGACCGTTCGGCATCAAGCGCAAAATCGATCATCATAATGGCATTTTTCTTCACGATGCCGATGAGCAGGATGATGCCGATGATCGCGATCACATCGAGATCGTGACCAGATATCATCAAGGCGAGAAGCGCACCGACTCCCGCAGAAGGAAGCGTCGAAAGAATAGTGACCGGATGGATGAAGCTCTCATACAGAACGCCAAGAACGATATACATCGTTATTACCGCGGCGATAATCAAAAAGAGCTCATTCGTCGTGGATGCGCGGAAGGCTGCGGCGGCGCCTTGCCAAGCTATGTTGAAACTCATGGGAAGGCTAATTTCCTGCTTGGCTTTCTCAATCGCCGCTACCGCTGCGCCGAGCGAGACACCCGGGGCGGGATTGAATGAAATAACGGTTGCCGGAAATTGCCCGAGATGCGTGACCAGCAGCGGTCCCTCGCGCTGTTTCATATGCATGACCGCCGAGAAGGGAACCTGCCCATTGGCGGAGGAGGACGAGGACGGAAGGTAGAAAGAGGAGAGGCTGGAAAGCGAGCGCTGCAAGGCAGGATCAGCTTCCATGATGACACGGTATTGATTCGACTGCGTGTAGATGGTCGAAATGATGCGCTGGCCGAATGAGTCATAAAGCGCGTTATCGACGCTGCCTGGCGTTATTCCGAACCGGGCGGCGGTCGCACGGTCGATGGTAAGATCGACGGCAAGGCCATGGCTTTGCATATCGCTTGCGACATCGCGGAGCTCCGGCTGTTTGGCGAGCTGCTGCACGAGCTTTGGTGCCCAGGCCTCGAGGGCAGCTGGATCCGGATCCTCTAAGATGAATCGATATTGTGCACGGCTGATGCCGGAATCGATCGTGAGATCCTGAACAGGCTGCATGTAAAGAGTGACACCCGGGATTCCGGAGACCTCCTTTTGCAGCCGCCGGACGACCTCGCTCGCGGTGAGGTCGCGCTTATCTTTTGGTTTCAGATCGATCAGGAACCTGCCGGCGTTGAGCGTGGCGTTGTCGCCATCGACGCCGATGAATGAACTTACATTCTCAACCGCCGGATCGCGCAGGATCGTGTCCGTGAGCTGGCGCTGATAATTGGCCATCGCTTCGAAGGAGACACTTTGCGGCGCTTCCGTAATCGCCTGGATCATCCCTGTGTCCTGCACCGGGAAGAATCCCTTGGGGATCACGATATAGAGCACAATCGTAAGTGCGAGCGTGGCGAGCGCGACTAAAAGCGTAAGCGGCTGGTGCCGCAACACAATGTCGAGGGCGCTGCCATATTGCCGGATCAGCCCATTGAAGGCTCTCTCGGACATGAGATCGAAACGGCTGCGTTCGGTGTTCGGATGGCGGCGGATCAAACGGGCACAAAGCATCGGCACGAGGGTGAGCGAAACGGCCGCCGAAATCACGATCGTTACGGCGAGCGTGACCGCGAATTCATGAAAGAGGCGGCCGGCGACGTCGCCCATAAAGAGCAAAGGGATGAGCACCGCGATCAAGGAAACGGTGAGCGAAACGATCGTGAAGCCGATCTGCCTGGAGCCTCTGAGGGCAGCTTGCAAGGGGGGATCGCCCGCTTCGACATAGCGGGCAATGTTCTCGATCATCACGATGGCATCGTCGACAACGAAACCTGTCGAGATTGTTAGGGCCATTAAGGAAAGATTATCGAGGCTGAAGCCCAGCATATACATCGCGGCGAATGTGCCAACGAGCGAGAGGGGCACTGAGAGACTCGGGATGATCGTCGCGGGTAAAGTGCGCAGAAACAGAAAAATCACCAGAACAACGAGGGCAACCGCAAGCGCGAGCTCGAATTCGACGTCGGCAACCGAAGCGCGAATCGTGGTCGTGCGGTCGCTCAGCATTTCGATGGTCGCGGCGGGCGGCAGACCAGCGACGATTGAAGGCAAAAGGCGTTTGATCGTGTCCACGACCTCGATCACATTGGCGCCAGGCTGACGGCGGATGCTGAGAATGATTGCCGGAACCGTGTTGGCCAATGCCGCGAGCTTGACGTTCTCTGCGCCAACGGTCGCCGTGCCGACATCCGAAAGACGGACAGGCGCGCCATTGCGATAGGCGATAATGAGCTTGTTGTAGGCCTCGGCGTCATTGATCTGGTCATTAGCGTTGACCGTCGACGCCTGCATGGGGCCGTCGAAATTACCCTTCGGCAAATTGACATTGTCGTTGCCGATCGTGGTCCGCAGATCATCGATGTTGAGGCCATAGGCAGCAAGCGCGGCTGGATTAAACTTGATCCGTACCGCAGGTCTATGGCCGCCGCTGATGGTGACAAGTCCGACGCCTGGCTGCTGCGAAAGCTTTTGGGCGAGCCGGGTCTCGCTGATGTCTTCAAGCTCGGTCAGCGGCAAGGTTTTCGAGGTGACCGAAAGCGTCATGATCGGCGCGTCGGCAGGGTTGATCTTGGCATAGATCGGCGGCCAGGGGAGGCTGCTCGGGAGCAGGTTGTTGGCCGCGTTGATCGCCGCCTGAACTTCCTGCTCGGCAACGTCGAGACTGAGATTGAGGCTGAATCGCAGGGTTATCACGGAAGCGCCGGCAGAACTTGTTGAGGTCATCTGGCTGAGGCCCGGCATCTGTCCCAGTTGCCGTTCGAGCGGTGCCGTGACCGAAGAAGTCATAACCTCCGGGCTTGCACCAGGCAGAAAGGTCTGGACCTGTATGGTCGGATAGTCCACCTCCGGAAGCGCGGAGAGGGGAAGGAAACCATAGGCAACCCAGCCGGCGAGCATAATGGCCGCCATCAAGAGCGTCGTTGCAACTGGGCGCAAAATGAAAATTCGTGATGGATTCATGGACAAAGCCTGGCGCGGGATGACGCCGCGGTTCATTCCTCCGGACTGATCTTCACGGCTTGGTGTGCTCCCCGGAAATGCCGTCCTTATGATACTGTGGAGGTGCCGGTTTGCCATCGGGCGCTCCGCTACTCTCTGGCCGCGCTTCTTCGCCAGCGGAGCTATTGCCATTGTTTGCGATGAGAACCTTCGCGCCATCCCGCAAACGGTCGGTGCCATCGACCACGACCCGGTCTCCAGGGGAAAGGCCAGAGTTCACCGCATAGACGGCTCCGTCCAGCGGGCCGAGATTCACGGGGCGTGCCGACACCGTGTCATCAGCGTTGACGACATAAACGTAGGTTCCGGGGGCCCCTCGCTGAACCGCGCTCGCAGGCACGGTTACGACTCCGTGCAGCATCTTGAGCAGGAGCCGGGCATTGACGAACTGGTTTGGGAAAAGCTTGTCATCGAGATTGTCAAAGTCAGCACGCAGCTTCAGCGTGCCGGTCGTCGGGTCAATTTGGGAGTCGAGCGCCGCGACCTTGCCGGTTGAGAGTGGGACGATATTGGCGCGGTCGTAGGCCGTGACCTCGAGTTGCCTGCCGGCTTTCATCGCGGCCAAGATTTCAGGAACATCATCCTCGGGCACGATGAAAATCACGGAAATCGGATGCAATTGTGTGATCACGGCAAGGCCGTTGGTGTCGGTTGTCTGGACGTAGTTCCCAGGATCGACCAGGCGCAGGCCAACGCGGCCATCAATCGGTGAAACAATGTGTGCGTAGATAAGATTCAGCTTTTGATTGTCGATCTGGGCCTGATCCAGCTTGACCGAGCCCTCGTACTGCTTGACGATATATTCCTGATCCTCGGCCTGCTGACGCGCAATGGAGTTCGTCTTCACGAGAGTCTGATAGCGGGCGAGATCCATTTTTGCCTGCTCGAGCAAGCCCTGATCATGCACGAGCTGCCCTTCATATTGGGCCTGTGCCAGCTGAAAGGGACGCGGATCGATCTGCGCCAGGAAATCGCCCTTCTTGACAATTTGGCCTTCCTTGAAGCCAACTTCCATGAGTTCCCCGTTGACCTGGGTCCTCACTGTGACTGTCGTGATGGGCGTCACCGAGCCAAGCCCCGTCACAATGACTTTGATATCTCCCGTTCCGATGGTGGCAACTCCGACCGGCTGAAGTGCATTTTGCTGGCCAGCATCCGCTTCTCCTTTGGGAGCGCGTAAACCTGTCGCAATCCGGTAGACTCCAAAGCCAAGCAAAAGGGCGATCCCAACGAAAGCGATAGGCCACAGCCGTGCGGTGCGCTTTACCTTTTTATAGGGAAGCTTGGGCGGATGCCCTCGAAAGGCAGTGCCGTGGCGCAGATATGCCTCAGCCGGTACCTCTTTCTTAGCCCGTTCGGTCAAGTCATCCATTTTTTTCAGAATCCGCCAAGAGGCACTACATCTCATGGGCCGCTGAGAAGGATACGGCGCACGCATTGTCCACGGAGCAGGTTACGGCTAAAGGTCCGCAGCATGAAGATTTTGTAATCTTTCGATTCAATGTCCGGGTCATCTTATAGGCTCGGTGCTGCGAGGGTTCCAATCAAGAGGAGATATGTTTTGGAAGCAGATATTTGCGGACGCGCATTGCACTTATGCCGCAATGGCGAGGGCAAAGTCTCTACAGCCTTGGGATCAGAGGATTTATATGCTCCAAGGCTTGTGCCGTGGGCAACAATCCGGTGTCCCAGCCGCCGCCGAGCGCTTCGATGAGGGCCACGGCGGCAAGAAACCTCGCTTGCCTGACCGCAAGAGCCGATTCCTGATTGGCAAGCAGCATGGCTTCGGCGACGACGACGGCGGTGAAGTTGATGGTGCCGGCCTTATATTGATTAAGGTAAATGTCGACCTCTTGCTGCGCTGCCTTGACCGCCTCGTCGGCGACCTTCTGCTGACGCGCCAATATACGGATTGCGGCGAGCTGATCCTCCACCTGCTGAAAGGCCGTCAGCACTGTCTGCCGGTAGCTGGCGACGCTTTGATCATGGGCAGCGACTGCCGCCTCGACCTGCGCGTTACGCAAGCCCGCATCAAAAACGGGATCCGTGATGGCGCCGCTGGCTTCCCAGATCTCATTGGCAAGAGAGATCGCGAGCCCGCCTTTCCCCGTGAAGCCGAACAAGCCGGAAAGGCTTACGTCTGGGTAGTAAAGAGCAATCGCGGCGCCAATCAGGGCATTTTGCTGCTGGACAGTGCGCTCGGCCGCCGCGATGTCTGGCCGCCGCTCCAGCAGCGTTGAAGGCACGCTCACTGGAATGTCGGGGATTTTATAGCCGAGCGGAATCGGCGTGATCGTCAATTCCGCCGGCGGCTTGCCTATCAGGACGGCGATTGCATGTTCAAACTGCGCACGCGAGACGCCGACATTGATCGCCTGGGATTCGGTGGTCAAAACCTGGGCCCGCGCAGTCGCGACGTCGGCCATCGAAGCGGTGCCAGCCTTGAACTGGTTCTCGGTAATCTCTAGCGTCTTTTTGTAGGCTACGACCGTCTCGGTGAGCAGCACTTCCAACGCGTCCGCAGCTCTTAGATTGTAATAGGCGGTAGCGAGGAGAGCCTGGGCCGAGAGCTTGGCATTCGCGAGGTCGCCGGCAGAAACCTGGGCGCCGGAGATGTCGCTTTCGATTGTACGGCGGATTTTTCCCCAGAGGTCGGGAGCCCAGCTGGCGGCCGCATTGTACATGAACGTCAAATCAGTGACCCCGGTTCCAAGGGCGTTGCCGATCGCTGCCGGTCCGAGGTGTGTTCCCGTGTCACTGTAATTGACATTCACTACTGGAAACAGGCCGGCCTGAGCTTCTTTGACAATAGCGAGTGCTTGCCGGTAAGCGCCTTCGGCCACGGCGACGGTCTGGTTGGAGAGTTCGACCTGCGGCTCGAAACTGTCGAGCTTTGGATCTTTGAATACCGTCCACCAAAAGCCGCGGTCACTTTCCTCAATCGGCGTTGCGCGTTTCCAGCCCTTGAGTTCCTTATATGCGGGAGGTTCCGGTGCGGACGGGCGCAGATAGTCCGGCCCCACCGTACAGGCCGCGAGCCATGTGCCTAGACATGCACTGAGACAACCCGTCCAGGCTTTCGGCAGGCGGACTTTTAGGGGCCACATTGAAAAAGTTGATCCAGACGTCACGGTAAGAGGAGCGGGCTTGCACAATTGTGATATCGTCCACTCTGCATTTCTGTAGGCGCGGCGAGATAGTCAGCCAATGCGGCAAGACTAAAGCCGAAGCGTTCTTTTCCGCTCTCACGAATTCTTGAATCTGTCACTTGCCAGCGTGAAACCCGTGCCGGACGATGATAAAACATCACACCCCCCCGTCCCGCCTCATGGTTTGGCAGAACAAGGGGGGAATGGCGCTTTTTTAGGGCTGGCAGGCGCGAGTAACGGCAGTGAGCCTTGAGAGGGGGAGGCTTGCAGAGGCTTAAGAGCCGGCAGCGGTTCCTCTGCCCCAAAAGGGAGCAGCTTGCGAGCTGCGCCCTTTCTACGGCCGCTCTACCCAAAACGGCGGAGGGCAGCATCGCGGCGGGAAGGGGTCAACCCATGCTGCTGGCGCGGCAGGCTCCCATTTTTGGCGAGGATCCGGGCCGCGCGCTCAGCCTCTAGCGGATCAGCGAAACGCTGCCCTTCCATGATGTTGAAGGGGCGGTCCGCAGAAAAAAAATTGAAGCTGTGGTTGTGGGAATCCCGGGCGACGATGCCAGCGGTGCGTCCACAAACCTCAATCACATAGGCATCGGGCATGGAAGCTCCTTTGGTGGCACACAATATTCAATCAATTCTATGAACTAACTAAAACGTAATCAAGCTAGTTTTTCGTTCTGAAGCAAGGCATCCTTGTCTGAAAAACGAACGTCCCAGCCTTGGTGAAACGTCTAGCATGGCATAAAGACGCCTGTTTGAAGATATTTGAAGATCACCCCAGCACCTGCACCGCTCACGCATTGCGTCCTCTCGGACTTTCTGAGGGCTTTAGTGCTTGCCTTTGCCAATGAATGGAAGCATATTTTGTGCCAGACTAGGCAGGTTCTTTGAAATCACGCAGGTTCTTCGAAATTACATGGTGCGCGGCAGCTCGCCGGAAGGAAGCGGAGCGTGAGCAGCCCGCCTTCAAAATCATCATCTCTAATCGAAGAGGCTCGATACGCTTTCTTCCTTTGCTGTCCGGGCGATTGCCTCGCCGATCAAGGGCGCGATCGAAACAATGCGGATATTATTTGAGACGCGGATTGCTTCGGTTGCCTGGATGGTATCGGTCAAAACAAGTTCCTTGAGCCGCGACGCGGCAATTCGCGCCACCGCTCCGCCGGACAAAACGCCATGCGTGATATAGGCGTAGACCTCCCGGGCGCCTTTAGCCAGAAGGGCGTCGGCTGCGTTGCATAGGGTGCCTCCCGAATCGACAATGTCGTCGACGAGGATGCAGCTCTTTCCGGAAACATCGCCAATGATGTTCATGACTTCCGAATCGCCGGCACGCTCGCGCCGTTTATCGACAATGGCGAGGGGGGCATCGATGCGCTTAGCCAGGGCGCGGGCGCGCACCACGCCGCCGACGTCGGGAGACACCACCATGACGTTGTGGAGCTGCAGCCGTTCCTTTATGTCCCTGACCAAGACAGGTGCGGCATAAAGGTTGTCGGTGGGAATATCGAAGAACCCCTGGATTTGACCGGCATGCAGATCCACCGTGAGGACACGGTCGGCTCCAGCGCGCGTGATGAGGTTGGCAACGAGCTTGGCCGAAATTGGGGTTCGCGGGCCCGGTTTGCGATCTTGTCTCGCATAGCCGAAATAAGGGATAACCGCGGTAATGCGCCGTGCGGAAGCGCGCCGCAGCGCATCGGTCATGATGAGCACTTCCATCAGATGATCATTCGCCGGATAGGACGTCGATTGCACGATGAAAGTATCCTGTCCGCGCACATTTTCCTGAATCTCGACGAAAATCTCCATGTCGGCAAAACGGCGAACTTGGCATTTGGTCAAAGGGATGCCGAGATAGGCTGCAATGGCCTCCGTTAGAGCCCTGTTCGAGTTGCCTGCTAAAATCTTCATCGCTTCTGCTACCCGTTCGCCCTTCCGCCTGCGCGGCCGCCATCAAAAGACGGCTCCCGCCCATTATCAAAATTTGCGATGACATCCCCATGCGTTCCGGGGCATCGCCCTATGCCAAGCCAGTTTGCCATGGAGCAAGACGGTCACTAACGCCCTCCTCATGCCTCATATCGCATAATTGCATATCCGGCTGTCCGCCCGCTCTTCTACGTCCAGCCGGCTATCTTAGCCTGGAGCGCAACACGGTCACCAAAACAAGAGAAGTTGCTGACGCCGGGGACCGGCCTCAATGAAACCCGGAAGGCGTCCATGCGTCTCAGCGCAAAACCGGATAAAAACAAGCAGGTCCTTTTGTAAAGGGGTTTGATTCTTGCGCGTGTGCAGTGCGGGCATGTTTCTGCCGCCCATATCGGGCGCCGCCGCTTATGCTCTGCTGGGGTAGGCCGCACCTTGTATAGCATCGAGACCTTTGCACGGCTACTTGCCTCCTTTTATCTGCGCCCATTCGCGAGCGATGAACTTTTCGCCCGCCAGGTCGTGGTTCGGCGTAGCGAACAGCCGCTGCATGACACCGGGATCAGGGTAAATCGAGGGGTTGCCGGAGATCGTCTTGTCGACTGCAGACTTCGATGCGAGGACGCCATTGGCGAGATGCGTGAAATTCGTGTTCCGGGCAGCGATCGGAGGCCGCAAAAGGAAATCGATGAAGGCGTAGGCTTCCTCGACGTGCAAAGCATCTTTAGGAATTGCGAGGTTGTCGAAGAGGATCGGTGCGCCTTCCCTGGGAAGGGCATAGCCGATTTCAATTCCATTTTCAGCCTCCCGTGCCCGGTCGCGGGCGCGGAAGCTCTCTCCCGAGTAGCCTACCGCGAGGCAAATGTCGCCATTCGCCAACGCATCGGGATATTCGCTGGATTCGAATTTTTTCACATCGCGCCTTATCCCGCTTAAGAGATCGGCGGCGCGCTTGAGATCGGACTGACGATTCGAGGCAGGATCGAGCCGCAAATAGTGCAGCGCGATCGCAAAGAGATCATCTGGACTATCGAGGATGTCGATCCCGCAGCCGGAGAATTGCTTCAAATTTTCCGGTTTGAACAAGATGCTCCAGGAGTCGAACAGGCCGGCTGCGGGCGGAGCGCTGGACGTGTCGATTGGCGCATCGGCTGGCGCCGCGCCAGTGATTTCCCCAGCCTTGCCGGCATTATACGCGATACCCGCTGTAAACCATAGGTAGTTCACCGCATATTGATTGCCTGGATCATAGACCGCAAGCCGCTCCATCACCTCCGGCCAAAGCCCCTTGCTGTTTGGAAGTCTGCTTTTATCAAGTTTAAGATAAATGTTTGCGGCAATCTGTCTTCGCAGGACGCGGCCCGGCACTATCACGACGTCAAAGCCGGTATTGCCTCCCTTGAGCCGCAACTCCAACGATTCATCCGAATCATAAACATCATAGGTGACCTTGATTCCGGTCTCTTTGGTAAAATCCTCGATGACCTTGGGATCGATATAGTCACCCCATCCAAAAATGTGCACAACGCCCTCTCCGAACGCGGCCTCCAGGGCGAAAAACATCCAGAGCGCGAAGGCACAACTGGTACGAAGAATTTTCATTCGGTCATCGGCCTAACACGCGATTGATCCAGCCTGAGTTTTTAGGAAGGAAACGGCGTTTGCGCTAGAGCATGCTTCCAAAAAGCAGAACACTTTTCAGATAGGCCGCAGCGGCGAGGGCATCGAAAAGGCCAAGATCAAAGCCGGCCGCCGCATCGTTTGCGGGCAAATTTTCACTTGTTCTCCATGCGCGCGCGCAAATTTTCATCAATTTTGTCGAGGAAGCCAGTCGTCGATAGCCAGCGCTGATCGGCACCGACCAGCAGAGCGAGATCCTTCGTCATATAACCCGACTCGACTGTCGCGATACAGGTCGATTCCAGCGTCGCAGCGAACTTCGCAAGCTCGGCATTGCCGTCGAGCTTCGCACGATGTGTCAGCCCGCGGGTCCAAGCAAAAATCGAAGCGATCGAATTGGTCGATGTTTCCTTGCCCTTTTGATATTCCCGGTAGTGCCGGGTCACGGTTCCGTGCGCTGCTTCTGCCTCGACTGTTTTGCCGTCCGGGGTCATGAGGACCGACGTCATCAGGCCAAGCGATCCGAAACCTTGCGCAACTGTGTCCGACTGGACGTCACCATCATAATTTTTGCACGCCCAGACATAGCCGCCCGACCATTTGAGCGATGAGGCGACCATATCGTCAATAAGACGATGTTCATAGGTGAGCCCTGCCGCGCGAAACGCCTCTTTGAATTCAGTTTCAAAGACTTCCTGGAACAAGTCTTTGAAGCGGCCATCATAGGATTTAAGAATCGTGTTCTTCGTGGAAAGATAGACTGGGTAGTGGCGGGTAAGCCCATAGTTCATTGAGGCGCGGGCGAAGTCCCGGATTGAATCATCAAGGTTATACATCGACAGGGATACGCCCGGGCCTGGATAATCATAGACCTTTCGCTCGATGACGGTGCCGTCTTCGCCTTCGAACCTGATCGTGACGCGGCCCTTGCCGGGGATCTTGAAATCCGTCGCGCTATATTGGTCGCCGAACGCGTGGCGCCCGATGACAATTGGCCGTGTCCAGCCGGGCACGAGGCGCGGAACGTTTTCGCAAATAATGGGCTCGCGGAAGATGACACCGCCGAGAATATTGCGAATCGTGCCATTCGGCGATTTCCACATCTGCTTCAGCTTGAACTCCTCCACCCTCCCTTCATCCGGTGTGATGGTGGCGCATTTGACACCAACGCCATGCTTTTTAATGGCGTTGGCAGCATCCACGGTTACCTGATCATTCGTCGCGTCACGGTTTTCGATGGAAAGGTCATAATATTCGAGCTTTATGTCGAGATAGGGATAAATGAGTTTGTCGCGTATATAGTGCCAAATGATGCGAGTCATCTCGTCGCCATCAAGCTCAACAATCGGATTTTCAACTTTAATCTTCTTCATCGCTGCTGCCTTCGGCTTTTGCGGAGTTCATGAGACGAAATGATTTCGCTTTGCCATTGTCTGGAGTGGAGACGCTGGCCGCCTTTCAAGTTTTTAACCTCGCCGGGCGGTCAGTGGCCAGGCGAATGAATACCGGTCTTCCCGGTCCGTTCCAAGCTCGCGGAAGGATTTCTCATTTTGCCTGGCCGGAGCCCAGCAATTGGACGGCGGCCGGATCGATGCTGGCGATAAGGGATTCAAATATGGGCTGATTCTTTGGCCAGGCGTTGCGATAGGCGGAAACAATGGCCTGCCGGAATTCCGGCGGTCCGCTCAAAATCTCCCGCAGGTCGCTTTTGACGAAGGCCTGGATATCTTCATCGGCGAGGGCATTTGAGGTTGCCACCCGTTCCAGACGCCAAGGAGCAAGTTCGGGGGCGGCCGGCGCGGTGAAATAGGACATTTCGAGCAGCGTGGCGACGCGCTTCTCAGCGTCTGGCGATGTGTCGGGGAGCTTGGCGAGGAGGAGCCATGCTGCCCCATTGATCGGCGCGAAGGCGAGCGCTCTCTCCGCATTGGCTTTGACTCTGGCGAGCTGATCAAGGCTCGTCCGGCCGGGGCTCGCCGGACGGTCACTCCACATCAAGCGCGCGCCCGTGAATGCGGCCTTGGCCCAGAGGTCTCCTCTAACTGCACCGATTTCAGCAGCCAGAACTGCGCTGCTCGCGGAGGTTCCGGCGGCTTCGGCATCCCTGCGATCCCAGGGAAGGCCAGCGGACTTTGGGCTCAGCAGCTCCGCAAGCAGCATCCAAATGCCAGATAGGCCAAGAACAATGCCAAAGATAAAGAGAGCCGGCCGCAGCCCGTTGGACAAGGCCGGCGGGCTGGATTTCTGGTTTTTCTCTATGTTTTCGAAGAGGGAATTGGGCAGGTCTGATGTTGGCATGATGTGCGACCGGAAAGGAAAGCCATTTCGAAGCAGATCGTTTCAGTCAATTTAGAGCATGTTCCGGCTCCCGGCCAAATTGGATAATTCTAAAGAAAGAAGATCCTGTCTTGCTCCAACTTCAAGCAGGTTAGGCGGCCGGTCGCATAGGCACCCGTATCGATGTTGATGCGGTTTGTCCGCACATCCGGTTCCTTGACCGGCGTGTGGCCATGAACAATGATTTTTTCGAACGGTTCTTCGTGCAGCAAAAAATCATCTCTTATCCAGAGCAGATCGTCCTCGCGCTGGTGCACAAGGGGAGTGTTCGGCCGCACGCCCGCATGTACAAAGAAAAAATCTCCGCAAGTAAAACTCAGCTGCAAGCTGGCAAGAAAGTGACGATGGCTTTCGGGCATGACATTGCGAAGACTCAAGGCGAGATCCGCCTGTTCATTGGTACCGGCGCTTATCGCGGGAGCAAGACCGTAGGAAGCCAGCGTCGGCAGAGCGCCAAAATGCGCCCATGATCCGAGAATGCGCGGATTTTCGAGGAATTCAGAAAGATAGAGTTCATGGTTGCCCTTAAGGCACATCACACGCTGGCGGCCCGCGCGTTCGATCAGCAGGTCCAAAACGCCAGCGGAATCCTGCCCCCGGTCGATGTAGTCGCCAAGAAAGACATGAATGGCTTCAGCCACTGGGTGCTCTCTGAGATCCTCATCGATTCGCGCAAACAATTGCTTGAGCAGATCCGCCCTCCCGTGAATATCGCCGACTGCATAGATTCGCAGCCCATCTGGCACGGCCGGCCGCACAAAAGATGGCTTGGCGCGACGCGATTTCCACATCAAAACTCTGCTCTGCCCTGAAGCTCAGACGGAAGGTCAAAATATTGCGCGGTGCAGCAGGGTCATTTGAAATTGCCGGATCGCGGCCTGCTGTCAATAGGGTAGCCCGGCTCTTGAGGGCAGCCCGGCTCTTGCCCCCCTCGGCAGGGAATCAAACTGTACCGGTCCCGAGCCGGCATCCGAATACTTCCCAGTATCTAACCAGTATCTAAGATAATTGGATGGACGCCAGCTTTGAATAGGCGCGAAGTGCCTTTTTGAGTTCCTTTTCTAGCCCGCCTTTCACCCGCCGGGGCTTGCAGGAGGCCGCAACTGCCGGCTCCCCTCTTTCGCTTACGGAGCTGGCGCCGCCCCAGACTCCGCTTTCCAGAAATTCGGCGCTCACTTCCTCATCACGGATCAAGCCCAGGGACGCCTGCAGCTTTTCGCAACAATCGACGAGCTTTTTCAGGCGCTTTCGATCCTGAGTGATGCCCGGAACATCGATGAAGGGCTCCGCCATATAGCGCAGTTCTTTCGCCATGATGCGAACATGGTGACGCGGGCCGGGTGCGAGACTGGCGAGACCTTCGCCTTCAGCCACCAGTTTCTTAAGGTGTTTTTTCAATTGGAGGCAGACAAAATCCGGCAGCGGCGCCCTCATAATATCGGAAAACTGGCTTTGCCAGCGTCCCTCGCTGAGCCATAGAGCCAGATCGAGGAACAAGATCCTTCCGCGCTCGCTGTTCAAGGCTTCGGACAGGGCTCCCCGGGCCTCCAGGCGCCCGGATTCGCAAACGCCCGCAAGTTCCTGCGCGCGGGAGCGTGCCGGGCCTTCGGCCTCCTGTTGCAAATGTTCCTGTAGAACGTCGAGATCCCGCGCTGTTCCGAGCAGCCGCGCGAGCCATTTGAGTTCGCCCCGGATTTTGCGGTACGCGATATCGAAAACCATGGGTTTGAACAACGCCAAAGCGGCCCGAAGGCGTCTGATGGCAATGCGCGCCTGGTGAACCGCTTCGGCCTTGTCGAGCTTCTCCAAGCCGGGTCTGTTCAGATCGAAGTCGTGCAGACAGGTCTGGCAGATCTCCTGGAAGGCCTGGCCGCAGGTCATGTCTTTGCCAAGGCGCGGCTTCGAACTTTTTGCCGGGAGGCCAAAGACGCCCTTGGCAAGAAGATGGCCGCGTTCAGCTTTGCTGATTGGGCTTAGATGAAGCGGTGCCTGCAACATGAAGACGCGGGCAAGGTTGAAAAGGGCGGGGCGGCCGCCGCTTTTCAATTCGAGTTTGAGCTCACGCACGCCAAGTTTCCCGCCATTCGCTTCGATCGTGCCGTGATCGAGGGATGCTTCGATCACACCGCCGCCCGTCTCAAGCCAATGGGAAACACGCTGGACATTCACTTCGAAGGCGGGCCTCAGGGCGGTACGGATGGAAGGGTTGGCGGCAAGACTGGCGAGGGGTGTTTTTTCGAGGAGACCGAAATCAGGCTCGCACGCGCTGATATGCTCTTCCCACTCGCCGCGTTCGATTCCAGAGAGGGACTCCCGTTTGATCGTCTGAATGCGGTTTCTTCCGCTTTCGCGGATCCGCAAAGTGAAGCCGTGCGTCCAGAGATCGCAATTGGGCGTATCGAAATAGATTGCACGAAGACGCTGATGGCGCGGCGCCCGCGCGGCAGGGACGGCCGAGATCAGCGCTTTGATCTTGGCTAAGTCTCTTTCCGCGAAGAGGAATTTGAGTCCAGTCTCGGCGCCAGCCGCCATGCGATCCGCCCAGGATCTTGCCCCGGTTAGCTTCGCGGGAAAGAATAGCGCGGGAACTCTTTTCTGTCACCGGCCAAGACTAGTGATTTCAGCCGATAAAATTTTGATTTATAATATTAATTTATAGATTAATCCATACGAAAATGCTTTGAAAGCTTGAGGCCCTGGCCTTGGTAATTCGAGACGGCGGTGGTGCCGTAGAGAAGGCGGGGAGCCTCAGCCATTTTCTCATAGACGAGGCGCCCAATCACCTGCCCATCTTCGAGAAAAAAGGGAACCTCGTAGCTGCGCACCTCGAGGACCGCCCGGGCGGATGGCCTGTTGCCGGGTCCGGCGCCAAAGCCCGGATCAAAAAAACCGGCATAGTGCACCCGGAACTCGCCCATCGCGGGGTCGATCGGAACCATCTCGGCAGCGAGATCGGGAGGAATCTGGAGCCGCTCCCTTGACGCAAGAATGTAGAACTCGCCGGGGTCCAGGATTAGTTTTTTGTCGCGCCGCGCTCTGATCTCGACCCAGTAGTCGGCAACGTTATAGTCCGTTCTGTCCACGTCGAGAATGTCGGTGTGCTTCTGGGCTTTGTAGCCGATGATCCCATTCTCTGAACCGCTCCCCAAGCCGGCGCGCAGCAGGAGCCCGCCCCGCCGCAGATCCAGTTCGCCATCGACGAGCGGGATTTTTTCGTGACATTGGCGCAGTTCCTTCTCCGCGATACCGAAATCACCGCTCTCAAGCTGCTGCGCCTCCAGCAGACGGAAGCGGATCTGATTGAGTTTCGAGCCCTTGCGCACCCGCACGCTGAAGCTGCGCGGCGCGACCTCGGCGTAGAGCGGGCCTTCATAGCCGCGCGCCACGCGGTCGAACACATCTGACTTGTCGGTTATGAGGCGGGTGAAAATATCGAGGCGTCCAGTCGAGCTTTTAGGGTTGGCAACCGCCGCAACGCTGTCCGGCAGCTTCAGATGCTCCATCAAGGGCACCACATAGACGCAGCCGCGCTCAAGCACGGCACCCTTTCCATCGAGACGGATTTCGTCTCCGGCGCTTGTGAGAGCATCAAGCCGCTCGCGGACTGGGAAATCCTTGCCAGGCAGAAAACTTGCCCGCACACGGTAAGCCCGTTCGCCTAAGCGCAGATCGAGGCTTGCGGGCTGGAATTGGGCGTCCTCGATCTCCGGGCTTATGATCATCCCCCGCCGGACCATCACCTCGATTTTTTCGCGCGGCAGGAGGCCGGACTGGCTTCCGAATTCGCCAGCGCCAGGAAACGGCGCCCCCGCGCCGCTGTCATGCTCCGGCTTGGCAAGCGGGAAAAGCGATCCGGCAGTCATCACGATTTTCAACGCCTTGTGCGAGAAGAGTGCGAAACACTAGGACGAATTAAAGCCTGCGTCGCGCGGCTTATTGTGAAATCCCCGCTGTCCACGCACTTGAGATATATGAGACCGCAGAGTAGACAATCAGCTGCGAAAAAGCGGCGGCAGCAAGGAGATGGGCATGAACAAGGACAGGCATAAGCCTGACATGAAAACCTTGCATCCGGCGACGCAGCTTGTTCACGGCGGCACCAATCGCTCGCAATTTGGCGAAATCTCCGAGGCCCTGTTTCTGACCCAGGCCTACGCTTACCCGGACATGGAAACGGCCGAAGCGCGCATGAAAGGGGCCGAGCCGGGCTTTGTTTATTCGCGTTACTCCAACCCTACCGTTGCCATGTTCGAGGAACGGATGGCCTTACTCGAAGGGGCGGATGCGGCACGGGCCACGGCGAGCGGCATGGCTGCCGTCACGACGGCACTGATGGCCCAGCTTAAGGCTGGCGATCACGTTGTCGCGGCCCGCGCCATGTTCGGGGCCTGCCTCTATGTGGTGGAGGAGCTGCTGCCGCGCTTTGGCGTTGCCTCGACCATTGTCGATGGCGCTGATCTTGACCATTGGCGCGCCGCGATGCGCCCGGAAACCAAAGTCCTGTTTCTTGAATCGCCAACCAACCCTTGCCTCGAGGTCTACGATATCGCGGCAATTTCCGCTATTGCGCATGAAAATGGCGCCCGTCTCGTCGTCGATAATGTCTTTGCGACGCCGATCTTCCAAAAGCCGCTCAAGCTTGGCGCCGATTGCGTCGTCTATTCGGCGACAAAGCATATCGACGGGCATGGCCGGTGTCTCGGCGGGGTCATTCTGGGCGGGCGCGATTTTATCGAAAATGAGATCCATAATTTTTACAAGCAGACCGGCCCCTGCCTGTCACCCTTCAACGCCTGGGTTTTCTTAAAGTCGCTCGAAACCCTTGCCTTGCGCGTCCGCCAGCAGGCGCAGAACGCTGAACGGATCGCGGAATTTTTGAGCGGCCACCGGCACATTCTCAAGGTTCGCTATCCGGGCCGGGCGGATCATCCCCAGGCCGGTCTTGTCAGGCGGCAAATGTCGGGCGGCGGCACTCTCGTTGCTTTTGAAGTCGCAGGCGGCAAGCAGGCGGCATTCGCTTTTGCCAATCAGCTTTCTCTCATCACCATCGCCAACAATCTCGGCGACGCCAAAACGCTCATCACGCATCCTGCGACGACAACCCATCAAAGGCTGACGCCGGAGGCGAGGGCGGCCCTGGGCGTGGGGGACGGGCTGTTGCGCCTTTCTGCCGGGCTTGAGGATTCAGCCGATCTTATCGCGGACTTGGAAGCAGCGCTCGCGGTCCTCGACCGGCGAAATCTCGCCGCCGAGTGAGGCGCGGCGTCTTGACGCCGGGGTCAACGCGGCTTGACGGAGGCCTTCCGCCTTCTTACCTTGCTGCTTGTCAAGCGGAAGTTTCCGCGTTCAGATTTCATGAGAGACCGCCATGTCCACCGTTAAAGTCACGGATGCCAATTTCAAATCCGAAGTCGTCGGCGCGAGCCGGCCCGTCGTGGTGGACTTCTGGGCCGAATGGTGCGGCCCCTGCAAGATGATCGGCCCAGCGCTCGAAGAAATCGCCAAGGAAATGCAAGGCCAGGTGACCATCGCCAAGCTCAATGTCGATGAAAATCCTGGTGTTGCCGGAGCCTATGGGATTCGCAGCATACCGACTCTGATGCTCTTCAAGAATGGCAAGGCGACGTCCACCAAGGTTGGCGCTGCGCCAAAGGGCGAGTTGAAAAGATGGATCACGGAGGCTATCTGACTGCTTCCACGTGGTGGTCAAGAAGGGCCTCACGCGAGGCCCTTTTGCTTTAGGAGAGGCCCTTTTGCTTTAGAGGGGTGCTTCGACCGTGATCGCCCGCTTGTGCCGGAAAGGGCTGGCAAAAGCAGGCAAACGGCCGGTTTGAGCATTTCGTATCATTTCAACATGGCCCGGTTTGGGTCTTCGCTTTTCGCGCATCATTGCGTGTGACATTAGGCCAACGCATGGGCAAATATGCGGTGAAGGAGGTCTTTCTCACTTTGCAAGGTGAGGGTGCGAATACCGGGCGTGCCGCCGTATTTTGCCGCTTTTCGGGCTGCAATCTCTGGTCTGGCCAAGAGAAAGACCGCGAATCCGCCATCTGCCGCTTCTGTGATACGGATTTTGTGGGCACGGATGGTCCGGGCGGGGGACGCTTCGCCGATGCGGAAGCACTTGCGAGCGCGATCGAGCGCGCGTGGGCTGGCGGCCAAATGAATCGCTTTGTGGTGTTCACCGGGGGGGAGCCTTTGCTGCAGCTCGACACTGCGCTGATTGACGCGGTGCATGCGCGGGGCTTCGAAGCTGCGGTCGAAACCAATGGGATGCTCGCGCCGCCGCCCGGCCTTGATTGGATTTGCGTCAGCCCCAAGGCGGGCGCGCCGCTCGTTGCAAATAGAGGTTCGGAGCTGAAGCTCGTTTTTCCGCAACCGGGCCTGCCGCCCGGAGAATTATCCGGCCTTGCTTTTTCCCATTTCTGGCTGCAGCCGATGGATGGCCCAGACCGTGCCGCCAACACAGCAGCGGCGATCGCCTATTGCCGTGAACACCCGCGCTGGCGGCTGAGCCTGCAAACCCATAAGTTCGTTGGCATGCCATAAAGGTTTCAGCGTGAAAATTTCGCAGGCTTTTCATTTCGAGGCGGCGCATCTTTTGCCGAATGTCGCCGAAGAGCACCGCTGCCGGCGCCTGCATGGCCACTCCTATCGTGTGGAATTGCGGCTTGAGGGACCCGTCGATCCGGTCACTGGCTTTGTCGCCGATTTCCTTGCGATCGAGGCGGTCTTCCAGCCATTGCTCGGCCGCCTCGACCATAATTATTTGAACGATATCGAAGGGCTCGAAAATCCGACGGCGGAAAACATCGCGATCTGGATCTGGGAGCGGACGAAGAAGGCGCTTCCGCAGCTTGCAAGCGTTGCCGTGTTCGAGACCCCGGACTGCTTTGCGGAATATAATGGAGATTGAGCGCCGCATGGTTCCTGGAAGCCGGCATATTGAGCCGAGAGGGCGCGATAAGACTCAAGCTCAAAGGAAATGCGTCATCATTCAAGCGGGCGTTCGGTTGATGAACTCTGTCCAAACAGGATCAGGTTGCCAGATCCGATATAGATCAGCTCGCGCTCTTGCTTCATCCATGCCGAGGACCGTGCGGCGGTACCGGTAGAAGAAGGCGGACACGCGGTAATTGGCGATGCAATGCACGTGTACAGGGCTGCTACTCGCGTTCTCGAGTGCCCTGCAGAATTTATCGAAGTCGTGCTCGGCCGGATTCTTGAAATCGACTGGGATGTGTACGTAGGTCATGCCGAGGCCGCGAACAGCCGCGGCTTCGTCTCGGAGCGCCTTCTCATGGCTATGCAGCCCGAGATTAATGACGCAGCGCACCCCCAGCGCGGCAATATCCGCTAGTTCCGTTTCGGTCGGCTGGCCGGACGTGGTTATCCGGTCATCAAGACGATACCAGTGATAGATGGTTTCTGGGTCGGTCATCACCAGAGCATATTTAGATGTACGCGCTCGTCGAACCTGCGATCGATCAAACCTGGCCACAATTCCGCGGAAAATTACATTACTTAGTTATTTTGACTTAGTTATTTTGAGCGCCCTCACCAATCCATGTCCGGATTGCGTCGCGATCGCAAATCGATAGCTTCGTTTTTCCATGCGGCATACGGAGCTGAGGGGAGACGTGGGCTGGCCAATCGAGCAAGTGCATGAGATTGCTGCTGTCAGGGTCGCCGGGGATAACCATCGGGCCGAATTTCGTGCCCTTCATCACACCTGCATAGGAGGTGAGGTCAAGCCCGCTTTTCTCATATCCTTCTCCGCCAGGCTGGTGGCAGCTGGAACATCTCCACTTCAGCAGGGGAAGGATATCCCCGGAAAAACTCACCCTCTGCTGGTCCGCGGGATCGGCTCTCAAAGCGCCCGGCGTCACCGTCAGCGCTGCATAGAATAGGGCCGCGGCCCCAAGGGCGGTGACGGCCGGAAGCTGAAGATTTGTTTTCGCCACGGTTTCCCTCATATCCTCGGTTCATCATCTGCTTTCGCCCGAGCCGGCGGCGGTCCCGCTGGCACCCGCTTCCCGCTGTTCCAGCCACAGGGCGTTGAGGATCGAGAAGGAAATGGCAAAGCTTACTCCAAGAGCCCACGAAAAATACCACATCGAATAGTTCCTCCTCTGATCAGTAGAGTTCTGGGCTGTTCTTTTCCACATAGGCGCTCGTCACCCGCCCCCGCAGCACGCGATAGACAAAAGATGTGTAAATGAGGACGACCGGCAGGAAGACGATTGTCGCGATGAGCATGATGAGCAAGGTCTTCTGGCTTGAAGAAGAGTCCCAGACGGTGAGGCTTGCATTAGGCTCGATCGATGAAGGGAGAAGGAAGGGAAAGGCGCTAAAGCCTGCTGTCGCGATGACACCTGCCACGGCCACGGCGCTCGTGATCCAGGCAAGCCCTGCCCGCCGTCCTCCGCGCAGAAGAAAGCTTGTTAGCGCAGCCCCAACAAAAACGGAAACGGGTGCTGCCAGCATCCATGGGTAGGCTTTATAGTTTGACAGCAATGCGCCGGGAGCACGCGTGACCGTCTTCAACAAGGGGTTGGATGGTCCATCGTGCGCAAGCTTGCTTGTGATCGTATAGCCTTCGACACCCATCGCGGCATAGATCCCGCAAATGATAAAAAGCACGAGTAGAGCGAGGGCGGCGCCCCTTCCCCAGGCGCCCGCGCGGGCAGCCACCGGCTCGCCGGCTTTGAGTGCAAGATAGACGGCGCCGTGCATGATAAGCATTGCACAGCTCACGAGTCCGCAAAGAAGGGCAAATGGATTGAGGAGGCCGGGCAGCCCCCCTTCATAGGTCATGCGCAAAGCGTCATCCAAGCGGAAAGGGACACCGCGCAGGGCGTTGCCGACGGCAACACCAAAAATCAGGGCGGGCACCGCGCCGCTTGCAAAAAAGGCATAGTCCCAAAAGGCCCGCCATCGCGGATCATCGACGTCGGAGCGGAACTTGAAGCTCACCGGCCGCAGGATGAGTGCGGCAAGAGCAAGGAACATCGCCAGATAAAAGCCGGAGAAGGCGATTGCGTAGAGCGTTGGCCAAGCTGCGAAAATGGCGCCCGCACCGAGAATCAGCCAAACCTGATTTCCCTCCCACACCGGGCCGACTGTGTTCAGCACAATTCGGCGCTCATTGTCGGTTCGCGCGATGAACGGCAACAGGATGGCGGCGCCAAGATCGAAACCATCCATGACCGCAAAGCCGATGAGCAGAGCGCCGAGGAGAAGCCACCAAATGACGCGCAAGGATTCATAGTCCAGCATGACAAGCTCCCTTCAATCCTATTCAGCGGCACCTGTGGATGGCAGTGCCTCAGCTTGTGGCACGGGCGCGATTTCATTCGGGCCAAGCCGCACTGCCTTAATCATAAGAAAGATATCGACCAGGAGCAGTGCCGAGTAAAAGCCGATGAAACCGACAAGCGTGATAATGACATTGCTTGCCGAAACACTTGAGACGGCGATGAAAGTCGGCAGAATGCCTTCGACCACCCACGGCTGACGCCCCATCTCCGCGACGATCCAGCCCAGTTCGGCGGCGACCCAGGGAAGGGGCAGCGCGAACACCATGGTCCAAAGCAGCCAGCGTGCGCTCAGAAGACGGCCGATCGCATTTAGATAAAATGCCGCGGCAAACAAAAGTATGAAGAAAAAGCCGCAGCCAACCATGATGCGGAAAGCCCAGAAGAGCAGCGGCACATTGGGAACCGTCCCCCACGCGGCTTTCTTGATGTCGGCATCAGTTGCGTTTTCGATGTCTGGCCGGATTTTCTTGAGAAGGAGCGCGTAGCCGAGATCGCCAGTATACTGGTCGAGCACGCGCCGGGCGTCAGCATCGCTGGGGTTTGAGCGCAGTTTTTCGAGCGCGGAATACGCAAGAAGCCCGGACCAGATATGGTCCTCGCCGCTTCGAACCAATTCTTCGATGCCAGGCACAGTCTCGTCGATGGAGTGAGTCGTGATAAGGCCAAGCACCCAAGGCACCCGCAGCGCGTAGTCAGTCCGCCGCTCGGCCTGGTTCGGCAGCCCGAAAACGGTGAAGGAGGCGGGCGCCGGTTCGGTCTTCCACATTGCCTCGATTGCGGCGATTTTCATCTTTTGGTTTTCGGTCGCCGTGTATCCGCTCGCGTCGCCAAGCACGACGACCGAGAGGGCGGAGGCAAGGCCGAAGCTCACGGCGACCGTCATCGAGCGCCGCGCCATCTCAACGTGCTTACCCCTGAGGAGATAAATCGCGCTGAGCGCTGCGACAAAGACAGCACCGGTGACATAGCCAGCACTCACCGTATGGACGAATTTCTCTTGCGCCACAATGTTAAAGATGATCGCCCCGAAATCGGTCACTTCCATCCGCATCGTCTCGGGATTGAAATGCGCGCCCACGGGATGCAGCATCCAGCCATTGGCGACGAGGATCCAAAGTGCCGAAAGATTGGAGCCGATCGCGACAAGCCATGTCACGCAGAGATGAGCCAGTTTTGGCATCCGGTCCCAGCCAAAAAAGAAGAGGCCGACGAAGGTCGCTTCAAGAAAAAAGGCCATCAGGCCCTCGATGGCGAGCGGTGCGCCAAAAATGTCGCCGACGTAATGGCTGTAATAGGCCCAGTTCATGCCGAACTGAAATTCCATGGTGATGCCGGTTGCGACTCCCATGGCGAAATTGATGGCGAAGAGCACGCCCCAGAACTTCGTCACCTGGCGCCAGACTTCCTTTCCAGTCATGACATAGACGCTCTCCATGATGCCCAGCAAAATCGAGAGCCCGAGCGTCAAAGGCACAAACAAAAAATGATACAAGGCTGTCAGGGCAAATTGCAGCCTGGAGAGCTGCACAATGTCCATGGCGGTGCTCATGGCAAAATACTCCTTGACTGCTGGTTTGCCGGCGTCCCGATCAATCGTTCCTGCACGGCGGCCGCATCGATATGCGGTCTCTGGCGCGGGCCGAACACGAAGAGACCCGCCGCGAAGATAAGAATCAGCTTCACAGCTAACGCTAAAGTGACTTCGGGGACGAGCGGATGGCGTGACATGCCTGGCTTTACTATTGCGCCGCTAGGGCTCTTGGTTTGATGTAAATCAGTTCATGACATCTAATTACTGATTGCGCATGACAACGCCGCAGACGCATAACGTCAAGATGGCAAATTTGCCACTGTCAGCCAGTGGCTGCTGAACGGAGTAAGTCCAAGTTAATTCCAACAGTCAGCAGCATGGAGTCTTCCTTGCAGCGTCGCGATGGGGTGGATCATGGGCGATGAGACGATTAAATCCAGCGCCACGCGGCGCATGCGCGAATTCATAGATCCGATTGGGCATTTCCTAACAGTGGGCTTTCACTTTCTCGGCTTATTCGCGATCGGCGGGGCGACCGTATGGGCGGCTGTCAAGGCCTTTCTTGAGATGTCAGCCAAGGGGCGCGCCTCGATCGAGGATTTGCTGCTGCTGTTTATCTACTTGGAAATCGGTTCGATGGTTGGGATCTATTTCAAGACCAACCACATGCCGGTACGCTTTCTGCTCTATGTCGGCATCACGGCGCTGACCAGGCATACGATTGGCTATGTGCAAAGGGAGTCCGTGCCAGATGCCGGCATTCTCATCCTCGCGGGAGGCACGCTGATCCTCGCCTTGGCAGTGCTAATCATCCGCTATGCTTCGTTTCACTACTCCACTGAGGGGCTAGGTGAGTCTTCCCGCGAGGCGGGCCCGAGTGATTAAACCCTTGCACTCTGGCATGGGTATGCGTAGTGCAATGGGCTTGTCACGAATCCCCAGGGCTCAAGCTTGCGTGCTGTCTCGCATCTTTGCATCATAACTTTTGGCAGCCATAACCTTTGAGCATGCCAAGTCCCTTCTCCAGGCGCCGCCAGGGGACTAAATCTGTCTCTTGCATAATAAATTCCCTTCTCCAGGCGCCGCAAAGCCGAAGCCAGTGAAGAAAAAGGGAGGAACGCATGGCCAATAAGATTTTGTCCGACATCGCCAGCCAGATCGCGATCAGGCCGCATTATGACAATTTCATTGGGGGCAAATGGGTCGCTGGGGTCAAGGGCCAAACCTTCGAGAATGTTTCACCAGTCGATGGTCACAAGATCTGCACCGTAGTCCGGTCGAGTGCCGAGGATGTGGAATTGGCGCTGAATGCCGCTCATGAAGCGCGCGAAGCCTGGGGGCGCACTTCGCCAGCGGAACGCGCGCAGGCACTTCTGCGCATCGCAGACAGGATGGAGCAGAAACTGGATCTTCTAGCTCTTGTCGAGACGATTGACAATGGCAAACCCATTCGCGAAACCAAGGCTGCCGATTTGCCCCTTGCAATCGATCACTTCCGTTATTTTGCCGGCTGTATCCGGGCCCAGGAAGGCGGGCTTTCCGAGCTCGACCACGATACTGTCGCTTATCATTTCCATGAGCCGCTCGGTGTCGTGGCTCAAATCATCCCGTGGAATTTCCCGATCATGATGGCGGCATGGAAGCTCGCACCCGCGCTCGCCGCCGGAAATTGCGTCATCTTGAAGCCAGCCGAGCAGACGCCAATGAGTATCATGGTCCTTGTAGACATGATTGGTGACCTCGTGCCGCCCGGCGTTCTTAACGTGATCAATGGTTTTGGAGTCGAGGCAGGCAAGCCGCTGGCGCAGAGCAAGCGGATTGCTAAAGTCGCCTTTACCGGGGAGACAACCACCGGCCGTCTCATCATGCAATATGCCGCCGAGAATATCATCCCGGTGACGCTGGAGCTCGGCGGCAAGTCGCCCAACATCTTTTTTGAGGATGTCGCAGCGCAAGACGATGATTTTCTCGACAAGGCGCTCGAGGGCTTTGCGATGTTCGCCTTCAATCAAGGCGAGGTCTGCACTTGTCCATCGCGCGCGCTCGTTCATGAAAAAATCTACAATCGCTTCATGGAGCGGGCCATCGCCAGGGTCAAGGCGATGAAACAGGGCAATCCCCTCGATCCCTCGACTCAGGTGGGCGCGCAAGCCTCGAATGATCAGCTCGAGAAGATTCTCTCCTACCTCGATATCGGCCGCCAGGAGGGAGCCAAGGTTCTGGCTGGCGGCGCCCGTGCCGATGTAGGGCCGGAGCTTTCGGGCGGATTCTATGTCCAGCCGACAGTCCTCGAAGGCCACAACAAAATGCGCATCTTCCAGGAGGAGATTTTCGGCCCCGTCCTTTCGGTGACGAAATTCAAGGATGATGAGGAGGCGATCGCAATCGCCAACGACACGCTCTACGGTCTTGGCGCCGGAATCTGGACTCGCGATGGCACCCGCGCCTATCGCGCCGGCCGCGCCATAAAAGCGGGGCGCGTGTGGACCAATTGCTATCATCTCTATCCGGCCCACGCGGCGTTTGGCGGCTATAAGCAATCGGGAATTGGCCGTGAGAATCACAAGATGATGCTCGGCCATTACCAGCAGACCAAGAATCTTCTTGTCAGCTACAGCCCCAAAGCGCTGGGATTCTTCTGAGATCAATGGTCTTGCTTGCGCGGGCGCATGTGCCCGCGCCTTTTTCCAGACCGGAGGCGGTGATGGTGGACCGTGTCGTCGCGACCCAAAAGGCGGAAGACCTCATCGCGCGCCTCAAGGAGAAATATGGGCCGCTTCTTTTCCATCAATCAGGCGGCTGCTGCGACGGCAGTTCACCGATGTGTTTCCCTCTCGCCGAGTTCCGAACCGGGCCGGGCGACGTGCTGCTTGGTGAGATCGCCGGCTGTCCTTTCTATATCGGCGCCGCCCAGTTCGAATATTGGGCGCATACGCAGCTCATCATTGATGTCGTCCCTGGCAGGGGGGCAGGCTTTTCGGTCGAGGCGCCCGAGGGCGTGCGGTTCCTGACGCGCGGGCGGGTATTCAGTGATGATGAAATGGCTTCCCTGAGCGAACTGCCGCCACAGCCTTTGCCGTAGGAGGCTGGCCGGACTGAACGAACTCCTCCATTTGTCCGATGCGCGCGGTGCTGCAGCCCATAAGGTGCCACGCCATACCGGAGGCAGGGTTGCGCCGGTGAGGTTGCTTGATCCGGTGAGGTTGCTTGATATTGTGAACTTCAAGGCTTTTGTATTTTTTCGCACATCTAATTTTGAAAAATTCACGGCATCTTTGCAGATGATGGTGCCGTCGCTGGGTTGGTAGGAATTGAGGGTGGCGTAGTCTCCGGGTGATCAACCTCGAATCATCCGGCGTTGAAGCGTCGGACTGGAGACCACGCCATGAAGAGCATTACCACGAAGCGGCAGC
>Ga0209061_1001918_pt1 | contig 30088 bp, 15 predicted proteins | sample Coa_R1_10_FD_187157 | JGI IMG/M metagenome (GOLD analysis project Ga0209061, IMG submission 187157) | Surface soil microbial communities from Centralia Pennsylvania, which are recovering from an underground coalmine fire - Coalmine... | ecosystem: Environmental > Terrestrial > Soil >... | reverse complement strand
TCTCCTCTCAGATCGTCTTTTGCGGGACTCTCTGAGGTTGGTGCGGTGGTCGTCGCGAGTGGTGGACCCTCAGGACCTCACGGCCCCGGCGGTCACCGGCTCGTACACCACGTCTGTGGACTCAACTCTGGGCAGCTCCCCGCAGTCGGGCCATCGTTGCGTGACGGGGGCCAGATGCCACGGTCGCAGCCTCCTCCCCGGGTTGTTGCATGCCTCGCGCATGACGGCGTGCGTACGGAAGACCGGCTCGACGACCTTGCCGACCGAATTACGAACGGACTTCGCCATCACTCATTCCCAGATCTGTTTTCACCAGGAACCCGGCAGCGCGGAGGCATGCGGCCACCATGGAGGCGTCCCTGACAGCCACCTCTGCTTCGGCGAGCGCCCGGACCAGCTCTTCTGGCAACCAGCGGTAAGCCCTGGCGTTACAGAGGCGCTCCAAGGCGACGCGCCGGAAGGTGACCAGCTTGAAGCGCCGGGAACAGCTTCTAGGTTGGCCGGCAGTGGCTGGCTCGCACTGCTTAGGAGGCAGCTCCCGTACCGTAGCTGACAAGGCGGCGGACCGCCGCCTTGGGGAAGTCGAGCACGACCGCCTCTTTGGGCAAGCTGGTCTCGCCAGGCCCTTGCCGCCAGCCAGGATGGAGCACACGTCGCAGGCGTGGGACCGCCCGAAGCCTGTCGCCCCTGCGAGCGCCGCAGATAACGCCTCGGTGCCGTCGGCAGCCTCCAGGGCGACGACCTCCTCAAGCTCGGTGCCGAGCCTGGTCACCGCTGCAACTGCGCTGGGCTTTATGAAGGCCCCGCCTACTCCTCACAATGCGCAGACGACCTTCTCGGCGGTGGCCCTTGGTTGCGCCGGCCGGCGGGACCAGGCGCGCGAGCCTCCGTAGTGCTCGTCCCTTTCACAGAGAGAGACCGGTGTAGCCCAAGAAGTTGAACCACAGTCGTAGCTCGTACCGACACGTTGGAGTGCAGCGCCTGCTGCTACGTGGGATTGACCGACAGTGCCGGGGCAGAGGTTGGCGAGTTCTTTGGCTTTGACGTTGCCCCAGGCCAGTTCGACCTGCTTGGTTCTCTTGGCCCGACGAGCCCTTGGCCCGCCACGCCCCGGATCGGCTGCTGCGCAGGTGACGCGAGGGCTTGACACGCTGTTCCATACGAGATCTCCCAGGTCTGGGCCGTCCAATAGCGCACCCCGGTCACCTTCTCGATCACATCCGAGACCCGCGCCAGGGCCCACAGCTCCGTCGGGAACCCGTTCGCCCGAAGACCGTTCTTCAACGCCTTGACGACTTAGGCCAGTTGCTGGTCTGCTATACGGGGGAGCCGTCCCGCCCGACCGGCACCGGCCAACGCCTTGCGTCCACCCTCGCTCCACGCCCGGTACCACAGCGACGCGCTTTGTGCCGAGGCCCCTAACTCTCGGGCCAGCTCCGCCTGGCTCTTGTCCCGACGGAACATGTCGGCGGCGCGCAGACGGCGACGCTTCAGTGCCTCGAAGTCTCGACGAGGACGGACCGGCTTGGCCGCACCGGTCTTCTTGGTGGCTGCAGATTGGGGGGAAGTAGCCACACCACCATTATCGTACATCCACGTAATCACCTCAATGTATTACCGAAGATCTTTAAATGAGGTCGTCAGGGTAATGACACCCCATTAGTGCGTTATGCTGTTCGGGATGACTATCACAGGGCAACTAGGCGGTAACGAGCCCGAGCTGAGCAACCCCCTGGGCAGCGAGCGCCACTTCGGCTGGCAGGACATGTTCGTTGGGCCCGATGCCGACCCTCGCGGCATCGGTGGTATCTTCGTACACCACGGCGACGAACGCACTGTGCTCGCCGGGTACCTGCACGACTACCGGCTCACTTTGGAGCTCAAGTGCGCAGGTCTAGGTGCCGAGGCCATGGCCCGACGGTCGGTCGAGCCGTCGGACCTATCACTCCTCGGGCTGGTACGCCACCTCTCCGACGCGGAGCGGTACTGGTTCCGGCACGTCATGGCTGGCGAGGATGCCCCCGCCCGCTACCGCGCGGGCGCCGGCGACGACCACGACCGCGCTTTCAGCGAAGCCGTTGCCGACCCAGCCGCTGTCGCGCTCGCCTGGGAAAATTGGAGAGAGGAGGTCGCCTTCGCCGAGCGTTTCGTCAGCGAGGCCCCTGACCTGGGCTTGACGAGGCCCTACGTTGGACGGGGAGGCCACCAAGGTGAGGTTTCCCTCCGTGAGGTGCTCGTCCACATGATAGAGGAGTACGCCCGGCACATTGGCCATGCTGACTTGCTGCGAGAACGGATCGACGGGAGGGTGGGTTTGTAACCGAGGGTGGAGCTGAGCCGGGCCCTCGGGCCCGAGCCCACTGTGGCAGTGGGCTTGTCAGAAATCTGCCGCGCCGCCTGGGCCAGTTGAGGGGCTATTTGAGCACGACCGACATTGTGCCACCTGGTCCCGGCGCGAGGGCCTAGAGGATTCCTTCACCATCGCTCGCCTCGGCGTGCCTCCAAGTCTGGCCCGGGTGCTGCGCAGCACCAACTGCACCGTTATCTACAGCCGACAAGGGAGTGCCCATGACGTAGGTAACGGTCGCTTGGGCCCAAAGCCGTGCGAGAGCGCCCAAAAAGGCCGGGTTGGGGCAGGCCCCCGGGAGCTGGTCACGTACCCGTTCGAATGCCTCCACTCCGGGCACCCCAAAGCGTTCCGCGAGGAAGGCGGCAGGACAGCCGGCGTGCGCCGCTCGGCCCTCACACAATGGACGAGCACCGTCTTGCCCTCTGCTCGCCAGGAAACGATCGCCTGGGCAAGGTCTTTCAGCACGAAGTCAAGGTTCGGGTTAGCTGCCGGCTCGTCTTCGTCAACCAACCTCACTTCGTGCGCCTGGCCGGCAACGAGGTCGTGGCGCCCCATCCGGCAAAGAGAGATAGTGACGTCCGCCCGAGCGTTGACCGCGCCGTAAACGTTCGCCAACAGCACTCCATCGTCCTCTTGGAGCGGCTTGACCAGGGGCTCTGCCGGCCAACGGGCGGCGTAGTAGCCGACCATCTCCTCCGTACCGGGCCACCTGGCCCGGCCAGAGGCTGAGCGGCCTTTCTTGGCGCCGAGCACGGCGAGGCGGACCAGGTCCTTGGCCCTGTAGCCCGACCAGCCGTGGAGCATGATGGCCCAGCGAGCTGGCACGGCAGTGGCGCCCCACCTGGCCCCGAGCCAGGCGCCGGCGATCGCCGCCACCCTGTCGGTGTCGTCACCTATATGCACCGCCGTCTGCAGCGCGGCCGACAGGTGGCGACAGGGGACCTCGTTGGGCACCGGCGTGTGCACGATGGCGGCGCCGGCCGCCTGGAAGGCCCGGACGACAAAACCATTGGGGCGGAAAGAAGAAGGGCTTGCGGCCAACACCTCGTCTACCCTTTCCTGCCAATAGCTGCGCCTGTCTCCTGGCAGGAAGCCGGTACCATCCCCGACCCCCTCCAGCACACCCTTGCCCTCCCGGACGGCCCGGTCGATGGCGACGCACCATATGGCGCACGCCTCGCACGCGAGAGGGGTCGGCGTGGGTGAGAGCGGAGGTCGCCATGGCTTGGCCGACAAGGGCCTCGTCGTCAGCTAGCTGGGCGAGCGCAACCGGGGTGGTGCGCACGAGGCTGCCGTTGCCGGCGCTGTGGCGAGGGTGGCGCGAGAAATAGCCCGCAGCGGTGCGCGCCACGTCCTCGGGGCCGGACGCGGCCGAGAGGACTGCTCTCGTCTGCACCCCGACGTCGGCCGGACCCCCTCGGTACCAGCCGAGGAAACGGCGGGCCACTGCGGCTGTGCGCAGGTCCCCGGTAGCAGCTTCCTCGGCGACGCAAAGGGCCATCTGCGTGTCGTCGGTCCACTCACCTGGCTCCCAGTTGCCCAAGCCGCCGCCCACCATCCCTGCGTCCCCCACAGGAGAGGCGGCGAACTCGTAGCCGGCGCCGAGGGCGTCGCCAGCGGCCAGGCCGACAAGCACGCCGGCGCAGCGGTCCAGGTCAAGTCCCGGGAGAGGTCCCATAGTCTGCTCCTGTCCTGCCGGCCCCGCTCCACTGCTCACAGAAACCCTCGGCCGCTTGCACCCAGCTCAACAGCTCGGGGGCCGTGGGCGCTAGCTCGTAGGGGTGTAGGTGGCAGGCGCTACTGAGCGCGGCCCAAGCCGAAGAGACTGGGCCAGCCACCTCCCGGCCGGCTATTTCCCAAAGGCAGGCGAGCTGCGTGCGCATAGGGCAACCAGACAGGGCCGCCAACGAGGCCGCGGCCCAATAGGAGCCGAGAGCAGACTCGAGTGCCTGGCGAGCCAGTAATGCGGCTGCCCGGGGCCAGAGGCCGGCGGTGGCGGTGCCAGGGCGCCGGCAGAGGTCCTTAGCCGCTCCGAGCAGCTCCGCTGGGCTCATGGGGACGGGGACGCTCATGTCAGCTCCGAAGCTCGGGCTACCAGGCGCTCGGTGTCGCCCACCAGTGCCCTGAGCCCACCGGGGTAGGGGCCGTGAGCGCCAGAGTTGCAGGCCTTGAACGTGTCGGCAGCCCAGCTGCCCCACGCGTTGAGCCTGCTCAGCACGTCGCCGCCCCGTCTGGCGTCACCGTAGATGGCGAGCGCGGCCCGCTCGTAGAGGCTGGTCGAGGTGGCGAGCAGCTCGTCTTCCACCTTTTGGTGCGCTTCTCCGCTCGCGAGGCGCCGGCGGCGGTGAGCGGCGGCGAAGGCGGCTTCGAGCGCCAGCCGGCAGAGGCCGCCGACCACTCGCCGGGCCACCTCTTCTGGTACGACGTCGTCGTTGCTCACCGCGCGTGCGTCCGCGAGGGCCCGGCTCGCCGGGTCGAGCGCAGGGCGGACTTCGACGACGGACCCGAGCCGCCGCGTCACCTCGACCACAGTGGCGTCGAGGCCGAGCCGGCGTACGGCTTCGGGCAGGCGGTCGTCGTGAGTGAAAACCAACACCTGTCTCTTGGAAGCCGTCGCGGACAGCACCCGGGCGAGCCCCTCGACCTTGGCCGGGTCCATGGCCTGGACCGGGTCGTCTATGACGAGGAAGCCAAAGGGGCTCTGCGGCAACGTCGCCCGGGGCAGGAAAACGGCGAGCGCCAGGGCGTTCACCTCTCCTTGGCTCATCACCGACAGCCCAGCCCCTTCGCTCCCGTCCACGCTCACCCGGAAGTCCACTTCCCGACGCGTCCCGGACCCCTTCAAGCGGAGGTCACCGAGCTCGACGTTGCTCTCCTGGCGCAGCTCGGCCCAGATGGCCCGGCACTGGTCGGCCAGGGGCCGCAGGCGCCGGTTGCGGAGGTCGTCGATGGCGGAGGTGAGCCACTTGTCGGCTTCCTTCAACGGCGCCGCCCGTTCGGCGGCCGCTTGTGCTGACCGTGCCGCTTGGCACCACGCTGCGACTTCGGAGGCCAGGGATGCCCAGCGGCCCTCCTGTTCAGCCAACAGCGCGCCCGCGGCCCCACAAAGCTCCTTGAGGGCGACGACGAGCCTAGTGCCCGCGCCTTCGAGGTGACCGGCACGCGCTCGCAGGCCGTCCGCCCCCTCGCCGCCCGGAGCACGTGCCCACTCCTCCAAGGCGGAGGTCGCCGCCTCTGCGCCTGCCAGCCCCCTCAGCTCGCCGGGAAGCTGCAGGTCGGCGGGGAAGGTCGCGACGAGCGCTCGGTAGGCGTCCTCAGCCTCCTTGGCCGCTGCGTGTGCAGCATCCGCTGCTGCCGCTTCCTCCCTGAACTGCGCCACAGCCGCTTGCGCCTGCTCCCGCCACGCCGAGTCGAGCGCGCCGGTGCGCCCGCAGACCGGGCAGTCCCCGTCGCCATGGAGGCCGTGGTACTCGAGCGCTGCTTCAAGTAGCGACACCAGCTCGCGGGCCCGGCCTGCTTCGGAACCTGTGGCCGCTTCGAGCGCTACGGCGGCATCGCGGAGCCGACGGGCAACCGCCGCTACCGCCTCCCCGTCGGCTGGGCTGAGCGCTGCCAAGCGCCGGAGCGAGCCGAGCTGGCCCTCGTCCGGAGCAGGTGCGGCCCCGGTCGCCACTCTTTCGGCGGTGCCGATGTCCCAGGTCCGCTTGCCGAGCGCCGCCAGGCAGGCCGCGGCGCGCTCGTCGTCGCTTCGCCTCAGGCGCTCGGTCAACGTCTGCAAATCGTCCTTGGCCTTCTTGAGCGGCTCCTCGGCCGCCTTGGTCGCGGCCTTGAGCCTCCGCGAAGTCATCGTGAGCTCGTCCAAGCCGAGCACCTCGACGAGGCGGTCGTGAAGGTCGGACGGCCTGCCCAGCAATGACTCAAGCTCGCTGTGCGCGAGGAACGGACGGTAGGCATTGAGGGCTTGGGACCATCCCAGGCGCTCAAGGCCGGCGCGCTTTTCCCCGCGCACCTGGACCGTGGTCGAGGCGCCGTCCAGGTCCTGGCCGCTCGCCCAAGTGCGCTCGACGACGGCGCGGCCTGCTCCCTCGACGTCGAGCACCAAGCGCAACGAGGCGTCCGGGTGATGCAGGTTCCGCCAGCCCTGCTGGAAGACCGCCGGTAGGCCCTGCCACCGGCGTACCTGGCCGGAGAGGAGCAGCTCCAGGGCCTCGGCGAAGCTCGACTTGCCCGAGCCGTTGCGGCCCACGACCAATGTCAAGCCCGGGCCGGGGGCGAACCTCAGCGTGCTCGCCGGCCCGATCCCCCGGAAGCCGGCGACCTCGAGCGAGGCCAAGTAAGCGAGCTCGGGCTCCTCGGCAGTGCCGCCCACCGGAGCCGACCGCGCTAACCGCTCGCCGCCGAGGGCGCGCTCTAGTTGGTCGTCCCCCTCGCAGGCAGCCAGGAGCAGCACTTCTGCCTCAGGTCCTAACTTGTGCTCGCCCAGCCTGTCGAGCACCGCCTCGAGCAGCTCGTCGTCCATCTCACACCTCGCTCTCCGGGCCACAAGCGTATTAGGGGGCTGTGACTCTCATAGGGACCGCGGTTGGTGACGCGCTGGGCCGCTTCCTCCGACGCCTTGACATGTCGGTAGCGATGCACGTCGGCCAAGCGCTACAGTCGGGCTAAAGGTTGACGCTGGCGCCTTCGTACCAAGGCCTGTAGGCCGACGACACTCAGGGAGCTGCACTCGGGGTTCTGAATGGACGAAAAGGCTGTTCAGGGAACCGGCGAACTGGGCGATGCCGATCGTAGCCGCGTCGTTGACCAACTTCATGTCTGGCGGAAGCAGCTCATCAACTTGGCTAGGTCGAACAGGCTGCTCTACTTCCGCGCCACGCGTAGGTCCACTCTGGAGATCGTCGGCAGCCCTGAGAGCTTCGCCTCGGTGGTCGCGCAGTTACGGGCGGGCAACTCCTGGAGGTTCTACACGCCACCACCAGACGACGCAGCGGGAGGGGACGAGGCTGACGCCTTCGAAGAGGTTGCAGCCGGTAAAGGCCTGCCGGTGCGAGGCCACGAAGCGGCTCCAGTCCGAGGACCGGCCCGAGGGGAGCTCGCCACGTCCAAGAAGACGGCGAGCGAGCTGCTCAGCACCCTCCGCACACTTGACCGGCGGAGCACGCAGGAATTCATGGACAAGGGCATATGGATCCTCTATCTTGCCGCCGGGTTCCTGCACTGGACCGACCCCGGCTCCCAAGAGCAGGCTGACAGCCCCCTTGTACTCGTCCCTGTCCGGCTCGCCCGCGAGAACCCCCGCGAACCTTACGAGCTCGTGCTGGCAGACGACGACGTGGTCCTCAACCCAGCCCTTACGGTCAAGCTTGCGGAATTCGGGATGGAGCTTCCCGGGTTCGACGAGGATGACCTCGACTTAACGGCAGTACTTGACTCCTTCGAGCAGGCGGTGTCCGTCCAGAACGGCTGGAAGGTCGAGCGGCGCCTCGTCATCAGCCCGTTCTCGTTCCACAAGGAAGTCATGTACCGTGACCTCGACCACAACGAAGCACTGGTCGTGGGCCACAAGCTCGTGCAGGCACTCGCTATAGGGGCTACAAAGGGGGCTACCCTCGACTTCGATGTTGTCCCAGAGGAACGTCTCGATGAACAGGTCCCGCCCGAGGCAACAGCCACGATCCTCGACGCCGACTCGAGCCAGATGCAGTGCATCGCTGCCGCAGCGGCCGGGCACAGCTTCGTAATCGACGGGCCCCCGGGGAGCGGCAAGAGCCAGACGATCACGAACATCATCGCCGAGCTCCTCGCCAATGGGAAGACCGTCCTGTTCGTGAGTGAAAAGGCGGCCGCCCTTGAAGTCGTGCACAAACGGCTACGAGCTAAAGGCCTCGGCGATTACTGCCTACAACTGCACAGCCAAAAGGCCACCCGCAAGGAAGTAGCCCAGGCACTGGGAAGGGCTCTCGCGCTCCACCCCACGGTCCCCCCAGGCATGCCCGACACTGACGTCGCCCAGTTACGCAGGCGCCGCCAGGAGCTCTCCGAGCGGGCGCTCGCAATGAACGAGGTCCGCCGGCCCCTCGGAAGGAGCCTCTACCAGGTTATTGGCCGGATCTGCCAGCTCCAAGGCCTGCCACAGGCTCCCCTGCCCTCTGAGCTGGGTAGCTCGCTTTCTGCGGAGGAGCTGACGGCTATACTCAGCGTTGCGGGCGATCTCTCCCGCTCCTGGGGACCCGTTGCCAGGGGCGAAGACTTCGCTTGGCGGGACCTCGCCGATGAGGTACTTGACGCAGCTCGTGCCCAGCGGACGAGGGCCCAGCTCGAAGCCGCATCCTCGGCGCTCGACAGGCTGGTGTGCTCCTTGGCCGAAAACTCCGAGGCATTGCTACTGCACACGCCCTCTGACTTCCAAGGGGCCGAGGCGCTCACTCGGGTGCTGCGCCAGCTGGAGTCACGGCCAGCCGGTATCCACCCGCCATGGTTGAGCTGCCGCGACCTCGACCAGGTTGAAACTCTCGTCCAGAGCCGTCGGAAGGCCGCCCTGGCCCATGCTCGTGCTGAAAAGTCCTTGCTGGGCCTGGTCGGCTCGTGTTGGCGTGAGGTGAGTGAGTCGTGGAACGAGCGCGTAGCTGCGGCTTCTGCACGGCTCCGCTTGCTCCAACCCGGCTTCGAGGCCCCACCGTGGCTCCAAGTGCGGCAACTCGAACCCCTCCTCGACTTCCTCGACGCAACTCGCACCGTTGCCGAGGACGCAAAGCGCGACTCCGGGGCAATCGCCACGGCCTTTGGCCTGCCAGCGACGGGCGTCACGCTTAGGCGGGCGGCTGAGCTAGCTGAGCTCGCCCTGCTCGCCGGCAGCCAGGCGCGTCCTGAGCCTACGTGGCTAAACCCCGCCCTGATCTCGACGATCGAGGAGGCGGCGAGGGTCCTCCAACAGCTTTGCACCGCTTTCAACGAACGCCGCGAGCAACTCGGCAACGTGTTCACCGACGACGTCCTGTCCCTCGACCTCCAAGGACTCTGTCAACGTTTCCGGCACGTCCACCGCGGGATGGGCAAGATGCGGCGTACTTACCGCGGCGACAAAAGGGCAATTGCTCGTGTCGCGCGTTCGGGCAAGGCGACGGCAGCAGTGATAAGCCAGCTCCCGGTGGCACTTGAGTGGCAGCGTCTCACAAATGATCTCAAGGCCGCAGAAGCTCGACAAGCCAACTTGCTCGGCACACACTACTACCACTCTGTTGCGACCGACTTCGCGGCAATCGACAAGGCACTGGAGTGCGCCCGACGTGCCATCATGATCGCTGGCGAGCACCTGAACACGGAGGCGATGCGCCGGCAACTGGCGAGAGGGGGTGACCCTGACCCTGGGCTCGTCCCCATAGGGGCGCGCCTGAAGGGGTCCATTGACTCCTGGCGGGCAAAATCGGCGGCCCTGCTCGGACCCTTGACGGACCTCCTCTTTGCGCTCGATCTTGACGTGGTCACGGCATGGTGCGTAGCGGCCTCAGGCCCCGTCAGTGACCTCGTGGAAGTGGGCTCTGCGGTTGTGGGTGTCGCCGGGCGGCAGCTCAACCTAGGTGAACTAAGCGAGTGCCTGAGAGCTCGTGCCGAGGTGGCGGCGGTAGAAGAGGAGCTGGCACGCAATGAGAAGGACGACAAGCAGAAGCTCGGCCCGAACTACTGGCTGTTAGACACGAACTGGGACACCCTCGACTCTTCGCTCGATTGGGCAGCCAAGCTACGCCAGGTCGTCGGTGGGCAGGCGACTACGGCCTCAGCGGAGCGTTTATCAACGGTCGAACTGGATTGGCACGAGCTCAACACCGCCCTCGGGGACTGGCGCAGGGCTCGCGACGCAATTGCCAATAACTTCAGCGATGAGCGAGCCGCCGTCGTGCGCGGCGACCTCACCACCACCTTCGAGGATGCACGATCACTTCTCAGCCACCTCGCGAGCACGACCGCCGACATCGACGAGTGGGTCGAGTTTCAGAGAGCACGGGCAGCACTCGTTGGGTTAGGAGTTGCTAGCGCCGTGGAGTTCTGTGAGGCACAAAGGGTCACTGCATCCCAGGTACCCCAGGTCATCGAGCGTGCCTGCCTGGAACGCTGGGCAGACGTCGTCATAGAAGAGGACCGAGGACGGCTACACCAGCTCCGGTGCGACCAACTGGACGCGCTCGTAGACGAGTTCCGGGCCCTCGACAGGAAGCTCGTCGAAAGAGCGAGCCGGCGCGTGATCGAAGCCTGCAATGGGCGGCGTCCCCGCACAACGGTAGGGGCGGCAGGCATAATTAAGCGCGAGGCGGAAAAGCTGCGTCGCCACATGCCCGTGCGCAAGCTTTTCGAGCAGGCGGGTGAAGTGGCACAGCGGTTGAAGCCCTGCTTCATGATGAGCCCGCTCACTGTGAGCCAGTTCATCCCACCATCACTCCGTTTTGACGCAGTGATCTTCGATGAGGCGTCCCAGGTCCGACCTTGTGACGCCATCAACTGCATTTACCGGGGCAAGCAGGTCGTGATCGCAGGAGACGACAAGCAGCTCCCTCCAAGCTCGTTCTTCGACGCGGCAAGCGTCGACGGGGACGACGACTACGAGGATGACCAGTTCGAAGACTTCGAGTCTGTGATCAAGCTGGCCAAGGGCTCAGGAGGGCTGCGCGAACTGCCGCTAAGGTGGCACTACCGCAGCCAGCATGAGGACCTAATCGCGTACTCGAACTTTGCCTTCTACGAAGGCAGGCTGGTCACCTTCCCCGGGTCAACGGCTGAGGCGGGTGACCTCGGGGTGAAGTTCTTCCACGTCCCAGACGGCGTGTACAGACGCGGCACAGCACGGGACAACCCGAGGGAAGCCGAACTGGTCGTAGACCGGGTTGTCCACTGGGCGCGGCATTCCCTCGACAACCCCGCCAGCGCCGTGACTCTTGGCGTCGTGGCCTTTTCCGAGCCGCAGGCAGAAGCGATCGAGCTCGCACTTGACCGCCGGCGCCAGCAGCTGCCGGAGCTCGACGCCTTCTTCTCGGATGACCGTCTTGACGGCTTCTTCGTGAAGAGCTTGGAGAACGTGCAAGGGGACGAGCGCGATGTGATCGTCTTCAGTGTCGGCTACGGACGCGACGAAGCAGGGAAGCTCACCATGAACTTCGGTCCCTTGAACCGCGCGGGCGGCGAACGCCGCCTCAACGTCGCCATCACCCGCGCCCGGCGCAGGGTGGAGCTCGTCGCATCCATCACGGGCACCGAACAGGAGTTCACAGCCAACCTGAGCGATGGCCCTCGGCACCTGCAGCGCTACCTCGACTACGCGGCCCGCGGCCCAGTGGCACTCGCCATTGACATAGGGGAAGAACGCCGTGACGCCGAGAGCCCATTGGAAGAAGAGGTGATGCGCACCGTCCGGGCATGGGGGTACAGAGTGAAACCGCAGGTCGGAACGGCGGGCTACCGGGTTGACCTGGGCGTCTGGCACCCTTTGACCGCCGGGCGCTTTGCTCTGGGGATCGAGTGCGACGGCGCCATGTACCACTCCTCTCGGGTTGCCCGCGACCGTGACCGCCTACGCCAAGAGGTGCTGGAGGGCCTTGGCTGGCGCATCTACCGGGTATGGGGGACTTCCTGGTACAGGCACCGACGCGAACAGGAGGAACGACTTAAAGCAGCCATCGAGGCCGCGATAGAAGACGTTGAGGGTGCCGTCGCCCAGGCAACTAGGAGCTCGAAACCAGCCCAAAAGGCTTATCCGTCCGACTTCGAGCCGGTACCACTCGATGGGGCGCCAAGCTGGACAGTCCCGTACCAGCTGGCTACCCCGAGGCCACCCGCCTATTGGGGCGAAATGCACATGTTAGAGGCGTTGCCCGACCTGAAGCGCATGATCCTCGAGGTGGTAAAGGTAGAGGGGCCGATAGAGGACGAACTGCTGCTGCGGCGGGTCCGCGAAGCGTGGGGCGTCGGGCGCGCTGGCTCCCGGATAAGGGACAACTTTCACCTCGCCTTGGAGGCTCTACTTCGTAGCCGCTACGTGCAAAGGCTCGAGCGCACGTTCACGTTCGCGCACCCCGGGCAGCTCGGCGTCGTGCGCGTGCCAAAAGACCAAGGGGGTGTGATAAGGAGCATCGCGCAGGTGTCGCGCCAAGAGCGGGCGACAGCCGTCAAGCGTCTAGTAGAAGATGCCCACCGCGTCTCTCGCGACGAGCTCACGTTCCAGATTTGCAGGCTCTTCGGCTGGAACCGTCGTGGCTCTGACATCGCCGTGGCTCTCGAAGAGACAATCGAGGAGTTGGTTCGGCAGGAGGCACTGCTCGAGGAGGACGGCTTCCTAAAGCTGCCCTAACCCCAACCTCAGCCCTGGGGGTCAGGGCCCATCTTGTTGGTGCACACAGTCAAGGGGGATGGTTGGGTAGTGGGCTGGCGCGGTGGCGGGCCGTAGGTCGGGCTGAGCTCAGGTCCCTCGGTTCCAGCGGGCTGTCTTGGTCGGTTGCCACAGCTTGTCCCGTTTCCAGCTCCCGTCGATCGAACCGTGCACGCAGTTCTCCCGCACACGGCTCACCCACGTCCTTCGCCGCCGGCATTCAGCTTCTTCCCCCAGGGCCTGTGCGCCCTGGGAGCGACGACGGTCCCGTTGAGGGAGATCAGGCCCAGAGCGCCCAGCGAGCGGTAGAGCTGGCTGAAACCCCATGAGCGTCCCTTCTTGGGCCGTTTGGCAGTGGGAAGAGCGATCCTCATGACGGCGTAGTCGCTGATCTTGCTGAACCTCCAAGCCGAGTTGCCGAACCGGAAGTACCTGGCCTAACCACGGAAGAAGCGGTTGACTTCCGCCACGACCTGTTCGACCGGTGCGACCAGCCGGGCCCGCATCGTCGGGAGCCGGATGCGTTCTCGGGCCTGGCGCATTGCTCTCTGCGAGTGCGAGCAAGCGAGGGGCACATACCCGCTGGAACCCTTGCGTGGGTGCGAACGCACCAAGCGGTGTTCGAAGCCAAGAAATCGAACCCCGACTTGCTTTCCACCAACTGCCCGATCCTGGTCTTCGCCAGTTTCGGCAGCCGAGCCCGTTGAGGAAGCCGGTCAGCTTCGTCCCTGGGCCTACTTGCCACCGGTCCTACCGCAGGCAGCGCGGTGAAGTACGCAGCACGCGGGTGAGGTTCACAGTTTACCTACCGCATCGGCTCTGGGCTATGGCTTCGGCTGGGGGTCAGTTCCGGTGGTGGCGCGGAAGCCCTCCGGCGTAGACAGTTCGCTGACCAGACGATCGACCCAGGCCTGGTGGTAGAGGTAGCGATTGACCGGGGTGACGTACTCGCAGTAGCGAGGGTCGGTGGCTGCTTGGTCCTCTTGCCCTTGGGGCGGCCGGGCCCCAAGGCGCCGCGATGCTTCGGTGTGCATCCTCATCGTGAACCGATATCCGATCCGGGCCGACACCATTGCGACCACCTGCTTGGCGATCAGGTCGGGGCGCGCTGGCCTCACCACCTTGGGGAGGACAACGTAGCGGTCGAGCACCTCTTTGAGCTCCTCGGGGACCTCCCCAGGCCGAACGAAGTAGGCGATGGCGTCGGGGCTGCGGCCGGAGGACGGCACCACAGGGAGCAGCGTCACCCGGAGCATGTAGCTCGGGTCATCGGCCAAATCCTTGTTCAGCTGGGCTACCTCGTTCAGGTAGGCCTGCACGTCGAGGGGTAGGCTGGCCTGCAGCTTCTTGACCGATGCCAGCACGCCAGGGTCGCGGAACCCGGACAACTGCAACGGGACGGACAGGTGCTCAGCCAACAGGAAGTCCTCTCCGAAGTGCTGTCCGAGGACGTTTTCCAAGTTGAGCAAACCCGCCTGGGCCTGGGGTATGACCACGGCGTCCAAAGCTGGTAGGTGGCGGTGGGCGACCTGGTTGCGAAGCCGGGCCCAGAACTCGATGTTCCGCCGAAGCCCGAGGTTCGCCTCCCCTGGCAGCGCCTCGGTGACCAGCTCAAGGGTCTCACGCGCCCGTTCTTTCCCGTCGACCAGCTTGGGCTTGCCGTCGGCGCCCAGCTCTCGCCATTCGACCCCGGCCCGTTGCAGGACCGCAATAGCGACGCTGTTCCAGGCAGCCACGAACAACAGAGCGAAGTTCTGAGTGCGGAACGAGGCGGTGGGGTCGTTCCATGCTCGCAGGGCAGCCAGGGCGGCGTTGCGAGCGTGCTGGAGCTGGGCCTCCCAGTCCTCCAAGACGGCCCCTCGAGGAGCGGCACCGAGCCGGCGAAGCTGGGATTCGAGCTCCCTGACCCGAGATTCAAGCTGCCTGACCCGATCAGCCTGCTTCGACGGCTTGCTCGTCGCCACACCGAGGGTCTGGCGGATGAACCGGTCGAAGTGCCGACCGTGGGCGCCGCCATCGCCCCACACCCGGCGTTCGATCTCGCTCTTGGAAGCCCCTCTTCCCTCGTCCCATTCGGCGAGCAGTCGTTCGGCAAGGACTACGTCACTGTCGCTGGCGCCCGTCCGGCCGCTCATTGCCTGTCACCTGCCCACGGGACTACGAGAGCCCCGAACGTCAACAGGGACCGGCCAGCTCTGTCCCCACCAGGCCACAGAGTGCTTTGGCCCCACGTAGGTGCCCACCTCGGGCCCGGCGCGCTCTGGCCGGTCGGCACGTGCCCGCTGGGGCCATCGTCTGCTTGCAGGACCCGCGCCGGGTCGTCGAGGACGGTGAAGGCCGCCACGACGCCGTCAACGAAGGGGGCAGGCTCGACGCGGCGGGCGACCATAAGGGGTAACACCTCCCAACCCTGACCTGGGGAGGGGCTGAGAGGAGCTTGGCCGCCACGTCCGTGCTGGCCGAGACGGCCCAGGCCAGACGAGTGAGCTGGCCCACGTGCCCATCCCGGGGACCCAAGGACTTGTCGGCCGGGCCGGGGCGTGTGCTGCGGCACGGCCGGCTCGGCGCCAACAACCCCGAGGACCCACTAGGGCTGGCAGCGAGCAGCTCCGGCACGGCCACATCAGCTGGCAGTGGGCCGGTGGGCCACTGACATGTCGCCCGGCGGCGGGCTGAGGTCACTGGCGTACGGCTCGGCCCCCTCGGCAGCTTTGGCCATGGCGTCGTAGCGTTCCAAGATCAGGCGCTTGGTGCGGTACTCGCCGTAGCGCTCGATGTCGCGGCGCTCGACTATGGGGAAGGTGCCCATCACATGGTCGGCCTCGTCGCGCCCCAGGCCGTAGAGGTGGAAGAAGCAGGCGTCGAGCTCGGCCCGGAGGAGTGCCCGGCGGTCCTCGTCCCAACGGAAGGGTAGGCCGTCGTAGCCGAGGTCCTTGGCGAAGCCGGCTAGGTCCCAGGCGGTATGGGTGAGCTCCAAGACCCGGGGGCGGAGCCACTCGCCGACGCTGAGGCGGCGGTCCCAGGGGGCGGGCTTTTCATAGGTGGCCGGCGGGAGAACCGGGAACTGCTCGACGAGGAAGAAGTTCACGTTGCTGCCGCCGACCTTTTGCCGGGCTGCGAAATCGAGTGCAAATGAGGTGAGGGAGGCTCCGAGGAACGAGACGAGGCGTGGCGGCTCGTCCGAGATGAGGAGAGGGAAGCTGTTGCCAACGGCGGACAATGGTATGACGGCGGCGATCATTGTGCGCTCGTCAGCGGGCCGAGCGATGCCGCGGAAGCCGAGGAACCAGGCGTGGCCCCAGCCAGCGAGGCGGGCTCCCACCTCCTTGGCCGGCACCCAGTAGCGGGGCAGGGCCACGGCGCTCGGGTCTTGCTTGGCGGGAAGCGGGAGGTCGGTGAACTCGCCGGCTTCGAAGCTCGCCCAGCGGTGGTCGAAGTGGTGGGCCATCTTGGCCTCGTACAGCGGCAGGTAGGTGGCCGAGCCACGCCGGAAGACGTTGCCATCGAGGCGGTAGCCCTGGGCTTCGAGCTCGTCGCGGGTGCGGAAAAGGCCCGAGTCGTTGGTCATGTCGAAAAGGCGGCGGAACTCGATCCCCCAGGGGTTGCCGTCCGGGTCGCCCTCGCGGAGGAGCACCGGCACGCGCCGGTAGATGCCGAGGGTCACCTCGGCGTCACGCCGGCTGCGGAAGACCGGGCAGGTACCGGTGTTGGGGTTGAGCAACGCGATCTCGTCCGTCGACAGCCGGAAGCGCCGCTCAGGGTCGTCCAAGTCGGCCACGTCGTGGCAGAAGAAGGCCAGCTCGGCACCACCCTTCACAGGCCGGTCGCGGCCCGACAGGGTGAGCAGGCAGAACTTCATACGACTGTCGATCGCGGGGAAGATCCCCTTGTTCTCGAAGTCGTAGAGGCTGGCCAGCTCCCGCCCGGCGGTTATGGCCCCGAAGAACGCCTTGGTCGTGTCATCGGTGGCGATGCCGGTGGGCAAGATGACGCCGGCACGGCCCGACGGCCCGACGAGCGAGCGCATGGTCTCGGCAAAAACCGCGTAGGTGTTGACGTCCCCGACGCCGCATAGGGGGTGGCGGCCCGAGCTGCGCAAGAAGTGGCTCGTCGCCTCCGCTTTGGCGAGCTCCTCTTGGTAGGCCTCCCAGAGGACGGGGTCGGTGCGCTCCAGCTCGGCAATGAGGCGCTTGCGCAGGGCGCCAGCGGCGGCTGCGATGTCGGGAGCTCGCGTGGCGAAGAACTCCCTTTCCGACAGCTTCACTTTGTCCCAGGGCGGGTTGCCGAGCACCACGTCGAAGCCGCCCTTGGCCATCACCTCGGGGAAGGCGATGTGCCAGTGCAGGAAGGCGAACTTGGAACGGGCCTGCTCGATGGCGTCGAGGACCGGTTGGCTGGCCGAGGCCGGGTCAGCAACCAACTTGCGCCAGACGCCATCGGTGAGCTGGATGGTCCAGGGGCGCTTGGGGAGCACGAAGGCCGCGCACCAGGCATCGGCCCGTAGCTGCGCCAGCTTCCGCTCGCCGGCCTCCAGCTCCGCCCAGCGCGCCTCCTTGGCCCTCACCGCTTCGACGGTGCCGTCGGGCAGCTCGTCGACTCGGGCAACCTCCGAGGCCAAGGCGGCGGTGTCGTCCTCCGCGCTCCAGCCCGCGAAGAGCTGGGCCTGGCCGCCCCGGCGCTCCTCGCGGTTGCGCTTTTTCATTTCTGCTGCCACCGCCTTGTCGTCGCCGGCCAGGGCCACGAAGGCCTCGTCGGGGACGCCCTTGTCCATGAGCTCGGGCGTGGTGCCAACGAGCGAGTTGCCTACCACGATTCGGTGCTCCAAGAACGAGAGCGGCTTGCCCGGCTCGAGCGCCTCCATCCACAGGCCGACCTTGCACAGCTCGACGGCCATCGGGTTCAGGTCGACGCCGTGGACGCAGCGGCCGACCACGTCCCTGAGCGCCGAGGTGATGGCCTCGGGGCTAGGCTCGGGCTCCCCGGTGCGCACCGTGGCGAGGCGCCGGGCGATGTGCCGGGCGGCCCCGATCAGGAAGTGGCCGCTCCCACAGGCGGGGTCCACCACCTTGAGGCCGAGGAGCGCAGCCTCGGGGTCAACCTGGGCAGCCGCCTCGTCCAAGACCGGCTCGAGCGCCGAGCTGAGCAGCTTGGCGATGAGCGAGGAGGGGGTGTAGTAGGAGCCGGTCGTCTTGCGCTCGTGGCCAGCCGCGCTAGCCAGCTTGAAGGCGTCGGCCGGGTCGGTGGCGGTGGGGGCCACGGTGGGGTGCAGCTCCAGGAGGGACTCGTACACGCTGCCCAGTTCCTCCGGGCCCAAGTTGCGGTAGTCGACCGGCCTCGTCTGGCGGGTGGAGCGGTCCTCGAAGTACGACAACGCTCGCACCGCGCCCAGGAAGTGGCGGTTGGAGAGCGAAGCGCCCTCCAAGTCGGGGCAGGCTTCGTCCGACCACAGCATGGAGCCGAGGCCGGGCAGGCCCAGGGCGGCGAGGCCCGAGCCGCACAGGGCCTGGCGGACCACGGCCAGGGACAGCCACAGGTCGCCGTGGGCGGTGCCGGAGTGGCTCTCGGCGAGCCGGCGCAGGCGGCGGAAAGAGTAGTAGCGCTCGTAGCGAGAGCGCGCCTCGGGGGAGGCCTCAGGGTGGTGGAGCAGGCCGCGCTCTTCGGCCACGGCCAGGAACATCAACCGGTAGACGAGGCGGAGGAGCTGGCGGTAGAGGCCCTGGCCGTCGAGGGCACCCGAGGCCAGGGCCGCCCGCAGGGAGGAGTTGGCCGGGTGGGAGACGAAGCCCTGGCCCAGGGACACGACGGCCCGCTCGACGCCGGAGCGCAGTTCGTCCAGCGCCCGCGCCCCGCTCTCGGAGGCCAACTTGGCCCACTGTTCCAACCAGCAGCCCTCTGGCCTGTCCCCCTCGAAGCGGCTCTGGTGGAGCGTCTTCCACAGGACCACGAAGTCGGCGTAGACCTCGCCCTCGAAGAGGCCCTCGAGGTCCCATTCGACGAAGGCCTGGCGGACCAGGCTGGCGTTGTCGCGTAGCAACCGGAGCTGGAGGCCGTTGGAGACCACGCCCCAGAGGTGCTCGGGGGAACGGTTGAGCAGTTGCTGCACCAGCGAGTGCGGCGACATCCCGGCTGCCCCTCGCACCCCGGCGCTGCGCTCGCCTACGGGCACCCGAGCGCCGACCAGGTGGAACGGCACCTGGCCCCACAGGTGCGAGACGGGGTAGGCGGCACCGCCAACCTCGACGGCGCGCGCCGGCGGGAGCCAGCCAAAGCCGAGCTCCCTCAACAACGGCAACAGCCACTGCTCCCGGGTCAGGGTGGTGGCCGTGCGCTCGGAGGCCGGCAGGGCGGCCAGGGCTTCCCGGAAGGCAGCCCAGCGGCCAAGAAGGTAGTTCCAAGACCGGGTGATGGCCACAGAGAAGCTCTCCCCCGGGCCCAGGTGGTAGTCGTCCGGGCCGAGCCCGGGGAGGGCCGAGGGGTCGTTGCCCCCGGCCAAGGCCAGGGTGTCGGGGGGCAGGAGCAGGCCCTCGGTGCGGATGGTGGAAAAGAGGCCCGCCCGTGCCATCAGCGCACGCTCGCCACAGGCAACAGGACGTAGATGCCCAGCACGTCCACGGGCAACTGGGCTACCACCGAGGTACGGGCACCGGCCTGGCGGCCACCCTCGCGCACCCGCCGGTGGGTGCGGGCAAGCTCCTCGGCCGCGGCTCGGGCCTGCTCGTCGAGGTAAGGGCGCCAGGCGGGGGCAGACGCGACCACGCCGGCGACCAGCTGGCTTGCTTGCTGGGGGGTGACGTTGCCGGCGGGCGCCGCAGGCAACAGGGCCTCGGCTTCGGGGCCAGTCAGCCAGCGGGGTGAGGCCGGGTCACCCGAAAAGGCGTGGACGGCTGCATCCTCGGCCAGCAGGCGCCGGCGCCGGCCACCGCGGGTGAGCTCGATGTCGTAGCGCCGGCGTACGACCAGCAGCGTCGTGCGGGCTTGCACGGTGCCGGTACGCACGGCGCCGGCCCGGGCGGCCGCCGCTCCGGGGGCCTGGCCCAGCGCGCTCCCCAGCGTCCAGGTGGCCAAGGCCTCGATGAACGGGTGGGTGCGGGACAGGTGCTCGGCACGCTCTGGCAGGGGGAGCTCGAAGCCCGCGCTGAGATGATGGAAGCGGGCGCCCACCAGGTCACGAAGGCCGGCTGGGGCAGTGACCAGGGAGAAGCTGTAAAGGCCGTCCTTTCCCCGGCTGACAGTCCCCCCGGACGAGACGACCGCGTCGGTTGCGAAGCGCTCCACGTCGGGGCCAGAGCCGATGGCCTGGCGAGTGGCTTCCAGCTGGGCGGCGACCTCGGAGATGTCCAAGCTGTGCTGAGCGAACAGTGCCCGGCTGCGTTGTTCCTGGCGCGCCGACTCCTCCCAGGCGTCCACCAGTTGCTGCGCCTCCGGGGGCAGCAGGCCCAAGGACAGCTGGTGGTGGCTAGGGCCGGCCCGGAGCAGCAGGCCGCCGACGAGCGCCTCGGCCACCTCCTTGGCCCCGGGGATGGGGACCGACACGCCCAGGCTGGAACGGATCGCCTGGTGGCGGCGGACGAGCACGTCGATCACCAGGCCGTCGACCAGGTTGTCCGCGCCCCAGATGGTGACCACGCGGACCTGGGCCTTGGGCTGGCCAAAGCGGTCCACCCGGCCCTCCCGTTGCTCATGGCGGGTCGGGTTCCAGGCGAGGTCGTAGTGGACCACGGCGTCGAAGCCCTCTTGGAGGTTGATGCCCTCGGAGAGGCAGTCGGTCGCCACCAGCACCCTGGGGTAGCGGGCCGCCAGCCCCGCCACCTCCTGCTCGCGCTGCTCACCAGGCAGTTCCCCGGTGACGGCCGCGACGGCCAGGTCCTTCAGGCCGAGACGGGCTTGGAGCTGGCTCGCAACGTACTTAGCCGTGGGGATGAACCGGCAGAAGACGATCGGGCTGTGGCCCTGGCCGAGGAGCCGGCGCACGGCCTTCACCAGTTCGGTGAGCTTGGTGTCATCGTCCGTACCAGCCAGGGCAGCGGCCCGCTCGGCAAAGGCCCGCAGCTGCCGGCGCGCCTTGTGCCCTTGGGTACCGGCCGCTTGCCCCTCGCTGGCGTCGGTGACAGCCCCGGGTGCCACGTCGGTCGGCTCCTCGGCGTCTTCGTCGGAAAGGTCCAGGACGCTGCGCCGGCCCACTTCGTCGACCTCCTCTACCGTGGCCGCTGCCGCCGCGGAGCTGCGAGCTTCGAGCGTCTCTTTGGCGGCCAGCGGGCTGGAGGCGAGCGAACGCAGCAGGCCCAGGGCCGACCACCAGCGCGCCCGCTGGTGGCGCAAGCCACCCGAGGGGTCGGTGACGGTCTCCCGGGCGTAGGCCAGGACGTCGGAGAACAACTGGGCGTAGGCAGGCGAGAGCCTGTAGGTGCGTTCGGCCGAGATGCGCTCGGGGAACGGTGTGGCGGCGTCCAGGTAGTGGCGGACGTCGCCGCGCAGGCGCTGGACCAGGTGGCGGGCCAGGCGCTCTCGGGCGGGCCGGTTGGCGTCACCGGCCAGGTCGTCGGGCAGCCAGGCAAAGGCCGGGTCGAGCAGGCCGAGCAGGGCCCGGAACGCCCCCTCCTTGCCCGAGTGGGGCGTGGCGGTCACGAGGAGGAGGTGGCGCGAGGGGCTCTGGGCGAGCCCGGCGACCAGTTCCTGGCGCTGGTGGGCGGCCGTCCGGCCCCGTTCGGAGGCGTCGGCCACGCAGGTGTGCGCCTCGTCCACCACGACGAGGTCGGGAGCGGCACGCACGAAGTCGTCCCGGCGGGAAGGGCTCTTTATGAAATCGGTCGAGACCACCGTCACCGGGAGGCGCTCGAAGATGGACTCCCCCACGCCCCGGCGCACCGTGCGCTCCAGGTGCCCGGCCGTCGAGGCCAGCACCAGCTCGGGGCGCAGGTGGAACTTCTCGTCCATCTCCTTGGCCCACTGCTCGGCCAGGTGCGGCGGGCACAGGACGCAGAGCCGGCGGGCGTCCCCTTGTTCCAACAGCTCCGCGGCCACCAACAGCGCTTCGACGGTCTTGCCGATGCCAACGTCGTCGGCGATCAAAAGGCGCACCGGGTCGAGGCGCAGGGCCATCAGCAGGGGCACCAGCTGGTAGGGGCGGGGCTCGAAAGCGATCTTGCCGAAGGAGCGGAACGGGCCGGCCGAGGACCGGGCCCCGAGCCGGAGGGCGTCGCGCAGCAGCCGGGCCGAGCGGTAGTCGCCAACCTGGCCCGGGCCCGGGAGGGCGAAGCTGGCCGGCTCCACCTGTTCCACGGTGGGCAGGACGCCGGCGACCTCGTCGTCGCTGCCGCCCAACGGCCGCAGCACGAGCAGGTCCGGCTCCGACTCGGGCAGGACCACCCACTCGCGCCCCCGGGCGCGTACCAGCGAGCCGACGGCGAAGTCGCTCACCAGGGACGCGCCGCCGGTCGGTGGGACAGGCACCCTGGGTGCCTCACCACGGCGTGGGCCCCTTTGGCCTGTGATCGCAAGTACTTCGTCACTCGACCTCCTTCAGTAAAGCTGCTCAGTTTGGCCGAACTTGCTAGGAGCTACCCGGCCGGCAACCAAATGAGTGCTCCTTCACTTCCATTTCACTTCCATGTCCCCCACGGCGCCCTATCGGCTACTGGCGTCGTTGGCCCCAATGCCGAAGAGGTCCGGGCGGCTGCGCAGCACCTCGCCCCAGTTGTCGGCGGCACCAAGGCGCAGGACTTCCCAACCCGCGTCCTCCAGCCGCTGCCTGGCTTCGGCGTCCCTCTTGGCCCGCTCGGGGTAGCCATGGTGCGGGCCATCGATATAGACCACTGTGGCCGTGCCCTTGTAGACGAAGTCGGGCCGGGCACCCAGTTCCTCGAACAGCGGCTGGGCCTCGCTCGGCAGGCGGTAGCCACCTTCTTCCAGCACCCGCAAGAAGCGCCGTTCCAAGTCGCTCTGGCACAGAGCCTGGAGGCGGCCCAGGTGCTCGGCCCGGCTGAGGGCACCTTCGCCGGCGATGACCGTCGATTTCGCCAACTGCACCAACCAGCCATGAGCAGCGCGCCTGTCGAGCACGCGGTGCAACGGCTGGTTGCCGTACCAAAGCAGGCAGCTGTAGCAGGCGCCCTCGCAGGCCCCCTCCAGGTCCTCGCCTGTGGCCGGGTCGGTGTGGCATAGCTCCAAGGCCCTGCGGGCCACCTGGGCGAGAACTTCAGGCCCTTCCACCAGCCGGCGCAGCACGCCCGCGCCACCCTCGGCCGACTCAAAGAACATGAGCCGACGGGGCGAACGCCACGACGGGAGCGCTTCGGCCTCCAGTTCAGGCGCTTCCAGCTGGAAATGGACCAGCATGGCTGTGCGCAGGGCCTCTTGTACCGAGGCAAGCACCCCTTTGTCGTGCTCACCCAGCAGGTCCATCACCAGGCAGTTGCGCGAATCGGCGACGAAGGGCACGACCCTTTCCCGGGCCGGGCCGACGGGGTCGCCGTCCTCGTCGGCCTCGCCTTCGGCCGCCACCTGGCTCCTTTCCCATGTGCCGGTCTCGGTATCGATGAGGAACCCGTCAGGGGCGCCCTTGGCCCGCCGTCGCCACCCAAGGTTGACCCTCCATATCTCGGCGGCATGGCCGTAGGTCAGGTGGGCCAACCTCCCCTCGCCTCCCCGTGCCTCGGCGGAGGAGACGGCCGGGCCAGCCGGGCCTTCGGCGAAGCGGACCGCGGTGCGGATCTCGTAGCCCTGCCGAGTGCGCTCCTCTTCGTCACAGTTGATGCGGTCCACCCGGCGGGTGTCCACGTTCTGCATCCGGAACAGGTTCGGCCGCACCGGCGGGAGCTCAGCCCCGCAGTTCGGCCCCTCGCAAACATCAGGGCCGGTCCCACCTGGGGCGCGGTGCCAGTAGCCACAAGCCTCGCAGATCTTCGCCGCCTCGGTCAGCACCGCTCCGCCCTCCATTTCCTCTGATGGGACGGGCAGGGTGGACCGTTCGATACGGTAGCGGGAGCCCTCGTGGTAGATGAGGTTACGGGGGCCGAACTCGGCGACGGCTAGGAACCGAGGCCTGGACACGTACTCGTCGGGCCCCGAGCGCTGGCGCCGGCCGGGTATGTAAGCGGTCAGGGGCAGGCGAGGGAACGAGTAGCCGGGCAGGAACCCCTCGCTGGCAAAGTAGCGGTACACATAGAAATCGCTCTGGTAGAGCCTGTCCTCGGCCGACTCCAACAAGCGCATCTTCTGCTCGGCTTCCTTGCGGAGGTTCTCGGCTTGCCTGCGGGTGGCCGGGCTCCGGCTGGCGTCGCGGACCACCCGGTCCTGGGCCAGGGCTTGGGAGCGAGCGGCCCGGTAGAGGGTGCGCCAGCGCTCGGTCGCCTCTTCGAAGCGCCTGGGGAGCTGGCGTAGGACGTCGTCCAGCCACGTCGGGGTGTACCACTTGTGCCCTGCCAGCAGGGGCTCCACGTCAGCCAGGACGGCCTGGGCCGACTGACGGGCCAGTTCCTTGGGCCCTGGCTTTGCCAGGTCGGTGCGTACGTGCTCCCGCAGGGCCAGGGTCGGTGTGTCCCCGTCGGTGTCGAGGACGTCGCGCAACGAGCGCCCGAGCGACAGGCCCGAGGCCGAGAGCCAGATGGCCTGCACGTGGGCACGCAAGAGGTCCTCGTTGGCGAGGTCCAGCCTCGGTGGCGCCACCTGGCCCGCCACCATGTCGTCGGGCCGGGCGAAGTACCACTGGTCATGAGGCGACAACGTGGAGCAGTAGGTGACGACTAGCGCCGGCTGGCCCGAGCGGCCCGCCCGCCCTGAGCGCTGGGCGTAGTTGGCGGGAGTAGGAGGGACGTTGCGCATCCCGACCACGTTCAGCTGGGCGATGTCCACGCCGAGCTCCATGGTCGGCGAGCAGACGAGGACCGGGAGGTCCCCCCGGGCGAACTCTCCCTCGCGTTCTTGCCTCTTTTCGGCCGGTACCTGGGCGGTGTGCTCCGCGGCTCGCAGGCCCCGGCCCGATGCCGCCACCGTCTGGTAGAAGCTGGAGAAGAACCGGTTGGGGCGCCGGCCGTTCTTGGGCCCTCGGGGCACCCGCACCGGGTCGGTGGCGACGCTCTCGCCGTCCCCGGCCACCCAGCGCATCTGGGCCGCGTTGACTTGGTAACCGGGCACCTCCGAGCTGCCCTCCTTGGCCGGCTGGGCTTCCTCGACCAACCCGCCCTCCTTGAGGCCCGCCAGCAGTTCCCTTATGACCTGCTGACGTCCCTCCCAGCTCAGCTTGCCGCTGAGGCCCCACTCCCCTGTCGCCCGGCGGGCCAGGTAGGTGCCAAAGCCGCCCCGGCCCGAGAGGTAAACATGGCCCCGCCAGTCGTCGTCCCTCCGGGGCCGGGCGAAGGCAACCGTGGCCGAAAAGAACCGCTCGTCCTCGTCCAGTGCCCAGGGCTCCCTCAGCCACTGGGCGGAACGCTGGCGGATCTGGTCCTGGTAGCTGGAGGACAGGTACTCGACCTTGATGGCCAGCTCCCGGCGCATCCAGTCGAGCAGCGTCCGGCCGAGCTCCTCGCGCTGAGCGGGGAGGGCACCGGCCAGCACCGGGTGACAGCCGGCCCAGACATCGTCGGCTGCGCACAGCTCGGCGAGCGAGCTCCATTCGATGCGCAAAAGCCCGGTCTGCTCCAGGTTGGGCGAGTTGACCCGCCAGCCGCGGCGCTGGTCGAGGTAGAGCCGGTAACCGAGCACGTCTCTCAGCGCCCGGTCGGCCTGTTCGCGCGCCCCGAAGCGCACCTGCGGGTTGGAGGCGTACTCGGCCAGGCTCAAGCCGAGCGCCTGGGCCACCCGGTGGGTGAGCTCGTCGTGGGGCAGGCCGGCCGGCCCTGCCTCGGCGGCCGCACGGTAGAGGGCGGAGCGGAGCAGCCCCACCTCTACGAAGTCGTTCAGGTGCCCTGCTTGGAGCGAGGCGTCCTGGCGGCTGTCGGAAAAGCAGAGCAGCTTCCTCGCCTCCTGGGGCAACTGGCCGTCCTCGCGCAGGTAACGGACCACCGACAGGGAGATCACGGTGGTGGCCGAGCTGCGCCCTTCGGAGCCCAGGGTCGTGAGCTTGGCGAAATCCGAGCGCAGCCTGGACCCGTAGGTGACCCCGCACGACAGGCAAAAACGCAGTGGTGCCGGGACGAACCACGCCCTGGTCGACCCCGGCAGGGCGCTGTGCCCAGGGCGAGCCTTGCCATCGGGCAGGACATCGTAGGGACGGGGGAGGTAACGGCGGTAGTAGGGCTTGACCGTACCGTCGTCGGCCAGCCAGTGGTCGGGGAGCCGCTCGGCCCAGCCCGTGGCGTCCGAAGGCCAGGGGTCAGCCGAAGAAGCGTACAGGTAACCGGTCTGGGACTCGTCGGTGGACGGTTCCCGGTCGGAGCTTGGCCACTCCTCCACCGCCTCTTCGGCGTTCACCAAGCGGACCGAGTAGTAGTCCTGGCCGCACTCCCGGCAGAACGTGAGCGGGAGGAGGATCTTGCCCCGCTGGCCCGGTACGTAGGTCTGCTTGTGGACAGTTAGGTAGCGGGTGGGCTCGGGCTCGAGCGACGCCCACACCGTGTCACCCCGGGACACGAACTGGTGCAGCTTGAAGGCGAACACGGGTGCGCCGGAGTCGTCGCTGAGCTCGTTGCCGGCCAGGAGCTGGCGACGGATGGCGTCCGCGCACTGCTCAGGTGGCACGCCCGTCTGCTTGGCCAGAGCGGCGGCTGCCCCGCCCTGCCCGCCGATCGCCAAGGGCCGCTGGCGCACCAGGCGGCCGTCTGCCCCTTGCGCCCTGGTGACGCCGAAGGTGTACTCCACCCAGACCGACAAGGGGTCGTCCTTGAACTGGGCCAGGTCGGCAGGCGGTGGGGCCCCGGAGCGCACCCGCTCGGCCAACGCCGCCGCGCTGTACTCGCCAGAGGTCGCCGGTTGGAGGGTCTCGCCCACCACGTCTTCGTCCCGCACCTCGGTGCCGAACAGGACCGAGGCCACCTCGGCCACGGCCCGGCGTTGCTCGTCCCAGCTCCCACCAGTGGCCATCGTCGCCGAAGTGCCGATGCACTGGAGCTGGGGTGCCTTGAACGCCTCCCGGGCCCGGCGCACCAGCAGGGCCACGTCGGCCCCCTGGCGGCCCCGGTAGGTGTGCAGCTCGTCCAGGACAAGGAACTGCAGGCCTTCGGCCGCGGCCACCAACTGGCGCTCTTCGACCCGGGTCAGGACCAGCTCCAGCATCACGTAGTTGGTGAGCAGGATGTCAGGCGGGTCGGCAATTATCGCCTGGCGCTCCTCTTCGCCTTCCTGGCCCGTGTAGCGCTTGAAGGTGACCGGGCCCTTGCCATCGGGGAACCCGGCGCACAAGAACTTCTCGAGCTCGTGGTACTGGCTGTTGGCCAGGGCGTTCATGGGGTAGACGCAGATGGCCTTGATGCTCGGCCTGGGGGCTGGGTTGGGGCCGGCGTCATGGCGGGGGTTGGCCTCATGGGCGAGGGTGGCGTCATGGCGGGGGCCGGGCCGGGACCGGAGGACGGCGTCAACTATGGGCACTATGTAGGCGAGGCTCTTGCCGGACCCCGTCCCGGTGGTAAGGACGTACGGCCGGCCCTGGCGGGCCACTTCAATGGCCTCCACCTGGTGGCGGTACAGGCGCAAGCCCCCGGGCAGCTGGCCTGGCTGGTCTTTGCCCAAGCGGAAGATCTCGCTGCAGCCCGGGTGCAACGTCCCCTGGGCCACCAGCTCGTCCACCCACGCTCCCGGGGCATAGGCGGGGTTGAGGGCGATCCTGGGCTCCGGCCACAGGAGCCCTCCGGCCAGCTCCTGGTCGACGACCTCCTGGGCCCGTGGGTCTTTTATCGACATGAAGCTCGTGACGAACGCCTTGTAGTCGTCGACCACCCGGTCCCGCAGCTCGAAGATGTCCATCTGGCCCTCGCTACCTCCTGGCCTGTGCACCTGTCGTCCCGCTGGCGTCTCGTCCCGCCGGGGCCTCGTCCCACCGGCACTCCGTTGACCGGCGTTGCCGGCGGTGGTCGGCCCGGCCGCGTTGGCCGGCGGCGGACGGTGCTAGTTAGGTTATTCGGCGGGTAGGACAGGGTGCTGGAATTTCGGGTTCGGGGGGGTCCCGAGGCCCGCCGACGCCCAGCCGCTCGCTTACGGTCAGGATGGGCCCTTCGGTGCACCAAAGAGCTCCTGGCCCTGGCCAGGGCCCAAGCAGTTGTGGCGACCGCGCCACGAGGGGCGGACTGGTGCGCGGACCTGCTCTGGTGCGACCGGGAGAAGTGCCTCCTGCTCACCCACGCCGGCACTTTGTTCACGCTCTTCGAGCCCGGCGCCCGCGCCCCGGGGGCTGCGGGCAACCCATGGCCTGACAGCCAGCCTGCCGGTCTACGGGTCAGCTCCAGAGAGCCTTCTTGCACCAGGTTAGGCCGACGCGGGCCAGGCTATAGAGTCCCTCCACCCCCCTCCCAGCGTACGAGGGGGCTGCTGAGGCGCGGCAACGGACGCTCGGCGCTTTGGGACGGGGATCAACGTGAGGGGGCCCGTTCCCTCCACTTTGACCTCAACCTAGCCGATGGTAGACAACGCAGGGGCAAACGTATCCGGCTCGTCGGTAGACCATCGCTGCACCTTCCACTCGATCAGCTGCCCGGGACCAGGCAACCTGTCGAGCGAGACCGACAGCGTCTGCTTACCAGCCAGCGCGCTAAGGAGTTGGTTGAGGTGCAAGCCAGCCCCCACCTCGGACGAGAGAACCACCAATAGGTAGCCAGCGCGGGGGCGGGCCGCTTGCGCGTAGCGCGAGACCTTCTCCCGTACGACAGCCAGCACTGTGCCGAAGTCGGCCCAGCCACCTCCTTCAGGCACGTGAAGCCGAGCCCTTAGCCCGCGAACCCCAACTTCACCTATACGGAACACGTGGCCACAAATCTCACGGGTGGCCCCGACCTGTGGCGCGTCCCAAAGCGCCAAAAGCCACTTCCGGAGGCCTTCGACAATCTGCTTGCTCGTCCGACTGCCGGGAGGCCGTAGCTCCTCTCGCTTGGGCCAGATGATGTGAAGGCCAATCGGTACGGGTACCTCGGCCACGCGTCCTTGGGGGACCGCCCAGGCACGCTTGGCGCGGCGCAACTCGTCGGGCTCTCGCCGTGCCCACACCTCTACCAGCAAGGGGCCATCCAACCCCTCGACGAGGAAGCCCGGAGTGACTCCCTCTATTTCGACCTCGTACCGGGGCAGGAGCCCGGCGTCTTCGAGGACCCTCTTTCAGGTGTTAGTACCGTTGAGTAACCGTAGTGGAGTGCCCCCCGGCGGGCCGCCTCCTGCTGCCCCAGAGGCCGATAAACTGGAGTGTCGCAAACAGGCTCCGTTACAGTCCAGGAAGGAGGTCCCCTCGGCAAACATTTTGCATAGCGGGAAAACTCCCAAAAGGAGACAACCATGCCCGCCCCGTCCGCGAGCAGGTAGGGCTCGCACATGGAAAAGCCGGGAGACAAATGGGCTCAAGCCAATCCAACCCAGGTACTGGTCAGGTTGTCGGGTGTGCCTACCTCATGCCCGGCTGCCCTGGCCCTACAGCCCCAGCCGGAGACGGCCCGCCTGCTCGGCGATTTCTACGGGCCAGCTGGGCGCCAGGGCCCGCGCTCGCTAGCAGTATGACTGTGCGCGCCGCATAGCCCGCTGCCGGGCGTGCACCGCGCGCCCGCGGCATGACGACACGTAGTGAAGACTGTGCGATCCTCGACGTTTCAACCGGTCGCCGGTCTAAAGCGTGCGCGGACTGCGCCGAGTAGTCGCGCCCCGTCCGTCTGCCCTCCGCGGGTGCGTCGGGGACGTGGTATCGCGGCCAGGCCGTTCCTTCTGGAGAAGGTGGAGGAGCGAGGCTGGAGGCCCAAAGCCAGCTCGATCGCAAGAGTCCCGGACTACCCTCACGGCGAGGCGGCCGGAGGTCTTTGCCCAGCTGAAGCGTTCCACGGCTGACGAAGGTGGGAGGCCGGGCGGGGGCAGGGGTAATGATCGGCCTCGCGCCCAGGAGGTGGCCTCGGGGCCAACCCCAGGCCAAGTCGGGTGGCCGACCGATCATATGGCGGGCAGGGAACAAGGCGAGCATCATCATCGCCTAGGGCGTGTTCTTGTCCGAGGGCAGTCGCTACGACATCGACGTTGTGCCAGAGCCCTTCTGGAGGGGCCGCTTCGAGGAGCAAGCAGACGAGCTGTACGCGCCAGTCCGGGCGTGGTCGGCAGGTCGGGTGCCGAAGTGGGAGCTAGCTGAGCTGTTCCGCGCCACCTAGTGTAGTGTCCGCCAAATGCCGCGCGCTTGGGCCAGGGCAACCCTACCTCGCTTGACCTTCTCTATGATCTCAGCGGCAGTCTTGGTCCACTTGTAGGGCTTGGGGTTTTGGTTGTTGTGCTCT
>Ga0209061_1001917_pt1 | contig 30099 bp, 32 predicted proteins | sample Coa_R1_10_FD_187157 | JGI IMG/M metagenome (GOLD analysis project Ga0209061, IMG submission 187157) | Surface soil microbial communities from Centralia Pennsylvania, which are recovering from an underground coalmine fire - Coalmine... | ecosystem: Environmental > Terrestrial > Soil >... | reverse complement strand
AGGTATCCATCTACAACTCGTTCATTGTTGCGGCGATGTAAAAAAAGAAGCATTCAGAGAACACACAGAGGAAGGCATCAAAACATCATATTCGTGCAACAGAGCACTTTTTACCGATTCATGCCAACAAAGTCCCAAATGACGATTTGGTCTTCTTTTTGCTCCTTCTCATTGGAGTGTGAAAAGTGAAAGGAGAGGAGCAGATTTCCCAATCACCGGAGATTTTGTTAGGCGCGAACAAGGGAGTGAAGTTTCGCTGTCTCTTTCAGTCAATGGATAGGAAGAAAGTACTGGCTTCGTTCAAGAGCCAGCAAGCTGCTTTGCCTTTTCTGAAGCTTCCTTGTTTGCCTTGAAGGATAGGCCGCAACCGCACGATGAGGCTGCATTCGGGTTTTCAATTTGGAAACCCGAGGTCTGGAGGTTTTCAACAAAGTCGATCTTCGAACCCCTCAGATAAATTAGGCTCAGCTTATCGACGATGACTTTCACTCCCTTTGTTAGTACCACAGCATCGTCCGTGCTAGTCGAGTCATCGATCGTCATCCCATAAGACATTCCAGCGCAACCACCGCCGGAAATGTATACTCTCAAACCAGCATCAGTTTTGCCTTCCTTCTGTAGGAGTGCCTTTATTCGCTCCACTGCGGCATCAGTCAATATGAGTTGTTCCGACAACCCGGAGACGACTGTTGGGGATGACATTCTGAAACGTAACGCACCTCGCCAATGTATCTAGTATTGACGAAGAGATCGCATTTATCTCTTTTTCCGCTACGCTCGAAGAACCGAGCTGCTTACCGACCAGCTACCTGGGCAGCCTGGAACAGAGCCGTCTCTTCACGAAGACCCTCCCTCGTGGCGTATAGGAGGTCAACCCCGTCACCGCTGGAGACATCCCTCTTTATGGCAGCTCTTATCGCTTTGACCGCGAGATCTGTGGCCTCCTTTTCTTCCATGTTCTCCGTGTACTCGTTCTCGATTACGCCGATCGCAATTTCGGCTCCCGAACCTACAGCGGCATAGTCGTCGGGTATCACCGAGCCGAGCGGATCGAGAATGTAAATTGAAGGCTTTGCGTCGACGCCCCCGATCATTACCTGTGTTATCATGGGCGTGTACCTGCGTTCAAACATTATTACGGAGAGTAACTTTGCGACCGAATTTGCAGGAAGAGGTCTCCTTATCTCAAGCTCCCTTATCTTCACGTAGGAATGCAGCTCCTTGATCAGGATCTGCATGTCGCCGATCATACCTGCGCAGGCGGCCCCGACTGTATCGGTCACACGGAAAGTCTTCTTCGCTGTCTTGCTGACGATGAATCCGCCTAGCGTCACACGCCTCTCGGCGCCCAAAACCAGCCCTTCCTTGTATGTGACACCGACGACGGTGGCTCCTGGAATGAAAGCTTCGTTGAAGGCCATGAAATAAACAACTGATATTTGCCTTGTTGCGCGCGCATCCTAATTAGACTTTTCGGCTTGTCCCTCTACGGAAATTTCGTAGTAAGTGGCTTGTACTTTGTCGCTTGTCTTCCGAATCGATGTCTCGAATCTGCAATCTGGAACAAGTTTCCTCGCGACTGCGATATTTGTCTCCAAATGCTTCGAAACGCCCGAAGTGGTGAATCGACTTTTTCCCGAGACACATGGAAGCAAGGTGGCAAGCATGTCGGCCAGGTGAGTATCTACTCCGGGATTGCAGGCACATTCGTTGAGAAATATCCTCGCAGCCTCCTCGCCCACAATCTCTGACCTCTTTCCGCGCTCCCCCAGCGAAACTGCCCCAACAAAGTGGGAGGGGCCGATACTTGATACGAGAACAGAGGATCCGGGGGAAAGAGAAGTCCAAGCTGAATTTGTTGCCTCCGTAATTCGAATCGAATCATTGAATGCTTGTTCGAGGATGCGCCTTGCAGCTGCGGATTGCCTCTTTGCAACATGTTCAGGGAGAGATGAGGAAACGCTCTTTATTGAGGTGGGGTATTGCAGATTGCCTCTTTCCTCTCCGATGAGGACAAGGGATTCCAACTTTATTGGGCGGCTTGACTTACAGCAGAGCCTTACTATCCCGCCTCCCCTTGGGTAGTAGCCGCGCCTGACTATTTCCATTGAAATCTCGGCGCCTAATTTCCTGTATACTGGAAAGACAACATCAATCAGGTAATCCACCGTGGGTGAATGAGGAACTTCAGTGCCTCCGATTATGCGACAGTCAATTTCAACTCCACCGAAGATGGAAATTGGAATCAACGTCTGAGCAATCAAAGAAATACTGCCTGCAGTCCCCGTGTCAATCTGCTCTGCGAATTTGTGCGGTAGTTGTTTCATTGGGAAGAATTCTAGCTGAGTGGACCCAACCTGCGCTCCCGAAAGTGAACTGTTGCTTACCTTAGCAGCCGCGACTACCGCCTGGAGGTGTTGCGGACGCAATCCCGGCTCCTTTCTACGAGCTCGGATGTTCGTGATTCTCAGGGGCTTTCGGAGGATTCCTGCCAAGGATACAGCAGTCCTGAGTATCTGGCCGCCACCCTCGCCCATCGAGCCGTCAATCTCAACTACGTTGTCCATGAGGTGCAAGCTCCATCTCAACTCAATTTCAGAAGAGTAAGTGAAAGGCAGAGGAGTAGAATGTTACAGAATGGTGGGAATCTTGGACATAACTCATAGTGTGGATCACGCTTGTTAAGAACGCAGAATGGTCGTGCATTCTCTGAAAAAATGAAGATCATGGCTGCACTAATCAATATATGGGAGGCTGAAGTAGAATGGTACAAAGACAATACTTGCCACTAATGTGCCGACCCGACAAGATTTTGTGTTTTCATAGGCCTCGATTTAGCGCGTCCCCGTTGCGAGCGATAGCGTTAGAGATATAGCAAGACATACGGAGATTTTTATCTAACGCACGAAGAAAAAGTGGTAGGAGTGTGATTCTTTACCTTCCTTGAAAGTAGTAGGGCTCTTCATTGGTAGGTTCCAACCGTTTCACTATGGACACCTTGCGACTGTAAAGTATGCTCTGGACAACGTGCGACTCCTCTACCTCTTGGTCGGAAGCTCGCAGAAAAGTCATGAGATGCGAAATCCATTCACGGCGGGGGAGCGGATAATCATGGTCAGGAACGCTCTAAACGAGGAAGGAATAGATCCTTCTAGGTATCTTATTCTGCCGATCCCTGATGCCGTGGGGCACTCCGTCTGGACCGCATTCATCGACCAGGTTGTTCCAGAGTACAGTGTGGTCTATTCCAACGACAGATTGACTCTACAGCTCTTCAGGGAGAAAGGGGTGGAGGCCGTCGAGGCTCCGCTTTACAAACGATCTACTTTCTCAGCTACAGAAGTGCGGCGCAGAATAATTGCGGGAGATGACTGGCAGCAACTCGTCCCTAAATCTGTGGCTAAAATCATTGAAGGCATAATCGCAAAAGGTAGGTTCAACGGCTTGGACCAATGACGTGGTCTGTACATCAGCGGTTTCTGTATAAAACAAAATTCTGTGAATTTGAACCAGGGAGTACATACGATGCTGGTGGGTCGATGCCTCCCAAATTGCGCCCTAATTCAGCAGGTCATGAAGAGTTCAATGAACAAATAAGTTTCCTTCTTTTGAATAGGTACTCAATCGTAAATCGGAATAACCTCGAAAATTGAGTCGGAGGTTTTGGGCATCGGTTTCTCCGCCCGCAGGGAGTGGGTAAGCGTATATTCCCATCTTTGGAAAAAAGAGTTATCTTATAGTGCGCTCCTTCAACCACACAGGCCAAGGCCCTGGAATGCTTTTCGATTGAAGCCCGCGCAGTGCATCATACTGAAAGATCTTGTGTTCGACCTTGACGAACGTGTGCGCTACTTTGGGTTTCTGGACAATCGGCAGGGAATGGTCATAAGCGAACTCAGAGAAAGTGCGGCGGGCGATGAGCATCCCGGAGAAAGCCAGCTTGTCCGGGACCTCACTTTCTTCAAGGGCGCGATGGCATCTTGGTCTCTGTATTTTGGCAGAGTGAAGTACTCGCTTGTCACTCACGATACTTTCAGGATTATCTTGATTCCTGTCGAATCCGGTCTGATAATAATCACGGCTGAGGCTTCCCTTCCCCCGGAGAAGGTAGAGATGATTTCTAACAGAATTCACGGTGAGCTGCTCTTGGGCAAAGTTTAGATGTCGTTAGAAAGTTGTTGTTTACTCACCTCATTCCTTTGTCGTGATAAATCCAAATTGAGAAAGCTCCTAATGATACCTGGTCCGACAAATGTGCCGGACCGCGTAATGCAGGCTATGCTGACGCCGGTCATAAACCATCGAGGCGAAGAGTTTCACGAGCTCTATAGAAGAATACAGACCAACGCCCAGAAGGTCTTCGAGACCAAGAACGAAATAGTCGTGATTTCCGGATCTGGAACAGCTGGAGTCGATGCCGCGGTAGACTGCATACTGCAGTCGGGAGAGACTGCGGTTGTACCCTCATTCGGCGAATTCTCGGGGCGATTGGGGGATTCGGCGCGTTATACTGGTGCCAAGGTTGTCTCCCCTCAGTCTGAGCTTGGTAGTGTCCCGACGCTGGAAGAAGTGGACGCAGCGATGGGTAGCGGAGGCAAGGTCAAGGCACTTTGCGTCGTACTAAATGAGACGTCGACCGGGATCACCTGGAGAAAGCTTCGGGAACTGAAGGAGCTCGCATCAGCGCACGGAGCCCTCTTTGTCGTGGATGCTATCAGCTGCCTCGGCGGAGAATCTTTGCCGGTAGACAAGCTGGGAATTGATATTTGCATTACAGGAAGTCAAAAATGCCTTGCAGCACCTCCGGGTCTTGTCATCCTATCTTTCAGCGAAGAAGCAAAGAGAGCAATGTCCGAGATCAAACCAAGGACTCAGTACTTTGACATCCCAAAATACTTCAAATTCGCGGAGCATGGGGAAACTCCCTCGACCCCTGCTATTCCTCTCTTCTTTGCACTCGATGAATCATTGAAGATGGTTCTTGAGGAACAACTAGAGAATAGAATCAAGAGGCATACAAGTTGTGCTGAGGCCTTCTATGACGCGTTCGAGTACATGGGCCTGAAAGCGTTTGCTTTATCCAGAGAATTCAGGTCGCATACAGTAATTGGAATCATGTATCCGCCTGGTATCGACGACAAAATGTTTAGGACGACGCTTGACGAAAAGTTCGGCGTCGTTGTCGCCGGCGGTTTTGGAAAGCTCAAAGGATCAATGTTCAGGGTGGGCTCGATGGGAGAAATAAATGAGGCCTCTGTAATATCTACAATCAGTGGGGTTGCCCAAACTATGAGTCTACTAGGTTATCGCTGCGATGCAACAGAAGCAATCTCAGTCGCATCGAGAAAGTTTAGAGAAGAAAAAGAATGAGAAGAAGCAGCAAGAGCATCAGCTGGTGAAGGATAAAGGTTTTAACAGGACTGAGGCGAGTGTATTTTCTACATTGACATTGGAAACAGGATCTCTCATTCTTGCCGATTATACCGCGAAGATCAAGGACACCGGCGCCATTATTGATACTACGAGGAAGGAGGATGCGGAAAAGGCAGGAAATGCTGATCCGACTAGAACCTACGAACCCAGATTGATTGCGGTCGGCGAAGGGTGGGTGCTCAAAGGCCTGGACGAAGCCCTTCAGAGTGCAGAACCTGGTCAGACATTGGATGTGGAGCTTCCACCAGAAAAGGCATTTGGGAGTAGAGACCCCAACCGCGTGTCAAGGATTCCGATTAGGAAATTCGGAGACAAGGCCTCTGAGCTTTCCATCGGGGCCGAAGTTGAGGTTGACAATCGCGTCGGAATTGTGCGCTCTCTGGAATCAGGCCGAGCGATACTAGATTTCAATCACAAGTACGCTGGAAAAACACTCGTATACAACGTTGACATAAAGCAGAAACTCGAGACAAGAGAGTCAAAGGTTGAGGCTCTCGTTCGTAGGAGACTCCCGATTGAAAAAGAGAAGCTGAAAATTGACCTCGTTGGCGAGAGCGAGGTAAAGGTAACGATACCTAGCGACTATTTTCTGCTCGAAGGTCTACAGATCATAAAGCGCGGAATTAGCACCGACCTCTTCAAGTACATAAAGCCAGTTGAGCGGGTTGTGTTTGTTGAAGACTACGAAAACCCGGCTGCAAAGCCGCCGACCACAGCGGGAGAAGGCGAGAAGAAGGCGGAGGGCGAACAGCTGCCTTCAACAGAGTCTGGTGAAGAGCAGCCTCAAGCCGGAGCAAAGCAGGAAGAAGAACAAAAAGCTGCAGCTACCAGCTCTGGAACGTCCTAAGGTAGATCAGTTTCTCACCGAAAAGGGGAGCGCTCACGCCAAGCTCCCTTCGGCACTTGCATGCATTTTCAAATTACGCCGGTTTCACTGGCTAGTTCCTTTGCCGAATTCTCGGTCAGGTTTACCTCGCTGAGTATGGTGTATCTCTCCTTTCTTATCGAAGCTGCCATAACCAGAGATTTCACGACCTCATCTGGAGACGCCCCTATTTGCGATGCGGTGACGGGGGCGCCCATTGTTTGAAGGGCGTCACGAATTTCGTGAAAACTCACGCCGTGCAGTTTCGCCATCATTATCGTCCCGATGCCACACTTTTCGCCATGCAACCCCTTTCCCGGCGCGACTATATCCATCGCGTGACTGAACAAGTGCTCGGATCCACTGCAAGGCCTGCTGCTTCCGGCAATCCCAGCAGCGACGCCTGAGCTGATCAATGCCTCCACTACAACCCGTACGCATTCAGGATCCTTTGAAGCGATAAGCTGGGAGTTGTCTATGATCAAGTTTGCAGATAGGAGAGCAAGACTTGCGGAGTACATCCCATAGTATTCCCCAGTTCGAAGGTTGGAGAGTTGCCAGTCCTTGACGGCCGTCTTCTTTGAGACCAGGTCACCGCACCCGCTGATCAAGAGATTGTGGGGAGCTTTGAGAATTATTTCAATATCGGCGATTATTGCAATTGGTGGCTTCGCTACAACAGAGTAAGGTCTGTCCAGCCCCTTCACTGACCCGAAAGGACTCGATATCCCATCGTGTGAGGCACTCGTGGGGACGCTGACGAAAGGAACCTTGCAGTTGAAGGAGGCAAGCTTTGCAACGTCGATTGATTTGCCACCTCCAACGCCAACGAAGAAATCAGCTCCGAATTTTCTCCCAATGTCGGATGCTCTCTCGACCTGTTGAAATGTGGAAGATTCCACTCCCTCCCAGCGGGCATCAAATCCCTGCGAATTCAGGTGATCGACAAGTGCGGCGCCCGCAACGCCCTTCACGTGCTCCCCGGATAGAACAAGCGCCTTCTTGCCAAGCTCGAGGCCCTCGAGTAGTCTGCCCACACCCTTCAAGATGTCATGACCAACGACGACTCGCCTTGGAAGTTCCATGATATGCGCTGGCATTTGCTGCGACTCTCTCCTGTTCTCTCCTCTTCTTGTCGCTTTCTCCGTGTATTTTTCCCGCCGGGGAAGTCTTTCTTCCTATTCTCGGAAACTTATTTAAAGGACATTTCGCCAATATAGCAATCAACGGCTCCGCCGAAAACCTGGCCTGGACTAATAATAGCCCAAAGATGCAGGGCCAAGGCGCACGGATTCCGGATTTCTGCAGCCGTTCTGGTCGTTGATAATTTGTCTCGAAGTTTCAATTGGGGAGATGCTGGAGAGAGGAGAAGGGAAGGTGCTAGCGGGTTGCCGATGAATAATGATCTTGCAAAGGATGCTAGGAGCAAGGTCGACCATCTGAAGTATCACGGCACCACCACAGTTGCAATGGCTTGCTCGGATGGTGTTGTTCTTGGAACAGACACGAGGGTTACAGCGGGTTATCTCTTCATCGCCCACCGACGAGGAAAGAAAGTTCACAAGATTGACAACCACATCGGTGTCACTATAGCCGGCACCGTTGCGGAGGCCCAGAACGTCATTGACACCTTAAGATATTATGCAAACATCTACAAGCTCGAGAATCAGAAACCAATACCTGTAAAATCAATCGCAAGGATCGCTGCAAACATTTTCTTCGCACAGAGGTACTATCCTTTCATCGCTGACTTTCTTATCGGAGGGTACGACGGTGAAGAAGGCAACGTCCTGTACAGCGTGGACTTTTTCGGGGCGCTGACAAAAGAGGACGTGGTGTCGACCGGAAGCGGATCTCCCGTCGCATACGGTATCCTAGAGGATGAGTTCAGAAAGGGCATGAGCGTGGATCAGGCTATCCCGATCGCCATAAAGGCCGTGAGCGCTGCTATAAAGAGAAATGCTGGTACCGGCGATGGTTTTGATATTGCTGTGATAAAGAAGGAGACCGGATACTACGAGCTCACGTCCGCGGAGAAGAACCAGCGACTATTGGCGATAACCGGCAGTAGTAGAAGTTAGTGTTGACCGAACGACAGAGTGCGCAAAGCGTAACCAGTATCATCCTAAACCACATTCCAGCTGAAGCTGAGATTACTAGGGTAGAGTATGAAGGGCCGAGGATTGCCCTCTACTCGAAGAATCCCAAGTTCCTGCAGCAGAACAGCTACATCGTCTCAGATGTAGTGAATATGGTGAAGCGGAGAGTTGTCGTAAGGACCGACAAATCTATCCGCAAGGACGAGCAGGAAGCGCAGGAAATTATACTCCAGAGTGCACCGGCTGAGGCCGGCGTAGAGAGCATCTTCTTCGATGCTGCTCTGGGTGAAGCCATCATTGAAGCTAGAAAGCCACTCCAGCTCACGCCAGAGAAGGGATTCAATTCAATAGAGATTACTGACAAGACTGGCTGGAAACTACGGGTAAGAAAACTGCCGCATATTCCCTGCCAGAGTATACAAAACATCAACCTAACCCTGAGTCAGAGCGCGACCGAGCGCGCTCGGTTCTTCAAGGACGTGGGAGAGAACATCTTTCGCCCGAGATTGAGTCAAGAGGCCGAGGTCAGCATCATGACTCTCGGCGCCTTCGAAGAAGTTGGGCGGTCTTCAATAATTGTTAGCACTTCGGAGAGCAAGCTCCTTCTAGATTGCGGCATCCATCCCGGAGCGAAGAATACTTGGGAGGCCTACCCAAGACTCGATTGGGCCGACATTGATCTTGACGAGCTCGGCGCTGTAATTATCAGCCACGCGCACCTTGACCACTCGGGTTTCCTGCCCGCCCTTTACAAGTATGGTTATGACGGCCCCGTCTACTGCACTGAGCCTACACTCCCGCTGATGACTCTGCTCCAACAGGACATGGTAAAGTTAGGGCAGATAGAGGGGACGAGGCTCGCGTATGACATACGCGACATAAGGGAAGTGATAAAGCACTCGATCACCGTCCCGTACGGCCTCGTCACCGATGTCGCTCCAGACATCAAACTCGTCTTTAACAACGCAGGGCACATCCTTGGATCGGCGACCGTTCATCTCCACGTAGGCGAGGGAGCCCACAACATTGTATACACCGGCGATTACAAGTACGGCAAGACGCAGCTCCTCGAGCCCGCGTTCTGGAACTACCCAAGGGTCGAGACGCTGATTACAGAGTGCACCTACGGCACAAAGGAGGATATCATGCCTCCGAGGGACGAGGTGGAGAGCAACTTTACGGGGCTTGTCAACCAGACGCTGAAGAAGGGGGGCAAGGTTCTCATCCCGATCCCCGCGGTGGGTCGGGCTCAGGAGATCATGCTCGTCATCGATCAGTACATGCGCCAGAAGAAGCTCATCGAGGCACCCGTGTTCATCGAGGGCATGATTTCGGAGGCGACAGCGATTCACATCGCGTACCCTGAGTACCTCTCAAGGGAACTAAAGTACAAAATACTCGAGGAAGACTCGAACCCATTTGCGTCGGAGTACTTCACTGTCGTGGAGCATCCGAGCAACAGAGAAGAGGCTCTGAGAGAGGGTGGCGCGATAATCATGGCAACTTCAGGGATGCTAGAGGGAGGCCCTGTCATCGAATACTTTTCTCAGCTTGCGGGTTCTGAGCGTAACAGGGTTCTTTTCGTCTCCTATCAGGTTCAGGGAACTCTGGGGCGGCGCGTCCTCGACGGTTCAAACCAGGTGAGCTTGCTGGGCGAGGGAGGAAAGATTAGGGTGATTGATGTGAACTGCGAGGTCAACAGGATCGAGGGATTTTCAGGTCACAGCGATTACAACCAGATAGTGCGATTCATTCAGAAACTCAGGCCGAAACTACAGGAGATCTACGTAAACCATGGAGAGAAAAGAAAATGCGAGTCTCTCTCGTACAACCTTTCAAAGATTTTCAAACTGCCCGTGCTTCATCCAAGCGTGGAAGAAGCTATCAAGATACGCTGAGCAGGATATCGCCCTATAGCTCTGTGTACATGTTCTGAATAGCGAGCCGCCCTAAGCACCAGAGTCCGACTTTTCGCCGCGCCAGATTCTGACACCAGGAGGCGTTATGACGATGCGCTCTTCTCCAAGCCTTGCAATGTCTCCTCCGAAGGAGAGGGTAAAGTCAGTAAGTTTCTCAATCGTGGATCTGAGATCGACGAGGCTCTTTTGCGCGAGAGGGGTGATCTTCAAAATGACGATTGTCCGCTTTTTGATGTCCTCTTTAATCTGCTCAATCTCGGCCATGTCCTTGAGTGGCAGAGCCTTGAGAAGGATGGTGGGCGCAGTCTCTTCCTGCGCATGACTACCACGAGTTTCGCTCTTCATGCAAAATCAGCTCGGCACCACCTCTCTACAATCTCCCGCTGCTGTCTCTTGGATTCGGGCGGAAAAGTGTGCATATTTCTGGTGTCTTGCGGAAGTAGGGCAGTTTTCGCTCGCTTAAAAACCCCGTCGGTTTAGAACGATTTCTCGATTTCCTTCAGTATAACCCAGAATTTGTCCCCGACGTAGTGCAGGTTTTCAAAGGCAGGCCCCTTTTTCATCGATTCGAGTTCCTGTTTCGAGGCCAGGGCTCGGCCTACTGCTATTGCCTTTCCATACTTTTGCTCTTTAACCAAGACAATTTCGGAGACCCCGAACTCACCTTCGAATTTTACGATGCCCGGCCTCATTATGTTGGCCCCATTACAAACGAACTTTACCGCTCCACTGTCGACTGTGATTACAGGTTTCTTTGGGAGTATTACTTCGTCGCTAAGAAGTGGAAAAATCAGGAAACCCTCCTCCTTGCCAGAGCCGTGGACTCCCTTCCCGAGCCTTCTCCCGAGGTAGAGTTTCTCGCTCGTGTCGAAGATAACAGCTAGGTTGCTGCCCTCTTCGTCGGACTCTGCGATTTTAAGATCCTTGGATCTGAATGGGGGAGCGCCGGCTCCCGCTATTGCTGAAGCCTTCGCGAATACCTCTTCTCGGGCTGTCTTGGAAAGGTTGTATGTGCGCAACTCAAACATCAGGACTTGTGTTAGTTCTGAGGAAGAGGATGAAAAGGACTCGCTCTCCCTATTTTAGTTCCGCGGGGAGAGTACACTCCAAGGGCGAATAATCTTAATAAGAGTTCTCGGGTAGCAGTTCTCTACATACCTTATGCGGATGTAAGGATCGGTAGTTTTCAAAAAATGTCTCAGGATATGGCCGTGAGAATACTGGACGAGAGCGTTGGAAAAGTGGTACTGATCAAACTCAAGGGGGGCAAGGTAATACGGGGAACCCTTCAGGGATTCGATCAGCACATGAACCTGCTCCTCGAGTCCTCCCAGGAGATCATTGAGGAAGGCAAGACAAACTCTCTTGGGACCATAGTCGTTCGCGGAGACAACGTTGTGATAATATCGCCGCCACCTGGCAGCTGACAAGTTTCAGATTTGCCAGATTGAATAAGGAAAAAGAGCTTAAACAGGAATCGAAATACCCAACATCTGGAAACTAGTGGAGCTTGATTAGAGAAAAATGCGCGGAACATCATCAATGGGCAAGATGGGTCGAAAAAAGACCCACATACGATGCAGAAGATGCGGTCATCATTCGTTCCACGTTACGAAGAAAAGATGCGCAAATTGCGGCTTTGGGGCATCGACAAAAATTCGCAAGTATTCTTGGATGACATACTACCGAGGATAACAAATTCCCGGGCTCCAACGAGTAGAGCAGGGCGAGATAGTTTTCGGGATGCGGAATTGCCCATCTTAAGCTAAGGGCTAAGATTTTGGGCTTTGGAATTCAGAGTTCGGTGGTAAAAAAGAGAAAAAGGGGAAATTCAATAACTCAAGTACCCGTAGCATAACAATAATAGCAGCAGCACGCACCACAAGAATAGAAGAGAATTCTATAGGAAAAAGAGAGTTTTTCCTTGTCTTTTAGCGAGATCGCCCTTATCGTGGGAGGCGCTGCCGTTGCAGTAGCCTCTGGATCAATCGTTGTATACTACAATTCACGCAAACGTCAATCCGCTTCTGATGAGAATAACTCCGATCAGTCTTTGGAAGAGCCAGAGGTGAAAGAACAAGAAGAGGAAAAAGGAGAGCCTCGAACTCCTATCAAGGCGAATTTGCAGAGTAACTCTCGAGCTTACCTTACGCCAATCTCGTATGAACCGCGCACAGATCACGATCTGCGTTTAGGACAAAAGGCAGCGGGCGGCGAGCCTCGTGGCAAGGAGACGAGCCCTTCTTCTTCTTTGTCGCCCGCTCAACAACAACAGCACCGACACTCGAGGATAATTCCCCAATCCTACCTTGAGAAAAGTAAGAAGGAACTCAGGACGCTCCTACTGGAGAAGGAACTCGTTTCTGCAGCGCTCACTCGCCTCTACGAAGCAGAGGCGCACGAAGAAATCACCCGAGAAGAGCGGGAGACGCTCGGAGTAAAATACCGAGATGAATTAAAGTCGCTAGACGAGAGAATCCTGAAAGTCGACGCATTCATTGAGGTCGGAGACCTCGAAACTCTTAGGGACCAGCTCGTTAGACTTGTAACCCAGAAAATCGACTCTATTGAAAAGAGGATAGAGAATACACGGCGCCTAGCAGAACCGCTGATAGATGAAATAATGAAAGCTAACGAGGCCGCAAGGGTGCCAGCTACACAGCAGCAGGTAGTCCCACCGCGCCACATCTTTGCCCCTCCCAAATCAAAGGTACCAGACATTTCAGACCTGCTCACCGCTGATGAGAGTTCAACAAGGAGCGAAACGACGCAAGTTGCCAACGAGACACAGCTCCGGCAAATTCAACGACCAATCGAACCTCTAGTTTCCGCGCCAAAAGTACAAACTGAAGAGAAACGAGCAGAGCTTGAAACCTCTTCGGCTGCGACCAGTTCAAATTTACCCCAGGATCAACAACAACCACCCTCGTCCGACACTTACACTGGATTAGCACTTGAACGACAAAAGAAAAAGATCGCCGAGAATCAGCAGGATTCTCAGGCTGAGCAACTTCAGAGAGAGCTGCTAGAGGCACTTGACAGGCTAGAAAAGTTGGATGTGGAGAGTTGAGCACCGCGTCAAAGGGATTGCTAGACTCCGCGCTTGAGAAGATGGCGCTTGCCGTCGCAAGCGAGCATGTAGGAGGCGGCAGCATAATCGGACTGGGAAGCGGTTCAACGGTTGCAAGATTTGCGACAGCCCTAGGGAAGAGAAACAAGGTTGAGCATCTTGGCATCACAATAGTTCCTTCTTCGATGCAGGCCTGGATTTTGGCCAAGGAAAATGGGCTCGAGCTTTATCAAGACTCTGCTCACTGCCCAGAGAAGATTGATGTGGCCGTCGATGGCGCTGATCAAATTTCCAAGTCATCGAGAGCAATGGTGAAGGGGGGAGGTGGCGCTCTCTTCAAAGAGAAAATCATTCTTTCCTCTGCGGCAGAAGCGTACATCCTTGCCGATGAGGGAAAATATGTTGATCTCCTAAACAGGTCTATCCCGGTCGAAGTATCGCAGTTTGCCGTATCTTCTGCTGAATACAAACTTAGATCGGAGCTAGGCGCCAATCCCTTGATGAGGAAGCTTGACAAGGGGTATCCATTCTTTACAGAGTCGGGCAACGTGATACTCGACTGTCAGTTCCCCAAGCCAATTTCGGATCCCGTTTCACTTGAAAGGTCGATTAAGCTGATACCCGGAGTAATCGAAGCAGGAGTATTCAACTGCCGCGTGACGCGGTTCTATAAAGCAGGGCTCGACGGGGAATTCGGGCACTTCTGAAATGAGATAGAGTGGCCTGCGGTGTACGAATGGAAAAGGGCATTTGCAATCTCTCCCGCAACCTTGAGCATCGCGGGCCTATCCCTGAGGAGGACTGCTGTCTCAGGATCATTTGTCATCTTAGATGCAAGAGTGTCTAGGTCTGCGCTCTTTATTCCCTCAATCACTCCGCGCCAGGCGTAAGCCTCTTTCGCGGAAACCTTGTGCTCGGAGCTCGTCTTCCAGGCGAACAGCAGACCTTCGGAAGTGGTGCCAGGTAAAAGGCCTTCCTCCTCTTTGACAAGCGTTGAGACGAGCGTCTCAAGTGCCTTCCAAATCTCTTCGGAGCGCCTGTTTGAAAGCTCGGGAGAGATTGACTCGTCAAGGCAAACAATGACGTAAGCCTGCGTTTGGGGCATCTGATTTGGAATAGATTTTCGGAGGGTTGTTTATCGTTTCCGTAAAGAGGCGAATTGCACAATTCATTGGCGTACTTTGCACCCAAGCAACTCTTCTGGTACCAGATGATGATCGGCAATTCGAAGAAGAAGAGCAGCAGCAGTAGGTCTGGTGGAAGAAAAAGAAGCCGCGAGCTGAAAACGACCTCAGAACCAACCTTAAGGAAGATTGTCGAGCAAAAGCTAAAAGTGTGCCGAGATCAGGCTCGTGAAGTGAAGCACAAATCACTGTGGGAGAAGGGATCCCGACACCTGAATTAACCAAGGTCAAGGGATTGATTGGTTCGACAAAATCTGCATCAGTGACCGACGGGGGCGCCGAATCCTGCCACATAAGGGAGAAACACCGTAGAACAAACTTACGCCGCAGTGTAGGTGTGATTCTCAATCAGATTGAGCGCGAGTCGCCGCCATCGGGGGAGGTTCGTCTTCGGTTGTTGAATCTCCTTGCCCTGAGGAACCTGACGATTATGGGCAATGTGAAAATGATCAGCAGACCCTCAATTGCCTGAAAATACGTCGAGATCGCAATCGCGGCTATCGCAAGGATAATGACAATCGCTGCAATCCTTCTCTGCCCTGCTGCTTCTTCCGAGCTGTATTGAGAGGCGCGTTCAGAAGCCCTATCCCAGCGGGAGGAATAGGAGAAATTTGAAGATGAGGCGTAAGAGGACGAAGTTGACCCTGTCGTATTGGAGTCTCGCTGCTTCCTGCCATCTCGCTTTTGATACTGTTGATAGTAATCTTTGGTACCGTAGCGTGGCCTCGACCTTCGCATCAGAATGACGAAACCTAGGATGAAGAGGAGCATCACAGCTCCGAAGATGCTAGCGACAACCGGTGTGATGAGGTCGGCCATTTGCGAAATTATCGCTCTCTCTGATTTTCCTTTTTTTTATCTGTCCTTTCCCTTTGGCAAGTCTGCGGCTATTGTTTCTTCTGCTATTGCCTCGCTCATGCCACGGGTAAAAAATTCGGGGAGAAGGGAGCGTAAGCGCGGCTTTGTGTGTACTTGTTCTGCGAATTATCTGCGAATAAGCTTTGCTACCAGAAATGAGGCGGGGAAGGTTTTGATGCCTCTTTTTTCGCTCTTTCAGGTGGCCGAGCGAGCGTTCGTCAATTCCACTTCAATGAGAGCTCTTCACCGTAATTCTGCAATTACAATTGCGCCGAGAAAGGTGATGTCCGCTTACCACTCTTCTGTGCGTTAATCACCAATAGCTTTCCGCTTTTTTTTCGCAAAGGTATAAGGAACGACAGGCTGGTTTGACCCACTCTTAAGGTCATAAATCGGAGATTCTCTTGCGGAGGCTCCCAACATTCAAATTATTAGAGAATTCAGTCGCTGTGAGTATTATCCTGAAATGGCCTCAATGCATCGTATCATTATCCTAGATGTAAGATGCGAAATGCGCTTTTCATTCCCAGCTGGAATGGCTCGAAGATTTGCTAGGGGCAATACAAACGATGAGGCCACATTACCATGAAAGAACGAGAAGAAGAGCGCCCGCGCGTGTGATTGCGTCGACTATTGAGAATATAAAAAGGAATGATACTTGTATTTGAAGGAAAGAGGAAACGGAAGGGGCTCTTTCGAGTTGTGGGCAGCCGAGCTAACATTTTTCATTTTGACGTGATTGTACGTTCCTTCCTTTGCTTTGCTCTACAATACTTTCAGAAATCTGCGCCCTAAGGCTTCAGAATCTGTCAGCAGGATATCGTGGTTAAGATAAAACATCAAATCGCAGGTAGAAAACGTAGCTTTCCTCTAGCTTGATTAATTAGAAGGTTTATTCAAAGTCCTGTTTCGACCCGCGTGTCTCAGAGCCTGACCAAGTCAAACAACGACAATCATCAGGTGCGAAGGCATCGAGGGATAAGCGAGGCTAATGAAGCTCTCCTTGATGCGTACTCGGGGTCCTTGACTCGCTTCTGTGCCTGTCTAGAGTCGGAAGCGCCCTATATTCTCGTTGATTCTCAGGTACACCGAAGAAAATGGCTCGAGATGACAGGCCGAGGAGTACGTCCCAAGATCATCATTGAGCTTACAAAGGAGAATCTTGTCGAGTGCAGTCGATTGATGGAGCACGGCGAGTTGAGGCACCTCGATCGGGTGCGTGTCAGCTTCATCATAACAGATAGAGAATTTGTTATGAACAGCGGACCATTGCGGCGCGGAAATCCCTTAACCGAGATTACATGCGTGACAGATCCAAAAGTCGTTGAGGAGCAAGCTCACCTCTTTGAAATGCTTTGGGAGAAGGCAGTGCCTGCGCCACTCCGGGTAGCCCAGCTTGTTCAGGGCGTCGACATTGGAGAAACTCGCGTTTTGAATGATTACAAACAAGCGCTTCTAAAAGTAAACGAAGTGGTCCTGAAGGCTAGAGAAGAAATTCTGGTGCTGTTTCCATCGGAAAAAGTCGCGAGGAGAGTCCCCCAGCTTCTAAATCTGCTCGAGAATAGATCTTCGATTGACAAGTTGAAAGTTAGGGCACTTATGCCGATGCCACAGTCGTCTCAGATAGCGAAGGACTTTCCATCCATTGAATGGCGACACGTCGAACCTGGCAAGCTCGGTCTTGGCGTTTGCGATCGCGCAGTAGCGACGATTGTACAGTATCTCAACATCGAAGCCGACAACTCCGAAAATGCAATGCTGTCCGCTTTCTTCACGACTTATAAACAATCAGTGATGGGGATAAGATCGATGTTTGAGACGCTATGGGAGGAAAGCAGCTTGAAAGAAAAGGAGGAAAGAGAGAGAATCGCTTTAGAGCTTTCCCTAGAAGAACTCAGGCGAGCAATACGAAGTGAATTGCAGAGCAGACGCCTATTCGAACTCCTTCAAGACATTATGACTCATGACCTCCGAAACTACAGCCAAGTTGCGAGGCTAAGCGCGGAGCTAATTGTCGATGAAGTAAGAGAAAACCCGAAAATGCGGATGCTCAGTGATTCACTTGTCGACGCAATTGAAGGGTCAACGCTTCTGGTCGAGCGGGCAAAGAAACTTGGGATTATCCTGGGAGAAGAACATCCACACCTAAAGAGTGTTGACTTGATCGAAGTCATAGAGGGCTCACTCGAATCTGTGAAACGTGTCTACGGAGGGAAAGTGATACGGCACACTATTGACATTGATAGAGCTAGTTCGAATGAGTTTGGTGGCGAAGAAAGTAAGGAGCTCTCTGAGCCGAGTGTGCTTGCTGATGAAATGCTCTCCGAGGTTTTCGACAACATCTACTCAAATGCGACCCAATATACGCCGACGTATGATGTCTCAATAGAGACAAGGATTGAGGAAGCAGGGCCCTATTGGAAAGTTAGCATAAGTGACGAAGGCAGTGGAATACCAGCAGAGGCAAAGAGAGAAGTCCTAAAGCGCTTCAAGCAAATCAAAAAGGGTAGCGGCATCGGCCTGTCAATAGTCTATTCGCTTGTCGTTGAAAGATACAAGGGCAATGTCGAGTTGCGCGACCGGGTGGCGGGCGATCATACAAGAGGAACGACAGTGGAAGTCTGGCTCCAGAGGGCCTAGCGGATCGAATAAACTCAATTGCGAGTGTAGTTCTGTCTGTTTCAAACCTCTGAATTGTATGGTCAGAACTACATATGAAAGAGAGCACGTTTCTGGTTTTCTTCTTCTTTGAATGTTATTTCTTTGTGGTCTTTAGACTGCGCAGAGTTTCAACCAGATTCCGCCGATCTAAAGAGATCCTCCAAACAATTTGATTTCCTTTCCTCGGATACTGATTGAAGAAGTTGCTCTAAAGTCCGTCACTTCCAAGGAGTCCACAGTCAAAAGTAGCCATATAGTATTGAGTTTGAGATCATATGCGTCTCTTACAATCCGAGGAATGTCGAAGAGTAAAGGATATTTCGGCCCATTCTGTATGGGTGGCTTGTGCCCGATCTTTGGTGAATAAAGAAGATGCCGCCAGCACTGGCAAGCCGTCGATGTTAGACCAGATGCTCCTAGATATCAAGGGGCTATCTCTTCTGAATCCTTCTGACGAGGCTTTTGGTGAAATCATCGAATCCACTTTGGTAAATTCCCGAGACGAAGATGTCGAGAGATTCCTTTCGTTCCTGAAACCAAAGAAGAGTGCCTCGGAGAAGTGGTACTTCTTGATGGCACTAGGCGAATCAATTTTAGCTGTATTCCTATTCATTGGAGGCGTTGCCTTGCTCTCGCCAGCGATGATTGGGCTGACCTCCCCTCAGCAGCTTTTGACTTTTTTTGATGAAATCACATCTTCGTTGTCCGTGCGGGCTCTTTCGAATCCGGCCGTTCCACTACTTGATTTCCTGATGGCGCTCGGGCTACTCTTTGCTGCATTTTCCACTCTTAGGATAGCCGCGTCAAGTCTGAAAGAAACAGGGGTTTCTCGTCAGTAATTGAGACGATTGCGGTCCTACCTTCCTATGAGACAACGAGGGCGACGCCCGTCCGAATCTTCTTTCGAAGATATGCGTCAACGGATAGATTGACGAAAATGAACAAGGCAGATAGAAGCAAGAAGAATGAAAGGGCGCTTGTGTCGAACGAAGGAATGCCCAGCCATTGGAAGATGAAATATGGCAGCGTTGAATAGTGATGAGGATATAGTAAGAGTAGCAAATAGACAACGCCATCCAGGACGCCCAAAAAGAGCTGTGAGCCGAGCCACCCGAGCTCGTAGATGTCATACATGAGATACACAATTGCAAGAGACACTGAGCCAAAGATTGCCACGGACGCGCTGACAAAGTAGATTGCTGCTCCCGCCACAAAACAGCTTGCTCCTACTATTAGCGGCAGTATGACGCTCCTCGAATCACTTGAAGCCGCACCTTCTCTCTTCCGGAGCCATATCGATGACAGGGATATGACTCCAAGACTTATGAGAACGAGAAAGTCGGTTACGGCGATCAGAAAGTTCTGATCTCCGACTGCGAGAATCAAGATTGACCCCAAAGTGAAGACGTAGGAAAGCTTCGAAACAGAAAGCGGCATGAATCCGTCTTCGGCTAGGGCACTGAGGTGGCGCGAAGCCGCAAGGAAAGCTGGCACGAATGTGGTAATCGTCGCTGTTAAGAATGCGACCGCTGTGAGGAGCTCCTGGGTTGGACCGAGGTAAGCGTTAGCCAGATACAGCGCTGGAATCTGGGATTTCAGCAATGTGTCATAGTTAGGGTGAAGGCTGAAAACCGCGAGGCCGTAGAGTATGTTTATCACAGCTGCAATGACGACGCTGGCAATCATTGCGGCTCCGAGGTACGCGAACTTGCTCATAGTGTACCCTTTCCTTATCCAAGATACTATGGGTATGGAAGAACGCTCGACGGCGTCACGTTCAAGAGCCTGGATTTCCTGAAATCCGAAGAAAAGCAGGTAGAGGTATGCGGTATTCACCACGAGCGCAAAGGGCCAGTTTCCTCCCGAACCTGTTTGCATTATCCCCGAGAGATTCCAAGACCCGGCCCGACCGAGAAGCAGACTCTGGACAAGCAGAATACCCACCATTACGACGGTCAGGATAATCTGGAGACGCCCGATGAAACGGAGGAAGCGCTGTTCGAAAAGCGCATTGATCACTGTCCAAGCAATGAAAACACCTGTTATGGTGTAAACTATAATCTGCGAATCAGCCCCTTGAATCCCAAAGTTCGCGAGAATCCCGGGCATGAGTTCGAAATCAAATATGACAAAGACTATTTTCGAGTAAGCAGCGAGCGCCGTGTTTGCGATCCACATAGAAAGACGGGCAACAAAATAACGGACGCTTCGCTTCCCACATGCAACTTTGGTAAAGGAAGGGCCGCCGATGGCATCGAGCCCGAGCTTCGTCGACTCTGTATACATGTCGGAGTAGACTCTTGCCATCAATATCGAGAGGATTGTCGCAAGAAGAAGTGACCCCAGAGAGACAAACTCAAACTGCACTATGTTGAGAGGTATCAGAATGAATAGGGGAGACCCGAGCGTTGCGCCGAGTCCGATTGCAAGAAGGGAGCTGAAACCGTAGATGGGCTTGCTGTGATCTACCCCTCTCGGTCGTTTCGGAAATCTTACTCTTATCGAACTCGGAAGTGCTGTGACTAGTGCCATCCCAGAAAGAGTAACACTTAGGATTGCAATGATTGTCACGATGTCCCTGAAACTGAGCGATCCAACGGTCCCTAGGTATGTGTACTCGTTCAAAACATAATCAATTGAGATAAGTATGGCAAACAGTCCTAGTCCCACGGCGACGAGCTTGAACGCGAGGGCTCCGACGCGAGCTACACGAGTGATGCCTGCCATTTTTCGGATACGGCTCCCGTCGTTGACTATAATAGAATATCAATTTTCCGTAAAAGCTGAGGGCCTTTTTCTACCCTAGGCAGGGGATTCAACAGTTGTCGGGAAAGCGAAGCAATCTTGGCTTATTGCTACATTTCTTCGAAGAATACCGTAACTTCTTGTCTGGTACTATCGGTATAGTAATGACACCAGAAGATCTCACAATTACGTCGGGTACAAGATTTTCAAATGAAAATAATAGTGGTGAATTTCTATCGCGCTGCCGAGGGGTCTAAGCTCGATGCCAGCCCTTTTGCCTAAGCAAAAAATCAGTATCTATTCTGGAATTGAAACAGATATGGGCCGGACCGGATTAATTCCGAAAATCGGTTCAAGCCTTGCCGAGAAAATGCCTTAACTTCCAAGAAATGTCATGTTTCAAATAATTCAAACGTAAGATGTTTCACTTAATTCTTATGTTCAACATCAAGTCACGAAGAATTTAATGATCCCAAGACTCTGGAGCTCTTTCATCAAATCAAGCCCTTTCGCGTCCAATCTGTTTGTTTCGAAAGGTATGTAACCTATCTCCTTGAAATCCGATGCGAAGTCAACACCTTCCTCTCGGAATATAACAATCTTATTTCCGTAAAGAACGCTACCAGCTCCGAGTTCGTAAACAACATTATCGCTTGGGCGCCACACCTCCCGCCCTTCGCTGTCCGTGGTTTTTTCATCTGCCGTAAATATGAAAATGCCTGCAGCACATTTCTTCATTTCTTCCGCCACTTTAACGCTAACAGGGCGACCTCTGTTTGCCTCTTCCACAGCAACGGTGTGAGGTATGCCATAATCTTGAAGGATTTTCACAACTTGTTCCAAGGGCTTCTTGTTTTTGCCGTGAGCGACAAAGATCTGCTTTAGTACTTGTTTTTCTTCTTGAGGGCTCTGAGCTTCTTCAGTGGGCGTCTCTCCTCCGATAACGCCAGGGCCCTGTTCTTCTTCCACTGACATTACTTCTCCCTCTACGGTTGGGTTTATGGCCTGTGTCGTCGCACTTAGATCATCAAGTCGAAGATACAATTTCCCTTGACTATCTTTTGCCAAGTTGAGTTCTTTGATATTCTGCATCAAGACGTCATAGCAAATTTTCGCATCTTCTCTGCGAACATGATAGTCTTGAATGAGGGTGTTGATACAAATTTGTTCTGGAGGAATAACTCGACCATGAAGTGCTTCAAGGAACTTACGGAACACCTCTGGAGTCTCCAGCGCGGTTCGAAGAGACATATTGACATCGTCTGTCGCTGTTGGGGCGACAATCGATCTCCCTAAAGTACTGAGACTTAATGTCGATGTGACCTTTTGTTGGAAACTTCCCTCTACCAGGCCGTATCTGTTTGCAGATCTTACAAGTTCGGCGAAAGAGCTGCTTGTTGGGGAATAAGAGCTTCCTGTCGCGGTAGTCGTGTAGTTAGCGATATCCTGAAGAGCGAATGGATTTCCCGCACCTTTTTCCCATATTGCCGTAGGAATCTTGAGAGCTTCTTTTAGCGAATTATGCGGGAAGTACACACCACCTGCGGGCCGCCCGCGTTTCCTTGATTCTATCGCTAATGGTGCCTGGCTTGGCTTAGAGTTAGTCAATTATATCGCCCCAAAATTATATTGCATTATGCTTTCGACTTTCTGGTTTATATTGCATTGTAACTCGATTTACTAAACTGAAGAAATCTTTTGGATCATCGGCTCTGGAATCCTTTTATTCATCTTGAGGTACTCCTCAGAGATTCCGGTTTTTCCAACTGATTTGACATACCCTTCTTTCTCGAGAACGTCAAGTGCGGCCTTGATAGGCTGCCGATTTTCCACGATATTCTGGGGAAGTCTATGTACGAGTTCTGACTTCTTGAACGGTCTATCCGGAAGTTGCTCAAGAACCACCCTTAGCTTAGATTGAGGATCCCTGATGTTGCCTAAGACTATTCGGTAGGGCTTTGCGCCAGCTCCGATATTATATGAAATTATGTCGCCATTGTTCCTGTTCCTAAAATGGAAATACTTCCCCCTTACGCCTTTGATCACTTTTGAGGCAGAGGTTTCGAAATAAAAGTCAAAGGATTCGGGAAGAAGTTTCTTTATTCGATCTAGCTCATTGTTACCATTTTGTCCTTCAATGGGCACGAGATTCATTACGAGAGCTCCATCGAGACCGACCTCAAGAGTGAGACGTTTTGGCGTCTCATCTCTAGATGTGACCTGAGACCCTTCGAACTGAAACACGTATGTATTGAAACCTTGGATTACAAGATTGTTTTCCTTAATCTCAGTGCCGAACCTCCTTGATGAAACGTTAACAAGCATACCTAATCAGAGGTGTGTTTGGAATATATGATATAAAAGCATTCATGCTTGTACAAGCATAACTAAGCATACTCAATTCATTTAAACTCGTCAATGGGCTTGGTTTCGAAGTTGTGTTCTAACGGCTTCGAGCCCCATTTTTGAACCCAAATCTTGGTTGACAAGTTTAGAGGCTCTTTCAGCCTGTCTTCAGCAATCTTGCAATACTCTTTGATGATATCTACGCCTATGTAATGGCGATGCAAATGGTTTGCAACCTTCGTCGTTGTTCCGCTACCGTTGAATGGATCTAGGACAATATCGTTTGGATTCGAAAAAAGGGAAATCAGTCGCCAAGCCATCTGTTCCGGGAAAGGGGCTGGATGGTCTACGGAGCCAGGAGGTACGGGCGTGAAGGTCCATTCTTCTTCGGGCACGATGTGCCATGTAGAATTTGCAATATCTCGTTTCATTTCGTCATCCATGACAAGCTTCTGAAGTCGTTCCCTTGCTTCGTCTCTCTTGATCTTCGGTGAGCCCTTACTTAGGACAAATATGTACTCGTGCATCACGTTTGCATGATAATAAGTTGGATATGGATTCATTACCGTTACGCCAAAACGGTTTCCACTTCCGTTTCTCCCAGCCGTTACTTTGTTCCAGATAATTTCTTCCCTGAGCACCCATTGCTCTTCCGCCTTCACTATTTTTTGTTGACGAAGAATTTCAGTAAGCAGCATGCTTGGGAGAGGGATAAGTTCAGCGGAAACAACTTCATATCCTATCACAATTGCGCAGTACCCGCCAATCTTTGTTGCCCGGCGAACTTGTTCAAATACATGCGCAATATCAGTGATGTAACTTTCAGGATCTTTCCAAAGCTTCTTGCCTCTGTATCTCTCATTTTCGATCCCTCTAGAGTGTGTGCCGTAATCAATTGCATTCCCGTATGGGGGTGAGGTAACTGTCAAGTCAATGGAATTCTCAGTCACAAAATCCATGAGATGATGACTGTCGGCGCACTTTATGTAATCAAAACGTTGGCCAATTGTGGTTTTCATTATCATGATCCTACTAAAATTATCTAATTGTGCTTTTTGCTTCAACAAGCTTTCGAAAGCTTACAAGAAGTCGGCGAGATCCTTTTGGCGAGCTCGTTCACCTTACTAATATCCAGCTGTATGTCATGTCTATTATTCCTAATTCGATTTTAGAGATCATATTATGAACGATATTCTATCGTGGCCGTGAAATTAGGCTGCCCTGCATCCTACCAACTTCGGTAATTTGATAATGCACCGAGCCGATTTTCACTATTCCCTCACAAAGGATCGTTCCTGTGTCTGTTGCCAGCGCGATAGTTGCTCCCTCAGGCGAGTTTATGGAGGTGAGGACACTTACGCTTCCGAAAATGCGTGGATCGACTTGGTGCAGCACAATTTCCGATAACTGAGTATTCCTGAAACCGCCTAAATATCCTACTTCAACCTCTGAAAGAGAATAGGTTTGAAGATCATCTTCTACAATTAGATAGTATTCTATGAGCTTTTTGATTCTTTCATAGACGATTTCCTTATTGTGCTGCTTGGGAAGCCACTCAGATTTCTCAAATACTGAGTTTCTTGTTGCATGTTCTTGTTTTTCGCATTGTGTTAGAATTTCTATATCGACCTCATCTATCTTCGCAGACTTGAAGTCTATTCTTCTCATTTCGGATTCTTGACAGGAATCCGAACAGGGTCTTATTTACTCTTAACGTAGAAATCAAAGCTGGAATGAGAGAGCCGACAAAATTCCTGAGAATGGTCCAATTTCTGAAATGCGAGAAATGTGGCTATGAATGGCAACCTCGAAGCGGAAGCTTTCCCCGGGTTTGCCCTCACTGCAAGGTGAGCCTTCAATCTTAGAATTGAATTCAAAAGGTGAGATATCTTGAACGTAGATATCAGAACGTACAAGGCAATCGCACTACGCACTCGAAGCGTTGCACCTACTCTCTTTGATGTCATTTCGGAAGAAAGAGACTCGCTTTCGCGAGAAGATTTCATAGCCAGGATCCCAACTTGGCTCTCTATTCTAGATCATGACTTGAAGGAGAAGATCACGGGTGAGAGTTTCCCGCTTCACCCGCAACCAAGTTCTTCCCTTCTCTCGTTCCCCCAAGAGAGGTTAAAGCATCGTTGACAAGTGACTCTGAACTAGATAAACCCAGTAGATTGACAAGGACGCCGATAGACCTCGTCTGCGGAAGATGTATTGTTCGTTTCGATTCGCTGGACCAATTGAAAAGACATCATGCCGCTCACATTAGAGCAGATGATTACTTCAGAGCGTATCGCATTTCCGAGCTAGTCCATTTTGCTAAGAATCTTCCTCCTAGCATGGTTTGGGACTCTGTCATTCATGAAGCAAAAATGCGCTGGCTCGTTTCAGATCAAACCGCAACTGAATACACGAAGGATGTGATCCAGATTCTCAAAGCTTCGAGAGGAGAGTAATCTGGCCTTTGCAAATATCAGAAAGAGAGGCAGTCTTGCGAATGCGACACACTCAAGGATTGAAACTCATTCCACAGAAAAAACGCCCGAAAGAGCCCATTATGAAGTACTTGCAGTATATCGAGAATGCAGATCTGCAACAAACGTGGGAAGAAATCTACGACAATTTCCTGAGCTCGTCTTCTCTTCAAAATAACATTGCAGTTCTACTGGGTAGATCATCAAACGGGGCCGTCTGCATTGATTTTGACAATAAAGAAGTGTTTCAGGATTTTTGGGGGAAGATGCTCGATGAACTACTTTCAAGGACTTTGGTAGAAGAAAGTCATCACGGATTTCACTGCTTTTTTTTGATCCAAATGTTGAGTTCACGAAATTGGATTTGCGAAAATGCGAGCTTGGTTCCAGATCACTCCCCATCGAGATCAAAGCCAATCGTATGCTTGTAACAATCTATCCTTCTGTCCACGAGAGCGGTTTTCAGTACAAGATAGTTTCGAGAACACAGGAAATTATGTGGCTCGATGGCGTCAGTGAACTCATCATTCAAAGAGCGAAGAATCTTGGTTGGAGGCCTCCGTTCTGCGAGAGAATTCAATACATCAGTTCAGTTTCGCTCGCAAATGGTCGTTTAACTCCTAGTGAGAAGGAAGCAGCTGAACTTTCTGAAATAATTTCTCTGATCTGGAAGGAGCATCATCACCATGAAGCTATAGTCGGTATAGCGGGAATGTTACTTAGGGCAGGAGTAAGTGAAATAGAGGCCTCTCGGTTTCTTGAAACTAAAGCTAAACAATTAGGTTGCAAACAAAATTGTTGGAAGTTTGCCAGATCCCAGGTAAGTTCTCTCTACAAAAGCTCGAAGAACAATTCATCCCACATCCCCGGAGTCAGCACCATTGTTGCTCTAGCAGAGTCTCAGAATCTTCCCGATATTGCACAAAGAGTTCTTTATTTGAATCGTATACTGGTATCACAAAGAAAGACCAGGGAAGACGCACTAAATTGGATGACAAGTCATGGATACTAACGATAACTCTCTGTCATTCGATCTTCCTGGCTTCGGGAAAATCGAACTCAAGAAGAATATTCTGACCTTCCGAATAGAACATGAAGAAAAACAACTTTCTTTCCTGACGACCTTTTTTCAAAGGATCCGAGCAAGTGTTTGGACAAAATAGAACTAGCAGCGAAAAAGGCTGGTTTCAAGAAAGAGGATCTGGCCTCCATGATGCAGGCTGTATCGCATATCCTTCCCAATATCTTTGGGTCATTGGTAGCCATAGAATCTCCAAAGAACAAGGTTACCAAAGAAGAAGAATCTAACGAGAAGGAAATGGATTCGGAAGCAGAAAGAGAAGCGGAACGAATCCTAAGCGCAGAAAATCCTTTGATCGAAATTGAAAAACACCTAGACAATATTGTCTGCGGGGAAAGCAACAACAAGAAGCTCCTTTTTGTCAAGTGCCTGTCCGGTCGGGCTCCGGACACTTCGCTGAAGCAATTCATCACTTTGAAAGGAAAAGAAGGGTCAGGCAAGACACGGCTCTTGGAAATGATTGTTCAGACCTTTCGCGTGAAGAAGGTAGGCCGCTTGACAAGACACGCCCTTGATTATCTAGACTTGACAAATTACGACATTTTGGTAATTCAAGAGCTTGGGTCTGCAGACCGAGAGGAAGATGGATTATCCACCTTGAAATTCCTCAGCGCAGACGACGCAGGCTATACTGTCGAAGTCGCAACTAGAGATCTCAAAACTGGAGAAATGACGACCGAAGAACACACAATTCCTCCAATGACTGTTATCTCATCTACCACGAGAGTAACACTGGATGGACAGTTTGAAAGGAGAAATGACATAATCAACGCCAATGAATCGGAGGAGCAAACAAGAGCGGTTCTAGCTTGGAAGGCAACCTATGAGAAGGAAAAGATGCTAGTTCGCCTGGGCAAGAAGCCCTGGACTGACAGGAACTTTGCAATTCAAGTAGTAAAGAAAGTCGTGGAAAAAGTTGAACCCATAGAAGTCCAGATTCCTTTTCCCAAAAGTATCACTGGAATATTCAGGAGGCTACCTCTTCGCGCTCGTGGTGACTACGATAAGGTTCTATCGACGATTCGACTTTATCACATGCTACTCGGACGAAAAGAACCAATCTTTGAAATGGAGGGAAGGAAGATCATGTTTGCCAATCCTCAAGTTGCAGTCGACGTGGTAAAAATCTATTCCGATGCCTTGTTGACGATGTTGACCGGCCTGGAATCTAGAACTCGAGAACTTGCTCAGACACTCGGCAAAATGGGGGTTTCAAAAGAAGGCGATGTGATAACCAAGGAGATCCGAGACAAAATTGCAAAGCAACTAAAGAAGTCTCCAAAAACAATCTACGGCAATTTAGAGGAACTCTACGAAGAGGGTTATGTCAGCAAAACGAAAGAAGGGAAAACCATCACCTACACGCTTCAATACAGGGCAAATGAGATAGAGGAACTGCTTTCTCCGATTACAAAGCAGCTACACCTGGATAATGACATCTTCCACGAGATGCTTAGGGAAGGATTCCTAGCGTTAGCAAATACCATCAACAAGAAAGATTCCGCGAAATTGTTCCTTCATTGGTCCAAACTATTGCGTGAGAAGTTTTCAAAAGCTCCAAATTCGCCTTTAGCTGGCGAAAACAGGGGAACAAATGGAGATTTCTCGAAAATATCCATTAATTCCAGTCCTTTCCCGCTAGTAGGGAAAGAAATCTCGAATCCCATTGTTCTTGTCCCACCACCCCAATCAGAAAAACAAAATGCAAATGAAAGAAGTGGCATACCTTTTTGCGCAAATTGTGGAGGCGAAATAGAGACCCTTCCACGTGTCGAAGGCGACAAGAGATACCATATTGGCTGCATTTCAGCCTAAGCGTCGCGGATGGGAGATGAACAAAATCTCCAAAATTCATCGAGCCTGAATCAAACTTTGCCGGGCATCAATACATCTAACACCAGGGCTGTATCATCGAGACCTCGACTTTCATTCTCGATGAATAATTCCATCTATGATATTCTAAATGACGACTTTAGAAATTCAAGTATCGAGAATGATTCGGTTGATCTTGTCTTCACTGACTTGCCATGGAGCAAGGAGGAGATGCTGGGTATTGCAAGCGACCTGGGATTATTTGGAATGAGCAAGCTGAAGAAAGGGCATCTTCTTGCCACCTACGCTGGAACATACACTTGGGAGCTTACAAAGCAATTCATCGGACAGCACCTGACTTTTGTTGCGTGTAAACATTTCAAAAGAGTAGGACTACGACATGATAGCTACGACATGGCTGCACATGGGAAGATAGATGATCTCACGATTCTATTCTTTTTTAAGGGAGAGCCAAGCGATGAACAGATTGCCCAAATTAATTCTTTTGAATTGCAAACAGAAGGGATGGACAAGACTTGGCATGAATGGGGTCAACCGGTCAGCGAATGGATCCAATTAATCCAACATTTCAGTAGACCAGGTGATTTGGTGGTTGATCCGATGGCCGGTGGAGGCACAGCCGTTCAAGCTTGTATTGACTCAGAGCGAAGTTGCGTCGCTTACGAGAAGGAAGCAAAGTGCTTTGAAGTCATAAAGAGGCGACTTTCAAAGTATCTGATACCTCAAACCACGACCGTCAATCTGACAATATTATATTCAAGTGAGCAAAAAGCTCCAACCAAATGTTGCACTTTCTGCATTTCTGTAGCACTTTCTCTGTTTCTGCACTCTTATTTGGACGCCTGCACTATTGGAAGGGTAAATCTTGGCTCTATAGGATTACTATCTTCAGCTCAAGAAAGCATGAGAGTAGTTTAGCGTAGGGTGAATCCATGGATTGCCGAAGGGAAGTGGAAGGAAAAAGAAGAAACTCTTGCATGGTGAAGACCTAGAGAATGCCATAAAGGAAGCATTGGAAAATAGAGAACCTTGGGCAAGTATTTGCCACCGGTTGCACGTCGGAACTCGCTTGATTCAACTGGTGAGGGGGAAAAGTTTTCCGGAGGAAGCAAGAGAAAACAAGAATGCTTCAAAGCTTGAAGCGATCGACCCAGAAGAAGATGATGATTTAGGTGACGAAGAATATCCTGACGATTCGGGTGAAAGCGATGAGCAAGAAAATCTGTCTAATTTCCATGGCGAGATTGCGGCCAAATATTTCAAGTTGAAAGACAAACATATGCATGCTCATAAAATCTTAGAGACCTTGAAGCTGAGCCCGAAGACCGCAGAGGCCTTGGATAAATGGTACTATCGATTAAACTTTCACGACACTGCGCAATGTAAAAAGGACTACGAAAGGGGGGCTTTGGCACAATAGTTCTTAGGCATCCCATCAATGACATTTGACCCACCTGCTCATCTTGAGATTGCATGCACTCAAGCCTCATGGTAGCAAAAGGCGAATGGTCGGATTACGAAAGGGGCAAGA
>Ga0209061_1001916_pt1 | contig 30102 bp, 25 predicted proteins | sample Coa_R1_10_FD_187157 | JGI IMG/M metagenome (GOLD analysis project Ga0209061, IMG submission 187157) | Surface soil microbial communities from Centralia Pennsylvania, which are recovering from an underground coalmine fire - Coalmine... | ecosystem: Environmental > Terrestrial > Soil >... | reverse complement strand
TTTGTATCCCGCGCGCAGACGGATGAAATCCAAGTCTACGACGCCGAAATTGCGCCAGAAGGCGTTGTGAACTTAACGGTCCATACAAATTTCACTCCCTTGGGCCGGAACGTTCCAGATTTCGTTGGCGGCATCATACCAAATCATTCCGTTAATGGCGCTGCCGAATGGGCCTATGGAGTAACAGATTGGTTCGAACAGGGGCTCTACCTTCCTGTTTATACGTTTTATTCCGAGCAAAGGGGAGGCACCATTAACGGCTTTAAGTTACGCGAATTGTTTGTGCGGCCACATGCCGCTGATCATGTCTTTTTTTACGGAGTCAATTTCGAATTCAGCGTTAACAAAAAATATTGGGAACCGAAAAGATTCACCTCCGAAGTTAGACCCATCGTCGGATTTCATCTGCATCCCATAGACATCATTTTTAATCCAATTGTGGATACCGATTATACGGGCGGCTTTGGAAATCTTGAGTTTGTGCCCGCCACAAGGATTGCATATAACATCAATTCTAAGTGGGCCGTTGCTGCTGAAGAGTACGATGATTGGGGGCCTTTACGTCAATTTCTGCCAGGCCCCCAGCAATTTCATGAAATCTGGGCGGTATTGGATCATGACGGCAAGAGTTTGAGTATCGAGCCTGGCATAGGATTTGGCTTGACTCCCGGCTCCGACAAAATAACGTTAAAGCTCATCCTCTCGCGAGATCTGAATACTCGCTCTAAGCACAACGTCGTGAATGGAGATAAATCAGAGTAACTGAGAGCTTATCTTTTTTATCCGGCAGCCGGCGCTGCTTTAGCCGACAAGACAACCTGTGCAACTAAAGCCTTTGCTTCTTCTTGAATTCGGTGCAGGTGGGCTTCATTCAGAAAACTCTCGGCATAGATTTTATAGACATTTTCGGTCCCGGATGGGCGGACGGCAAACCATCCGTTCTGGGTAATCACCTTAAGCCCGCCAATAGGGGCATTGTTTGCAGGCGCTGTCGTCAGTATAGACTGAATCTTTTCTCCTGCCAGTTCCTTTGCCGTCACCTGATCGGGCGAGAGCTTCAATAAAACGGCTTTTTCTTCGGGAGTTGCCGGTGCGTCGATGCGCTCATAAACTGGATTCCCGAATTGCTCGGTTAACTCGCGATAGCGGCGTCCGGGGTCCTTGCCCAGCTTCGCCGTGATCTCGGCAGAGAGAAGGCCCATGATCAATCCGTCTTTGTCCGTGCTCCAGGCGAGTCCGTCACGTCGCACGAAAGAAGCGCCTGCGCTTTCTTCACCGCCGAAGGCAAGCGACCCATTTAATAACCCTTCCACAAACCATTTAAAGCCGACCGGGACTTCAATAAGTTTGCGCCCTAAACTCGCCGCTACGCGATCGATTATGCTGCTACTGACGAGCGTTTTCCCCACTCCCGCATCAGTTCGCCAGTCAGGCCGATGGCGGAAGAGATAATCGACCGCTACTGCCAGATAGTGGTTGGGATTCATGAGGCCGGCTGAAGGTGTAACGATTCCATGCCGGTCGTGATCTGTATCGCAGGCGAAGGCTACATCAAAGCGATCTTTCAGAGCGATTAGGCGCGCCATTGCGTGCGGCGAAGAGCAATCCATCCGGATTTTGCCGTCCCAATCCAGGGTCATGAAGCGGAAGGTTGCATCCACTTCTGTGTTCACAACGGCCAAATTTAGGCCGTACTGTTCTGCGATACGCGGCCAATATGCAACGCCCGCTCCCCCCAGCGGATCTACCCCACAACGCACACCTGCTCCGCGAATCGCCTCAAAGTCAATCACAGAATCGAGGTTAGAAACGTATTCAGTGAGAAAATCGTGTCGATGCGTGGATGCGGCCTTCAGAGCGCGCTCGAATGGAATACGCTTGACCTCTTTGAGTCCTGCAGAGAGTAGCTCGTTTGCGCGGTTTTCAATCCACTTTGTCGTATCCGTATCCGCGGGACCTCCCGAGGGCGGGTTGTATTTGAAGCCCCCATCTTCAGGCGGGTTGTGCGAAGGCGTAATGACAATTCCATCTGCCAAGCCGCCAGTCCGGCCGCGGTTGTATGTAAGGATCGCATGCGACAAAGCCGGCGTGGGAGTGTAACCGGATTCCTGGTCGATCATCACCTCCACTTGATTTGCTGCCAGCACCTCCAGTGCGGAGGCGAATGCCGGTTCGGAAAGCGCGTGCGTGTCCATGCCGAGAAAGAGCGGCCCAGTTATGTTTTTGTCTTTCCGATACCAGCAGATCGCCTGGGTAATAGCCAGGATATGGTCTTCGTTGAAGGAGCCGTGAAGGGATGAACCGCGGTGGCCTGAAGTTCCAAAAACGACTCTCTGTGTGCTATCTGAAATATCCGGTTTGCGCGAATAATAGGACGTAATCAACCGCGGGATATTTACGAGCAACGAAGAATCAGCAGGTTGTCCCGCTCGCGGATCTTTTGTCATGTTATCTCCTTATTATTTGAATGAAATCTATCGAGTCCACTCGTTTATTTTTATTTGTTTCCCGCAATGGCACGTGCAGCGGGCGCTCCATTCAAAAAAAGCTGCCACCGCATTTCTGTGCGATGTTCCGTGCTTAGAGCTTTGCTGATGGCTAATTCCGCCACGTTTTCAACGATCCAGTTGAAGTTCGCTTGACCGATTGAATGCGCGTCTGCATCCGGTACCGGATTCAAGAAATCGATAACATAGGGCACATTGTTCCAAAGCCCAAATTCCAGCATGTTGAAATCGTAGCCAAGAGCTCTGCAGAGCTTCAAACAGTCCTCTACGATGCGTTCGTGCAGCGCGTGGGGGATTGCTCCATCCTCCTTTGAGTAGCGGAGGTACTGCGGTAGTGTCGGGTCATATTTGATGACCCGTACTTTTTCTTGTCCTACTACATAACAGCGAACATATTCTTTCGACGGAATCGCGGTTTGCAGAATCATGCAGGCTGAACCTGTCTGATCATAAGCGTCGAAAAATTCCTCTCGTGAACTGATCCGATAGACAGGTCTCCAACGGGATTTGTTAAGCGGTTTTAAAAATGCTGGAAAACCGACGTATTCAAATATCTCGTCCCAATTGAGTGGGAACTGCAAATTGCGCATGGTCTGGCCCGTAGTGCCGGGCGGGTGGGCTTTATGAGGTAAAATCACCGTCTTTGGTACCGCCACGCCCAGCTTGGATGCAAGCGCGTAATGAAAGAATTTATCGTCCGCGCTCCACCAAAAGGGGTTGTTGATCACGAATGTGCCGCCTAGAGCTGCATTCTTCAAAAAAGCTCGGTAGAAGTCAATCTCGTGCGAGACACGATCAACGATGACATCATATCCGCTAGGCGCGGCCATGGGAACCGCGCCGATGCGAAGATGCTCAGCTACGACATCTCGCCGTTTCCTGTTGTTGATTCGGTCCACCAGCGCTGGCGGAAAAGTGTTCTCCATCCCATAAAGCACGCCTATCTTGTGAATTCCAGCCATAGACGCCCCCAAATCGCCGTTTCTATCTTACTTAACCTTTGTGAGGGGGATCGCTCCTCTTGCGTCCCTTGCTTGCCGGCTCGTTTCCGTGTCGAAACTTCTGTGTCAATCTGATAGCAATGACGCGTCGTGATGCTAGCTGGATGATCCTTCGGGCCGCTGCGGCAGCCGGGGGATCGGAATTCTTCGCATCCTGGATTGCTGCTGGCCAACCACTGCCTCCATCGCATGCTCATCGTGAGAATCCCTTTGCACCCCCGGAACCTGACCGCTGGCGTTCGTACCGTCCGCAGTTTTTTTCTCCGGAGGAGTTCGAGATTCTCGATCGCTTCACGGAATTATTGATTCCGACAGACGAAACGCCAGGCGCGCGCGAGGCGCACGTTGCTCCGTTCATCGATTTTGTTGTGAACGCAGCCGCAGAGTATGCGCCCGAGATGCAGACAGAATGGCGTAACGCAATGGCATGGCTGCGCGCCAGGAAATTTGCCAACCTAACTGCCGAGCAGCAAATCGCTCTCCTCGAAGAGATGTCAGAGCCAGAACGTGTGCGAGGGAAGACACACGAAGGCTTTCCCGTTTACCAACTCATTAAGAACATGACAATCCATGCCTTTTATACATCGCGCGCAGGGCTTGTCGAAGATCTAGAATATAAGGGACTTGCATATCTGACAACCTTTCCGGGCTGCTCCCATCCGGAGCATCATCAAGTGTGATCCATGCAGAAATACGACGTTGTGATTGTAGGAACCGGCGCCTGCGGTGGATGGGCATGCATGGAGCTTGCACAAGCCGGTTTTAAAGTGGCGCTGCTTGAAGCCGGCTCTTATGTGGATCCCTGGAAGGAGTTCCGTCATCGCTGGCCTTACCAGCTTCCGTTTCACGGCAGCGGCCAACCGGGCTTCTTGCGCAAGTATTTTAGGGGTGCAACTGAATACAATTACCGGATCATGATTGACGATCGCGATAACCCGTACACGACGCCCCCCGATCAGCCCTTTCATTGGGTCCGTTCGCGTGTACTGGGTGGGCGCACTCTGCATTGGGCCCGCGCTTCGGATCGCATGTCTGATTTTGAATTCAAAGCAGCTTCACGGGATGGTTACGGCGAAGACTGGCCGATTTCCTATCGCGATGTGGCTCCCTATTACGATCGCGTGGAGCGCTTCATCGGCATCAGCGCAGCCCCGGCGAATTTGCCGCAATTTCCTGACGGCATCTTTTTGCCTCCCATGCCGCTCAACTGTGCCGAGACCATCTTTCAGGCTGCAGCGCGGAAAATCGGCTTGCCCTGTACCCCGCGCCGGGTAGCGCAACTTACCCGAAGTTGGAATCATCGCCCGCAATGTCATTACTGCGGCAATTGTGTGAACGGCTGCGATGTGGGCGCGATGTTCAACACAATCGTTTCGACGCTTCCGCCGGCGCTAAAGACAGGCAATGTGACACTGCTGTGCGACTCGGTTGTGAGCCATGTGCTGATGGACAAAGAAAATCGCGCCCGTGGTGTCCGCTATGTCGAGCGATATACAAACAGGACGGTCGAGATCGGCGCCCGCATTGTGGTGCTGGCGGGTTCAACCTTAGAAAATACCCGGCTGCTGTTAAATTCGGCCCCCGGTGGACTGGCAAATAGCAGCGGAGTGCTCGGGCACTATCTCATGGATCAAATCAGTGGCGCTGGCGTGAGTGGCTTTCTGCCAATCCTGCGTGGAACAGCGATTCGCAATGATGATGGGAAGGCGGGCGGCCTGTATATTCCCAATTTTTCGAATCTGGGCTCCCGGCCAGGCTCAGGAAAATTCATTCGTGGCTATGCGATGAGTGCAACTGGAGGGGCACAGCTCTTTCCGGTCTTTGCACCGCACGTGCCGGGTTATGGTTCAACTTTCAAACGGCAAGTGAAAGCGCTATATCCGGCGTATGCACGCGTCTGGTTGTCTGGCGGAGAGATGCTGGCGCGGAAAGAGAACTTTGTTGAACTCGACCCGGAAGTTCGAGACCGGTGGGGCATTCCGGTCCTCAAAATTCACTGCACGCATTGTGATAACGATCGCAGACTCTATGAAGATTTCTTCGAGCGTGCCCAGGAGTTATTCCACGCGGCAGGTGGCGAGATTGTCGACGCCAAGCCAACCATTGGCATTCCGGGCTCACTAGTACACGAGGTTGGAACTTGCCGTATGGGTGCTAATCCGAAAACAAGTGTATTGAATTCGTTCTGTCAAACCCATGACGTCCCCAACTTATTCGTCTTTGGTGGTGGCTGTTTTGTAACGAGTGGTGATAAGCACCCCACCCTCACGATGATGGCCTTGACGGCCAGGGGTTGCGACTATTTAATCGACCTAGCTCGCCGCAATGCGATTTGAGTTGGCTTTCGACATCAACTGTCGCAGAAAGGGGAGCCCCTCGAACGCGATGTCATCTGGCGTGGGAGCCAGATCGCGCCAAATTGATGCCGCGGCCGATAATGCTCCTAGTGAAAAGCCAAACCCTTCTATCGTGAGCCAGCCATCATATTCAGCTTCGTGAAGTGCCGCAGCCACACTTAACCAATCCACATGACCGGAGCCCGGTATGCCCCGGTCATTTTCACAGGAGTGAACGTGGAATAAATAGGATCCGCAGGCGGAGATGGCCTTTCCGATGTTCTTCTCTTCAATGTTTGCGTGGTAAGTATCGAAAAGAATTCCGATCCTCGGGTGCTGAATTTCCTGGCATAGCTGCACAGCATCCGCGGCGGTATTTAGAAAATAAGTTTCATAGCGGTTTAATGGTTCGATGGCCAGATGAACGTTATGTTCATCGAGAGTCGATCCAAGTTGCTGGAAGCATTCTACGGCGCGCTTCCATTCTTCCTGAGTGCGCCGGTGACCAGGAAGATAGCCCACCGGTGCATAGACGGGTCCTGCAATTACGGAAGCGCCCAGTTCTGCCGTAGTCGCGATACACCGCGTTAAATGTTCTAGTGTCTTCTTCCGGATACTGGCGTCGTCACTAATAGTATTGAGCCCTGGTGGCAGAACAGAACAAACCGTGCAGGCAAGGCCGCTCCGCTCGAGAGCGCGGCGAATGTCTGCCGTGCGCATGGATTTCGGGTCGATCAGGGGTAGTTCGATTCCATCGAACCCGGCTTGCCTGAGGCGTTCGAGTAATGCGGTTTGTTCCGGGTTGAAATGATCAGCCCAAATGAATGTGTTAGCGCCAAACTTCATGTCCGGTTCCACCTTTTGTCAAATTTTCGAACAGAAATAATCCCGTTTTACCTGGTGCAACGAAATCCAGATCGCCATCTCCGTCCAAATCCGCTACAGGAAGCTGCATGCCAGCTCCAGTTCGTGTACTGTAGTCGATGATGTGTTTCACCCAGATGATCTTGCCGTTTTCATCTTTTAGGAATTGGTACCAGTAGATACCGAGCGGTTCGCGAGCACCAGGATCATGATCATGAGCCATATATCGCTTGCCGGTCAGAAATTCCGGTTTGCCGTCGCCATTGATATCGATCATCGTCATCGCATGCGCTTGCGACCAGGTGTCATCAATCACATGTTTCATCCAATGATGATCTGGCGCTTGCTCCATCCAGAAAATGCCATAGTCGTGCGCAGCCGATGTAACAAGATCGTTCCGCCCATCTCCATTTACGTCCAAAACGTAGATGAACCCCGTTGCACCAAGATCGAAGTCAGGATGCCATTTCCATTGCCCGTCGCGCGGGTCAGCCGGCGCCTCGAACCACCCCTTTGGGGTGATAATGTCCGTTCGACCATCTCCATTCACATCTCCTGCGCCAATACCGTGCCCATAGCTCATGCTACTCACCACATGTTTTATCCAGCTTCCGTGTCTGAGCTCGAACCAGGCAAGCGGAGCTTTGGGGTCCCCAAATTCAGGCAACAGATCTCTTTTGCTGCCCTGATTTTGTATGTCCACTAAAAAGGCGAACTCCACTGGATAGCCCTCCTGAATCGAGTGTTCCTTCCAGGGCTCATCTCGGCCGGGATTCTCCCACCACCGGAGCGAACGGCGAAACCAGGAGCAACTGACGATATCGATGCGGCCATCTCCATTTACGTCAATGGGCAGATCGCTAAAGTTGTCCACATAACCGTTTGAATAAGGAAGGTCACGAAAATGATGAGGCTTCCACGAGGGTGCTTGATACCAATTCTCACCAGAAATGATGTCAAGCCTTCGGTCTCCGTTTATATCGGCAACAGCCGCAGTTTCACTAGCACCGATATCAATTTCATGCTTGCGAAATGCAATGTCAGGAGGCCGCGTGATTGCCCAAAGTAGAGCCCCTAGGGCCAGAATCCCAATTATCAAATAAGAGAAGTGAAGACGCCTAATCACAAATTACTCGAGCTTATACCTTTTGCCTGATTTGCGATATATCTTGCAGTCCGAACCGCAAGCGCCATAATGGTGAGCGTTGGATTTTTCTCGGGAAAAGTTACAAAGCAACTTCCATCCACAACATATAAGTTCTTTACATCGTGGGTCTGGCAGAAGCGGTTTAGCACGGAGGTCTTGGGATTGTTTCCCATTCTTGCGGTGCCTACTTCATGACTGGCAAAACCGGTGGGCACGGGAGAAGTATCAATAATGAGTTGCGCCTTGGCGGCATGCAGAATCTCCTGGGCTTGCACTTTCATGTCTTTCCAAAGTGCGATGTCATTTTCTCCAAATTTAAAGTGAATAACCGGAATGGGGACGCCATAGGCATCGGTTCTGGCAGGGTCAACCGTCACGCGGTTATCGGGGCGAGCCAAAACCTTACCGAAACCGCCCATCTGGAAAAACCCTGGCTGTAAATAACGGACCTTTCTTTTAAACTCTACACCGAATCCTGGCAGGTGTTGCGCGTGATAAGGATAGCGAAACCCGGCAAACTGATTTTGATACTGAAAGCCCCCAACATATGCATTCTTGCGGTTCATATTGAAGCGCGGGATATAAGTATGATCCAGGGCGCCGTCATTGTTTACTGGTGGTGTGCCAACCAGGTCTTCTAGATATCCGAGTGTTGTACTCGTGATATGTCCCGTCAGATAACGGCCCACGAGATCGCTCGAATTTGCCAGTCCATTGGGATGGCGGGGGGATTTCGAGTTTAATAACAGGCGGGCGGATTCGATACTGGCGCAACAGACACAAAAACGCTTGGCCGAAATTTCGCGTTCCTGACGCGTGACCGTGTCAATTACAGATACGGCCCGCGCTTGGCCTTCGCTATCTACTAGAATTTCTCTTGCGAGCTGGTTTTGTAACAAAGTAAAATTGCCCGTTCGTTCCGCTTTCGGCAACATCGCTGTTGGGACGCTAAATATTGCTGCCACATCGCAGCCCTCCATGCAGTGCCCGCAGTAATGGCACTTCGGCCGGTTGTCATAAGGAACAGTCAATAGCGCTTTTCGCGTGGCGATAAACGGAATGCCCAAGCGGTCGCAAGCCTTCTTTACGATCAGGTCGGAACAGCGCGGTTTGAGCGGGGGGAGAAAGTCACCATCGGGTAAGACCGCCAAGCCATCTCGGGAGCCCGTGACTCCGATCATCTTCTCGACGTAGGAGTAATAAGGAGCAAGCTCCTGATAGCTGATTGGCCAGTCCTCTTCAATACCAGCCGTGCTGCGCTCTCGGAAGTCCCACTCAGCAAAACGGAAGCAGCCTGCGTTCCAGTGGATGCTGCGCCCGCCGACGCAGCGGATACGATCCATTTTTACTTCATCGCAGTCGTCATAGTGAATCGATTCCACCACTTCCTTCGGATAGCCAGGGGACGGCTTGATCCGTTTGGGGAAATCGTACGGCCATGCATGAAAATGGAAGTCTTGCCAGGTCAGCATGCGGCCTGCTTCTATCAGGACGACCTTTGCTCCAGATTCGGCCAGCTCCTTCGAGAGAACACCCCCTGCGGGTCCGGATCCGATGACACAGACGTCGTAGATTTCTCTACTCATGATCGGCTCAGAATGTGCGCTTGCTGGCAGCCGGGAAAGACATTGAGTGCCTGATTGCCCTGATATTGCAAATCTTGGTGAATGCCAATGCGTGATGTGTAATAACCGTCGATGGTGGCACGCTTAAGGGCGATAAAAAATTGGCCTTCGCGGCTTGAAGGATGATTTTCATAAGTTGCAAGCTCGCTCATGATCGCAAACTGCTCATCGGTTGAGCACTGTGCGTAGGGTTTTCCAAAGCTGTTTTCGGCCATATCGTCCACCATGGCCAGGCCGTTGTTCCAGAACTCCTTTGTACTCTCCGGTGCGTCGGCGACGATCGCATCGATGTATTCAGAAACTCCTGCCGCTTTGGCTCCAGGAGAGTGCTCATCAGTTGGAATGATGGTTTCGGTAAGCGCATCCAGAGTGTTTAGCTGCTCGGTGCGGAAATATTGATATTGATAATGATATTTTGTTGCATCTTCTTGAGTTAGGGGAGCTGACGAGTGAACGCTAGCAGATTGCGGATCCTGCGCAAGTATGGGCAGCGTTACAGCGCCGGCAGCTAGCGTCTTTAGAACCTTGCGCCGTGTTGCTGATCCGTGCTCGTGTTCTCGTTTGGCCATAACTTCTTATCATAGAGCCAATTCTTTGACTTAAGCCATACCTTCGAGCATCGTGCTAGGTTGACAACAGTGTTGGAAGGCGCCACCAAATCATCGTTGATTTCTCAGACCGTACCGATTTCCGCAACGTGTGCATCCCGCCGTGAGTGGCTCGATGGAAATCGCTGGCTTTCACCGTTGTTACTGAGCGTGATTCCGTTTCTTGTTACGCTCCCGCTATGGATTTATCACCTGAGCGCGGATCCGATCTGGTTCTTTTCTGGCGTCGTGAAGGATGTTCACCATGGGATAAACACCAGCGGTCTTCCCTTCGGCGATCCGAATGTCGGTTGGACGAGCGAGGCTCTGGGGCGCTTAGCGGCGTCTCAGTGGATTCACGGCAAGGTGCCTTGGTGGAATTCATACTCGGGCGTTGGCATACCGCTCGCCGGAGAGATGCAGCCGGGGGCATTCTTCTTACCTTTCGTTCTCATATTTCTTATCAGCAACAGTTTCATCTGGCTCCGGATTGCGATGCAGCTCGTTGCCGGATTTTCCATGTTCGCATTGGCGCGCGAGCTCGGACTAGGGCGTCTTTCAGCCCTGATCGCCGGCATCCTATTCGAGCTGAATGGTACATTCGCTCTTACTCCCGGACCTGATTCGGTGTATTGTGCTGCAGCATTCCTGCCGCTGCTTCTGCTCGGTCTTGTGCAAACTGCAAAACGTGAGCGGGAGCATACGGGTACTTTGTGGATCGCATTGGCAATCTGCTATTCGCTGTTGTCCGGATTTCCCGAGGTGGCTTATCTGGATGGTTTGCTGGCGCTGCTCTGGTGTATTTGTCTTTTTGCTCTGCTGCCGCAGCGTTGGAGGTTCGCTCTACGCGTGGCATGGGGAGGACTCCTCGGATTGCTGCTTGCTGCTCCATTGCTGGTTGCATTTTTGCCGCTGGCCTTGCAGCGGTCCAATTTGCATGCTCATCATACCGGCATCTGGTCTCTTACTACGGCTGCAATTCCCTCAATGTTTATCCCTTATGTGCACGGGCCTTTCCCTGGGCCGGTGGAGCACATTGACAGCTACGTGAGCATACTCGTTTTCTTTTTCGCTGTAATCGGCTTGCAGTCCAGAATACCGCTTTGGCTGCGGTTGCTGTTGCCCTTTTGGGTCGCGCTCGCCTGGGCCAAGACGTTTGGTGTAAAGCCGGTTGTGACGGTGATGAATCACGTTCCGTTCCTGCTGGAGACGGCTTTCTTTCGTTATTCCCCGCCTTCCTGGATTTTCTGCCTGATTCTGTTAGCGGCGTTTGGGGTCGAAGAATTGCGTGACCGGAATCCGAGGCTGAAAGCTCCCAGCCTGATTACTGGAGCTCTCCTTGCCTATGTGATCCATGTTGCCTGGCCGTGGCGTCACTACTGGCACTTTCAGCCGGAGCAAATTGCAGCTCTCAGCCGCTATTTCATCTTTGCTGTGGGCGGCACCTTAGCGGCGCTCTTGATAGCGTGCTTTTCACTTGTATTGCTGCGCGGGGAGGCGCGGTGCCTCGTCATCTCATTGGTCTTAGTACTCGAAGCCGGCATTCTCTTCTCTATTCCCATGCTCAGCGCCGTGCGCCCCGGATCAGTGGACTGGAGTGCCGTCGACTTTTTGAAGAAACATTTGGGCCTTTCGCGCTTTTATACATTGGGGCCTATTCAGCCTAATTACAGCGCCTATTTCCAGATCGCGAGCCTAGACTATAACAGCTTCCCCATTCCTCAGAGATTCTCTGAGTTTGCGACGCGCCGGCTGTTCCCGCCGCTTTTTATCAGGACCGGTTACGCAATATTTTGGCCGGGTGCTGGGTTCTACGACCCTGATTCCGGTTCGACCTATCTCTTTCGGTTCTTAAAAGATTATGAAGAAATGGGCGTCAAATACATTGTGACCAATCCGGCAACCATGGATGATCTTTCGCCGCAAGTGGATTTGCCGACCTCGCCCGTAGGAGCGGAAGCTTTCGCTTTAAGAGCCGGCCAGCAAGCTCAATTTTCAGTTACCGTGCCAGCGAATCCCATCGGAACGAGTAATCTGATCCGAGGCTTCGCTATATCTATCGGCACTTACGGCAATGCTTCGGACGGGAGCTTGACGGTTCGTATCTGTGTCGCCGGAAACTGTGCCGAAGGCAGCCGCCCGCTTTCGGAGGCAATCGATAACGCTCTGTTCTATGTCACTTTGTCGAAGCCCTTTGCTGTTGCGGCGGGCGCCAAGGCAATTGTGACGGTGGCCCATGAGGGGGGCAAAAATGCCGTAGCGTTATGGATCGCGCAACCTCTATCGCAGCAGAGTGAAAATTTCACAGGTCCCGACGGCAAGCCAATACCCGGGAAAGTACCGCACATCGCGTTTAGCTATGACACCGGTTCAGGCAGCATCCCGAGGGTCTATCACGATTCCGTAATGAACGTCTTTCAACTACCAGCTCCTGCGCCGTATTACACAGTTGCTGAAGGTGGCCCCTGTCAGCTTTACGCTCAAACGCGAGAATCGCTACACGTCAGGTGCGATCAGCCTGCTCGGCTGGTTCGTCGCGAACTGTACATGCCCGGATGGCGCGCATCAATTAACGGCGCCAGGCAGAGAGCTCAACTGTATGGAGAAATTTTCCAAGCCTTCGTCCTGCCTCGCGGAAATGCTAACGTGCGTTTTCAATATGCACCGCCTTTCTCTGAGCTGGCTGGTGGTCTCAGCGTATTTGCCATTCTGGCTCTTGCTGGACATGTGGCGAGCAGCTTCAAGAGCCGACGGCATAACATTGCAAGCACTTCCGTGTAGCAGTTGCCTGCTTCAATCAAAATATGCCCACCTACACACTCGGGCGTTTGGCCGAGCTCCTCGGCGCACGTCTTGCCGGTAATGCTGATGTAAAGATCACCGGCGTGGCGCCGATCGATCGTGCCGGACCGAACGAAATCACGTTTCTGGCAAATCCGAAATATGCGCCCAAGGCGAAAACAACGCGGGCGGCTGCGATCATCGCGGCAGAGACCATCGCGGGCTCAAGCGCTGCCACATTAATCTCTTCCAATCCCTACTATGACTTCTGCCGCGTACTTGCGCTGTACTATCAGCCGCCCCGGCCTGCACCTGGGATTCATCCGACCGCATGCATCGCCGCCTCTGCGCAGATTGGGCCGAATGCCTCTATCGGCGCCTACGCGGTCGTGGGTGAACACACCACCATCGGCGCTAATGCGATCCTGTACCCTCATGTGGTCATTTACGAAGGCTGCACAATCGGCGATGACTTTATAGCCCATTCTCATGTTTCGGTCCGTGAATTTACCCGCATCGGTAACCGGGTAACGCTACATAACGGGGTCGTGATTGGTGGAGATGGGTTTGGGTTTGCGAAGGGAAATGATGGCCGGCTGCATAAAATTGTGCAATCTGGTGTGACCGTCATTGAAGATGACGTAGAGATTCAAACACTCACCTCGGTGGATCGCGCGACGCTGGGCGAAACTCGCGTGAAGCGGGGCGCGAAAATCGACAGCTTAGTTCAAATCGGTCATGCCTGTGTTGTAGGCGAGAACAATATCATTTGCGGGCAGACAGGACTTGCCGGCAGCACGATCCTAGAAGAAAACGTTACAATGGCCGGCCAAACCGGCTCAGCGGGGCATCTCACGATTCATCGAAACGCAACTGTATGGGCACAATCCGGAGTGGGTCACGATGTTCCTGAGGGCAGTACCGTTGCCGGCTCCCCGGCCTTCGATTCACGTGAGTGGCTGCGGGCAGTTTCTGCATTCCCCCGGCTGCCGGAGCTTTTTCGCGCTCTTCGCGCACTGGAGCGCCGTCTGGCCGAAATAGAAAAAAGACAATCCTAAGGGCCGCCCTCCGCTATGGCGAATACTGGCGATCTCAGCCCCACTTTTGCGTTCTGGCGCAGCATAACTCGGCTGGATCGATCGAAATTCAACAGCAATTGGATGGCACTGCGGAATGCCATCGCAACCGCTGCTCCACTTGCAGTCGGCATTGCAGTCGGCCATGCAACGGGAGCGGTAGCAGTTACAACCGGAGCTCTGAATGTTTCTTACTCTGATGGCATCGATCCGTACCCGCAGCGGGCCCGTCGCATGCTTACCTGGAGTTTTCTGGGCGCTTTCGCTGTTTTCACTGGTTCCGTTACGGGATCAGTGGCATGGGCTTCGCTCATAGTAACGGCGATTTGGGCGTTTGTTGCCGGAATGGTGCTCTCGATCAGTAGCCGGGCTGGCGACCTCGGGTTGAACACTCTTGTGGCGCTGATTGTGTTTGGAGCACGCGGTGCACTTTCTCCTAAAGGCGCTCTGATAGCCTCGGCGCTTGTGCTCAGCGGAGGCCTACTGCAAACCGGTTTTGCACTCTCCTTCTGGCCCGGTCAGCGGCACCGACCGGAGAGCAGAGCCGTCGGATATGCTTATTTGAAGCTTGCTCAAGAACTTGATCCGGATTCGGGTCCGCAAGCTGCCACGCCGCTGAACGCGGCGCCCGCCATTCAGCTTCAGGAGATCATCGATGCGCTCGGTCGTGAACACAGCTTGGAGAGCGAGCGTTATCGCTTGCTTTTTGATCAGATTGACCGTATCCGCATGTCCGTTTACGTGCTGCAACGGCTTAAAGCGGAGTTGCAACATGCGGGGATTAAGGAGGGAGAGCTTTCCCAAGATGGCCCGGTATTTGTTGACCGCGTCTTCAAGAAATCTTCAGAATTGGTCGCTCTAATTGGGCAGTCTCTGCTTACAGAAACCCGCATGCCTGAGCAGCCGCGAGCGCTGATGGAGTTGAACGCCATGACAGAGGCATCGCAAGAGTACAGGAAAACGGGCCTAAACGCGCTGGGCGCGGACTTGGCTGCCGCGATGGATGCATTAGCCGGGCAGCTCCGTGCGGCTGCATCCCTTGCGGCGCACGCTACGCCGGAGGGCTTGGAGAAATTTGTACGCCAAGAGTACTCCTTATCGTGGAGACTACAGATTCGGAGCTGGATCGGCACGCTGCGCGCCAATCTCTACCCGGGCTCTTCTGCCTTTCGCCATGCACTTCGTTTAGCCGTTTGCGTGCCACTAGCCGAGCTCGTCAGCCGCAGCATAAGCTGGCAGCGCTCCTATTGGATTCCCATGACGGTTGCCATTGTGTTGAAGCCGGATTTCACAACCACCTTCAGCCGGGGAGTTTTGCGTCTGGCCGGCACATTTCTCGGCTTGGCCTTGGCGACTCTGCTTTATCACGTGATTCCCGAGTCCCCATTGCGAGAATTGTTCCTTGTTGGTGCATTCACGTTTGTGCTCCGCCGCTTTGGTCCCGCAAATTACGGCATCTTCAGCATAGCCATCAGCGGTTTGATCGTATTTTTGCTCGCGGCCATTGGTGTCTCTCCGCGCGAGGCAGTTTGGCTTCGAGCGCTCAATACAGGAATTGGTGGCATCTTTGCCCTCCTCGCCTATGCCGTTTGGCCTACCTGGGAACGGACCCAGATCGCGGAGACGATTGCGGATCTTATCGATGCTAGCCGCGAGTACTTTCATGAGGTAATGGAAAATTTTGGCCGGGCCGAGCAGATCGCCGAAACCGCGCTTGATGAAAAGCGCCGTGCTTGGCGGCGGGCTCGTTCTAATCTGGAGGCTTCTGTGGATAGGGTCCTCGCAGAGCCCGGCACTCAGCCGCGTCAAGCACAACTTTTGACTTCTATCCTGGCTAGTGCCGATGCCGCCGCTCACGCGATGCTGGGTCTTGAAGCCGGTCTTGTACAGGGCAGCGTACACGCCCGGCCACCCGAGCTGGATCAGTTTGCCAAAGATGTTGAGTTTACGCTCTATTTCCTCTCTCAGGCTCTGCGTGGATCGTCTGTGGCTGCCGCAGCTTTGCCCAAACTGCGCGAGGACTACCGACAAATGCAAAATGCGCGAGCGGCTTTTGGACCTCAAAGCGAATTTGTGCTGATCGAGACAGACCGCCTGACCGTGGCACTCAACACTTTGCGGGAACAAGTGATCCGTTATCTAGATGAACAGGCCCAAGGGGCGCTAGCAACTAAATAAAATTTCATCCTGATCGTTACAATCTTTGCGTGGCTAAGATTTTGATGGTTTCCGCGGAAGCTGCACCCTTTGCCTATACGGGTAGCTTAGGTGAGGTCTTGCAGGAGCTTCCTAAGGCTCTTGTGGATGCTGGTGAGCGCACGGCCGTTGTCATACCTTTATACCGAAGTGCAGCACGTGCCGAGTTACGCCCGGTTTATGAGCACCTACGGGTAGCCGTCGGCTTTCAAACCTATTCCGCCAGAATCTTTGAGCATGATGCAGATGGGGTCCGCTATCTGTTTGTTCAGATTCCCGAACTTTTCGATCGCGATGGCCTCTATGGCGATGAAAACGGCGACTTCCCCGATAATCACGTCCGATTTACAGCGCTTTGTCAAGCGGCTCTCGGCGTGGCGAGGCATATCTTTACGCCCCAGATCATTCACTGCCACGACTGGCACACCGCCTTGCTTCCTTTTTTGGTTCGCCAAGTTTACTGCGGTCATCCAGCCTATATCGGCGTGAAATTCGTCTTTACGATTCACAACCTCGCCTTTCAAGGTATTTTCCCTGCCACGGTCCTGGATGATTTAAAGTTGCCTGCTTCCCTCTTTACGCCTGATTTGCTGGAGTTTTGGGGGCGTGTGAACTTTATGAAAGGCGCTCTTGTGACCAGCGATCTGCTCACAACAGTCAGCCCGCGATATGCTCAGGAGATCCAGACCCCGGAGTTCGGCTTTGGCCTCGATGGCGTTCTGCGAAGTCGCAGCAAAGATCTGTACGGCATTGTGAATGGGGTCCATTACGGAACTTGGGACCCGAGCTCGGATCCTCACCTGCCCTGCCGGTTTGACAGCCGTGATCTCAGCGGGAAGTTAGAGTGCAAACGGGCGCTATTGCGGGAGATGGGGCTGCCACCCGAGCGTTTCCTCAGGCCCCTGGTGGGAATTGTTTCGCAGTTTTCAAACCAGGGGGGCCTGGATCTGCTTATGAAGATTCCGCATGAGCTGGTGGCAGAAAATCTCTCACTCGTTGTCTTGGGAGCGGGCGAAAAGTCGATCGAAGATTTCTTTCGCTGGTTCGCGGCTGCTTATCCGGCAAAGGTCGTTGCCAAATTCGGATTTGACGAAGGTCTGGAGCATCGGATTGTCGCAGCGTCTGACTTGCTGCTGATACCCAGCCCGCGTGGCTCTTGCGACCGGCGCGAGATTTACGCCATGCGCTTTGGGGCATTGCCTGTTGTTTGCGAGAAGGGAGGTTCTGCCCATGCCGTCGACCAGGACACTGGATTTTGGTTCCAAGGAAATGATCCGTATGCCCTTCTTGAGTGCATCCGGAGTGCGCTTCGGCTCTATGGAACCCAAAAATGGGAAGAAATGGTGAAAACCGCGATGACGCGCGACTTTTCCTGGCATAGGACGGCTCGCGAATACATCCGGGCTTATCGAGCCGCGACGGGGGCTCACCACCTCGAAGCGTCTGCTTGAGTCACAGGAAACTTGAGGCTGAACCGGCGCAGCCAGCCCTTGCAGATACAATGGATAACGGCACTGAATCAAACGAAAGTCGATCTTCATCAATACATTAGAAAGAAAAAGCAATGGCTGGTGTGCATACTCTCACGTTTACCGATGCAACGTTTGATAAAGAGGTGTTGAACTCCGATATTCCGGTTCTAGTCGATTTCTGGGCCGAGTGGTGCGGTCCTTGCCGCATGATGAGCCCAACCGTGGACCAAATTGCAGCCGAATACGCGGGAAAGGTTAAGGTTGGCAAGCTCGATGTAGACGCCAACCAGCAGACCGCTTATCGGTACGGAATCCGGGGAATACCAACCCTGCTTCTGTTTAAAGGAGGGAAGGTCGTCGACCAGAAGGTTGGCGCGATTGGCAAACCGGAATTTCAGAAAATGCTGGATGCACACCTGTAAGGGCCGTGCTGGTTGGTGGTCAGGAGGGCCGAATAAATCCCTCAGACCAGGGGGTTAAGATTTCCTACATATTTTCCAGTGGATTCCGATAAGGAGCATAGATCGGGAAACCACTTGGAACGCGGAAAACGGTTAAATCGGATTTTAGTAGCGGAGGCTCATCTCCTCTTTCGTCGCGGTCTGATTGCGCTTCTTTCAGCGGAAGAAGACATGCAGGTGGTGGAAGAGGCGTGTGACGCCGCGGAGGCGTTTGTGAAGATCCACACCTGTCATCCGGACATATTGGTGATGGATCTGGCTCTAATTGAGCAGGCTGGGTTGCAGGCAGCGATGTCTCTTCGCCAACTCCAGCCGCCTGTAGCGATCTTGTTTCTGACCCAGGAGGATAAGCCTGGGCAGCTAGAGCTGGCTATGGCGGCAGGCGCTCGCGGCTATATGCTTAAGAGCAGTACGGGGCCGCAAATCGTCGCCGGAGTGCGCCAAGTCATTTTGAATGAGGATCAAAATCCCCGTGGATTGTCACGAATTGTTCCAGATCTGCAAGCCTTAGCTGCTTCGAGTAACCGTTATCGAAAAGGCACAGATCTGACCACGCGAGAACTAGAGGTTATGCGTCTCCTTGCCGAAGGCCGTACGGTTCGCGAAACGGCGGCCGAGCTATCGCTTAGTGTGAAAACTGTGGAGGCGCACAAGCTAAACCTGATGCGCAAACTCGATTTACATGATCGCGCAAGCTTGATCGAATACGCCGTTCAGCGAGGCATCATCACTCGACAAGAAGAAAAAGAAAAATCGGAAGTGAGAAGCTAGGGACAAGACAGAGAGCTAGAATGGTCAACAGCACTTGCGCCATTCTTATCCCCAACTTCTCGTATGGCGAAATTCCTAACCGGTGTACTTGTCGGAATCATCGTAGCGGTTCTCGCGATCGTAGTCTTAGGCTTCGCGATTAGCCGCATCTTTGCGGCCCGCCAGCCTACAATACCCGCCGATTCCGTGCTCATCCTATCGCTCAGCGGTGATCTTCCAGAAAAAGCACCGATTGAATTTCCGCTGCCTTTTCTCCAATCGACCGTTGCGCCAACAGTACGCGACATTTGGGCTTCACTGCGTTACGCTGCCACTGACAATCGGATTAAAGCCGTACTTGTCCAGCCCTATCGGCTTGGGGTTGGTTGGGGAAAGGTCCAAGAGATTCGGCAGGATCTACTCAACTTCAAAAAATCTGGCAAACCAGTTTACGCGCTCCTGCAAGCCCCTGGATCCCGCGAATATTATTTAGCATCTGTCGCCGATAAGATCTATCTCTCGCCTGACGATGTCCTGAATGTGAAGGGCTTCCGTATCGCGGAACTCTATTTTAAAAACGCGCTCGACAAGCTCGGTATCTCAGTCGAGGTGGATCATATAGGGCGTTATAAGGATGCGGGCGATATCTTCACCCGTACAGCGATGTCGCCGGAAACGCGCGAGGTGTTGAGCCAGGTTGTCGACCAGATTTATAACAGTTTTGCCTCAGCCGTCGCGCAATCCCGTCATCAATCCCCCGATACCATTCGTGCGCTGATTGATCAGGGACCATTTCTTGCCGGGCACGCAAAAACCGCTGGTTTGATCGACGAGACGGGCTACGAAGATCAGGTCTTTGCCAACCTGAAGCGGGCAACTCACATCAGCAACCTGAATCGCATCAACATCAATACTTACTTCCGGGCAGTCCCGGAAACGGGCGACCGCATCGCCTTGTTGGTAGGCGAAGGCGATATCGTTCGCAGCGAAAGTGAGGCCGACCTGGAGTCAGAGGCGGTAATTGCCTCCGCGCCGTTCATCAAAACCATTCGGCAAGTTCGTGCCGATAACAGCATAAAGGGAGTGATCCTGCGAATTAACTCCCCCGGCGGGGATGCTACAGCCTCGGACGAGATCTTGCGCGAGTTAAAGCTTCTCAGTAAGGCTAAGCCGCTGGTAATCTCTATGTCGGATGTAGCGGCTTCAGGCGGTTACTATATCGCTGCTACGGGCGATCCTATTGTTGCTTATCCAGATACAATCACCGGTTCCATCGGTGTGCTTTACGTAAAGCCGAATATTCATGGTCTTTTTGACAAACTTGGCATAACGGAAGACGCGGTAACACGCGGGGCAAATGCCGATATCGATTCGATCTACGCGCCTATGTCCGATGCGGCCCGTTCCAAGCTCCATGAGTCAATTCAGGAAGTTTACCAGCAGTTTGTAAGCAGCGTGGCGGACGCGCGCAAGAAGAGTTTTGCGCAGATTGACAGCATTGCGCAAGGCCGTGTCTGGATGGGAGCACAGGCTGAGCAAAATGGGCTTGTCGATCGATTGGGAGGGCTGGACGAGGCCATCTCTCTCATCCGCCAAAGAGCACATCTACCTCCAACGGGTGCAATTCGTCTGGTTCCGTATCCGCGGCGTCGGAGCTTTGTGGAATGGCTTACCGGATCCTCTTTAGCTCCGGATTTAGACGGAGACGAGGTAGCCGCAATACGGATTCTGCGGAGGAAAATTCCCGATTTGCCGGGACCGGCGTTTATGCAAGGAGGCATCCTCCGCATTTTGCCCTACGAGTGGGTGGTGCAGTAATGTTGATTTGGAACGCGTCGTGGCGCTAGAAAACGGCAGATGAATAGATACCGTTTTGCGCCAGCGCGTTCTGCATCCGGCTCAGCGCTGACTTGTGAATCTGAGAGACGCGACTTTCATTCACTCCCAGGATGCCGCCGATTTCTTTCATCGTAAAGTCGCCCGAATAGTAGAGCTTTACCACTTGCCGGTACCGTTCTGGCAACGAAGCCATCGCAGAATGCAGTTTTTCTCGGATCTCGGACTTGCTTGCCAGTTCATCGGGCGATTCACAGGACGGGGCAGGGATTTCCTGCTGGCATTGCTCCTCGCGTTGTGAGGCTCGGTTATGCGCAGCCGCGATGCCCATCGCACGAAAATCGATCATCAGACTCTGCCAACGGCGTTCGCTCAACCCCATGGCCTCCGCAATCTCTACCGGTGTGGGAGTCCGCTGCATTCTTGCTGTTAGCTCTCGTGTGGTTGCCTCCACTTGCTTATATCGCTTACGCAAATCGCGTGAAGCCCAGTCGAGCTGGCGCAGGCTGTCCAGAATAGCGCCGCGAATGCGATGCTTAGCGTAGGCGGGGAAGGCCACTTGCTTTTCAGAGTCATATTTGGTGGCTGCTTCAAACAGTCCCATGGTGCCGGCATGAACTAAATCGTCGAGCTCCACATGTACCGGGAGAGACTTCTGAATATGGGCCGCAATCGCAGTTACGAGCGGCAAGTGCTCCAGGATCAAGGCATCCCGGCGCGCGTTCGATTTCTCAGGCTCAACTTTGGCAAGTGCTGGCTTAGTGGCTCCGACGTTCACGTAATTTCTCCTCGCTGCGGGCATCTAGTGCCCGCGTAACTCTCGCGGAGAAAAAAGGCATTCGCCGAACCAGCACCAAGGGTTCAGAAAAAAGTAGTTTGATTTCAGCTATTTCGAGGTAGGGAACGTATTTCCTGAGGCATCTGGGGACTAAGGTGTCGCGAACTTTTGCGGTGTTTTGTTTCTGCTCGGGTTTCAAAGCAGAACACGTGACGCGTTTTGAAACGCGAAAGGATTTTGGGGGAGCGGGAGAGGCGCATCAGATTTTCCTGACCAGCTCTGATGCGCACAGATGGTCTAGATCGGGCTCAGACTTTATTGAGCCTGATGAAACGAAGCCGAGTCAATCACAAAGCGGTATCGTACATCGCTCCTCAGCATCCGCTCAAAGGCTTCGTTGACTTTCTGAATCGGAATCACCTCGACATCCGCGCTGATCGAATGGGCAGCGCAGAAATTCAGCATCTCCTGGGTTTCTCGGATGCCGCCGATCATGGATCCTGCCAGGCGCCTGCGACGTGCGATCAGCGAAAATGCAGACAGTGGAGAAGGATCGGGTACGCCGACCAGCACCATCGTGCCATCGAGGCGGAGCAAATTAAGATAGGCATTGTAATCATGTTGCGCGGAAAGCGTATCGAGAATGAAATCGAACTGCCCGCTATGCTTTTGAAACGCATCCGCGTCGCGAGTCGAAACGAAATCATGCGCGCCGAGACGCAATGCGTCCTCACGCTTGTTCGGTGAATGGCTCAGTACCGTAACGGTTGCGCCCAAGGCTTTTGCGAACTTCACTCCCATGTGCCCCAGCCCGCCTAGGCCGACGATAGCAACCCGGTCGCCCGCTTTGACCCCGAAATGCCGCAGGGGCGAATAGGTGGTAATGCCTGCACATAAGAGCGGAGCGGCGCCCGTAAGTGGAATGCCATCCGGGATCCGCACAAGGTAATTTTCGTCGACCGTAATGCGTGTGGAATAGCCGCCATAGGTAGGAGTCTTGCCGTCTCGCTCGTAGCTGTTGTATGTGAAAGACGGTCCACGCTCGCAGTACTGCTCTTCGCCAGCTTTGCATGCCTGGCATTCGCGGCAGGAGTCAATAAAACAGCCGATGCCCACAATATCGCCTGTCTTCCATTTCGTGACCTGATCTCCTGTCTTCACCACTTTGCCGACGATTTCGTGCCCCGGGACCATAGGGAAGATAGCCCCTCCCCACTCATCTCGGGCCTGGTGAATATCGGTGTGACAGATGCCGCAGTAGAGGATATCGATCAGGACGTCTTGCGGCCCGGGCTGGCGACGCTCAATCGTAAAGGGCACCAGTGCCTCTTTGGCAGAAAGCGCGGCATAAGCAGGTGTCTTCAGCTTTGTTGTCTGCGTTTCACTTTGTCTGCTTTCTAAACGTGTATCCATCACCCTCTGTTGGATGAGGAACGGCTTCTAAAGTTGCTCGCGAGCATGGCTTTGAGGCAGACCCATTTCCTCAGTCGGCAGCGATCCGAAGAACCCGCGATGAGGAATGCTCGACCTGGTTCGGCTTTCTTGGAATCCAGCAGCAGGAGGAAATGGCATCCGGCCGGCTTACGATTTGTTCGAGAAGCTCCTGTGTCTCGAATAGATCCAGAATTCCGATTCCAAAGCGAACCAGGAGCCGGTCGGCAAGTTCAGGACTCAGCTTGCGCTTGCCCTTTAGGACGTTATGGATTTGAGGCTGAGAGATGCCGACCATGCGAGCCAGACCCCGCTCCGTGAATTCACCGTTGCTGATGCGGTGTTGGACAAAGCGGATGAGCCGCTGCTGGAGATCCTCAAAAGAGATGTGACGCCCGCCAAAAGTTGATTCCATTACGAAATAGGGTCCACTCTTTTCCCGGAAATCGAGTCATCTTTACAATGCCTTATTCCGGGAATATTCTGGTGATAAATTCTAATAGTTTTAATAATTTGTGGGCAAATTAGTGCAAGATTCTCACACCAAGTGTGAAAAAAATTCACAGAGATTTCATTGACTAATTCCACAAATAGCTTATCGTAAATTCAGCAACGACCGGGAGCATCAAAGATTCCGGAAGTTGGAGAAACAAAACAAAAAAACAAATGCAGTGGACTCGTTCAGAAACTCTTGCCTTAGCTCAGCAGTCTTGTACCTATTGTCACGGTCTCGGTCTCAGGCCCGGGCGTGCCGGGGTGTCAACCCCTTGTAATTGCGTCTTTCGCGCAATTTTCCGCGCTTGCTATGCGCGTTTCCGCGATTGCACGTCGAAAGAGAAATACGTCAGTCGTGTATCGCTAGAAGCCAATCCAGGCCGGCAGAGAAAGTCGGTTTGGGGCATGAAAAATGAGGAATATATTGCCGATTTTTATCTAGTCAGCCGCCGCACTTTAAATGATTATGAATGGAAAATCTTTCGGTATCATTTTTTACTCGGCGCAGACTGGAAACTCTGCTGCAGGAAAATGAATATTGATCGCGGCACATTCTTCCATGATGTGTACCGGATTCAGCAAAAACTCGGCAAAACATTCCGCGAACTCCAACCCTACGCCTTGTTTCCTCTTGACGAGTATTTTAGTGGAACTCGCAGGCAGACCGAACCGGTTGCAAGCCCGTATCCGGTTGAGACGGAGACACCGACAAAGCCGAAGGTGATCAAATTTCCGGTAAAACGCGCTGCCTAGGGTTGGAGCCCAGGGAAGTCCGTAGGCCTTCTAGGCCGGGCAGAAAGCCCGGCCTTTTTTGTCATTTCCAGACACTTCAGGTCGCGTACTGGAAAACGCTTTGCAGGTGCTTTCTTTCTTCTATCTGAGCACGCCTAAGCTGGGTTATAATTAGGAGTCCTAATTATGTCTGACCAGCAGGTTTCAGAACGCATTGTCAGCGGGCTGGCCAAGATCGGGATGGTGCTTAAGCAGCAGGCTTGGCAAGCTGCTGGGCCACGCGGCCTGACGCCTACGCAAAGCCAGGTTTTGACGGTTTTATACGCCCGTCCTGAATGTGGACTCCGTCTCTCCGTGCTGGCAAGCTCTCTGGCGATAACACCTGCCACGGCCAGCGAAGCGGTTTCTGCTCTTGAGAAGAAAGGCTTGGTGCGTAAGCAGCGGGATTGCCGCGATGTTCGGGCGCTGGCGATCGCCTTAACTCCCAAAGGCCGGCGCGAGGCGGCGCGTCTTTCCAAGTGGCCCGATTTTTTGCTTGCTGCTGTGGATGCGCTGACTCCGGCCGAGCAGGAAGTGCTGCTGCTGGCACTGGTGAAGATGGTGCGCTTCTTACAGAACTTAGGAAGAATTCCGCTCGCCCGGATGTGTGTCAATTGCACATACTTTACTCCTTATCGTTACGCGGATCCCGAACGTCCTCATCATTGCGGCTTTGTGAATGCCCCGTTTGGAGCCAGGCAACTCCGCCTGGACTGTCAGGATTTCCAACCCGCGCCAGTACCTGTCCAAGATTCGAACTTACGTGTTCTTTCTTTACATCCCGGCAAATTTTTGGAGGTGAATTGTGGCAACAACAGCTAGAAGCATTCCCGGATATGCACTTGGGGCGCCCAGCGTGCCGCGCTCTCCGATCAGCATGGAAGAGTTCGAGCTACTCAAAAAGTCTGTGCTGTTTACGGAAGACGACGTGAAGGCGCTGCAACAATCGTTGGACGTGGTAAAGGATCAAACGGAAGCCATTCTGGACGTCTGGTATGGCTTCATCGCTTCACAGCCTCAACTGCTTCAGTCTTTTGCCGGCAGTGATGGCCAGCCAGACTCTCAATACCTGGAGGCGGTCCGAAAACGCTTCGGGCAATGGATCCTCGATACCGCGGCAGGCAACTATGACCAGAAGTGGCTTGATTATCAATATGAAATTGGATTGCGCCATCACCGTAGCAAGAAAAATAGGACCGATGGCGTTTCAGCAGCCGGCATCGTTCCATTGCGCTACATACTGGCCGTTTTATATCCAGTGACAGCAACATTGAAGCCCTTTCTGGCGAAGAAAGGGCACAGCGCGGAAGAGGTGGAACGGATGCATCAGGCCTGGATCAAGTCCGTATTGCTGCAGGTGATTCTCTGGGCACAGCCCTATGTGAAGGAAGGCGATTTCTAGCGCTTAACGTTTGGTACGGAAAAACCGTTGCAGCATTTCGGCCGCTTCGGCGGCCAGCAGTCCTTCCTCTACCTCGACACGATGATTGAGCAATTCGGAATCTGCCAGGCGGAACTTGCTGCGCACCGCGCCAAAGCGCAAATCCCGCGTGGCAAAGACGAGCCGCTCAATGCGAGCTAGCACAATTCCGCCGGCACACATCACGCAAGGCTCAAGCGTGACGTACAGGGTCGCACCATTTAAGCGATAGTTCTGGAGGCGGGCCGCAGCCTGACGCAGGGCCTGCATTTCGGCATGGGCACTGAAATCGGCGGCAGAGATTGGCTGGTTCCAGCCTTCGCCCACAATCTGCCCAGCGGCCACCACAACGGCCCCGACTGGAATTTCACCTTTTTGCTCGGCATAGCGTGCCAGTTCCAATGCCGCGCGCATATAACAGAGGTCAGCCGGGGTCCAATTTTCCCTCGAAGTGAGTTGAACTCTGTTGCTCAAAATTGCGTATTCCAGTACGTGAATTCCTACTTCCTTTCCCAGGTCCAGGCCCGGCTTTTGAAGGAGTTAGGTTACTCTAGCTGAAAGGATCGCATGCTGCGCTATCTCCCACTGGCATTCAAAAACAGTTTGCGGAACCGGCGCCGCACGGCGCTAACAATTTCCAGTATCGCCGTATCACTTTGCTTGCTGGGAGTCCTGATTGCGATCTACCACGCGCTCTATTACTCTGAAGCCACGCCGGGACAGGCACTCAGACTGGTCGTACGCCATCGCGTCTCGCTTGCACAGGCCTTTCCTTCAGCCTATGAAGCGAAGATCCGCCGCATTCCCGGAGTTAAGGCAGTCAGCGTTCAGAACTGGTTTGGCGGCACCTATAAAGATCAACAACCGGTCAATTTCTTTGCCCGCTTTGGGGTGGATCCGGCCGAGTTCCTCAAGACACGAGTCCAGATGGAAATGCCCGAAGACCAGCGCAAGGCCTTCGTTGCCGAGCGTACAGCGTGCATCGTCTCGCGCGATCTCGCCGAACGCCTGCATTTCCACCTCGGCGACCGCATCACACTCGATGGAGATATTTATCCGGTTAAGCTGGAGCTAATCGTCCGCGGCATCTTTGATGATCCGGATGCTCGAGACTCGCTGTTCTTTAATATGGAGTATCTAAGGGAGCTGTTGCCAGTAGGACGGCGGAATTTGGACAGCACTGCGGTCGTGCTCGCAGAAAGCACGGATGAGGTGCCGCGGATTGCTAAAGCGATCGACGACATGTTTGCCAATGCCAATCCGCCCACCAAGACCGAATCTGAGCAGCAGTTTGCCCTGAGCTTCGTTTCTTTTCTGGGCAACATCAAGCTTTTTTTAATCAGCATCTGTGCTGCCGTGACGTTCACCATCTTGCTGGTTTCCGGCAACACCATGGCCATGTCCGTTCGCGAGCGGATCAAGGAAGTGGGTGTTTTAAAAACACTCGGCTTTACGAACCAGCTCATTTTGAACATCATCATTGCCGAAGCAATCACGATCGCACTATTCGGGGGTGTGATTGGGTTGTTGTTTGCGGAGGTGCTTACTGCTGGTCTCAGCAAGGCAGCCGAGCTCTATATGCCGCAGTTACACGGCTTGACGATTCAGCCCGCAACCGCGTTGATCGCCCTTTCCATTGCTGCCTTCATTGGGTTTGTCAGCTCCTTTGTACCGGCGTGGAACGCGGCGCGAACCAATATTCTCGATTCCTTGCGTTTTAGCGGATAAGAACCGTGGCGATTCCTATTTCCTACAACATCCGGAATTTAATTGTTCGCAAGACCACGACTCTCATGACCGCGGCCGGCATTGCGATTACGGTGGCGGTTTTGTTAACGGTGCTGGGCCTGGTTGCCGGACTGACGACTGCTTTTAAGACTAGTGGCGACCCGCTGCATGTGCTTGTGCTACGCAAGGGAGGAAACGCTGAGCTTACGAGCCTGCTCACCCAGGAGCAGTTTCAGATTGTAAAGAACTTCCCTGGAATTGCAAAGGACGCTCACGGTCAACCGCTTGCTTCATTAGAAGTCGTCTCTATCATCAACCTCGCGCAGCCCGGGAACCCAGACGGCTCCAATGTTACGCTGCGCGGACTGTCACAAGCTGGCATTGCGATGCGGCATCTGAAGCTTGCGGCGGGGCGATGGTTCCTTCCCGGACACCGCGAGGTTGTGGTGGGGAAAGCTATTGCGGAAAAGTACGCCGCGGCGCAACTGGGCAAGCAGTTGCGGTTTGGCAAAGGATATTGGACGGTGGTGGGCGTAATGGATGGCGGCAGCAGCGCCTTCAACAGCGAGGTGTGGGCCGATGGGCCGGAAGTTGCCGCTGACTTCAACCGCCCGACAACCTACAGCTCGGCCTTGCTGCAGGCCACGGACGAAATTGCCGCGGCTGCTCTGCCTAACGCACTGCAATCGGACCGGCGGCTGAATGTGACGGTACTGAGCGAACAGCAATACTATGATGCGCAGACCGTTTCCGCGGCACCCATCAAGTTCCTTGGTTTGTTCTGCTGCATCATCATGGGCGTGGGGAGCTGCTTTGCGGCCATGAACACCATGTACGCTGCAGTAGCTCGGCGGGCCAGAGAGATCGGTACATTGCGGGTGCTCGGATTTACGCGCAAGAGCATCTTGTTCAGCTTTTTTGTCGAATCACTGCTGTTATCCCTTGTGGGTGGGGCTCTGGCCTGTTTGGCGACGTTTCCCCTGAATCATGTGAACGCGGCGCTCGGAAATTTCGTCACCTTCAGCGAGACGGATTTCCACTTCCGGATCGGTCCCGCGGTGATGCTCACGGGGCTGCTGGTCTCTCTTCTCCTCGGGGCGCTTGGCGGATTGTTGCCCGCGTGGCAGGCTGGTAAGAAGGAGATTTTGAGCGCATTGCGCGAAATCTAGAGATCTGATTTGAAGCCGGCAGGGTTCGCGACCGGCTTAGACGGGTGTAGTTGCGATGGAAACAGAACTGAAAAGCTTGCGCATCGATCCTAGGGAACGAATGGCGAGGGAATCGAAACCCTGGATACGGAAAGTGATTCTTGCAGGTGCGCTCCTTCTGGTTGCAATCGGAGCGCTGTTTGCGTATGAAAGGGCCACAGCGCCGCTCCGGGTGCGCGCCATCCAGGTACGGGCGCCTGCGGCGGATATGGCGGGTGGCCAGCAGATTGTGCTTACCGAGACCGGCTATATCGTGGCAGCACACAAAATTGAAGTGGCTTCTAAGGTGGTTGGCCGCGTGGCATGGATTGGGGTGGAAAAGGGGGATAAGGTTCAGGCCGGACAAGTCATTGTACGCCTCGAAGATGACGAATACCGGGCGCAGGTGCTGCAACAGGAAGGGCAACTTAGAAGCCTCGAAGCCAAGCTTCAGGAGCTCAAGAATGGTTCGCGGCCGGATGAGATCGGTAAGGCGCGGGCGGATTTAGAAGAAGCGAAGGCAGAAATGGCAGACGCGAAAGCCACCCTGGAGCGTACGCAGAAGCTGTATTCCGAGGGAGTACTTTCGCGGCAGGCGCTTGACGATGCTCAAGCGAAATACAACGGCGATGTGGCCAGGGTGCAAAGCCTGCAGCGCACTCTGGATCTAGCCATTCTCGGCCCGCGCGAAGAGGAAATTCAACAAATAGAAGGCCAGATTGAACAGGCAAGAGGCGCTTTGGCATATGCGAGAACCCAGCTTGAAAACACCATCATTCGCGCGCCCGTAAGCGGCACCATTCTGGATCGCAACGTGGAAAAAGGCGAATTTGTCACTACAGGTTTTGTGGGCGATAAGGGCGCCAAGGGCTACCTCGTTACCATGGCGGATTTAAAAGATCTGCAAGTTGAGCTAGATATCAATGAAAGTGATTTCCCGAAGCTTGGGCCGCGTCAGAAAGCCTGGGTCACGACCGATGCCTATCCGGATCGCAAATATGCAGGGGAGATTGAGGAGATTTCTCCGGAAGCGGACCGCGCAAAGGCGACTATTCAGGTCAAAGTCAAAATTCTCAATCCCGACGATTATCTCCGGCCGGACATGAACGCGACCGTCTCGTTTTACAACGAGGCAAATGGAAGAGGAGAAGGCGCTTCAGCGGCGATCACGGTTCCTGCAGCGGCCGTGAAGGACAACAATGTGTACGTCATTGTCAACGGGCGCGCGCGGAAGCGCCCGGTAACGGTAGGCGGAACGACTCAGGATGGCGTCTTGATTGAGAAGGGCCTAATCGGCGGTGAAGAGATTGTAGTCAATCCCCCGGCAAATTTGAGAGACGGGCAACGGGTGAGAGCTCAACTTTAAAAATAGAGCCGGAGGCATAAGTCCACGGCGTTAAGGAAGGAGCAAATGAATGGCGGAAAAGGTTGTGGTCACGCGCCGTCTGTCGAAGGAGTATGTGCGCGATGAGTTTCACGTGGTCGCATTGGAGGAAGTGGACATTGAGATCGAGCGCGGTGACTTCGTAGCGCTCATGGGTCCTTCCGGATCGGGTAAGTCGACATTACTGCACCTGATTGCGGCCATGGACAAGCCGACCTCCGGCGAGATCGAGGTGCTCGGAGCGAATCTCCGCCAGTTCAGCGATAATC
>Ga0209061_1001915_pt1 | contig 30112 bp, 24 predicted proteins | sample Coa_R1_10_FD_187157 | JGI IMG/M metagenome (GOLD analysis project Ga0209061, IMG submission 187157) | Surface soil microbial communities from Centralia Pennsylvania, which are recovering from an underground coalmine fire - Coalmine... | ecosystem: Environmental > Terrestrial > Soil >... | reverse complement strand
GGTCAGCAGCCGACCGTATCGTGGCATCGGCCCTCCCCCTGGCGCTGCGCTTCTTTCTTACCGCCATGGGGAGAAACCAACTATGGCAAAGTCAAAGCCTTGTACCCAGTTTTGCAACTGCTTCTAGCCGATTACATTCCCTTGCGCGTCGAAAGCGGTGACTTCGCCAAATAGCGCGGCCTGTTCACCGATCTGCGCGCGGTCGCCCACCATAACGATCTGCGCATTGGCGGAATCGAAATGGCGGCGCGCCGCGGCGAGGACGTCGTCCGCCGAGAGAGCGTGAATGCGCTCCCGATAGGTCTCGAGATAATCTTCCGGCAGGCGGTCGAGATAGACCACCGAAAGCTGGCCGAGCAGACCGTCCTGGGTCGCCACGCCGAGCGAAAAGACTCCCGTCAGGTAATTGCGCGCGCTTTCGAGTTCTTCGGCAGAGACAGGCAAAGAACGCATGCGATCCATTTCGTAGAAAATTTCGGTGAGAGTGGCGGCGGCCACGTCGTTGCGGACGGCGGCACTGACGCTGAAGTAGCCGTACTCGCGCAGAGCATTGAGCGAGCTGCGCGGGCTATAGGTGTAGCCCTTTTGCTCGCGAATGTTCATCACCAGGCGAGAATGAAACGCGCCACCGTAAATCGAATTCGCCAGCACGGCGCGATACCAATCGGGATCGCGGCGCGTGATCGCCAGGTTTCCCGTAAGCACTTGCGTTTGCACCGTACCCGGGCGGTCGACCAAATAGACGCGGCGGCCGGACGCGCGCGGCGGCGACGCCGATTTCCGCGCTTCGGGTTTCGGCGCGGACCAGCCGCCGAAAATTTTCTCGATCTGCTCCAACATCGCGCCAGCGGAAAAATCGCCGACGACGATCAGAAGCGCGTCGGCCGGAACGTAATAGCGTTTATAGAAATCGACGAGTTGCTCGCGCGTGTAAGCTTCGACCTGCTCGAGCCTGGGGGCAACGATGGCATACGGATGCGGCCCGAAAAGCACCCGGCGGAGGCGTTCGCCAGCGAGAAATCCGGGGGTGGCGCGCTCGATTTTCAACTCTTCATAACGCTGGCGCCGCTCGCGCTCGAATTCTTCCTGCGGAAAGGTGGCGTTGCGCGCGAGGTCGGCGATCAGTTCAAGCAACTCGCCTGAAAACTCCGCGAGGCCCGTGGCGGATATGGCACTCGAATCAGCGCCGGCATGGGTGCCTAGTCCGGCGCCGATGCGGCGCAAATCTTCCTCGATCTGGCGGCTAGTACGCGAAGCGGTGCCGGTGCGCACCACGGCGGAGGTCATTTCCGCGAGCCCGGGATTTTTCAGCGCGACCGCGGCATTGCCGCCGGGGAAATAGAGCTGCGCGGTGATCTTCGGAAACGCGCGCGATTCGGCGAGAACGACTTGCAGTCCGTTCGCGAGCGTGCGGACGGTGCGCTTGGGCCAAACGACCGGGCGCTCGGGCGCAAGAGCGGGCGCGGATATGGCGCGAACGGGCTGGGTTTGCGGAGTGGGCGAACTCATCGCGCGCCTCCCGCCATGGACGGAGCGGCCGCGGGCTGCGCGACCGGCCGCCGGAAAAGCACCGCGCGATTTTTGGGCACGAGATATTTTTGCGCAAAGGTCTGCGCCTGGTCGGGAGTGACTTCGAGAAACCCGTCGAGGATCGTATTGACGCGATCTGGATCGCCATCGAAAAGCGTGAAACAAGCGAGATAGTGCATCAATCCAAACCGGGGCATGTAGGAACCCATGCCGCCTTCGAGCATGGAATAAAAGTCCGAGCGAAATTTCACTTTTACGGGTTCGAGCTCGTCGGAGGGAACGCCTTTGAGCTGCATTTCCTCGACGATTTCGTCGAAGACGGCGACGGTTCCCTCGGAAGTGAATTCCGGCTTATGAAAAATGCGCGAAACCATTTGCGTGGGGCCGTTGGTATCGAGCAGCTCCGCGCTGCCGTCCGCATCCACGGCAATCTGCTCTTCGAGCACCAGCTTTCGGAACACGCGGCCGGCGCGGCCGCCATGCATCACGCGCTCGACGATTCCCGCGGCGTACCAATCCGGGCTTTCGCGGCGTGGCATGGTGTAACCGATGGCGATGGCCGGCAGCGGCCCAAGTTTTTCGGGCACTTCGCCGCGGCGCTCGGAATCCTGGGCAGGCTCGCTCACGTCAGCACGGGGAGGGGGCGGCGCCATGGGAATATCTTCGAAATAACGTTTAGCGAGCCTGAAGGCTTCGGCGGGATCGAGATCACCGACCATGACGAGGACTGCGTTGTTGGGCGCGTAATAGGTGCGAAAGAAATTTCGCACGTCGGCAAGCGTGGCGGCATCGAGATCGGCGAAATCGCCGTAAAAATTGTGGGCGTTGGGCCAATTGCGAAAGGCGATGGGCGGCAGATCGAGCCAGGGGAAACCGCCGTAGGGCTGGTTCATCACGTTCACGCGAACCTCTTCCTTCACCACGTCGCGCTGGTTGCGCAGATTTTCTTCATCGACCTTCAGCGCGCGCATGCGATCGGCTTCCAGCCAAAGGACGCGCTCCAGGGCATTCGAAGGAACGGCTTCAAAATAGTTGGTCAGATCGTAATGCGTAGTGCCATTGAGCAAGCCGCCTGAGGAATTGATCAGCCGGATGTGTTCCATTTTCGGAGCGTTTTCGGAGCCTTGAAACATCATGTGCTCGAAAAGATGGGCGAAGCCGCTGCGCCCACGGGGTTCGAGGCGGAAGCCAATCTGGTAATAAACGCCCACGGTGACGACAGGAGCCGAGCGGTCCGGAGACGCCACGACGCGGAGGCCATTCGCGAGCGTGGTGTGTTCGACGGGAATGCGGAGCTTTTTAGAAGTTGAATTCAAGACTGTCTCCTGAAAATTCGGTGGCGCGCGAGTTCGGCGCGATCCAATGCCGCCTCGGGACGGACGCTATGCCCGAAGGTTTAATGCGCGCCGCAAACGGCGCAGCGTCGCTTCCGGATTTTTCGCGAGCACGCGCGCGGCCAGCAGCGCGAGCGCCGCGTAGGACTGCTGAAATTCGCGCGGAAAGCGGCGCAGCGCTTTCTCATGCTTCGCGATGACGGCGAAATCGCCGCGCGATAGCGGCCCGGTCCACGCCGCGCGAGGGCCAAGCCGCTCTACATTATCGAGCATTTGGCGAGCTAAGGGTAGCAGCGTTTCGAGAGCGCGACGGCGCGTGAAGCCGATCTTTTCGAGCATCCGTGCGGCGGCTTCGATCAGGGCAAAGCCGCTGCCGGCGGCCAGCACGGCGGTCGCGTGGTAAGCGGCCTTATCGGCGCCCGAGATCGCAACGGGCACGCCATCGAGGCTGCGGGCGATTTGCCCGGCGACGCGCAACGCCTTGGCGTCGCCTTCGACAGCGAAGGTGACGCCTTCGAGTTTTGGCACGTTGCGGCCGCTGAAAGTCTGCATCGGATGAAGCGAGCCGGTTGACGCGCCCAGGCGCGCCAGCGGATCGAGCACGCTGCGATCGAGCGCGCCGCTGGTGTGCAGGACAACCTTGCCGCGCCACGCGCTGCGGCCGATTCGGGCGAGTGCGTCGACGGCATCCGGGACCGCGTCATCCGGAGTGGTCAGGAGCACTACGCCGGCTTGCGCAATGGCAGCCGTGATGGACGACTGGGCGCGGCCCCCGCCGATGGAGCGGACGGCGGCGCGCGCGGTGTGCCCCGAGCGCGTGACGACCGCGCCGACGCGCCAGCCGAGCTGGCGAAGGCGCTTGCCGAGCGTGGTTCCCACGCGTCCCGCGCCGACGATGGAAATTGTGCGGGGCATCGAGCGTGCTAGCATACCGTATGGGGATTCACATAGAGAAGAAATGCACGCGCAGATTTTCTGGACAGTGCTGCTCGGCGTGATCGCGGCGCTTTGGATCGCCGAGTCGATCGACTTGGCGCGAGGGGTGCGTTCGCTGGCGTCGCTTGCCGATGTGAGGCCGATCGGCAATGAGCAGTGCCCTTCCGTTTCGATTCTTTTCGCGGCGCGAGACGAAGCGGAAAAGCTGCCGCATGCACTTGAAACGCTGCTTTCGCTTGATTATCCACGCTACGAAGTGATCGCGGTCGACGACCGGTCGGCGGACGCGACCGGCGCGATATTGGCCGAGCGGGCACGGCGCGATCCGCGGCTGAAGCCGGTGCGCGTCGATTCCCTGCCGCCGGGATGGCTGGGCAAACCGCACGCGCTGCAGCAGGCGTATGAACATTCGAGCGGCGAATGGCTGGTATTCACGGATGCGGACGTTCATTTCGCGCCGGACCTTCTGCGGCGAACCATCGCGCTGGCCGAGGCGAAAAACCTGGAGCACGTGACGCTGCTGGGCCGCGCTCAGATGTTCACCATCGGTGAAAAAATCGCGATGACGTTTTTCGGGCTGGCGCTGATGGCCGGCACGCGGCCGTGGACCGCGCACGACGCGAATTCGCGCGGGTATTCCGGCGTGGGTGCGTTTCAAATGGCGCGGCGTAGCGCGTATGAAAGAATGGGCACGCACCGGCGGCTGGCCATGGAAGTGATCGACGACATGAAGCTCGGAAAGCTCGCCAAGGAAGCCGGAGTGCGCACGGGCGCGGCGAAAGCCGGAGATGCGGTAAGCGTCCACTGGCACGCGGGCGTGGGGAATATGATTCGCGGCACGACAAAAAACTTCTTCGCGGCGTCCGGCTACCGCGTCTGGATGACGCTGCTGCAGATTTTCGGGCTTGTGGTGATGTTCGATTTACCGATTGCCGCGCTGCCGTTCACGCACGGCTGGGCGCGCCTATTCGCGGCCATCGCCGTGGTGCTGCCGCTGGCGGCGACGGCCGGAGTAGCGATCGAATTGCGCGCGCCGATATGGTACGCGATGACATTTCCGATCGGAGCACTGATTTTCGCGTGGATGCTGGCACGATCGATGATCGTGACGCTGTGGCGGGGCGGAATCGTCTGGCGCGGGACGTTCTATCCGATCGACGAATTGCGGCGCGGCGTCGTCTAGCGCGGACGCGAATTCAGCGCTACGCAGCACTGCCTGCCGTTCCGCACACTATTTGAAAAACGAGTAGCCGACCGAGAGCATGTTCAGATCCACGCCGGGGTTGACGGAACTGCGAAAGCCATTCGAGATGTGCTGCAGCTTATAGGAAAAAGTCCACGCGCGCGTGCGCTTGCGATTGAAGCGCTCGATGCCAAGCTGAATTTCACCGGTGAAATTGAAACGCGTGGCTTTGGGAATGTCTTGCGGAATGGCGCGCTGGGACATCACGAACCCTCCGCCGAACGCGGCGAAAGGCTGCCACCGATGCGCGGTGCGAAAATTGAATTTCCATCCCAAGGGGCTGAGGCCGCCACCATAGATCCACTGATGGCCGATGGCGCAGAATCCGGGCTGCAGCTTTCCCTGTAAGAAAAGCTGGCACGGCTCGTAGACATATGCCCGCGCGACTTCGACCGGCTCGATGTCGACCGTGTATTCAATGGAGTAGGAACGCGATCTCGCAAGCAACCGGCCATAACGAAAGGCGGCCACGCCGAATTGAATGTGGCCCTGGCTGGTGAAAACATCGGGCGAATTCGCGGAATACGCGCCCCAAAAGCCGAATTCGTTGCGTGGCATATGGCGCTGGGCGCGCGCAGGCGGCGCGGAAAGCGTCGCGGCAAAAAGGGAGATCAGCAATGCGCAGATGGCCGTGGCGTATTCCGGACGATTAGAGCGCATTCGCGGGCCATCGCGCGAAACAGAGCACCTTCTCGGGATCGGGCCAATCAGAACGCGGCGTCCTATTTGGCATGGCGCTTTCGGCGGGGCGGGGCGGGCGCGGGTTCGGCGTTCGTCGCGGCCACCCGCACGGCATGTTTCTCCGGAGCGGGCGCGGCAGGAGGCGGATGCGCCGGCAAAACCGGCGCAGCGGAAGGCACATCGCTCGCGGCAGTCAAGCCAAGATCGCGCTGCTTCAGCGAGCGGACGCGGTCGCGCAACGCGGCAGCACGCTCAAAATCGAAATTTTTCGCCGCCTCGCGCATCTGCGTTTCGAGCTGGGCAATCACCTGCAGCAGTTGTTCCTCGCTCGTGATTTCACCGGTTGCGACTTCCTCCATCGGCACCGTGACGTAGTCAGCCTCCACAATCTTGGCGAGCTGCATATCGACGGCTTTGATCACGGATTGAGGCGTGATGTTGTTCTCGCGATTATACGCCTGCTGCTTGGCGCGGCGCCGGTTGGTTTCGCCGATAGCCTGGCGCATCGAATCCGTCATGGTGTCGGCATAGAGAATGGCGCGGCCTTCCACATGGCGCGCACAGCGGCCCATGGTCTGAATCAGCGAGGTGGCGCTGCGGAGATAGCCTTCCTTATCGGCGTCGAGAATCGCGACCAGGGAAACTTCCGGCAGGTCGAGACCTTCGCGCAGCAGGTTGATGCCGATCAGCACGTCGAATTCGCCGCGGCGCAGGTCGCGCAGGATGCGCACGCGCTCGAGCGTCTCGATTTCCGAATGCAGATAACGGCAGCGCACGCCCACTTCGCCGAAATATTCGGCCAAGTCCTCGGCCATGCGTTTCGTCAGCGTGGTGACGAGCACGCGCTCGCCGCGTTCGGCGCGCACGCGAATTTCTTCCAGCAGATCATCGACTTGACCTTTGACCGGGCGAACTTCCACTTCCGGATCGACCAGGCCGGTCGGGCGAATCACCTGTTCGGCTACCACGCCGCCGGCTTTGGTCAACTCGTACGGTCCGGGCGTGGCCGAGACGTAAATCGCCTGATTCACGCGATGCTCGAACTCCTCGAAATTCAAGGGCCGGTTGTCGAGCGCCGAAGGCAGCCGGAAACCGTAATCCACCAGCGTCTGCTTGCGCGAACGGTCGCCATGATACATACCGCGAATCTGCGGGATGGTCTGATGGGACTCATCGATGAACAGCAGATAATCCTGCGGCACGTAATCGAGCAGAGTGGGCGGCGCTTCGCCGGGCAAACGGCCGGAAAGGTGACGCGAATAGTTTTCGATGCCGTGGCAGTAGCCGATGGTGCGCATCATTTCGATGTCGAAGAGGGTGCGTTGCACGATGCGCTGCGATTCCACGATCTTTCCCTGCCGCGCCAGTTCGCCTTTCCACCAGTCGAGTTCTTCGTAAATGGTCTGGATGGCGCGCTCGCGCTGTTCGGCGGGCAAGACGTAGTGCGTCTTCGGATAAATCGGCAGGCGCGCGATTTCGCCCTCGCGCGAACGGATTTCGCCGGTCAGCGGATCGATTTTGCGGATATTCTCGACCTGGCTTCCCCACATCTCGATTCGGACGGCCAGATCGTCGTAGGGCGGAAAGATTTCGATCATGTCGCCGCGAACGCGAAAGGTGCCGCGGCGCAAGTCCTCGGATCGGTCGTATTGAATTTCGACCAGCTTGCGAAGAACGGCCTCGCGCGCGATGGACTGGCCTTTTTCCAGCATCAGCAGCATGCCGTAGTAGGCTTCCGGCGAGCCGAGGCCGTAGATGCAGGAGACGGAGGCGACCACGACGACGTCGCGGCGCTCGAACAGCGACCGCGTGGCGCTCATGCGCAGTTTATCGAGCTCGTCGTTGATGGTGGCTTCTTTCTCGATGAACGTATCGCTGGCCGGCACGTAGGCCTCGGGCTGGTAATAATCGTAGTAGCTGACGAAATATTCGACGGCGTTCTGCGGAAAAAAAGATTTGAATTCGTGATAGAGCTGCGCGGCGAGCGTTTTGTTGTGCGCCAGAACCACGGCCGGGCGGTTGGCCGCCTCGATCACCTTGGCCATGGTGAACGTCTTGCCGGAGCCGGTGACGCCGAGGAGCACCTGATGGCGGTCGCCGTCGTTCAAGCCACGGATCAGGCGCGCGATCGCCTCCGGTTGATCGCCGCGGGGCTCGTAATCGCTGGCTAACTTAAAATCCATGGCCGTACGTCCTCGGCCCGCCCTGCCGGCAGCGCCTAAAACCATCATTATACGCGAAGGCTCACGGCGTAATCTGGACGAGCGGAATGGTGATGCGGGGATCACGGAGGCCGTTGGCATTGGCGGGAATCTCGCCTTTGATCATGGCAATCTCATCGCAGCTGGATAGTTTCGGGCAGCAAACGCAATCCTTGTAGATTTTGTCCGGCAATTCCTGCCGCCGAGCCACCTCGAAGCCGAGGTGCGCGAAAAATGCGGGCGTCCTTGTGAACAGGCAGACGCAGGTGACGCCGTGGCGATTCGCTTCGGCCATCAACGCCTCGACGAGCGCGCGGCCGGCGCCGCGGCCTTTCGCCTCGGGCGCGACGGCGATTGAGCGGATTTCCGCCAGGTGAGGACCGTACAGGTGCAGAGCGCCGCACCCGATCACGCGGCCGTCTTCCTCGGCCACCACAAAATCGCGCACGTTTTCGCAAAGCTCCGCTATCGGACGCGGCAGCAGCGTGCCGGCATCGGCGTACGGCTGGATGATGGCGTGGATGTGCTCCACATCCGGCAAGACCGCGTTACGTGTTCGAATCATCCGTCAATTGGAATAATTATGCGCCTAAACGAATAAACATGCGATGATTTTTGTTGGTTGGTTCAGTGGCGGAAGCGGCCGCATCCATGGATTCGGCGATCATCTTGTCGCCGCCGAAAGCAGTTGCGGCTTTGGTACGCGCGTGATGACCATCTGCGTCTGAACCTGCCCCGCCCGATGAATCGTCTCTCCATTTGCCGCGTTGATGATGTCGTAGTCGGCGCGCTGCGCACCGGTTTGCGTCGAGCTTACCAGCAAGCCCGACGCGAGCGAAAAGGAATCGAGACTCGAGCCCGAACCGGTCAGCGTTCCCGAAGTGCGCAGGCCATGGCGCACGTAATCGGGCGGGGTCTGGCCGGCGCGCGCCGATCCGCGGCGCACGATTTTGAATTGCGTAAGGATCACGGCGCATTGCTCTGCCGCGCTTTGCGCGTTCTGTGGGTCACCGCCGATCGATGCCGTGCGGCACGGCTCATTCCGCAGATAGGTGGAATTCGTGTGCCATGCGAGCCCCGCAAGCGGCGCCGCGGTGAGAGGTTGATCGCTCGTCCAGCTCTGTCCGATCGCAATTCCACGGGCGGGGAAACCGCCGGCCGATGCGAGCAATTTCGTCCAGCCCAGCGCCGCGGCAGCGTCGGCGAAATTGGACAGGACATGATCGGCATCTTGCAGGTTGGAAATGGCGCCGTCAGGCTCGAGCGTGAATTCAATCGAATGTCCCGCAAGTCGATCATAGAGCCGCGCGGCGGAGGGCGATTGCAGCTCGGGCGCGTCGGTCCGCGAATCGGCATGAGCGCGCTCGTAGGTGACGCGCAAGCGAATGCCCGCTGCTTCCCCGCTCTGCCGGGACTTTTGCGGGTCCGATTGGCCGCCATCGGAGAGGACGTCGAGCCGCACCAGCATGTCGAGATTTCCGGTCGACTTTGTTCCGGCTTCCGGATTTAGGATCGGGGTCGTCGTTTGCCCGGTCGATACCGTGTGCATTTCGATCTGATAATAGAAAGCTTCCCCGGGCTTGTATTGCGGATGGATTCGAACTCGCGCGGCGGCCGCCGCACCAACCGGCAGAGCCGGCAAAAAGCACGTGATCGCCAGCGAAAATCGCGCGGTTATCCGGCGCGCGATAGCGCCCTTCCCTTTCATCTTTTGAACGCTAGCACACGACCGGCAGAGCCGCAAATTGCTCCAGCCGGGATGAATCGCTATCGCCCACGACGCGCGGGAACCAGGCGAGTCAGTTCGGGCGACGATAAATTTCCGGTCAGCCGAAAACCCGCCGCGTCGCCCGCCGCGTTCGCTGAAGAGTTCTGAAGACGCAAATCGAGGCTGCCATCAAAGCCGACCGAACCGCCGCCGATCAATCCCTGTCCTGCGCCCATCACGAGCGACAGCCGTTGAAACTGAATGTTGCTATGCGAGCAGGTGAAGGCCGCCGAGCCCGCTGCAATTCGCGTCCACGTGGCGGACCGCGATGGCGCACGCAACGCTTTCTCAAGATTCAGTCCTCGGAGACCGATTCCGTCGGCGAGCACGGCGCCGTGGCAAGCGAGCGAAGAAATGAGATCGCCGCGAGAGGCGCCTTTGGCATCGATCGAAACGCGGCCCTCGATTGTATTCGCGTGCAAGCCCGTCAGAAGGGGCGCAGCCGCGACGACTTGCCCGGCGTTGACGCGCGAGAAGACAATTTCCGCGTGGTACACCGGGGAACTCGATAAGCGGGCGCGCAGCATTCCGTTGATCGTACCCCCGTAAAACTGCGCCGTTACCTGCGAGAGCTCAATGGCGCGCCCATCGATGCGCAGGTCTCCGGCAAGATGCTGCAAGAGCAGCGGCTTGAGTTCGAATTCGCCGACACTTAAAGCTCCGCTGGCGCGAAGAGACGGCGATGACGCGGAAAGCGCGGGCGGCCCGAGAAACGGCAGCATCCGGTCGAGAAAACTCTCGCGCCAGCGCGGGTCCAGCCAACGGTCCAGGTTCGCGGCGGTCAGGCGGTCAGCTGAAAGCGCGAATCGCCACTCCGCACCGGCCGATGGCTGGTCGAACGTTCCGCTCCAATTCGCGCCAAAGGCTTTCGCGGACGCGAGGGCGATTTGATCGGAACCCGGCCGCAAGTGAATGCGTGCGCGGATTTGCTCAACCGGCAAATTCAGGAAGGGGACGCGCAGCGCAGCACCCCCCGCTTTGGCGCCATCCATCCCCAGCGAAATCGTCCCAGAGGGTTGTGAATCCCAGGGAAATTGCGAGCCTTGCCAGCGCAAATCGCACGAAAGCGGTCCTTGCAGATCCCAGCCACGCGAAAGATTCAATCCAAGCGCGGCGGGTATGGCCGCCACTCCTCGGACATCTTCCGCGTTTCCGGCAATATGCCACGATGGAAAAAGGTCTCGGTGCCGGGGCGGCCGCACGTCGATGCGAAAAGACGCCGCTGTGCGGTCAGCCGCTCTTCCCCATGCGACGATGACTGGCGCGAGCGAAATGACGCCGCGGTCGTCATGCACCTCGAGCGGCCCGAAGCGCACGGGGCCCACCAGCGCGGATGAGATCAACTCCGCATCGCCGCCACTCAGCGAAGCGTCGGTCAAACTGAGCGGCCATCCCGCAAAGCGCGCACGAACATCGATCTCGCCGCGCATCGACGTGCTATCCGGAACGCCGGGATGGAAAGCGCGTACCCAGGCCAGCGCGTCTCTTAAATCAATCTTTGAAGAAATCAGTTCCAGGAAATTGGACGCGGCGAATGCGCTCTTGCCAGGCATCGGCGAGCCCGTCCAGTTGAACGCAACGCTGGCGCGCGCGGTCGAATGGGGCGCCTGAATGTACAAATCCGAAGCGCGTAACTCCGAGAGGCCGGGATCGAGCAGCGCCTGTTTGACGATGAAATTGAGCGACGGATTGTCGGGCCGCGCCGCCAGGTCCCATCGGTGCAGCCCGCGAACTTCAGCCTTGCCATCTACCACCCAGCCGTTGATGGGCTCGCTTGGCTGGGTGTGTGCGCGGACGGAAATGGCAATATCTCCGCGAATTCCGAGGTCGTCGCCCCGCGCGAGCCGGAAAAAATCCGCAATCGACGCGTCCGCCCACGAAATACGGAGCGCGGCAGGGCGAAGCCGGGAAGAAGTGCCGCCAATATGACCCGTCACGCGTATGACGCCCGGCTGTTGCGTGAGCACGGCAGCGCGCCATGGCGACGCAGTCACGTCGATTCGCCACCGGCCAGGTGTCTCCGTTTCCATCGAGCCATTCACGTCAACCAGCGCAAACGGCAGCTTTTCGTTGCCCCGCTTGAAATCAATCCGGCTGTCGCTGATCTCGATGCGCTGAAATCGCGGCGATGGAGACGCCGCAAGCGGTTCGTTCGAGGACCTCGCGGATGTTCCGCCGGCAGCGGGATTGGGCCGCGGCAACCATTCGGCCAGATTCCAGTCGCCGTCGGACGAACGCACCAGATTCATGCTCGCGCCGTTCACGGCGAGCGTCCCGAGCGCAATATGGCCGCGCAGCAGGCTCCACCAGCGAAGCCCTACGGAAATCGAATCGGCGCGAATGAAATACTCATAGCCGAAGCGCGGATCTTCATCCACGCGCACGGAGTAAGCCTGCAGCACCGGCCCGTCCCAGATGCTGAAGCCATAGCTGCCCACTTCCACCGGCCGCCCAAATGCGGCCTCGAGGTGCGCGGTGAGTTTTGCGCGAAGCCGGCTATGGTCAACCAGCAGCGCAATGGCTGTGTCCCCAGCCCAGATGAGCGCGACGAGCAGAAGGAGCGTCACGGTGCCGCGGCGAAGCCATCGGCGCGGCGGGCGCGGATGGTCCGTCTCGGCGTGCGGTTCGCGGAGAAGTGTTTCCAGGGTCACTTGGGTCGCGCCGTAGCGCACGAGCGATCAACTAGAGAGTACGCGCGGGATCCTCGCCGAAAAAGTGCCGCCATTCACCTCGAAATTGCCGGGTGCCGGCAGCGCCGCTAATGCACCTCGCGCAGCATGCGATGCCAGCGGGTACTGCTGGTCAGATGCGCCAAAGTCGAGCCTATGCCGCGCGCGGAGCCCGCCAGGCTTCGATCCGCGTAATCGTCGGTAGTGGCGCGGACTGACCAGTAAATCAGGATCGGCTCGCCGACGATGGCCGAACGATTGACGAATCCCCAGTAGCGGCTATCCCAGCTATCATCGCGATTATCACCCATCACGAAATAATCGTTCGCGGGTACCAGGAGTTCGCCGTCGTGAACGTAATGCATGATCCGCGCCGCCCATTCGGGGCGCAGACGGCCGCGCGGAACGGCGTCTGGAGCCGGCGGAAATTCCCCGCCGAAGGGGTCGTCGGCCAGCGGATCGTGCTCGGCGTACGGCTCCAAGATCGGTTTCTCGTTCACAAAGACGCGCGAACCGGCGATGCGAATCCGGTCGCCCGGCACGCCGATCACTCGCTTCACGTAATACGGATGATCGTCGTAGGGATACTTGAATACAACGATATCGCCGCGGCGGATCGCCCGGTACGGCAGCAGCTTGTCGTACCATTCGCCGCTCCCCTCGAACACGAATTTGTTTACAAGCAGGTGGTCGCCGACGAGCAGCGTCGGCTCCATCGATTGCGACGGGATTTTGAACGCCTGCACCACGAATGTCGTGGCAAACAGCGCCAGCAGAATCGTCACCAGGAGCGACTCGACAAAATCCGCCAGCGCGCCGCTCGACCGGGGCGCGCTGCGAGACCCCGCCTCGGCGGCGGAATCCGGCGCCAATTCGGGCGGCGCCGTTCCGACTTCCGTTCCGTCCATCTATGCGCTCTCTACCAACTGATCCAACGCCAGGCGCGCGGCCGATTGCTCGGCCTCTTTCTTGCTCGGCCCTTCGGAAGCGGCGAGCCTGCGATCCGCGTGCCACACTTCCACTTCGAATATTTTCTCATGCTCGGGACCGGATTCTTTCCGTACCCGGTAACTGACCGGCGGCATCCCGCGTTGCTGCAACCATTCCTGAAGAGCCGACTTGTGATCCACTTGTTCGAGCGCGGTTCCGCCGCCCGCCAGCGCGGGATCAATCAATGTGCGGCGCAAAAAATCCGCGGCTGCCGGAAGCCCCGCTTCCAAATACAAAGCGCCGACAATCGCCTCGTAGGCGTCCGCGAGCAGACGCTTTTTTTCCCGCCCGCCGGTCTTCTCCTCGCCAGGCCCAACCCGAAGATACCGCCCCAGCTCCAGTTGGCGAGCAACCGTTGAAATGGCCGTGGCGCTCACCAATCGCGCAAGTCCCTTCGACAGCTTGCCCGCTTCCCAGTGGGGAAACTGCTCGAACAACCGCTCGCTGGCCACCAGCCCCAGCACGCGGTCGCCGAGAAATTCCAGCCGCTCGTTATCGATGCCGCTCGCTTCCTGACGCAAAGAGCGGTGGGTAAGCGCGCGCTCGAGGCGTTCAGGATGCTCGAACCGATGACCGAGCATACGCTCTAGTTCGTCGCGCTCCTGCTCGGTCATGCGTCGATTCTTTTTCGTCACTTTCCTTGGGCGAGCTGTTTGGCCTTGTCCTCGTACTGCTTGCACTGGCTTTGAAGCGACCCGGCGATTTGCGCGCAATGATCGAACGCGTCGGCGGCCTGGCTATATTGCTGCGTGTTTTGGAGCGCCGCGCCAAGAGCGAAATAGTCGGTCGGATCGGGCGAGGGATTCCCTTGCGTGGCTTGCTGCAGCTCCTTGACCGCCTTGTCGTAGTCCTGTCGGCGGAAGTAAACCAAGCCGAGGCCGCTGTGGGCCTCGGCCAGCTTTTGGGCTTTCGCCGACGCGAATTCCTGATCGGTCATATTGGCTGGTTTCGGCAAATTGGGGATGTCCTGAATCGCCTTGATCTCGTAAGTCTCCGCCTTATCCAACTGTCGGCTGGCGTCCGGCTCGGAGGGGTTGTAAACGTGCGGTATCACCCAGCCCACCGTGACCAGCACGTCCACATTGTCCGGATTGATCGCCAGCGCCTTATTCGCGGCAGCGTACATATTGTTCCAGTCCTGCTTCATGTAGTACGCCTGCACCAAGCCGGCGTAGACGGATTCGGTATACGGGCCTGAAGGATAATTCTTGACGAAATCCTCTCCGAGCTTGATTCGCTGATCGGTGTCCTGCGGACTGGCGTCGTAGAACGCTTTGTACGCCTTGCTCTCCTTCGGATCGACCTTCGGCGCCGCCTTGGAAGCGTTCTGGCCGGACATGGCTCGTTCCTTGAGGTCCTGGTTCGTTTGCTGCTGCTGCTCTTCGCCGGCAACGAAATTCGGATCCGTGCCCTGGGCGCGGCAAAACGCCGGAAGCAGCGCGCTGGCCGCCAGCGCGGCGGCGATGACGCATATATTCCTTGCTGTCGAGCGATTTTTCATTTACGGGCCCCTGTTTTTGAAGTTCAGCCGGGCTTTGCAACGCGCCGAGCGATGGCGCGCGCCGAAGCGGACTTACTTCTTCGCCTGCCCGGCTTCCTGCTGGCACTGCGCTTGCAGCGGCCCTTGAATCTGGCCGCAGCGCGTGAACGCCGCCGCCGCATCAGCGCCGCGATTCAATTTTTGCAAATCCAGGCCGAGAACGTACAGATCGGTCTGATCCGGATTCGCCTGCTGCGTCGTTAGCTGCAGCTCGCTCACTGAATTAGCGTAATCCCCGCGGCGGAAATAAACCAGCCCGAGCGCGCTGTGTGCCTCCTGTTGTTTCTGGGTCTTCAAGGCCGCGAATTTCGCCTCCGACAGGCCTTTCGGCTTGGGCATTTTCGCCAGCACATCCAACGCGTGCTTCTCGTAGCTCTCGGCTCGACCCAGCAGCGCGGACGCATTCGCGTCATTCGGGTCGTATTCGTGCGGGATCACCCAGCCGACGGTCGTCAAGATATCTACCTCGTCAGGATCGAGCGCCAGCGCCTTCTCCGCCGTGGCGTAGTAATCCGTCCAATCCTGCTTGGCGTAATAGGCGTTGGCCATGCCAACTTCGATGCCTTCGTCCAGCGGGCTTTTGGGATATTTCTGTAGAAAGGCGGCGCCCAGCTGAATCCTTTTGTCCGGATCGCTGGGCGGCACTTTATAGAAATTCTTGTATGCTTTCTCCTGTTCGCTATCCACGCTCTTCCGCTGCACGTCCGTAAGCATGTGCAATTCGGTTTGCAAACTGTCCACGCCGGACATGACCGGCCCGGCCTGCTGCGCCTGCATTTGCGCCCGCACCTCGGATGCCAGGCCGAAACTCAGCGCCACGCCAAGCGCCAAAACACTCGCCGCGCGCATCGAAACATTCGTCATGATGGCCTCCGCTTGCCGCTCAGAAATCCGGGGCCCCAGGGAACCAAATTCAATTTGCGCCGGCGCAGGACGGTTAATGATTCCCGCCAGCGGCCTTGGGAGGCGCGTAAGGCGCTTCCACTCCATTTTGCGCGGCGATGCGCGCCGCAACGGGAGCGCCATCCACCGCCAGCGCCGCGCGATATTCCGTGATCGCGGACTCGCGGTCATCTTCCAGATCGTGAATGCGGCCCAGATACACGTGCGACCAGGCTAAAACGTCGGGATTCCCCGGCGCGGCCGTGCGCCCGGCGCCCGCGTCCCCGCCGTCGGAGAGCGCCACAACCTTCTGAAACAGGTCCTTGGCGCGATCGGCCTTGCCTGACAGCACCGATGCGATGGCCAGCCCGTACAATCCGCGCGGGTCGTTCGGGTACTTCGACACAACTTGCTCAAACACGCTCGCCGCCCGCGCGGCGTCTTTTTGCGCGATGTAACGGTCGCCCGTTTCAAGCAGCCGGTCCAGGTCCGACGCGCGCGTGCTCTGCGAAAAACTCAATTCCTCCGCGAGCGGCGTCGGTCCGCTGGCGAATTTAAAGTTTTGCATCTGCGCCTGCAAGGCAGCCACGTCGATGCCGTTCACCAAATCTGGAAAGTAGTACGACATGGCGGGCTCGGCCTTCTCGAAGATTTTCAGCTGCGCGATCAGCGGCCGGACCAGGATGAATCCGGACGCATCCTCCTTGCTCAACTCAGCTTCCAATCGGTTTTCCGGCAGATTCCTCACGCGCAAATCGACGGCGCGAACCAGGCACTCGTCGAAATACGAAATGAAGTCGCTTTGGTATTCGACCGGCAATTCCGGCGCCCGCGCCGCGATCTGCAAAATCGCCGCCTTCTGCAAGATGGCGGCTTCGTTGCGCAGCACCAGCGGATCGAGCATGTAGTGCAGGTAGGCATGCTGGATCGCTTCGAGCGAAGCACGGGTTGAGGTTCCAACCACCACCGCGTACGCCGCGCCGTAGTTCCTGAAATTGATCTGCGATCCCACGAACGGCTCCACGTACACGGTGAACGTGCTGCCGCTCGGCTTGACGATATCGCGCAGATACGCGTCCGAAATGGTCACAATCCGCGAAAGCGCCACCCGAAAGCGGCCGATTGCCGGCTCGTATTCCGGCTCGACTTCCCGCCAGCGCGCGTCCAGATGCTCGGCCTGGTAGAAATTCGCGAGGATGGGCTGAAAGCCTTGAATGCCGAGCGCATCCGGAGGAAGCGACTGCGGATCGCCCAAAAATTTAAATGTTGGCGGCGGACCCATCACCAGCGCCAGCGTGATGTATTGCGAAAGCATTTCCGAGGAATCGGCCAGGGCGTGCTGTCGATAGAATTGCCGGACCGCATCCGCGGCGGGGTCCTTCATGGTCAGCAACGACGCCCGCAGCTTCAGGCGCTGCGGCATCTCGCCCAGCGTGGTTTCGTCCACGCCGAAGCCCGCTGCATCCAGCGCGCACATGGTGGCGAAGATCTGCGGGCTCGCTTCGACGTTGATGGGCGACTGCTGTGGGGCCGGAATTTGCCCCGGTTGCCGCGGGTTGGGCCTGGCTTGCGCGGCCGGCGCGCCCATCGACATGATGACCAGAATTCCCGATGCGGTGTGTTTCAGAAACGTCGTTCGCATGCCCTGATCGCCGCCCGAAGGAGCAAATCGGAATGTGGCCCGGCGTCTTTCGCTCAATCAACTGCCGCGCCTTCCGCGGATGGAGTTCGCGCGTACGTTCAGACTGTAACGAGGGGTTTTTGAAGAGTCAAGAATGGAGCGGATCCCCAAAACCAGCCCGCCGCGCGCGTTCTAGCCCCGCACGCGGACCTGATCGAAGCTCAGGAACACGTGGCCGCCCGACGTGGGCCGGCCGAAATTAATCTCCGGGCGAAAGCGCGAAAACAGCAAAATTTCGTCGATCTGCCGCTGCACGGCGGCGGAGTCCGGGCCGGACACGATCCTATAGGAAAGCACTTCCCCATTGGCATTGACGGTGGCTTCCACCATTAGGCCGCCGGCATTTCCGCGATCGGTGGCGTCCATGATCGTTGATACCGGAAACGGCGCCAGTTGTACCAGCTCGGCGGGCTGAACCAGGTTCAGCGGCTGGTCGTTAGGCACCGGCCGGCCCATAGGGATGCCCATCACGAGGCTTTCCACGACCAGGGCGAAGACCACCAGCGCGGTCAGAATGCCGCCAGTGGCAGGCACCGCCAAGGGTTCCAGAATATTCTGGCATGCCAACACCGCGCGCGACCACAGCCGGTGCACGCCGCTCCATCGCGACGGGTGCTCCAGCGCATGCACGCGAATCCGCACCGCCAGATCGGCAGGCGCCGGAACGGGTTCAAGCGACGCCAATTGCCACGTCAGCAGGCGGTATTCCTCAAGCGAGTCGCGGCAACTGCCGCACCCGCGCAGATGCTCACACAGCCGAACGTGGTCGGACGCGCTGATCGCGCCGTCAAAATACCCGGGAATGCGCTGCTGTGCTTCCCGACAATTCATCGAGCCGCTCCACGCGATTCCATCGACAGCACCTTTAAGCCACCCGAATCGCCCTCTGCCAGCTGCCCTTGAAACGCGCTGGCCGCCCAGGAATTTTTTCGAATTGCCGCCACGCCGCTTCGCAAGAGCGGCTCGAGATTCTCTTTGAGTATCCGCCGCCCCCGAAGGATTCGCGATTTCACCGTTCCCACGGAGACTTCCAGCACTTCCGCGATCTCCTCGTACGACAATCCTTCCAGATCCCTCAGAATCACGGCGCTGCGGAATTTGGGAGGAACGGTCGCGAGCGCTTTTCTGACCTTGGCCCGCATCTCGTGCATCGCGCATTCTTCGAACGGCGTCGCCTTCGCGTCCGCCAGATCGAGCGGCCGCTGCTGCCCTTCCTCGTCGCCGTCGATCGAGATTTGCTGCCGGTGATGACGCCAGCACCAGCGCCGGTGATTCAGCGCCTGGCGCACCGCCACGCGGTATAACCACGTCTTCAGCGAGCTGCTTCCGCGGAAGCCGTGAATCCCGCGGAATACGCGAATAAAAACATCCTGCGTGACGTCCGCTGCGTCCGCCGCGTCTCCCAATATTCCATACACGAGGTTATGGACACTGGCATGATAATACGTCACCAAGTAGTCAAATGCTTCATCGGAGCCCGCCTGCAGCCCCGTCACCAACGCCGCTTCGTCCCGGCCCCACGAAAGACTTTGCGCTAGTTCGGACATCCCGATCCGCCGTTCTCCCAGGGGCCCCTGCTATACCCCTTAGACACCAAGTTCCCAACTATGTTCCAAGGATAACACAATTCTTTGGATGCAAAAGTGACCTAAAAGTACCCCTCGCGGCACGAAATGACTGATCGTAACCCTTTGCATAGTAGTGATTTGGGAGACGGGCAGCGCAGCCGAAGCGCATTTGCTTCTCTCCGCCGTTCGGTGCTATAAGAGTACATCACGCCGGTGGGGCCGTGGCGCAGTTGGGAGCGCGCCTCGATGGCATCGAGGAGGTCGAGGGTTCGAATCCCTTCGGCTCCACCAAATTCGCTCGAAGTGAGCGAATTTTCAGCCATGTATCACCTGTATATTCTGCGGAGCGAGAGCACCGGCCGATACTACGTCGGGCAGACAATCGACCTCGGCGCCCGCCTTGCCTACCATAACGCAAATTACTCCGAATCTCTCAAGAACCGCAGGCCGTGGCGCGCGCCAACAGAACCGCAGCCCCCCGCGCGCAAATTCCCCGAACAAGATGCCGAGTACAGTGAAGAGTAGCGATGTGAGCGCGCCTCAGTGCCCGAACTTTCCGGTCAGCGTCGCCTGCTCGATTATTTTCCCCTTCATCGCCCGTTCCAGATCGGCCTTGCTCGCGCCAGCCTTCAAGCCGGTTTTCTCGCGCAGTGCGTACAGCTTGAAAAAATAACGGTGCGCCGGCCCGCTCGGCGGACACGGCCCGCCGTAGCCAATTTTGCCAAAATCGTTCTTGCCCTGGCGCGCCCCGTTGGGCAGTTCGCGATCCGTCGGCATACCCTCGGGCAATTGGCGCGTTTCCGCCGGCAGATCGTAAAGCACCCAATGCACCCAGATGCCGCCCGGCGCGTCCGGATCATCCGCAATCAGCGCGAGACTCTTCGTCTCGTCGGGCGTGCCGCTCCATTCCAGGTCTGGCGAAACGTTCCGCCCATCGCACGTATATTTCTTCGGTATCGGTTGCCCGTCGCGAAATGCTTTCGAGGTCAGTCGCAGCGCCATGATCCGCTCCTCGGTCGATTGTAATCCCATTCGATCGCCGTCATTCGCTTCTCCGACCGGCCAAAACTTGCGCCGTCCTCCCGGAAATCTTGCTGTACTTCAGGACAGTAGACTTGTCGCTCCTCCTTTCTGCTACCGTCGATCTGTGATGATGTACGCAACCAAACAATTCGAGCGGGGCCCGCGCCACGCGGATGTAGCGCTGGCCTTCACGCCCGCGCCGTCGTTTCCTGCTTGCGCCCCGCTTGCCGTGCCATTCCGTCGCGCCGTCACAGCCCTGTCCTTTGATCCGCGCAATCTTTCCTCGGTCTGCTATCCGCATCCACTGCCCGGAAATGGCTGTTCCGAGGATTCTTGCTTCGGGAGTTTCAAAGCTTGCGAAACGCTCTGCGTTTTGGATTGGCGGCGCGCCGGAGCGGCGTCAAAGGGCGGAACACTCAATCGACCCTTGCACATCCTAAGTCACAGAAAACAAAGGCCAAGCAGATGCAAGGGCGGAACGTCCCGTCACGTCCGTCTTGCAATATTTTCAAGCTTCCGAGGGCTGCCCCAGACGGGCTACCCGCGCGCAAGCCGCCAAAATTTCCGCACGGACTCGCTTTGCTTGTGCCTTACAATACGCCGCCTATGCCCAAAATAACTTTCCTCGGTGCCGCCGGCACCGTCACCGGCTCTAAATATCTCATCGAAGCCGCAGGCAAACGCCTTCTCGTCGATTGCGGGCTCTTCGAAGGCACCCGCGAGCTTCGCGAGCGCAACTGGGAACGTCTTCCCATCGATCCCGCCAGCATCGATTGGGTGCTCCTTACGCACGCGCACATCGATCACACCGGCTATCTGCCTCGTCTGGTCCGCGACGGTTTCCGTGGCCCGATCTTCTCCAATCCGGCCACGGAAGATCTCTGCGAACTTCTGCTGCCTGATTCCGCGCACCTGCAGGAAGAAGACGCGCGCTACGCCGCAAAAAAAGGCTATAGCCGTCATCAGCCTCCGCTGCCGCTTTACACCGTCGAGGAATCGCAGAACGCGCTGCGGCAATTCCGCCCCATTCCGCGCGCCAGCGAGTTCCCGATCAGCCCGGAATTCTCCGTGCGCCCCCACGATGCCGGGCACATTCTTGGCTCGTCGTGGCTCGAGCTGACCATCACCGAAAACGGCAAGCAAACGCTCATTGTTTTTTCCGGCGATGTCGGCCGCTACGATCAACCCATCCTGAAAGACCCTGAATCACCGACGCGCGCCGATTACGTTCTCTGCGAATCGACGTACGGCGATCGCGAGCACCCCACCGGCGACGTGGCTGCTCAGCTCGCCGACGTGATCGACCGCACCGCCAAGCGCGGCGGCGCCGTGGTGATTCCCGCGTTTGCCGTCGGCCGCACCCAGACGCTCCTGTACTATCTGCGCCAGCTGGAAGAGCAGCAGCGAATTCCCCACCTGCCGACCTATGTCGATAGCCCGATGGCCATCAGCGTCACCAGCCTTTACGAAAGGCATCGCGAAGACCACGATCTCGAATTTTCAGCGGAAGAGCACCGCGGCGAAGACCCGCTCAATGTCCCCGAACTGCACATGACGCGCTCCGTGGAAGATTCGAAAAAAATCAACGACGTGGTTTCTCCTTGCATCATCATCTCCGCCAGCGGAATGGTCACCGGCGGGCGCGTCCTGCACCATCTTGCGCGCCGGCTGCCCGATTCGCGCAGCACGGTGCTGATCGTTGGCTATTAGTCGGAAGGTTCCGGCGGCCGCGCGTTGCTGGATGGCGCGAAGTACCTCCGCATTCATGGCGAGGAGGTTCCTGTCCGCGCGCAAATCGTGGAAATCAGCCAGCTTTCGGCCCACGCGGGCAGAAGCGAACTGCTTCGGTGGCTTTCGGGATTTCAGGCCGCGCCCAGGCAACTGTTCCTAGTCCATGGCGAACCGAGCGGCCTCAACGGATTGCGCGACGCGGTCGCACAGAAGTTCCGCTGGCCGGTGACAATTCCGGAATATAAGCAAACGGTGGATTTGACGTAAGCACTCCGGGCCGCTGGAAAGGCGCCCGGAGAAAAAGATCAGACGCGGGCCTTCAGTTTCGCCAGCCGCTCGGCCGCGGCTTGCAGCGTCGCTTCTTTCTTGCAGAACGTGAACCGCAAGTGGTGTTTGCCGTCCGCCGGATCGCGGTAAAAGCTCGAACCCGGCACGGCCGCCACGCCGATTTCTTTCACCAGAAATTTGGCGAACGCCACGTCATCCGCAAATCCGAACGCGGAAATATCGGTCATGATGTAGTAGGCGCCACGCGGCTTGAAGCAGCGGAATCCCGCTTCGGTCAAAATCCCCAGCAAACGGTCGCGCCGCGCCAAATACTCGCGCGCCAGATTTTCGTAGTATTCCGCCGGCAAACCCATCGCCACCACGCCCGCCTCCTGCAGCGGCGCCGCCGCGCCTACTGTCAGGAAATCGTGCACTTTGCGGATCGCGGCGGTCACGTCCGCGGGCGCAATCGCCCAGCCGACGCGCCAGCCCGTCACGCTGTAGGTCTTCGAAAGCGCGTTGATGGTAATGGTCCGGCCGGCCAAACCCTCGATCGTCGCCGGCGAAATGTGACACGCGCCGTCGTACAGCATGTGCTCGTAAATCTCATCGGTGATCGCAAACGCATTCCAGCGCGCGCACAGATCGCGGATGCATTCGAGTTCCGCACGCTCGAACACCTTCCCGGTCGGATTGTTCGGCGTGTTCAAAATGATTGCTTTGGTGCGCGGGCCGAATGCCGCCGCCAGCTCATCCGGATCGAACGTCCAATGCGGCGGCTGGAGCTTCACAAAACGCGGCGTGGCGCCGGAAAGAATTGCGTCCGGCCCGTAGTTCTCGTAAAACGGCTCGAAGACCACCACTTCGTCGCCGGGATTGATGATCGCCAGCATCGACGAGATCATTGCCTCGGTCGATCCGCAGCAGACCGTGATTTCGCGTTCCGGATCGACGCGCACGCCTTGCGTGCGCTCGAATTTCTGAGCGATGGCATTGCGAAAAGCTTTGGCGCCCCACGTGATGGCGTACTGATTCACGTCGCGGGCGATGGCATCCTGCGCGGCCCGCTTGATTTCCTCGGGAGCGGAAAAATCAGGAAAGCCTTGCGAGAGATTCACGGCATTGTGCGCGATCGCGAGGCGCGTCATCTCGCGAATCACGGACTCGGTGAAGCGCGCCGCTTTTTCGGACAGCTCCGGCCTAGTCGCCGGACTGCTTGTGGTTTTCAGGGACATGGCTTTTCGCCAGATACAGGCGCCGGTAGATGGCCGCGTTGCGCTCCACGATTTCCACGTAATTGCGGGTCTCCGAAAACGGAATGGAATCCACGAATTCGGCCGGCTCGCGGTAATTTTGTCCCGCGGTCCATTGGGCCACTCGGTCCTCGCCCGCATTGTACGCGGCCAGCACCTCCTCCACGCTGCCAAATTGCTTTTGCAAATTGGCCAGGTACGCCGTTCCGAGCCGCACATTGTAATCCGGTTCGGTCAGGCGCATGGGCGAAAACCGGAGCCCTTGCTGGCGAGCCATGCGGCGCGCCGTCGAAGAAATCAATTGCATCAAGCCATAGGCGTTCGCACTCGACACTGCCTGCGGATCGAATGCCGATTCCTGATGAATCAGTCCCGCGACCAGCATGGGATCGAGGTGCTTGCGCGCTGACCAGCGATAGATCGCGCTTTCATACGGCAGCGCGTAGGCAGCCAGCCAGACGGCGCGCGGTACGTCCGCCATGGGGCGTGACTCTAGTTGCGGATACAACAGGCGGGTCAGCACAATGGCGACGCCGCAATGCTTTGCCCGCACCGCCTCCTGCGCCGCTTCGAGCAAGAGCTTCGGCTGGTGCGATTCGGCGTAGCCCGCGCGCAATTCCATCGTCGCGTAGTTGTCGAACGCGATTGAGCGGAGCGCCGCGGCGCGCGTCCGGCGCGCGTCCGCGTCCGCCGATGGCGGGTCATCGAGCGGCATGGCCGCGGGAATCGGCGGAATGGCTGCGAGCAAGGCTTCCGCGTCATGCGTCCTCGGGCCATGCCCGAGCACACGCATCCGCGCGGCGGCGAGATTCGCGAAATAGGTTTGGGCGAACCGCGTTTCGAGCTTGCGGTAGAAGGTTCTGGCGCGGGCGGGTTCGTGGGCCTCTTCCGCTAATCGTCCCAGCCAGTAGAGCGTGTCCGGCGTGTACTGCGAATCGGGGAAGCGCCGCAGATGAGCTTCCAGCTGGGAGGTTGCGTCCGGCGCGCGTTTCAGGACCGCGGTCCACGCGACGCGCCAAAGCGCCGTGTCGGCATCGGGCGAGGAAGGAAATTGCGCGGCGAGCTGCGCGTAATACGACGATGCCTGATCGCGCTCCAACTGCACCCAGTAGAAATTCCCGGCCAGGAAGAGCGCGCGTTCGGTCCAGTGGCTCGCGGGCGCTCGCGACACGGCCGCTTCCACGGCCGCGACCAACTGGGCTTCGTTGGCCGTGCCACGGTAATAGTCCGCGAGCGTGTAGTCGCGTTCGGCGTCGATGTCCGGATCGGCGATTTTCAGCGCGGCCAGCGAGGATGGATCGGCGCCCATTTCCACGGCACATTCCTGCACGCGAACTTGCGCCCGCTCCAGCTCGTCACCCGAAAGCGACGGCAATAGGAAATTGTATTCGTCGCGCGCGTCCGGCCAATCTTCCGCTTCGAAAAGCTTCCCGGCGTGCGTAAGGCGATCTGGGACCGGAATGGGCTGGAATCGCGCTCCGAGCGAGGCGCTCAGATTCGCAAGCTTTCCTTCCGCGCCGCGAGCCTGATCGCTCAGCGGAAAGCGCATGTAAACAGCCTCGTAGTCTTTCGCGGCATCGAGCTGCTGGCCCGCTTGTTCGCGGAGCTGGCCGCGGAGGAAGAGCAACTGCGCGGATTGGTCGGTCCCGGCATAGGCGTCGAGCGCCGCCACGCCATCCGCGGGCTGGTTGGCAGCCATCGCCGCGGTGCCGAGCGATTGGAGCGCCTGCTCGGTCAGCACGGAATAGGGGAATCGCGCGCGAAGCGCTTCGAAGTCTTTTAGAGCGCCGGAATTATCGTTTAGAGCCAGGTCGGTCATGCCCTGCCAGTAGAGATCGTAATCACCGAGCAGGGGATCGTCCTGCGCGATCGCCAGCCATTTCGCGGCCGATTGGAATTCGCCGCGCTGGTAATCGTAGTAGCCGAGAACGAGAGCCGCGCGCTTTCCCAGCACGCCGGACGACTTCCGCCCGGCGATGTCGCCCAGTTGGCCGTACGCCCACTTCGATTTTTTCCCCGTCAAAATGCGCGAGAGCGATTCGAGGCGGGCTGCGCCAGCCGCGGATTTACGAGCGGGCGCGACGCGATGCTTCGACTGAGCAAACCCCGGCGCACAGAGGAACAGCGCCGTCGCGGCTGCGCACGCAAAACGGCCAGCCGTGTTCATCGCCGGATCCTAGTGCCGCAGGACGGGCGAGGGGTAGGGATACTCTCCAAGCGCGCTGCGATCGCCCTCGGCGAGAATCTCCACCATCCATCGGTAAAAGTAGTCCACAGGGTGATCAAGAATGGCGCGGAAACGGCGATCGTATTCCTTGCGGGCTTTATCAAGATCACTTCTTAACCGAGTACAGATGTCTTTGTTTTCGCGACCTAATCTTACATCCTTCGGCCGCAAAAGTTTTATGTCTTGCATGGCCACTTTCGCCACGCGGTTCGCTCTGCGGTGCAGTTCTTGCAGCTCCGTCGAAAGGCTCGCGACATCGAATGCCGGTTCCGATTGGGCCGCGGCCGGCGCACGCGCAGGCTCGGCCAATTGAACGGCTGGTTCGGGTTCGACGGGAACCAGCGGCGGCTCTTCCGCCCATTCCGATTCTTCTTCAGCCGCCGCGCTCGTCGCGGGAGCAGGCGCCGGCTCCGGCTCAGCTACGGCGGCGGGCGTTGCGGCTGCGTGCATTTCCTCCGCTTCGCCGGCGCCGTGCCCGTCCTTCGGATTCAGCGCCACCGCAACGAAATTCGAGAGCACCGAAAGTCCCGCGGCCAGCGCCGAGGCCGCCGTTTGCGCGCGCAGCATCGCCGGGAGCGCATTGGTCGGGCGGCTCGAAGAACACGAGGCCACCAAATCCGCATACGCTTGATGCAGTTCGTCAGCCGTGCGTTGCAAGGGGGCGAGATTGTCGCGCAAAGCGCGAGAAACCGCGTCCTCCAGCGCTCGTTCGAGCGGTTTGGGACGTTCCGTCAAGCGGGTGGATACCTCTTGGCGATTATGGAAACGGCCAACAGGGGTGTCAACTGAGATTCGGGCGGTGCGTTCCTAGCCGATGCATGCCATTGGCGTTGTATGGCAGGTTCTGCTTGCCATGCGCGGAGGACGTCCGTATCTTCGGTGTCTTGGGCGCAAGCGCAAGCGACGAGATGCTCCCTGAACGCGGGGCGGGTTCCGCGTGGCCACCGCGGCGATAGATGACCGATGCTTACAGCTGACGAAATCAAAAAGCTGCTAAAACTGGAGCCGCTGCCGAACGAAGGCGGTTTTTATGCGCAGACGTACCGGTCGTCACATGCCTTGAAGGAGGGTTCGCTCCCGGCGGGCTATTCCGGCGAACGCAGCCTGGCGACGGCCATTTATTTCCTGCTTACGCCCGAGAATTTTTCCGCCATGCACCGGCTTCGCGGCGATGAGACTTACCACTTTTATCTGGGCGATCCGGTGGAAATGCTGCAATTGAATCCTGATGGCACCGGGGAGCCGATTTTGATGGGGCCGAAAATTGAATCGGGAATGCGTTTGCAGCACACCGTCCGGGGTGGCTGCTGGCAAGGATCGCGCGTGGCGCCCGGAGGGAAATTCGCGCTGCTGGGCACGACGATGGCTCCGGGGTTTGATCCCGCGGACTTCGAGTTGGGCGGCCGCGAACAGCTTTCGAAAAGCTATCCGCCGTACGCGGCCCTGATCGCGCTGCTGTGCCGGTAGAGCGGCTGCGCTGGCAATGAGCGCAGCGAGCCGCTTAAACGACTAGTATGGGCACGGAGCATCGTGCGAGCAGAACGGCGTGTATCGCCAGAGGTCGTTGAGATCACCGTAAGGCCCGCCGGAGGCCGCATACCCTTCGCCTCCGAACAAGTACACTTGTCCATAGTCCGAGTGCGCCGGATTCGTATCCAGCCACATCGCCGCGCCCCGGCGAGCGCCAATCGCAACGGTCGCATTGTTTAACTGGAAAAAGGTCTGCGGGCTCGTTACATACTGGCCGGGTTGATCCACGTCTGTTGACCCCTTCCACCAAATCCACTGGCCGGTGCTTAGTTGGAATTCCCAAACATCATTGAGGAATCCCGTTGGTTGCGTAGCGTTGGAGCCGTATCCAAAACCGCCAAAGAGGAAGAGATTGCCACCGGTGGCGGGATCTGGATCAACCCATCCAACCGCACCCCAGCGCGAGCCGGGCACGTTGGTAGCGGAAGCATTCAAGGTAAGGTTGGACACGCCTTGCGTGCCGTAAACTCCGTTTTGATTGGCCGTGTTGCCGCCAGAAACCCACGTCCACTGTTTGGTGGTGGGATTGAACTCCCAAAGGTCGTTGAGGATTGCACCGATTTGCGTGTTTCCGGGGCCCAGACCGGAGGCAGTCGTACCGACGGAATCGAGTCCCCACCCGCCAAAGAGCCAGATGTTTCCCGAATGGTCCACCCAGAGCACGGCATTCTGGCGGCCGCCGGGCAGGTTGGCAGTGGAGCCGGTACCCTCCGTCCCATAGACTCCGTTTTGATTGCCGAGCGTAGTGCCGGCGACAAGCGTCCAAGTGCACGGAGTGGTGGATACGTTGCATTCCCAGAGATCGTTTAGAAGCCCCAGAGCGCCGGTGGAATCGATGCCTTGGCCACCAAACATCCACAAGTTACCGGCAGAATCCTGGTAGCTAGCAGCACCCCAACGGCCGCCGGGGAACCCTGTCGAACCAACGGGCGTGTTCGTCGTCGGCTGATTGGGAGACTGCGAACCGCCCTGCCAAATCCAGTCACATCCGGGTGTGGGATTCAGGAAGCCGCTGGTGAATATTTGCGTTCCGGTTCCAGCCGACCCGGAAGTCTGAGTTACAGGATTGTACAAATTCGCGGCGTCGAAGTAGCACGGCCCCGACGAGAGATCAAACTCCCACATATCGTTAAGAAGTCCGAGTCCGTTTCCCTGTCCGCCGAACATCCAGAGATTGCCAGCGGGATCCGTCCAAGTAACGCCGCCCCAGCGGGCGCTTGGCTGCGTGCATGAGCCGGTAGCACAGTTGCTGCCGGTCCCGAGACTGCCATAGTTGCCGGACCGGCCGGTCTGCTGCAGAGGCTTTATGTCAGCTTGAAAGCTCGGCGGCGTCGTGCTCGAATTTTCCGAGATGGGAATGTCTGCCGGGATCCAACCACCTGGGGTCCACCAACCATCGTCGAGGCCAGAACTGGGGCTGGTGGGCCAAACCCACAGGTCGTTGAGCAGCGCTGGCATGTTCGTAGCACCTGGATGGCTTACTTCAAAACCGAAGCCGCCAAACAACCAGCGATTGCCCGCCTTATCTACCCATGCCATTGGAAAATCCCGGCCCCCGGGAATATTCGCATTGGAAGTGATAAATGACGGGGCGTCGCTTGGCGTTCCCTGAGTCCACGTAGGGAGCGAGGCAGCACCATACTGATTGAGGCTGCCGGCGGAGGATGGGAACATCCATGCGAAGTCGTTGTGCTGACAATCGACGAGCACGTTCGTGACGTTCGCCGTGACCAGCGCAGTCGCGTTGAATATCGAGCAGCCCTCCGGTTGGCTGCTGGGTCCTGAAAACACATCGACAAAGTAGGTCGTGTTGTACGTGAATTGCGTCGGGAAGGTAAACGGAATGTCGCCGGTTACGAACAGGTTGTCGCCGGCGTTATCCTGCAACTCGAGTGTATCGCTGCAAGTGGTGCAGTTTGCCGGATCGCCGCTTTTTGCGACAAGGCCGGTAACGTTGCCGCCGACCGAGTATTTCGGCTGAGAGCAAGAAACCTGCACATTTGACACGGAGCCATTGGTGATCGTGCCCGTGCCGTTGGCAACGCTGCAAGTTTGGTTCGGATTCTTGGGTTGGGTGGCGACTGTCACCTTGTACGTTGCGCCGTTGGCAAGAGGCGAGGGGAAGGTGAAGTTGACGTTGCCTGTGCCGGTAATGGTGAGATTATCGCCACCATTGTCCTGGAGCACGAGACCGGTCCCGAGCAGCCCGGTGACGACCCCGCCGACGGTGTTCGCGGTCGTGCAACTGATCAGGACGTTGGTGACGTTTGCGGTGGCGGTTCCCGATCCGTTGGTGACGCTGCAGGTCTGGACGGGATTCGTTGGCTGCGTTTTGACGGTCACGTTGTAAGCGCCGGAAACGGGGGTAGCGAAAGTGAAATTCACGGTCCCAGTGCCGGTGATCGTCAGGGCATCTCCGCCGTTATCCAGCAGCACTAGGCCAGTGCCTGCCAGCCCGGTCACACTGCCGCCAATGGTGTAGGTGGCGCCGGTGCCGGAGCCGTTGCCGGAGCCGGAGCCCGAACCAGACCCGGAACCCGAGCTTGAGCCGCCGCCCCAGTTCGCCGATGTCGGAGTGCCTCCGCATGCGGCCAAGGACACGGCGATCACGACCAGACATGCAATCAACAGCGGCTTCTGCCCGGATCTCATCGTTAATTTCTCCTTCATTTGCCCTCGAGCGATCGGGGCTCGATGGGGACGCAGTTCCCACGACCAATCAGCGTTTCAAAGGACACAATTCCCCCGGGTGCGGCCATCGCTACAACGGCTGACGGAAGGATAGGACTAGTACTTAGTGACGACAAGTAACAGTTCCCGGAGTCGTGCTCGCAGCGGCATTGACGGTTACGCAACAATCTTCCGGAGCGGAACTAAAGCAGTGGCATCGCACAACGAGAGCGGGTAGCGAACCGAGAACTAGCGAGAGCAGGGAAATTGCCCCTCGCGTAGTTGAAATCTGAACAAGGAAGCAGCGGCTCTCGACCCGAACTCGGATAGAGTTCGAGTTGGAAACTCTTTTTGAGAGGAGAGCCGCTGTGAGAAAAATCTATCAAGG
>Ga0209061_1001914_pt1 | contig 30123 bp, 24 predicted proteins | sample Coa_R1_10_FD_187157 | JGI IMG/M metagenome (GOLD analysis project Ga0209061, IMG submission 187157) | Surface soil microbial communities from Centralia Pennsylvania, which are recovering from an underground coalmine fire - Coalmine... | ecosystem: Environmental > Terrestrial > Soil >... | reverse complement strand
GGGCCAGCTACCAAGCCTTGGTTTGGTGGCCTAGGTGCACAAGCACCAGACCGGCTCCGCACTCCTAAAGCTAGTGCCTAAACCCGCACCAGCCCGGTATGTAGCTTGTACCGGTCCCAGGAGCTCAGCAGGCCAACATAGAACAGAATCCTATGTTGTGAGGAACGGTAGCAATTCAGGATCCCACCCCGAGAGATGCGATTACCTCCGGCAACCTTTTGCGAATGTATTCCACCAAGACATCTTTTGGCGTCTCGATTAGTTCGTCCGGCTCGCAGTCTTCGACACGTACGAACGCTGCGACCATTGGGACGATAGAAGCGTCGTCCTTCAGGTGATAACGCCACTTGGCGAGCGCCAAGCCTTCCTCGAACCGAACATCAATCTAGTTCTGGCGCTACTTATATCAACGTCCCGGTGCCTTGGCTGGTTCAAGGACGCGCCTGGGCCATGTGCGCGACAGCGCTCGATACCGCTTCCCGGGGCAGGTTTCCGAGGAAAGCGAGCGCTTCCGGGTTGTCCAGGCCTTCGTTCAGGATCCTCTGAGCGACATAACGAGGCGACTTGGATGGGTCCACTTTGCGCCAGTCTCCTGTCCAGAAAACTTCTGCTAGTCGTGGCGGGAGACGTCTTCCTAGCGTGGTCGGCGCCTTGGCCTTCGGGAGCTCAGCTTTGGACAAGAGCGGGGCGACCTCCCGCCACGACGGGGAGAGCCAGTCGACCTCTAGCACGTCCTTCGTTTCAACCTTGCCGTCGAACACCGGGGTCGGGTGTCTGGCCACCAGCCCCTTGGTCATCAATTTGGAGACGGCCCTCGACGCCGCAGTGGGCGACAATCTCGACGCCTTGGCCACCTGCCTGACGGAAACGAGGCCCCGTGGGTGGCGCGACAGCGCGACTAGCGCCTGCACCTCGACACGAGTGAGGCCGGGCACTTTCGGTATGACCCCGAAGCGGTCGCGCGCCATGCCCACGACCGCAGCGCTAAGCCTGATGCGGTTGCCCACTCGTACGACGCCGTCCTTTCCCGAGACGAAGCGGAGCAACCGCGGGAGCGGCACGCCCAGCTCCCTCGCCACCTCGACCGTCGAGAAGGTGTCCATAATGTTATCATACAACGGCCGAAGGCGGTCCAGTCTCAGTTGCGTTAGTTCGGGTCTCCCCTCCAGGTCGCTGCACCGTAGTCGTAGACCCGCCCGGCGGTGGTCACGAGCCTGTAACCGAGCCCGTTGCCGAGCGCCCCGATGCCCATGACCGTGCCCTGCACGGTCTTGTACGGGTACGACGGGGCATGGCAAGCCACCACTGTGCCGTCTGTCTCGGCAACCCAATACCCGCCGGTGCGGTAGTCGGGGGCGACTCCGACGACCGACACACCACTGGGCAACGCGATGGAGCTGCACGCCCCGCCGCGCGCCTTGCCGAACCCGTACACGGCGCCGTCTTTTGCCACGAGCACGTAGCCACGGTCGCCCTCCGTCGGGGCGATGCCGACGATGCCGATGGGGGCAACGGCGTACACCTCATAGCTAGTTGTCGGGACGAACCCGTTCTTTATGTGCGCCGAGCCGAAGTAAGGCGCGTCCCCGTAGTGGAACACGGTCCCGTCGGCGGTCACAAGCCAGTACCCCTTGCCGGAGACTGTGGCCACTGCGCCGGTGACGTCGGTCTCCTTGTTGTACTGGCCGTACCAGTGGGCGGAACCGAACGCGCTGATGAACCCCCAAGAGTTCATTAGCCAATAGCCGTTGCCGGCGGGGTCGGAGAAGATGTACGGCCCCGTGTTGGTGCCGTAGTTGTTGAAGTTGCTCGCCCCGCACGGCGCAACTTGAGCGTAGTTGGAAGAGACCCAGTAGCCGCCGTCCGACGCAGAGGCGATGCCCGTCGAGTCGCCCTTGATGATCCCAGTGCAGGCGCCAGTCGGGGACGACTGGCCGAGGTGAGTAAAGTAGTTGGAGGGGTCATTGACCCAGACGGTGTAATTGGCGGCACCATACCCCGGGAGGCCCTTCGGAGAGATGCTCGGCCGCACGAGCATGTTGTAAGGACCGTACTCGTCCGTGGTGTTCGTCAGGTGCTGCACGAACTCGGTTGACTGACCGGGCTCGAGTTTGCGCCACGGTGCGCTGAGCCAAGTGTGGTAGTAACTGGGGTCGTACCCGGTCGGCAGCGCCACGTAGACTACTTGGCCTGACACGTTCGTGACCCTGGTGACGAAAGTGAGCACTTGGCGGTCGTTGGCCGCCGTGAGAGGCCCGCTCAGTGTGCAGGCGACGTAGTCCGACGCCGGCACGAAGGTAATGCCCGGGCCGATTTCGTTTTCGGGGATCCACTGGAACCCGCGGTACCTGACGTCGTAGGAAACCCCTGCCAAGTAAGTGATGCTCGTGGGCACGCACTGGTCCCAGTTGGCCCTGGGCGTGCTCGGGTTTACCCCTGCCGGGGCCAGCCTGGCTATGGCGGACTGTGACATCGCGGGAGCCGTGACCGAGGCAGCCGGCGCTGCAGCCGCAGGCACCGCCGCCAGCAGCGTCGCCAGGGCCGGGAGAACTATGAGCAACCTCTTCATGCCAACTACTATGCCGCAAACGCCACAGGAGGTCATCTACCAGGTCTTTTGCGGCACTGGGGCAGCCGGAGGACGCTTGCTACATAGTCCCTGGCATGAGAATCAGGGCCCTCTTTGCTGCGGCCGTCACGCTGGCAGGCCTGCCGGCTGTCGCCGTGGCTGCTGCAACGGCGCGGCCGGCAGTTGCAGCGCCTCCAGCCCCGCCACCGAGCAGCGGCTCCGTGGACATCCGAGCCGGCGAGTGGCCGGCGGGCTACCCGACCGCCGTCGGGTCCATCAAGCCAGGCGACGGAGCGACGTTCTCCGTGTCCGTTTACGGGTACGACCAACACGGCAAGTACGGCCTCTTGCAGATGGGTCAGGTAGCCGCGATCTTCCACCAGTCGGAGGTCCATTTCCGTCTCTACTACGGCTGGGGCCAGGCCGGGGTAGTCCAAGAGAACGGCTGCACGAACATCGCCAAGGGCAACACACAGTTCTGCTACCACCAGGCGAGCCAGGGGTACTTGGGCCCATCGGGTCACTCGCAAGGCAGCCCCGAGACCGTTTGGACCACGACCACCGACGTCCCCGCTCCCACCACCGACCTCACCACCCTCTTCGACGCGATCTGGCTAATCCCTGGGCCACCAGGCGACAAGGCTGCACCTCTGGCAGTGTCGGCCGCCGGCAACTACCAATACGGCCTCGCCGCCAAGCAGGTGTTCATCACCACCGCGAACATAGGGTCAGCGCCACTTCCTCTCCTAGGTGGCACACCTGTCACTATCGAGGCCTGCATCACCAACGGCGACTGCAGCAAAGGGCTCGTCTCGTCTGGCAACTACCTAGGCGACTGGCTGTACGTCTGCGACCAGTGGCCTCCTACCGGGTCAAACGGCGCCGGGCTGCCCCCAAACGGGCAGCTCTACACTTCCGGCAAAGCCGATCAGGTGCTCGGCGGGATAAAGCAGGAGTTCAGCCCTCCTGCGGACCAGAACTGGACCAACGACTACTCGGCGTTCGCCTCCAGCCACAGCAACCTGACACAGAACAACCCTTGTCCCAGTTCAGCCAAGGCAGTGAACGCCGGCACGGCGACCGGGATACAGACCGACTTCTCATCCATGCAGATCACCTGGGAAGGGCCGCAGCCCATGCCGCCCCAGGTCTCGCTCACGGCCACGCCGACCAACCCTGCGGCCGGCCAGAGCGTGAAGTTGCTAGCCACGGCTGTGCACCCGGACGGCAACGCCCGCCTGTACATCTGCGCCCGTTCAGGCACGTCCTGGCTCACGCTTTCGCCGCCAGGTAGCGACGGCTACCTGGGCGAGGCGCCGGCGTCCTCTAGCGTCCCAGAGGCCGAGGGCACGGCTGTGCAGTCTTCCCGCACCGGCGGCACTGCCCAGTTCCTGGCTTTCTTGTCGACTGACACCTCGCCCCCGAGCTCGTGCCCGTCCCCAGGCGCGAGCGGCTCCGAGTACGGGACGTCGTCACCACCTGGCTGGACCGCCTCCGCCGGCCCGTGGCACAGCTCCTACGACTACTCACAAGTGATCAATGTGACGTGGCCTAACAAAGGGGGCTCGAGCGTGCCTACGTCGACCACGACCCCCCAGTCGACGACCACGTCCACACCGACTTCGGTGCCTACGTCGACCACTACGACGACACCAGGGTCAAAGATGTCTGTGACGCTGACGGCCAACCCGCCTACGCCGACAGCCGGCCACAAGACGACGCTGACAGCCAGTTACACGAACGCCCCGCCTGGGTTCTATGTCTACATATGCAAGCTCAACGGCTCGAGCTTGTCCCTTTCCGACCAGAGCCCCTACGCCGCTGGTGCGCGTGCCGTGGCCGGCGGTGGCCAGCTCACCGGCTGGGCGTTGAGCAACGCGGCCGCGACGGCCACGTTCGTCGCTTACCTGTCAAGCTCCGTTGGCCAAACCTCGTCAGGTTCCTGCCCAAGCGCGCCCGGCCAGCAGGGTGCAACGGCTCTCACGTCATTGGAAGTCACCTGGCTGCCAACTTCCTCGCCGACGCAACCGAACCAGACGACGGTCCCACCCTTCTACCCGCAGTTCGTCCCTCCACCGAAGCCACCGTGCTACTGGGTGACGGAGCAGATCAAGAAAAAGAAGATCATGTACGAAGTCTGCCCTCCGGCGCCACCTATCACGGTGACGCTGCAGGCGGTCCCTTCGTCGCCACCACTACCGACTGGTGACTACAAACCGAAACAGACCGTTACCTTGGTCGCCCACGTCTACAACCAGCCCGCCGGCGACTATGTGGAGATCAGGGCACTCGGGCCAGACCAGCCGAAAATCGCTGGCCCTGGCGAGTGGTTGGGTTCACCTGTGCAGGGTGCGTCGACGAGTGGGCAAGCTTCGGGCAACCTAGTCCACTCAGCGTTCGTGGCCTACGACACGCCGTACCCCGGCAGCAACATCGTCAGGGCGATGTCCAATGTCGTGGTGGTCAACTGGGCCGGCTGGATGCCAAGCTAAACAAGCGCCGGCACATGGGCCGATTTTCTCGGTCAGTGCCAATTGTACAGACCACCACCCAACCAGGAGGGAAGAAAATGCAAGCCCGCGTCCGTAGGTGCATAGCCGCCGCAGCGGCTGCAACCATCGCACTGGCCCTGCCTGGCACAGCGGCCACAGCCCAGGCGGCGGAAGTCCTGTCAGCGAGGGCCCTGCCTGGCGCTCTGCCAGACTCTGGCGGCAAGGTCGAAGTCGTCTCTCAGGTGCGAGGTGCCAAGTCGTGCCGTCTCGCCGTCCTCGGGGACCACGGCGTCAAGGTCTCGCTACCCGAGCAGGCCAGTTGCTCCGACGGCTCTTACAGAGAGCCCGTCGTCCTCGGGCCCAACCACTCCAAGTCGCCGGTTACCGTAAAGCTCGGCTTGTTCGCAGACCGGTCGCGCGGCGTGTTCTATGTCGTCGTCGCTGGGGCACCCACCCCGGCACGCCCGGCTGTCCTGGAAGCCAAAGCCACCCCCTGGCAATTGCCTGCTACCGGCGGCTGGACCAAGGTCGTAGGCAAGGTCCGTGACGCCAAGTCGTGCCATTTGGTGGCCCTCGGGTGGCAGCACCCAGTCCTACCGGCGCAGGGCTGCGCTGCTGGGAGCTTCTCCGAGAAACTGTGGCTTTCCCCCAACGCCCAGCACGTCGCCAAGTCCCAGGCCTTCGAGCTGGTCGCTGTGGGCAACGGCAGCGCCATCGGAAAGTTCTTCGTTCGTCTGGCGCCGGCGCCGGAGGCGCCTCCCACAACTGTGACGCCTACTACCAAACCGGCTACGCCAACGCCGACGACCATCCCAGCGTCCACACCGCCGCTCGCAAGCCCAGGCGGAGGCGGAGGGTTCGTCTTGCCGCCGCCGTCCCCCGGGCCAACCACCACGACGACTGTGCCGCAGACGACTACCACGACGACTGTGCCGCAGACGACTACGACAACTACACCTACGCTCACGTCGACGGCTACCGAGCAGTCTGCCAACTGGTCCGGTTACGTTATCCAGCCCCAGTCTGGAGGACAGTTCACTTCCGAGACGGGGACATTCACCGTGCCCACGATCTCCCTACCAAGCTCGTGCAACGACGTCGTCAGCATCTGGGACGGCGTGGACGGCTTCAGCAACAGTTACCTCCTACAGGCCGGCGTCGACGTGAGCACGGAAGACTTCGCCAACGGCACCTGCGACACGTCGAAAGTCTCCGTTGGCCCATGGGTCGAGGCGATCACGCCGGGCAACGTCCCTCCCGCAGCTGGCATCCTTACCTGGAACGCCGGCACATTGGCCGGCCAGCCGGCCGATGTCGCCCCAGGCGACAAGGTCAACGTGACCATCGCCGAGACTGCCAGCGGCAGCGGGACGTGGTCCATAACCCTGAAAGACCTGACCACAGGCGGGGAATGGACGACAACTGTCAACTGGGCCGGCCCAGGACAGTCCGCCGAGTGGGTGGTGGAAGACATCGACCAGCCAGACAACTCGGCCTGCACGTACCAGCCGGCTGGCTCGTCGCTGCACCTGTGCCCTCTCCCGGACTTCAGCAAGGTCGACTTCTCGGGGTTGGGGGCCTCGCCGGGCGGCTCGACCGGCGCATGGACTGGCACCTACATCGACTCCTCGATGGGCCAGTCGACACCGAGCACTCTGGAGCCGAACGGCACTTTCTACGTAACATACGCCCAACCGAGCACAACGATCACCTTCGCAGTCCCGTTCGCAAAGACGCTGGGCACGCCGGTGCGCCGCCGCTGAACAGCACCTCTAGGCCAGCAGTTGTCGCTGCTGGTTGTGGCCTAGAGGTTGCTACATAGTCCCCGGCATGAGGCGTCTCGTCCGATCCGCCGTAGCAACGGCCGCCGCAGTTGCGGCGGCCGTTGGCGCGCCCGTGCTGCCAATATCTGCAGATGCCGCCGGTGCCGCTCAGCCCGTCTGGGTCCAGCTGCAGCCCCAGCACAGCCCGCCGGCGCTCTACGGGGCCGCCATGGCATACGACCCGCAGTTGCAGCAGGTCCTCCTCTTCGGGGGGATGGGCAACAGCGGGCTTTCGTCGCAGACGTGGGCCTGGGACGGTGCCGACTGGTCGGAGCTCACGCCAGCCACCAGCCCACCGGCGCTGTATGGGGCGACGATGTTCTACGACAGGGGCGCCGGCGAGATTGTCCTGTTCGGAGGGATCGGGAAGGACGGCCCCTCTGGCGAGACTTGGGCTTGGGACGGCTCTGACTGGTCACAGTTGTCACCTGCCGTCAGCCCGCCACCGTTGGCGTTCTCAGCGACAGTCGGCGGGGGCCTCTTCGGCGGCGCCGGGGCGGCTGGCCAGCCGCTGGCTGGCACATGGGGCGGCCCGAGCCCGACCAACTGGTGGCAGGGACCTAGTTCTCCTCCGTCCGCCCGTTACGGGGCGGCGGCTGCCGACGACCAGGCGACGAATGAAGTAGTACTGTTCGGCGGGCACTCAGCATCAGGCCTGCTTGCCGACACCTGGGCATGGGACGGTGCTTGGTCCCAACTCTCGCCGGCAACAAGCCCGCCGGCTTCCTATGGCTCTTCCATGGGCTACTACGACGGCTCCGGCAATGGTGAGCTGATCCTGTTCGGCGGTGTAGGCGCGAGCGGGTACCTCTCGGGTACATGGGCCTGGGACGGTTCCGACTGGTCGCAGTTGTCGCTGCAAACGGCGCCATCTGCCCGCTACGAGGCTGCGATGGCGTACGACTCGGCTACGGGGCAGTTGCTCCTCTTCGGCGGGACCGGCCCCAATGGGGCACTTGACGACACGTGGGCGTGGGAAGTCCCGAATTGGCTGCCGTCGTAGCCAAGAGCGCCCGCCACGAGCGTGGCTGGACGCTTACCGAGCTCATGGTCGTCCTACTGATCTCTGGCATCCTGGCGGCTGTCGCTATACCGACTTTCTTCGGGCAGCGCAGCCACGCAAATGACTCTGCCGCCATGGAGCGCCTAGACGCCGCCGCCGGTGCACTCGGCAATATCTGGGCGCAGTACCAGTCCTTCCCGTCGTCGTTCACCCTCGCGCAGGAAATCACGGGGTCCGACGCCAACCTGCAAGCGACCGGCGGCTCGCAGACTTCTGGTGTTACCCCGCCGGCGCCGATCGTCGTGGCGAGCGGAAATGGTTATGCGGTCCTCGGAGCCGAAGGTGGCGGCCTGGCGTGCTTGTACGTCGCCTATGACGAGACAGACGCCGGCCCTGGAGGCGCGCCCGGTACTTGGTACGGGGTGACGGGCTACTCACCTTCTCAAGGCAGTTGCGCCGTGAGCACGTCGGTTTCGCCAGCTTCCGGGTGGCAGCGTTCCTGGGGCGCAGCCGGAGCCTAAAAGCACTTAATACATAGTCCCCGGCGTGCAAGCCGGGGCTACAGAGCAGTTGTCTCCTGAGGTTTGCACATAGTCACCCACGAACGGCCCACCCAGGGCCACGCACAACCAAGGAGGCACATTGCTGAAGCAACGCATCATGGCCCTGGCCGAGGCCAAGCGGGCAGAGCTCCGCGACGACGAGGCCAAGGAGGCCCGCCAGAAGAAGCAAGCCGGCTTCACCCTCATCGAGCTGATGGTGGTCCTGCTCATCATCGGCATCTTGATGGCAATAGCCATCCCCACTTACCTGTCCGAACGCGGCAAGGCCAACGACACGGCTGCCGAAAGCACCGTGCGCAACGCCCTCACGGCGCTCAACGCCGTTTACGCGTCGCAGAACTACTACGGCACCCCCGCAGGTTCGTCGGCGACCAGCTTCGCGAGCTACATGAGCTCCCAGGAGCCTTCGATCACCTGGAGCGGGAGCGCAGTCAGCGCCCTCAACAGCGTCTCTATTGCCACCGGTGACCCGGTCAACAGCGGCTCGGGAAGCAACACCGATCAGGGTGTTGTCGTGACTGCCTGGGCGCCAGACGGCAACTGCTTCAGCGCCCTAGCTCTGCAGTACACCGACGGGTCTACGCAGCCTGGCACGTACTACAACATCGCCCCCGTCTCCTCTGGCGGCTGCACGGCTACGTTCCCGACGACCATCACGGTCGGCAGCGGCAGCGGTGACTGGGCCTCAACCTGGGCGAGCGCCTAGGCCAACCGGTTAGCCGCAGAGCGATGGCTGAGAGCATCCCCCTCGGGGGCACGGACCCAGGGGCCGACTACTCCGGCGCCGCGACGCTGGCGTCGGTGCGCCTGTCCAAGGTGACGATCGGCGGCTACGACCCCGGTGAAGTCGAGGCCCTGCGCAAGCGCGCCCTCAACACCATCGCCTACCTGGAGGCGCAAGTGGAAGCCCTCCAGGTGCAGCTGCAGAGCATGCGTTCACTTCTGGACGCGAGCGGCCCGGAAGCCTTGGCCAAAGGGCTCGTCCTGTTGGCCAAGGCCCTCCGGGCACGTTTCGACGACCAGGAGGCCGCCCTGGCCTGGGCCGCTCAGGAGGTTGCCACGATAATCACGGCGCCAGCGGCAGTTTCAGAGCAGCATGCACAAGTTTTCCCAACCAGGTTGGCCGAGTTCGCTCTTGGCACGGCCCCAGCCGGCATAGGGACAGGCGATGCGAGTACTTGGTAGCGGCCCCGGCGCCCAAAAAACAGCCGAGGCACTCGACCTCGAGCTCGACGCCTTCCCCTCGCCTGAAGAAGCTAGCTACGTGGCCGTGCTTGAGGGCCCGGGCGCATGGGCTGGGTACCAGTCCCTGGTCGAGTCTGGCACCATCCCCCTGGCCATTGTCGCATGGAGGGTCCCGTCGAACGTGCTGGCAAGACTGGCGCCGAGCTCTCCCCCGATCGTCGTCGGGATCCCTGACCCATGGTCGTTGCAAGTGGCACTGGAACGCGGCAACGACCCAGAGACCATCGTTCTCTTCGAGCGACAGGCCCGCCTGGAGGGCTACCTGGCCACCCCGCCGCCAACGAGAAAGGAACCGTAGTTGAACGACGCAGAGACCGGCTTCCGCACTGACGAGGCGGGCGCAGTCGCGGAGGGCAACGGTCACCCACGGCAGCCTCTGGCTGTCCAGTCCTTGGACGCCCTTTGGACGCCGAGCCCGGCGGCGCCTCCAGCCCCGGCCACGAGCCAGGCCCGCAGCCGCCCCAAGCATGGGCAGGGCAGGGCGAAGAAGGCAAAAAATACAGCCTCCACGCCGAAGTCGCCGTTGAAGGCAGTCGCCCGCAAAGCGCTGCGCTCCGGCGTTGGCGTCGTCCTCGACGGCAACATCGCCCACCGGGCGGTTGTAAAGGACGGCATCGTAGTCTCCTACCAAGCCTTCGAGGGCGAATCACAAATGGACGCACTGAGGGCTGCCCTCGACGGGACCAAGGGCGCCAAAGTCGTGGTGCTGGGGGGCCTCCTGTTCAAAGCGGAAGCTGAGTTGCCAGCTTCTCGTCGCCGCCAGTCGGCGCTAGCCATGGTGGCGGCAGGCACTGCTGCCTGGCCTGCTGCCAACCTCGCAGCAGTGGCCGTTTGGAGGCCAGAAGGAGAGGCTGCCGACAAGGCTGGCAAGGTTTCCTTAGCCGGCTTGGAGGGACCAGTCCCTGAAGGCTTTTGGGAAGCACTGGCGAAAGTTGGCGCGACTGCCAGCCCATTGCCGTTCGTGCTGGCCTCTCGGCACCAGGGGCCGGACCAGTCCTGGTTCGTCGTTGGCAAGGCGACCTCTTGGATCGTCACCGTTGCCGGGGGGCGGCCGACTGCATACCGCGAGCTGAAGACGGGAGCATCTGCACTACCACAGGCCGCGGCGATGGCAGGCGTCGAACTGTCCCGCCTAGGCAAGGCCGGTGTCGGTGGCCAGGCACGGCAGGGCGGCACCACGGAGGTTTTTGTAGCAGGCGTCCCGACCGGGCAGCGGACGACCGAAGCGCTGTCGCGTGCCGGCCTCCACGTTGGCGACCCGCCTCTAGATGGCGTAGAGCGATGGGAGATCCCCGTCGTCGAGCAGGGCCTGGCTCTGCTGGCCGTGCGCGCCGCCCTGGCCTCTACACCACCGCTCAGCTCTTACGCTTCTCCGGAAGCTCTCGCACGGGCAGCCGAGGCCCCGGCCAGGCGCCGGCGGGCACTGGTGACGGCACTCGTGGCAGCGGTGGTGCTCGCCATCCTGGCCTCTGGCGTCCTCCCGATGCTGAACGCCCGCCAGAAACTGAGCACGGCCAAGTCCGCTCTCAGCGCTGCTGCGGAGGACAAGGCTGCCGTTGCCAAGTGGCTAGAGCTGCGGGCCGAGGCCCAAGCCGCCGACAGCGCCGTGCGCGAAGCGAGGGCCGAGAACCCCGCCTACGCAACTGCTCTGTCTCTGCTCGAAAGCACGGCACCTCCTGGGGCCAGCCTCACTTCGGTGGTGGCCACGCCACCGGTCAGTTCGGGACCTGGCTCGAGCAGCTCGTCCAGCATTGGCACAGGCGTGGAGATGACCGTCGAGGCCTCGGTAAAGAGCGCCACGTTCGCCCCGGTCGCAGCCTGGCAACGGCGGTTGGAGTCGTCGGGGGCGTCTGTGGAGGTCACGTCAGAGTCGGTGCTGAAGGGCGACGTCGACCTAACCATGACCGTTGCCGTGCCGTAGCCGGGCTTAGGAGGAAGGACCAGATGGCAAAACAAAAGTCGTCCAGCCAGCTCGCCGCCTTCTTGGTGGCCAACAAAAAGGCGGTCGCAATAGTCGTGGTCGCCATTGTGGCTGCCTTCGTAGTGGCGCATGTGGCTTCCGGCAAGGCTGCCTCATGGCGCCAGACGGCAGCAGTCGACCAGGCCCAGGCATCCCAGGACGAAATGGCCTACCAAATCGGCGAGTCGGCCCGGTTGCACGCCAAAGACCTCTACCGACAGGTCCACGCAGCCCAGGCAGCCATCCCAGTCGGCGAGGACCAGCCTTCACTGGTTTCGTCCCTAGGCGGCCTTGCGTCCTCGTGCGGGGCTCAGTGGTCGGCGTCGTCGTGGTCAGCTGCGCCCGGGGCCGGCCTAGGCGGCCCCGGGCCAGCCAGCGGTACTTCCGCCAACAGCACTGGCAGTGCCCCGGCTGCGATCTCGGCCTGGACGGTGCAAGTCAGCTTCTCCGGCCCGGCGGCCGCGCTCCAGTGCACTGTCAAGGGCCTGCCAGACATGGCGAGGGCAGTCGGCGTAACGGACGTGGACCTGTCCTACGAGCCGGGCGGCCAGGTGCAAGCAGACGTGTCGCTGAACGTCTATGGGAGGTCCAGTTCGGCATGGTAGCCGTAGCAACAGAAAGCGCCGACGAGCAGCGCGAAGCGCTGCTCCAAGCACTTGTCGAAATCTCCCCCGACCAGGTCGGCTACTACGCAAGCGTGCTGGACGCCGGGGCGGAGCGCGGCTACACGGCTGTGCAGGCCCTGTTCGACATGGGGCTCGGCGACGTCGTCGAGGCGGCCGTTTGGGCCCACTTAGGCGTCCAGGTCCAGTTCGTCACCCCCAGCGAGGTCGACCTGGACGCTTTCGGCACATGGGGCGTCAGCACGGCCAAGGCGAAGCGGGCGGTGCCATTGACAGGCCGGCGCCTGCTTGCAGAGGACCCCGGCGACCCAGAGCTGGCGCGCATGGCCCGTTCCATCCTTGGCGAAGGCGTCGTAATGGTCGCACCGGCCGGGGGACGCGGCGTAGTAGACGAGCTCATAGCCTGGGCCGAGGACCACTACGTCTCAAAGGAGCTTGCCGACGCCGCGGCCGAGGCCACGGCTGCCGTCTCGGCCCCAGTCGTCGCCCTCGACGACGCCAGCTCCACTTCGGAAGTGGCCCAACTCGTCGACGACGTGCTGCGCCGTGCGGTCGACCAGCGCGCCTCTGACGTCCACATAGAGCCGATGCCGAACGCCCTTGTGGTCCGCTACCGGGTGGACGGCGTGCTGAGGGGCGAGAACTACCCAGCCAAATTGGCCCCGGCCGTGGTCGCCAGGCTCAAGGTCATGGCGAGGGTCGACATAGCGCAGGCCCGCCGGCCGGCCGACGGGCGTTTCAGCTTTAGCACTGGCCACGCGAAAGTGGACTGCCGGCTCGTCACACTGCCGTCAATCTGGGGCGAGTCAGCTACGGTGCGCCTGCTCGGGACCGGGGCCGGCATCGTCGGTATCGATCAGCTCGGGTTCTCTGCCCCGGTCGTGTCGGCGCTGCGGTCGGCGCTGGCCTCGCCCACCGGGGCGCTGTTCGTGACAGGGCCAACCGGCTCGGGCAAGACGACGACTTTGTACTCGGTACTCGCGACCATTTCCACCAGCGAGCGCAAGGTGCTGACCATCGAGGACCCTGTCGAGCAGCGCATAGAGGGCATCTCCCAGCACCAGGTCGACCCGGCTGCGGGGTTCACGTTCGCTACGGCGCTGAGGAGCTTCTTGCGAGCCGACCCTGACATCATCATGGTCGGCGAGATCCGTGACACGGAGACGGCTGAGATGGCGATCGCCGCCGCCTACACGGGCCACTTCGTCATCTCGTCATTCCACGCCTCAAGTGCAGCGCTGGCCCCGTTGCGGCTCATGGACATGGGGATCCCGCCTGCCCTCGTCGCCTCAGGCCTGCACGTAGTTATCGCGCAGCGCCTCGTGCGCAAGCTCTGCACCCACTGCCGCGTACCGGACGACGCCCGCTACGACGACATCGAATGGCCGGGCGGCCAGGACAGGCCCAAGGAGCTTTGGACGGCCAACGAGAAAGGTTGCAAGCGCTGCGCCTCGGGGGACAAGGGCGGCTACGTCGGGCGCCTGGCGGTGGCCGAGGTCCTGGCCGTCGACGAGGCGGTGAGGCGAGCCATCATCGAAGGCGCCCCGCCCGAGGAGATCCGCAAGTTCATGGAGGAACAGGGCACTGGCTCCATGTGGTCCGACGGCCTCGCCAAGGTGGCCGCCGGCGAAACCTCGATCGCAGAGCTGTCCAGAGTCACAAAGCAGGAGGACTAACCATGAGCAGCTTCAGCTACGCGGCCCTCGACGGCGGCAAACCCGTCAGCGGGCGCCTGGAGGCCCCGAGTGCGGAGGCAGCCAAAGCTGCCTTAGCCGCCAAGGGCCTCTTCGTCACGTCCGTCAAGCCAGAAGCGCGCTTGTTCCAGCACGACCTCAGGCTGTCCAAGCGCCTGAAGCTGGCCGACCAGGCCTGGCTCGCCCGCCAGCTGGCAGTTCTGTCAGAAGCCGGGCTCGGCCTTCCTGCAGCCTTGGGGCTGCTCGCCCGCCAGAAGAAGGGCAAGGCTGTAGGGGCCCTGGCCGAGCAGATGCGCGAGGAGCTGCTGGCCGGGCGCTCCCCTTCAGCTGTAACAGCCGCCCACCAGGACGAGCTCAGCCCGCTGTTCGCTTCCATGGTCGCTGCCGGCGAGCAGTCTGGCGTGCTGCCTGTGACCCTCAACCAACTTGCGGGGCTGCTCGAAACGAGGGTCTCGCTCAAGAAGAAGACGAGGGCCGCCCTCACCTACCCGAGCGCGGTGATCGTAGTCACGGCCGTACTGGCTGTCGTCATCTTGTTCGTCATAGTCCCGATCTTCGGGAAGATGTTCTCCCAGTTCGGCGCCAAGCTCCCCGGCCCGACTCTCGCCCTGGTCGACGTTTCGCACTTCTTCGTCGGCCACTGGTATGCCCTACCCGTCATACTCGCGGCCCTGGGAGGCCTGGCTTGGTGGGGCCGGCGCCAGGAGCAAGTCGCCTACAAGGTGTCGGCTTGGTCGTTCAAGTTCCCCATCGTCGGCAGCCTGTTGTCCAAAGCATCACTGGCCAGGGTGGCGTCGACCATCTCGACGATGATGGGCTCGGGCACCGACGTGCTCACCGTGCTCGCCTACGCCGCCCAGGCCACCTCGAACAAGGTCTGGTCGGCGACCCTCACGAGGGTGCCGGACCTGCTGCGCAGCGGCCGAAGCTTCTCAGACTCTGTGGCGCAAGCTGCCCAGGAAACGCCTGGCACGGACTCGAACTTCGAGGTCCTAGCGCAGATGGTCGAGGTCGGCGAACGTTCCGGCGCCACGCCGGCGGTGCTCGGCAGGCTGGCCAAAAGCCTCACTGAGGAAGTAGAAGCTGGCCTGTCGACACTGGAGAGCTCGCTCGAGCCGCTGCTCATAGTGGTCGTCGGGGCCGTCGTCGGCACGATGATCGTCGCCTTGTACCTCCCGATCTTCCACATCATCACGGTGCTGGGTAACCAGACGCCGCAGGGCAGCTAGGCCAAATCAACATGGCAGAAACCCTCGGTTCCCTGCTGGCCGAGACTGCGGCACCAGACATCGACCCGCTGGCGCTCAAGCTCGTGCCACCGGGCATGGGCGCCATCGGCTTTGGCTTCTCCGGCGGCTACCTGAACGTCGCCTGGCCCAAGGCCCCTGCACCGGGCGACGTGGCCAAAGTCTCGGCTGCCGCCGGCGTCCCCGTGAAGCCGGTCACCCTCACGCCGGCAGGTTTCGAGGCCCTTTTGCACAAGGCTCAGTCGGTGGTCATACCAGAGAGCATGGACGCCACCAACGTGCTCGACCTGGCCCTCAGCCTCGCTGCCAGCGACGTCCACCTCTCTGCCGGGCTCCCGCCGGCGCTCCGGGTCGGAGGCGACCTGCGGAGCATCGGCCAGGTGCCGATGTCTGCACAGGAGGTCTTCAAGGTGGCCGCATGGCTCGTCGGGGAGGAGGCACTGGCGCCCGACCGCTTCACGGGCGACCTGGACAGGGCCAGCGAGTACAGGGGCTGGCGCCTCCGGGTGAACGTCTACCGTCAGTGCGGCCAGTTGGCTATCGCGGTGCGGATCATCCCTGGCTCGCCGCCGGAGTTCTCGTCCCTGCGGCTCCCCGAAGTCGTGGCCAAGTTCGCCGAGCTTCCGAGGGGCCTCGTACTTTTCGCCGGCCCGACCGGCTCAGGTAAGTCGACAAGCCAAGCGGCACTGCTCGACATCGTCAACAAGACGAGCTCACGGCACATCGTGACGGTCGAGGACCCGATCGAGTACGTGCACCCACAGCGCAACTGCGTCGTGCACCAACGAGAAGTCGGCTCGGACACTGCTAGCTTCGCGGTCGCTCTCAAGTCGGTGCTCCGTCAGGACCCAGACGTGATCCTTGTGGGCGAGATGCGCGACCTCGAGACGATCTCGACCACCATCACCGCCGCCGAGACGGGCCACCTCGTGTTCGCCACCGTTCACGCCGGCAGCGCCCCGGAAGCTGTGGATCGCATAATCGACTCCTTCCCGCCCGAGTCCAAGGCCCTCGTGCGCGCACAGTTGGCGGCCTGCTTGTCGGGCATCGTCTGCCAGACCCTGCTCCCGGCAGCCGACAGGCCCGGCGAGCGCCAGGTGGTGGCAGAGGTACTCGTCATGCACGACGCCGCCCGGGCGCACATCCGCGCCGGCGACACCCACCAGCTGCGCAACGACTATCGCTTGGCAGAGCTCGGCTCGATGAGCCTCGACCAAGCCCTCGCAGAGGCCGTAGCGCTTGGCTGGGTCGACAGGGACGTGGCCCTCGGCGTCTGCCGCGACCCAGAGGCTTTCGCCCAGTTCCTCCGTGTCCGCATGGAAAGCCCCGTCAGAATCCTTGAGAAAAGTGCCGATTGAAGGGGTGCCATAGACGCCATCGTGCTCACAACCTGGTCGCCGGACGCCGGCGGCGCCTGCTGGCCGACCGCCGAGGTGAGCTCCCCGAGCGGCTCCCTTGGCTTGCAGCCAGGTACTTACCACGCCAAGACAACGGCGTCCGGCGGCGCATGCAACGCCTCCGATGTCACGAGCGCCGCTAGGTGGGAAAAACAATGGCCGAGCTAAAGGCAACGCTCGCATAGTCCCGAATGCTCCGACTCGTCGTCTATGCCGCAGCTGTACTGGTCGGTATCGGGGCGATCCTTGCTGGCACGTTGCCAGACAGCGCAGCTAGCGCCGTCCACGATGCCGAGGCCGGCTGGCACTGGGTCTCGCACCTGGTGCAGGCGCACTCGGGCCACTAGCCTTAACTCACGTTCTTGGTGAGTTCTGCTTATGTTAGCCAACATAGCGCTTACTCACGATAATAGTGAGTTTTAGCTATACTAGTCTCATGGCTACCAAGGCCAAGAGGCAACTTGATCTTCTGGACACTTTCGTAGCACGAGGCCAGAGCGAGTTCACGTTCCACGACGCTTACCAGGCACTTGGTACTTCTGCCAGTGCGACAGCGAACATGTTGCGTCGGCTGAACGAGAAGGGCTTGGTGGACAAGCTCATCCGCGGGCACTACGCGATCCGTCCCTTGGGCTCGCTAGGAACATCGGCTACCACCGAGGACCTCGGACAGGCCGTCGGTGCTGTCTTCGACGGCTACCCTCACCGGATCGCCTACGCCAGTGCGCTCAGCGAGCTCGGGTTGCTGAACCACCCAGTCCGGGTCGTCTATGTAGCGTGCACGAAGCAAGTTCGCTTCACAGCGGTGAGCTGCAGACCGTTGCGTACCATCATAGAGCAGCACAAGACCATCTACCTTGAAGCAGAGCAGCTTGGGAAAACGTGGCGCTCGTCGCTGGAGAGAGCGCTATTCGAGTCGGCAATGCGCATTGACCTGATCGGGAGCGTCGAGCGGCTTACCGAAGCTCTAGCGGCCGGGGCGTCCGAGGCCAACCCTGAGCGCATCAAGCGCCTGTCCAAGGCGTTCGCCGCTCGTGGACTCGCCGCCGAGCGCCGTTTGGCATCCTTAGCAACTTCACTCGCCCTTCCGTTGGAACTAAGTCCACAAGTGCACAAACGACAACCCGTCGTCCGCCTCGACCCACGGGACGCCGATGTCATCTGGACGGACGAAAGGTACCGCGTCGCGTGGAACCGCGACGTAGATGAACTTCGAGCGATAGTGAGCAACTAAACGGTGTTGACGCAGCAAGCCATCATCAAACGCGCCGACCGAGACGGCGTTGCTGCAGTGGTTGCAGAGCGCGACTATGTGCTTGCTCATGTTGCGAGCGAACTGCACCGGGCCGCCCTGATAAAAGGTAGACGCTTGGTGTTCAAGGGTGGCACAGCCATGCGCTTCGTGTACCTCAAGGACTTCCGGTACTCAGCCGACTTGGATTTCACCATTCTTGGCGGCAACTCTGCCGACGGCACTCTGGCACTCGCCACCGTGATCGATGCCGCGCGCGAGCATGCAGGTCTTCCATACCTGGAGATCGTCGAAAGCCACCCTCCGACGGTTGCGTACATTGGGCCTTTGGCAGCTGGGAAGCCACGCACCATCAAGCTCGACATCGCTGACGACGAATATGTCGAAACCATCGACCGCCGGTCGATGCATAGTGTTTGGGATGATCTCCCCAAGCCAGTTCCCTTTGACGTCTACTCGCTGGACGAAATTGCAGCTGAGAAGCTACGTTGCATCATTCAGCGCGTTCAGTGCCGCGATCTATACGACCTTTATCGCCTCGGCGACGACCTCGACGTTGATTTCGAGCAGGTTACCCCCCTGTTCGAGCGCAAGACAGAACGGAAAGGACTTAACCCAAGAACGTTTGCGGACAAGTTCGAGATCCGCATCAAGGCCTATCGACGCAAGTGGGGCGAGGAAATGTCCACCCACCTCGGGGACCCTCCAAGGTTCGAGGCCGTGGAACGAACGGTTCGCCGACATCTGCGCCGAGCCCGCCTCCTCGACTGACGCAAACCTACCCGGCGCGTACTTGCTACATAGTCCTCGGCATGAGGGCCACTGCGCCGCCCCACGGCACTTGCTACATAGTCCACGGCGTGAGCAAGCGCCTGGCCCGTCGTGGCGCCGACCGGGATGCTGGCACCGGGATGATCGATGTCCTGGTGGCGTCCACCATCCTGTCGGTCCTAGTCGTCGTGATAGGGGTGCTCCTAGCCGTAGCTGCCCGTTCTGAGCTCACTTCCTCCACCAGCTCATCTGCCACAGTGCTGGCCGCCAACGTTGCTGCCCAGGCTTCAGCGAACGGCTGCGGGGCGGCGACTGGTTATGGGACGCCTAGCGAGGCAGGAGGGCTAGCCGCGTCCTGCACCTTCGGAAAGAACGGCGTCAGCTCCCTTGGCGATGTCGCCATGCCTGGCACTGGCCAAGGTGAGGCGTACTGCCCGTCGCAGGCCCAAGGCGTGCCTGGGCCTGCTTGCTACCCCATCCCCGGTCTAGGCACCTACTACACGGTCGGCTTGAGCTTCTCATGGGCATGGGCGTCCGGGGCCCCTGACCTGGCCTCGGTGACCAACGGCGAAGCGGTCGCCAGCCCTCCGGACGAGCTCGTCACCACGTCCACGGTCGCATGGCTGGACAAGTACGCCTACCAGGAGGTTTCCCACACAGACATCTCTCAGCCGCCCGACGTCCTGTCGACGGGCTGGGCAGCCGGCGGGCTGGGGATGATCGCCGTGAAGGTCGGCCAGCAAGAGCCAGTCGGCTTGGTCGTGCCCAACTGGCCTTCGAGCAGCCCGGGTCCCATCGTCACATCTACCTGCACGAGCGGGCAGGGTTGTTTCGCCGTCTTCCCGTACGTGCCAGCTGGCAGCGGGTACCAGGTCTGGGCCGGCCAAAGCTCACAGTTGATAGCCACGTCTTTGACGGTGACAGGAGGCGAATGGTCGACCGTCCCACAGTAGCCATGGCAGGTGTTGCGCGATTCGCCTGGGCCGCCGTCCTAGTAATCGGTGTGCTGTCGCTGGCTGCCTTGCTCACCGCCACAAGCAGGTGCCGTTCCGGGTTGCGCTCTCTCTACGCCCGCAGCCACGACGAGCGCGGCGCCATCAGCCTCGTCGAGATGGTCGTGGTGATGGCGTTAGCGACGGTCATGCTCATGGCGATCGCCTCCGTCGCGATGGTCTCCGAGCGCTCGGCTGCGTTAGCCAGCTCCAACTTCGGCGCAGCGCGCCGAGCGAACACTGCTCTTGTTTCGGCGATGAACGCCATCTCCGACGCGAGCCCGATCGAAGGTTGCACCGAGACGGCTCAAGGCGTCCAGCTTTCAGGTGACCCTGCCGTCTACAGCCAGCCTCTCTCGAACTGCGCGCAAATGGCACCACAAACAGCGGCCATCGCGACGTTCGCTGACTCTACCAACGGCTCACAGGGGCCCTGCTGGTACTCGTTCATATGCCTCCAGTCTCCTGCCAACGGCTCACAGGGGCTTTGCTGGTACTCGTACCCAGGATCCGGCGCTGGCCTTGTTGCACCTGACCTGCGCTGCCTCGTGGCTTACCAGGACGGCACGATCTGGTCGTTCGACTGGCCGCCGCTCCCAGGGGCCACGTACACTTCGTGCGACCCCAGCTCCTGCTTCGGCACGAGCGCCCCGCAACCGGGCGCCCTTCCTCCTGAACCGAACGCCTCCACAGGTAGCACCGCAACCTTCGCCGGCAGGACCCAGGCTGCGCATCCGTTCACCTTCTTGACCTCGGACGGCAAGCAAGCCAGCACAGCCGGTTCGATCTACGAAGTGGAAGTAAACGTCGTAGAGGACTACTGGGGCACAAAGTCGGAGGACTTTTCACAGAGCTACACCGAGGACGCCTACGTGGGCTCCGCAGTGCAGGGGGACAACCAGTCGTGGCAAAGCATCTGAGGCCCACCGCCGGCCGAGGCCGCGACCGCGGCGACATCCCCATCATGACTGTGGTCGTCATGCTGCTGGGTGCCACCCTGGTGGCGATCGCGACTGCAGCGGCGGCTTTGGCAGGCCATGCCGTGGTGGCACAGACCCGCCTCAGGGCTGAGGACGACGCCCAAGCCCTAGCCAAGAGCGCCCTGTCTGTGTTCTATTCCGAGCTGGAGTCTGACCCCGACTACTTCAGCAACGGCAGCACGTTCCCTGGCGCCGACGGCAGCTGGCACACATTCGGCCAAGGCGGTGCCATAGAGAACTGCCCGAACGAGGACGGCATCGCAGGCCTGGCCGACCCAACTGGGCCGGGGTGCTGGGCGCTCCAGGTCCAAGAGACGAACCGGGGAGCTGGCACGCAGGGCACGCTCAACACCGGGACCGGGCAGACCAACCAGGCGGCCACTGTCACGGCTTACGCCTACGTCGACTGCCACGGGTCTCTGGCCAGCTGCACTGCAGCCGAGGTAGTCCAGCACCTGAACCGTAGGGACTTCCTCGACTTTTTGTACTTCACGAGCAGCCAGGCCATGGACCCGACGTTCACCGGCAGCGACCTGTGCGAGAACTCCAACATCGCCGGCTGCTCCGAGCCCGCCTACTACACCGGCGACGTCGTCTACGGCCCAATCTACACAGACGGACAAGTCTTCGTCTGCGGGACGCCAACCTTCGAGGGCCTGGTGGAGGCGACTGGCAGCCCCGTGTGGACGACGCCGGCTGGGGCGACCGACTGCGCTGGCTCCAAGCCCGACTTCACCCAGGGCACCAACACCATCGGCCAGGCATTGCCGATCCCCCGCAGCGACATGTCCCTCGCCAACATCGCAGCCAACAACGGGAGCCCCTGGCTAGGCCAGCCGAACTACAGCTTCAACGGCAACGTCACCGTCGTGGCCAACGGCGCCACGCTCGACATCAACTACGGCGGCGTCCAGCGCGACGGCGTCGCTTACCCTGCCAACGGGGTCCTCTACGCCTCGGGCGACATCTATGTCCAAGGGACGGTAGCCGGCCAGTTGACCCTGGCGGCCGGGGGCAACATTTATGTGACAGGCGACCTGACCTACGCCTGCGCCCGGTCGGGACCGGTGCCGGCTGGGTGCAACGACTACACAGGGCTAGTGGCGGCCGGCTCGGTTTACGTCGAACCAGACGGGCAGCCAAACCAGACGCTCGACGCAGCTATGCTCGCCCTCACCCACTCAGTGTCCATCAAGCCGACGGACCTCGTACCCTGCCCTGGGGCATGCCCGACGCTGCACATCTACGGGTCGATGGCATCGCAGTACAGAGGGGTCTTCGGCGCCTACGACGGATCGGGGTCCGTGGGCGAGGGCTTCGTCAAGGACTTCCATTACGACTACAGGCTTTTCCACAACTCCCCGCCCTGGATGCTGTCCAGCCAGACGGGTGGTTGGAACGCATCCGCGCCCGTCGTGGTCGGGGCACCCACGTCGAGCCCAGCGATAGTCGAGACGCAGCAAGCCGTCGCTGCCACCACAACGACCCTGCCGCCCCCTACGACGACCACCACAGCCCCAGCCAACCAGTTGCCCACTCCGGCGCCTGCCTGTCAGGCGGCCAACGAGGTCGGCAGCGCGACCGCCCCGGCTGGGCAAGGCAGCCTCCAGATAACGGTCTGTCGGACGGTGCCGGCCGGCACGCCCGTGCTCGTCGGGATCAGCACGTTCACGGCGTCACCGTCGACGTCGGTCTCCGACTCTGCAGGCAACTCCTACAGCCTCGTAGCCAGCCAGCCCGGCGTCTATTTGTACGGCGCTGTCCTGACGCGGGGGCTTGCTGCCGGGAGCGAAATCACAGTTGACGCAACTGGGCAGTTCGGCATGTCCGGCATCGCAGAAGCCGTCCCTGGGGCCACCCTCACCCCAGACCAGCCGTCGATTGGTGGGTACGAAGTCTCCTCGCCGATCAGTGCCTCTTACAGGACTACCACGACCGACGATGACCTCCTCTTCCTGGCAGCCGGTGGCACAGAACCTGCCACAGTCACGCCGAGCTCGATGGCAACGGACCAGGTTGTTTCTGGCGTCTCTACGGTGTTCGCGTCTGCTGACGTCTCCTACGGCACGCACAGCCTGGGGATGTCTTGGCCCGACACCGGCGACCTGCGCTCGTGGATGGTCGTCGCCCTCAAGATGTCGGACGCCCAGCCGGCCTCGTCCACCTGCCCTTCGTCCACCGACCTCGGCCAGGGCAGCATCGCCGACAACGGGCAAGCCGAGGTCCTGAGCTTCCCGATCTGCCGCAACGTCGCTGCAGGCTCCCCTGTGCTGGTGGGCGTCTACACGGCGAGCACCAGCCCTTCGGTCGGGGTCGTGGACTCATCTGGCAACTCCTACAGCCTCGTGGCCAGCCAGCCTGGCGTCTACCTGTACGGAACTTCAGACCCCAATGGCCTCCAGCCCGGCGACGAAGTGACCGTCACCGCCACCGGCGACTGGGGCATCGACGGAATAGCAGAAGCCCTTCCGGGGGTCTCGCTCACCGTCGACCAGGCTTCTCAGGGCGCCCAGCTCGTCCTCCCGCCGGTCAACGCCAGCTACACGACTACGTGGAGCGAGGACGACGTGATCTTCATGGCCGCCGGCGGCTGGGAACAGGCGTCCATATCACCTTCCCCGACTGTCAACGACCAACTGGTGAACGGCATGTCGGCGGTGTTCTCGGCTAGCGAGGTCCCCAACGGCTCTTACAGCCTCAGCGCGAACTGGTCGCCCAGCAACACCGCGCGCTCGTGGATGCTGGTGGCCTTGGCCATGCAGGGCGCTACCCCGGCGTTGCATGCCTCTGGTGTGTCGCCGTCGCCGGCATTGCCAGGTTGGCAGGTCGCCATCACCGGTACCGGCTTCGGCTCTTCGCAGGGCAATGGCTATGTGTACCTGACTGACATCTCGAACGGCGTCAACTGGGGCGCGCCTGGCAACGCCGCGGCTTTCACCATCGACAGTTGGTCGAACACACAGATCGTCTTCACCGTGCCAACGCCATCTGGTGCCTACGGCGAGTGGCGAGTCAACCCGGGCGACGACGTGCAGGTGACCGTGCACACTTCGTCCGGGCAAACGAGCAACACCGTGAACCTCGGTATTGCTGCCCCGGGCTGCCCGTCGTCCACCGACATCGGCCAGGGCACCACTCCCGACAGCGGGGGATGGACCGGCTTCAGCTTCCTGACATGCCGCAACATCAGCGCTGGCACTCCCGTCTTGGTCGCCGTGTACACCGGCACCTCGAGCGCCACCCCCACCGTTGCTGACAGCACCGGTGACCCCTATTCGCTCATCGCCAGCCAGCCCGGTGTTTACCTCTTTGGCACTACCAACCCGAACGGGATCTTCGCCGACGAGGTAATTGCCGTACAGGCCCAGGGCGACTGGGGCCTCGACGCCATTGCTGAAGCCGTACCGGGCATCACTTTCACACCTGACCAAGCCTCGCAAGGCGGCTACCTGGTCGGCTCGCCGGTCAATGTCAATTTCGGGACGACAATGACCGAGGACGACCTCATCTTCTTGGCCGCCGGTGGCACGGCGCAGGCCTCGGTCTCCATGCCCAACATGGCGGTCGACGACCAGATTGTCACCGGGATGTCCGGGGTGTTCGCTTCGGGCGAGGTCTCCTACGGTGGGCACTCGCTCTCCATGAGCTGGCCCGACACGGGAGACGTCCGTTCGTGGATGGTGGTGGCAATGGAGATGCAAGGGGCGAGCGTGCCTCCGCCTGTAACCTTCTCGCCTTCACCGCCTTCCTCACCGTCCGGCTGCACCGTCCAAACCTGGACCGTCCCTGCCGGGGTCCACTCCATCGAGGCGTCGGTGGTGGGCGGGAGCGGCGGCCAGGCTTACGATGCGCTAGTAAACGGGTTCATCGGAGGCGGCCCCGGCGGTGCAGTCAACGGCACGCTCAGCGTCACGCCGGGCCATGTTCTTTACATTTATGTGGCTTCAGCTGGGGCCAGTGACGGTGGGTGTGGCTACGGCACGGGCGGTAACTCCGAAGGCGGTGGTGGGGGCGGATCGTCAGCCATAGTCGATGCGAGCACCGGCCAGCTGCTCATGGAAGCTGGGGGTGGGGGCGGTGCCCTGTCAGACCCGTACCAGGACGGCTACGGCGGGGGTGGCTACAACGGAGGCAACCCGAACGGCGCCGGCAGCAACGGCACCGGGAACTCTTGGACCTGCACCGGTGGCGAGGGCGCTACCCAAAACGCCCCGGGCTACGGCGGCTGGCCATCAGGCTACTTCCCCTACTGGGACACGAGCGCCTACCAGTGCGGCTTCAACGGTTATGTCGAGATAGAGTCCGTCACCCAAGGCGGTTCAGGCGGGGGGCCGGGTGCCGGCAACGGTGGCAACGGTGGGAACCAGTGGGGCTACAACGACTCCTTCGGCGGCGGCGGAGGTGCCGGTTACTACGGAGGGGGTGGCGGCAGCCCGTACGAGATCTGCCCGATCGGTGGGGGCAACTGCTACCCCTTCGCAGGACCAGGCGGCGGCGGCTCGTCCTGGGCAAACCCGTCATATGCCTCCAACGTTTCCTACGGCACCGGCCCAGCGGCTCTGGCTGACGGCTCGGTGACAATCACGTACACACCGTGAGCGCTTTGTAGCAAAGGAGAAACATGGGTCGCCAAGGTTTTCGTACAGAGGCCGTCGTGGCCGTAGCCGTAGGCGCTGTCGCCTTGATGGCAGGAGCCACTGCAGCAGCCGCCCACCCGCCTCGGCTCGTCCAAGCCACCGTCCACGCCACCGAGGGCGGGGGGACCTGGAACGAGCTAGACGTCGCCAGCGCTCCTCCGGCGCGTGTAGCCGCAGCGATGGCGTACGACCAGAAGACGGGCCAGATGGTGCTTTTTGGAGGCGCTGGGCCGACCGGGGCATCGGCCGAAACATGGCTATGGGACGGGTCTACTTGGTCCAAGCTCGACCCGTCCACAGCACCTTCACCGCGTTCAAGCGTGGCAATGGCGTACGACCCTGCGACCGGCCAGATAGTGCTCTTCGGTGGGTTCGCCTTGCAAGCCAAAGGACCTGGGTTCTTCTCGGGGACGTGGCTATGGGACGGGACGAGCTGGTCACTCGCCCACCCGGCCACGAGCCCGCCGCCTCTCGCCGGCGCGTCCCTCTCCTACGACCCTGCCACGAGGCAGCTCGTCCTTTTCGGTGGGGCGGGTGCGGACGGCACTGTCGCCGCGACGTGGGCCTGGGACGGCTCGAATTGGTCTGAGCTTTCGCCCGCCACGAGCCCTCCAGCGCTGTCGGGCGCCGCCATGGCTTGGGACCAGTCGTCTGGGGAGCTGATCCTCTTCGGAGGTGCCGGCAACAAGGGCGCCGTTTCGGAGACGTGGGCCTGGGACGGCTCGAATTGGTCCGAGCTGTCGCCCACCACCAGCCCTCCAGCTCTGTCTGCGGCTTCTTTTGCCTACGACCCTGCGGCCGGGGAGCTGCTCATGTTCGGTGGCGGACGGTTCGTAGGCGACACTCAGGACTTCTCCTCTGGGACTTGGGCGTGGGACGGGAGCAACTGGCTTCAGTTGTCGCCGACAACCAGCCCAGCAGCGCGCTCGGCCGCTGCCATGGCGTACGACCCTGCGACGAACGAACTCGTCCTCTTCGGCGGAGGCGGGGCCAATGGCGACTTCGCCGACACCTGGGCGTACCTGGCCCCCGGCGCCGCCGCCACCGAACCACAGGCGACAACCACGACAACCGTCGCCGCTCCTTCAACGACGCCAACGAGCTCTCCAACCTCGCCGTCCACTGGCGCGCCTGCCACTACGCAGCCCAAGAGCAGTGCGCCCACCAGCACAACGGTGCCCACACGCAAGAAGCCGCCAGCGAAGCGAGAGGAGCCTTCGATACCTCATCTGCTCGTGCTGTCCCGCAACAGCACTGGCGACGGCACTGTCTACATGGGCACATCGGCCGAGGCTATCGACCGCCTCATAGCCAGGAGTCGCTGGGAAGGGAAAGCTGTCCTTCCGGTGCACGGACAAGCTGTTGTCGTGGTCGTGGTAGGCGACGAGCAACCGGCATAGGTAGCGATGATCGCTAGGAACCCCACGAAGACGTCTGTAGTTCTCCTTGCAGCTGCTGCGGCGCTGCTGGCTGCCACCAGCCCTGCGTTGGCAGCACAACAGACGCGCAACGCCCACGCCATGGCCGGGAGCCATGCCAAAACCAGCGATCACAGATCGCACCGAGCGGCTGAGAAGCTCGTAATCGTGGCGGCCGACGTCACGCCTCGGCTGCTCCCACTGAAGGGGGGCCACGTCACGGTCAAGGCTTCCGTACTGGGTGCGACCACGTGCTGGGCGACCACCGTCGGCGGCCCGTACAGCGTGAAGGTCCCAACGACGAAGCCAAAACAGTGCGCCGGCGGTTCCTACGAACAGGTCCTGACGTTCGGGCCGAACGCAGCTCAGTCCGTGGTCGTGGTCAAGGTGCAGTTGACCGTCGCTGGGGCCGACGGCAGGATCGCCACGAGGGCCTTTGAGATCAAGGAAGACGGCCGGCACGTGGCGGTGCCACGTTCGGCCCGTGCTGCAGCCACGGAGGTCCTGCGGGCCAGTGCGACGCCGAGCCAATTACCGGCCAATGGCGGGCAGGTCTCCGTCACCGGGTCGGTGCGTGGTGCTGTGAGCTGTCGGCTGAAAGTGCTCACTATCAAGGGGTTCGCAGGCAAAGGCGTGAAGGTGACGCTGCCCAAGCCGGTTCCGTGCTCCGATGGGCTCTACGGCCAGGAAGCCACCTTCGGGCCCAACGCTTCTGCAGATCCGGCGACGGTCAAGCTCGCTCTCGTCGCCACCGGCGGTGACGCAGCCAGTGCCCAGGGGGTTTTCTATGTGGTCGTGTCCGGCAAGTCGCAGGCTGCCGCCACGCCTCCCGGGGCGCTCCCGTCAGGCGCCGCAGTCCAGATCGTCAAGGGCATCCAAGCTCTCGGCCACCCGCGTGCAGCAGCGGGGGCCGTCTCGAGCGTCGCTGTCATCGTCCACGTCGTAGGCAAGGCGCTAAGCGGGCCAGCCCGCCGCCTGGCTTTCAGGGACATGCAGGGGCAACTGGTCGCCTCGGCGCCGGCGCCGTCTGCGTGCGGGCAGTACACGGTCAAGTTCTCCAAGCCCGTACCGACCACCACGTTGCTGCTGCTCGGCCTGGAGCAGCACTGGGACAACGGGACCTGGGTCCCGGACGGTGCCCAGGTCTTCTTCGACCTCGCCAGCTCTCCCATAGCTTTCACGGTCCGATCCACCAGGAGCAGCGGCACCCCAGTCGTAGCAGAGGAGGGCCAAAGGACATGTTGAGACGAAGCACTGTACGGATCCTCGCTACGGCTCTCGCGGCCGCCAGCGCACTGGCCGCCTGTGGCAGTGCCAACAAGCCGTCTGCGGCTCGCGGGCCAAGCACGTCTTCGGCTGCGGCCTCCAAGCCGGCCACGCCATCGACTGCACCGCCAACGAGCAACCGTGCCACGACAACTACTGTCGCAGCGCCGACGATGCGCTACGCGAAGGCTGCGATGGCAGAAGCGGCCGAGTACGCCCTCGACGCTTGGTGCTCTCCGCTAGAGCAGGCCTCCGGGCATTCGCTCTTCACCTTGAAGATGGTCGACGTGCCCAAGGACATCCAGGGGCTCTCGTCGGTTTCGACCTACGCCATGATGCAAACAATGGCGGCGGCGCAGCCGAGCCAGGTCTCAGCGCACCCGGTCGAGCAGACCATACTGACCGGCCTAGTGACCGCTGTCGCGATAGTCCCGGTCAGTGTCTCCAGCCCACTACCAGGCGCCCTAACGCTCCACACCTCCTACTGCGAGGCCGCCCCACAGCCGCTCACCGGTTACCAGATGACGGCCAATGGCGGCGACGAGCCGGTTGACATGGAAGTGGCTTACAGCCTCACGTACGGGAAGCACGTCACTTGGTGGCACCTTTGGTGGCAGCCGACGCTGCAGTTCACACCCTGCGGCGAGACAGTCTGTCTCAACAACTGGACAGCGAACACGACCGGCTTCCCCTACTGGGCCGTCAACGAACGTTCGACGCAGCCGGAGTTCGTTGTCCCCGGCCCAGACGGCTCATGGCAGCTCTCGTACCCGCCGAGCTAGAGGCCCGGGCGGCTCTAGCGGCTGCGATCAGTCAACTACCCCGCCCTTACGGGCGGGGCTTGTGGGGCAACCCACGAGCCCAGGTTGACCAGAGGGCTTGGCAGGAAGGAGGCAAGAAAGCCAAGCAGAAGCGCGTCAGGTAGGCGCAAAAGCACCTCGGGATGCTTCTCCAGTCCCGAGCACTGCGCACCACGCAAGGAGACAACCGTGAGGGCAATGGGCGAAACCGTGCGTGGGAGCCGAGGATCCTGACAAAACGCACCCCCGAGGAGAGACCAAAGCCTCCCGCCTCCATCTGGGAGGTTGCGGCGTCACTAGGCCCGTAAGGGCACCTATAAGGACAAGGAAGGAGCATGAAGAAATGAGAGGAGGGCAAGGCTGATGGTCCCGGTGCTCGACAGCAGAGGGGCCCCGCTCGACCCATGCACGGAGAAACGGGCTCGGCTGCTGCTTGAGCGTGGGCGCGCCGTGGTGGTGAGCCGCAACCCGTTCGCCATCCGGCTGAAGGACCGCACGGCAGAGCAGTCGGTCGTCCACCCGCTCGTCTGCAAGCTCGACCCAGGCTCGGCCACCGACGGTGTGGCGCTCGTGCGCAGGCAGGAAGGCACGGACGTGCTCGTGGCCGCAGCCCACGTCGAGCACAAGCGCTCGGTGAGCAAGGCCATCGCCAGGCGCGCCGGTTACAGGAAGCGGCGCCGCTCCAAGCTCTGGCACCGGAAGGAGCGCTCCTCCAACCGCAGGCCCGCCCCCTGTACCTCCTGCGGGGCCAACGCCGTGCACGGCCGGGACCGCTGCAGGCCCTGTGCCGAGGCAAGGGCCCCGCGCACCGAGGGCGCCCGCCCACGGCGGCTCCCGCCGTCTCTCAGGGCACGGGTGGACGAGACCGTCCACGCCATAGAGAAGCTGGCCAAGCTCTACCCGCTGGCGGCCATTGCCATAGAGGTCGCCCGCTTCGACGCACAGCTGTTGCGCGACCCAGGCGTCTCGGGCGAGGGGTACCAGCAAGGGCCGCTCTACCAGTCAAACCTGCGCGAGTACGTGCTCCACCGCGACGGCCACAGGTGCCGCTACTGCGGCCGCCGCGGCGTGGCGCTCAACTTGGACCACGTCACCCCGAGGTCGCGCGGCGGGGCCACCAGGGCCGACAACCTCGTGGCGTGCTGCCTCAAGTGCAACAAGGCCAAGGGCAACCGCGACGCCGCCGAGTACGGCCACCCGGAGGTCCAAGCGCAAGTCGACGTGCCGCTCAGGGACGCCGCCTACGTCAACTACCCCGCCCTAAAGGGCGGGGCTTGTGGGAAGGTCCCACAAGCCCAGGTTGACCAGGCCAAGACATCGACGAAAGAGAGGTGAGCTCAGATGTCTACGTTGCACACAAGCGAAAAGACCCACCAGGGGATGCTTCCTCA
>Ga0209061_1001913_pt1 | contig 30124 bp, 29 predicted proteins | sample Coa_R1_10_FD_187157 | JGI IMG/M metagenome (GOLD analysis project Ga0209061, IMG submission 187157) | Surface soil microbial communities from Centralia Pennsylvania, which are recovering from an underground coalmine fire - Coalmine... | ecosystem: Environmental > Terrestrial > Soil >... | reverse complement strand
TCCCGGCAAGAGTAAGAGCGAGAGCCGTTTCCGCTGTCTCTTGCGCATCAGAGCTCCTCCTTTCTTCCCAATAGATGCGATCTGCTGCCTGCCCACGCGCCCGACGGTGCTAGCATCGCCGCAGTCCGCGACCTCTCGCGCTCACCGCGATGACATGACCGTGGTTATCGCGGTGACAGCCCAGCCGTGTGCCGAGTGATACGCTCCGGCAAAAAGAAGGCGCCGCATCGCGATGCGGCGCCCGCGTCCTTCTCTCGGCCGCGAACAGGCAGCGACACAGACCAGCTTGAGAAGCGAAAGCGAGAAGGAAGCTACAGAACCGCAAAAAGACGTCGTCGCCAGAACTGCTCGCTCGCTCTTGCGGCGATGCGAACCATGGTAAGCAAGCAGAGAAACCGCAACGCAGACCCCTGGCGCAACACGTGCAGGAATAGCTTGCTCGCGTGATGCACCACCCTGTGCGAAAAGCACCGCACCGACATCGTCAGCGGGAGACGCCGCGCTTCCCGACCGTGTCGAAGAGGCGAAAACTGCCGGACGAGCTGGCCGGCGGGCCTCGCCATCCACCTCGTCGGCGATCGTGACCATGCGCGTGCGGTGGCCTCGCATGTAACGACCTCTGCGCTTGCGGCAAGCACGCGCACCTGCAAACGCACAGGTAAAAGAGCTCTGCATGCACGCGCACAAAAAATCTGCTGCAGTGTACCATGCGCGTGTGGAGCACGCGCCTCGAGGGCTCTCCTTTTTATGTCAACGAGGAAGTGTGAAAGCTGTTCAGCGCCGCGTAGAGCGCATCGTGTGCGGCTCGCTTGCGCGCGTATGGTTCGGCGTGTGCGGGCTCGGGCAGCACGGTCGCGCCTACCGATGCCTCCACGCGTTCGCACCCTGGCGCAACGATCTCCAGCGCGAGGAGCGCCGTGCCACGCAGCGTTGCCTGATCTTCGCCCGAGATCGCCACGGGGATACCTGTCGCATCGGCGATGATCCGGCACCAGCCGGGCACGCGGTCGATACCGCCGCCGCTGGCGATCAGTGTGGCCAACTCGGGCACAACGCCGCGTAGCTCCTCGGCGATCAGGGCAAGGCGAAAGGCGATCCCCTCGAGCAGGCCACGGGCGATATCGGTTGCCTCGGTTTGCCAGCGTAAACCCGCGATCGCCGCGGTGGCGTGCAGCGCATAGCCAGGGTTGCGTTCGCCGGTGAGGAACGGCAACACCAGCGGCGTGTCATCGCGCGGCGGCGCGGTTGCTACCGCGTCGAGATCGGCGCCGCGCGGCAACGCAAGCACGCCCTCCAGCCATTCCAGCGCCCGACCGCCGTCGTTCAGCGCTCCGCCGAGCAGCGCGTGCGTCCGATCGACCGTGTAGCACCACAGCCCTCGTGGGACGAGAGCGGGTTGTGCGGGCAGCAGCGCGCGTAGCGCGGCGCTGGAGCCGATGGCGAGCGCGCCAACACCGGCTTCGCGCGCGCCGCAACCGATATTGCCGGCGTACCCATCGGCGATCGCGGGCAGCCAGGCGGCTTCGCGCAGCGCCGGCCAGCGGTGCGCGTACGCGCGCACCAGGCCGCGCAACGGCTCGTCGGTGTTGTGTAGCGGGGCAAGCTGCTCCCGCTTCAGCGGCAGCGCCGCCAGCAGCTCGTCGTCGTACGCGAGCGTCTGGCGGTTGACGATCCCAGCCCACGCCGCGCTCGAATAGCTAGTAGCGCGTTGGCCGAGGAAGCGCGCATAAATGAACTCACCGAGCGACATCCACGCTGCAACCCGGGCGAACGTGTCCGGCTCGCTCTCCTGCAGCCAGAGCAACCGCGCGGGCAGATACGCCGGGTGAAGACGGGTGCCCGTCCGTTGCTGCAGCGCATCTTCATCGAGCCGCTGGCGTAGCGTCTCGGCGGCCGCCGCCGGGCGCGTATCGGCGTAGGTGTACACCGGCGTCAGCGGTTTGCCCGCCTCGTCCACGCCGACGACCGTTGCCGCGAAGGTATCCATCGCCACGGCAGCGATCGCTTCCGCGTGCTTGCCCGCGCCCTCGACAAGCGCGTCGATCACCTGCTCGGTTTCCGCGCAAAGCTGCTCCGCATCGACCTCGGCGGTCCCATCGCCGCGAATAGCGAACTGATGGTGTATACGTGCTTCGAGCTTCTTGATCGGAACAGCACGCGCATCGTAGATGCGCCCGCGCGTGGCCGAAGAGCCGATATCGATCGCCAGGACGAAGGGCGGCTGCGCCCGCTTCTTCGAGACCGTCTCCTTGCGTTCGTCGCCGCCCATCCTTGTTCCCCCTGCCGTGCTCGCGTGGCGCATCGTATCACGGGAACACATAAGGCAGCTTCACCCGACTGGTGCTCCAGCCGGCAGCTCGCGGGGAACGGGTAGAGCGCGATGCGTTCTCGGGAAGCGCTCGCGGGGTTCAGCGTCGCCGCAGCAAGAACTTCCCGACCGCGCACAGGGCCAGCGATCCGAGCAACAGCTCTGGCAACGCACTGGCCAAGGAGGAAGCCGCGTGGCCCGTGCCGGCGGCGGGCAGATTCTGCGGCGGCGCGGCCGTGATGACCGGGGCAGCAGTGCTGTTGCCCGGTCGTGCCGCCGTTGGTGGTGTTTGCGGCGCGTTGGCGGCCGGAGCGGGTCGAGCTGGGGCTGCGGGCGCTACCGCCGGCACGACGACGACGGTGCCCGCCATGCCAGGATGCAACGTGCACACATAGGCGAAGGTGCCAGCGCTCGTGAATGTGAAGGCGAAGGTCTGGCCTGGCACCAGCAGACCCGAATCGAAACCGGCCGCGGCCGAGGTGACCGTGTGCGGAATGGCACCTGCATTGGTCCAGACGACGGTATCACCGGGATGCACCGTGACCGTCCGCGGCGCGAAGTCGAGGTCGATCGCGCTTACCGAAACAGAATCCGCGCGAGCGAGCCCGGGAGCGACCGCCGCCACAAGTGCCAGCACCATGGCCGCCATCGGCCGCGTGACGACCGTCCACCGTCCTGTTGGCAACGTCAAATACATCCGGAGCTCCTCATCTCGTTTCTCCTCTTTCGCGAGCCGTGGCTAGGCAGCCTGGGCATCGATCTGCACACCCCTGCAGGGTAGCAGACCAACCACGGCTCGAGACGCAAAAAAGGGGGAGGCATCTCCAGGACGGTTCGCGCCAGATCCCTGCGAGCGCGGTCGCGTACGCGAACCGACACTCATTCCAGAAACACAGCGCGCGCGATCGCTTGATCGGTTTCCACGGCAGCGATCATGATCGGCTAACATTTCCGCCGAGGAGGACGCGCGTATGGCAGCATCGATGGTGCACGAGCGGCCCGATCTCAGCACGTGGCGGCCGGATTGGGACTTCGGCCCGCTCGACGAACAATCGGTCTACACGCGGGCCAACATCGGCGAAGTCGTGCCGGGGGTGCTTTCGCCGCTCAATGCCTCGCTGGGCGGCCGGGTGCTCGATGCGGGCTTCATCATGCTCGCGCGCATGCTGGGCATGTGGGAGCCGTTCCTCGATGAGGCGCCGCCGGAGGTGGTACGCGGCGAGCAAGCAGCGTACGTGGGCATCTTCTACGGTCACGCCTACCTCAACCTGACGCTGCTGACCCGCGGCGCGGCGCTGATCCCCGGCACCAGCCCCGAAGCGCTGGAAGAGCAGTACCTGGGCCGGGCACGACATCCCGGTGCGCCCCGTCCTCGTCTCACGCTCAAAGAGCGGCGGGTTGGCCTGCTCGCGCTCCCGCATATCCTGCGTCTTACCCTGCGTGCCCGGCGCCTCGCCGACCGGCAGGAGGAGTTTCTGACCCGTTTCCTGACCCACTTCAACGCACTCGACCTACGCACGCTCGACGATACGGCGCTGCTTGCCTGGATCGAGCGCGTGCGCAACGTAGCCGAGGTCGTCATGGCGTTGCATCTCTTCAACAGCAGCGGCGCCAGTTCCGGCCTCGAGCAATTGACGCAGGCCGTGCGGCGCTGGCTGCCCAACGCCTCGCCTGGCCTGACCGAGCGGCTCGTAACCGGCCTCGCCGATGTCGAGAGCGCCAAACCGGCCTACGAGCTCTGGCGGCTGAGCCGGATCGTCGCCGCATCACCCACGCTCTCCCGCCTCTTCGCCGCCCGCGAACCGGCCGAGCTGCACGCTGCTCTGGCGGAGACGACCGATGCCGACGCCGAAAGCTTCCGACGGGAGATGGCCATCTTCCTCGACCGCTACGGCTACCGCGCCATGCGCGAGACCGAGCTATCGGCGTTGCCCTGGTCGCAGGAGCCGAGCTTCGTCTACGCAACGATCAAGAGCTATCTCGCGCTCGGCGCGGAGGCCGATCCGATAGCGGCGCGCGAGCGTCAGGCGGCGATCCGTGCCGAGGCCGAACGCGAGGCGCGGAGCCAGCTCAACCCGCTTGCTCGCGCTCTCTTCGACCGCCAGCTGGCCCTGGCGCGGACGTTCATCGCCCTGCGCGAGAAGACCAAGGCGCAGTACGTGCGCGCCATCGGTCCGGCGCGTCTGATCTGCCAGGAGATGGGCCGCCGTCTGCAAGAACGCGGCCTGCTGCCCGCCGCCGACGATGTCTTTATGCTCCTCGCCAGAGAGCTACGCGACGCGCTCGCCGGACAACTGCCCGCGCAAACGCTCGCCGAGATCGTCGCTCACCGGCGCCAGCAGGTCGCCTGGTGCGAGCAGGTCGCGCTGCCGGAGTGGTTCGAGGGAACGCCGCAGGCACGCTGGGCGGATGAGACGGGCGAGACCACCCCCGGCGCCATCGACGCCGCGGCCGAGGAGAAGGAGATCCTGCGCGGCATCCCCGTGAGCCCCGGGCGTGTGCGCGGACGGGCGCGCGTGATCTGCGAGCTCAACGACGATGCGATCGTGGAGCCGGGAGAGATCCTCGTTGCGCCCTACACGGATGCCGCCTGGACCCCGCTTTTCTTTACCGCCGCGGGCGTTGTGGTCGATCTTGGTGGGCCGCTCAGCCACGGCTCGACCGTTGCGCGCGAGTACGGTTTGCCGGCCGTCGTCAACGTTAAGGTGGGAACGCGGCGCATCCGCACAGGTCAGGAGATCACCGTCGATGGCGCTGCCGGCGAGGTGATCCTGCACGAGCACTGACGGGCGATCGCGCCAAGGAGATGACAGTGAACGAGCAAGCGACGTTCAGGATCGCGGTTGTCGGCAAGGGGCTGATCGGCGCGGCGGCAGCGCGCCATCTCGCGCAGCACACGAGCGGCGTTGTGCTCGTCGGCCCCGACGAGCCGGCGCGGCGCGATGCCTGGCGCGATGTCTTCGGCAGCCACTACGACGAAGGCCGTATCTACCGCATCCTCGACCCCGATCCGATCTGGGCGCTCCTCGCCCGGCGCGCGATCGACCGCTATGCGGAGATCGAGGCGCAGAGCGGTATCACCTTCCACGAGGAAGTGGGCTTCCTCGCCGCCGGACCGGACGCAGACCTTGTCGAGCGGTACGCTACCATTGGCGAACGGCTGGGTGCGCCGGTCGAACGTTTGAACGCCGCGCAGCTCGCGGAACGGTTTCCCTATCTCGACCTCGCCGACGCGGTCGGAGCGGCGTATCAGCCCCGGCTGGCAGGGCACATTAGCCCGCGGCGGCTGGTGCTGGCGCAGGAGACCGCCGCGGCGCGTGCGGGTGCGACGATTATTCGCGAACCGGTGCACGCGCTCGAACTCGCGGGTGATGGCATCGTGCTACGGCTCGCCAGCAGCGTCACGGTGCGCGCCGAACAGGCGGTGATCGCCACCGGCGGCTTTGCCAATCTACACACGGTGCTCCCCGAACCCGCCGCTATTGACCCCAGCGGCCGCGTGATCGTGCTCGCAGAGGTGGGGCCATCGCTTTACACGACGCTGCGCGCGATGCCAAGCATCGTCGCCGACTGCTGCCGACCACTCGATCATATCTATGCGTTGCCACCCGCGCGGTACCCCGATGGCCGCTGGTACGTGAAGATCGGCACCGGCACCTTTCAGCATCCGTTGCGGACGCTCGATGAGTTCGTCCGCTGGTTCCAGAGCGATGGCGCCACCGAGGAGGACGCGGCTGCCCTCCATGCGACGCTCATCAATCTCGTTCCCGCGCTGCGCGACGCGCCGATCCACACCGATACCTGCGTCGTGACGACAACGCCGAGCGGCTATCCCTACATCGACCTGATCGCCGAGGGGCGCATCGCCGTCGCGATCGGCGGCAACGGCGCGGCAGCGAAATCGTCGGACGAGATCGGCCGCCTGGCAGCCGAACTGCTCATCCGGGGTACCTGGCCCGATCCGGAGTACCCGCGTGATCTCTTCCGCCTGCGCTCGGCACCCGCGGCGGCCGCCGCGAACGAGCCGGGCAGCGCCACGACGGGCTAGCCTTCTCCAAACGCGACCGTGTGCCGGCACACCCCTCTCTGTCGCGCCCGTTCGAGAGGAGCGGGGCAGATTGCGCGATGCGCTAGCGGAACAGGTCGCGCTCGCGTGGCCGCACGAGCTGACGCGCCGAGGCGGTGTCGTCGGGCGTGTAAACGAAGCCGCGGATCACGGCGGCGGGCACGCGCGCGACCTTGCCCATCACCAGCTCGGCAGCACCGGCGAGCTCATCGGCATCGCAGAGGGTGGTCACGCGTAGCTCGTAGCCATAGGTGTCGGCGAGGCCGATATAGTCGCGGATCGGAGCCATCCCCGCGATGCCGATGGCGACGTTCGTCAGCGACTCGCGCCACGGCCGGCCGAACGTATCGGAGATGATCACCGCGAGATCGATGCCCAGCCGTTCGCGAAGCGCGGCACGCAAACGGCGGGCCGAGGCATCGGGATCGGGAGGCAGCAGGCACAGCACATCGTGCCCGCCGACGTTCGAGGCATCGACGCCCGCGTTGGCGCAAACGAAGCCGTGCCGCGTCTCGGTGATCAGCACGCCGTTATCCATGCGCACGATCCGCACCGACTCGCGCAGCACGACCTCGACCTGGCGCGGGTCTTTGCCATATCGCTCGGCCCAAGCGCGCGCAAACGGCGAGGGCTCGATCGTCTCCAGCCGGATCAGACAGTTCTCGGCCTTCGAGACGATCTTCTGCGCCACCACCAGCACATCGTGCTCGCGCAGGCCTACGCCCGAGCGTTCGGCGGCCTCGGCGATCAGCGCGGCGAGGTCATCACCGGGCCGCACTTCGGGGATGCCGCGCACGGGCAGGATGCTGAGCTGCTCCTGCGCATCGACGAGCGGCGGACGATGTTCAGGCGGCGTCGGCGCGGTCATCTGCGCCCTCTTGCTTATTCGGGAATGCCGACGATGCGGATGCCGGATTGCGTCTTGTAGCGACGGTTGATGCCAACGAGCAGCACCGTGATGTCTTCGATGTAGCGCGAATAGCGCAGCGGGCCGGCATCGATGCCGCGGCAGCCGGGAAGCAACGCGGCGAGCGCCATCACCCGCTTGCGGCTCTCGGTATCGCCGCCGCAGACCAGCACGTCGACGTTGAGCGGTTTTTCCAGCGCCATCAGCTCTTCAGCGCTGAGGTTGTGAAAGGCGCTAACGACGGTTGCGCTCTCACCCAGGATGGCTTTGGTCTGCTCCGCCGCCGAACCTTCGGGCACCGGCACGGCAACGGGTCCACCCTTGCCGAACTCCATCGGCACGACGATGTTGACGACGAGCTTGCCTGCGAGCGCCTCGCGCAACGCCGTCACAGTCTCGCGCTGGCCTTCATACGGCACGGCGATGAAGACGATCTCAGCCATGCGCGCGGCAGCAGCGTTTTCAGCGCCCGTCACGTCCGCGTCGGGAACCGCCTCGCGCACCTTCGCCGCCGCGTCAGCTGCGCGCTGCTCGGAGCGCGAGCCGATCACGATGCGCTCGCCGGCACGAGCGAAGCGCATCGCCAGCCCGAGCCCTTCGTGCCCCGTGCCGCCGATAATGGCGATCATCTATCCTTAACCTCGTGTCCGCTCACGCGGCGATCGATCCGCGGGGAGTGTACCACACGGCAGCATGAACGGCGCAGGGCGAGAACACCGCGCCTACATTTCGCAAGGAGGCCGCCTTATGCTCTACGAGCTGCGCACGTACGAAGTCCTGCCCGGCAGGATGCCCGCGCTGCACAAGCGCTTCGCCGAAAAGACGCTGGCCCTGTTCGCAAAGCATGGCATCGAGGTAATCGGCTTCTGGACGCGCGAGATCGGCGGCTGGAGCGACGAGCTGGTGTACCTGCTACGCTTCGCCGATATGGCCGACCGCGAGCGCAAGTGGCAGGCCTTCGCCACCGATCCGGATTGGCAGGCTGCGCGCGCCGCCTCCGAGGCAGACGGTCCGATCGTCCACCGCCTGCGTGCCGAGTTCCTGCGGCCAACGCCCTACTCGCCGCTGCAGTAAGGAAGGTTTTTAATCGCGCTGCTCCTCGCCGGGACCAACGGCCGCCCGATGCGCAAGCTGGTAGTGGTCGTCGGTACGGCGGTCGTGGCGAAGCAGCAGGATGATGCTGCCAACAGCGGCGATCGCGGCGAGCTGCCACGAGTGCGTGATCAGCCAGGCGATCGCCGGGTAGCAGACGATGTTGACGCGGGTGGCGATAAAGTTGTCACGCCGCACGCTGTACACCGCGAGCCAGAGCAACGCACAGGCGAGCAGCGTCCAAGGCGAGATCAGCACGGTCACGAACGCGGTGAGCGTGGAGCCGCGCCCGCCGGCGAAGCGCAGGAAGATCGACCAGTTGACGCCGATCAGCGCAGCGAGGCCACAGATCGCCGCGCCTGTTTCGGTGCGAGCCAACGCGCGACCGAGCACCACTGCGCCAACGCCCTTGCCCCCTTCGGCGAGGAAGACGATCATGCCCGCGGGCAGCCCCGCGTTGTGGATCGTGTTCATGACGCCGACGTTGCCCGTGCCGAGCCGCCGCAGATCACGCCCGGTCAGCAGGCGCACAACGATGTAAGCAAAAGGGATCGCACCGATCGCGTAGCCTGCGGCCACGAGGATGGCTATCTGCTGCATCGCTAGACCCCGCCCAGGCTGCCCGCATCCCGTCTTGCAACCATCGTACGAGCAGCAGGCGAAGCGACACAACGCGCCGCCAAACCGTGGCGCGTGGGCGCGACGCGGCAGCTGGAGCAACGCGGACCGAAACGAGGCGATCAGGAGCGGCGGGCACCCCGGCGCCGTCGCTCCAGCAGATAACCGACGTTGCGCACGTTGCGAATGAAGTCGCCCTCGCCGGTGGCCTCGCGCAGCTTCCGGCGTAGCCGGGCGATGTGCACCTTGACGACCTCGCGCGCGCCAGGCATCGGCAACTCGCTGCCAGTGCTCTGCTGCAGCAGATAGTCCGAGCTAAGCGCGCGACCAGGATGACGGGCGAGTGTGTGCAGAATGCGGTACTCGGTTGGTGTCAGGTCGATGCGCTTGTTCCCCGCCCAGACCTCGCAACGCAGCGTATCGACTTTCAACGAGCGGACGCGGATGACGCCGGCAGGGTCGCTCGCGTAGCGCGCCGAGACGGCCAGCCGCTGCAGCGCGCGTGCCTGGAGTGCGATCAGCTCCGGTGCCGCGATGGGCGAGATCCAGGCGGAGGCGCCGCTCTGCAGCAGGCTCTTCGCCAGTTCCGGATCGTCGGCCACGGCAAGCACCGGCACCGCGCCGAAGAGCTCATCGAGGCTGTGCAGCACGAGGGCGGGGTCGGCGCTCGCCGGATCGGCGTAGAGCACGACGACGTCGGGTGGGTAGGAGCCGACGCGCCCTTCGACCACATCCACGGGGGTCCGCTCCCAGACGTGCCAGCCCCGCGCTTCCAGATCGGACACGAGATCCTTGCCCAGCACGCCCGCTGTTCGCACAACCATGACCGTGGTTTCCGCCGCCGTCTCGAGCGCCTGCATCATGGTCTCCTGCCTCTCGATCACCGGATCGTGACCCGCGATCGCGCGCTAGCTCTTCTGCGGTAAGTGTCGTTGCGAAACCGCGGCGGGTAAAGCGGAAAAATGCCGGGAGCAGTTACGGTACGGTAACAGTCTGCGACGAAAGAGGCGCAACGACGGTCACGCGGTCTCGGTAGACCCGGACACCCGGGGCCGTGTAGCGTGAACGGGAGGAGAACGTTGATGATCGCGGGCGATGCCGCCGGCATCTACGTGCCAGCGGCGCGGCTCTGGCTCGATGGGCAGCGAGGACGGCCGCGCGGTTTCGTGTCGCACGCGCACAGCGACCACGTCGGCCCGCACGCAACGGTCTACGCCACCGCCGCTACCGGTGACCTGATCGCTGGCCGTTTCCGCCACCATGGGCAGCGGATCGCGCTCGCCTACCGTGAACCGGTGCGCATCGGCGACGCCCGCGTGACTCTGTACCCGGCCGGACATGTGCTTGGCTCCGCCCAGGTGCTGATCGATGATGGGCAAGCGCGCTTGCTCTACTCGGGCGATCTCCGCCTGCGCCCCTCGCCTGCATGCGAGCCGGCCGAGGTGCCGCGGGCGGACATCCTCATCGTGGAAGCGACGTTCGGCAAGCCAGCGTGGATTTTCCCACCGGCAGAGATGATCGAGCGGGAGGTTGCGGCGTTCGTCGATCGCGCCTTTGCCGCGGGCGCAACCCCCGTGCTCCTGGCGTACTCGCTGGGCAAGGCGCAGGAGGCGATCGCGCTGCTCGACCGGTTGCACGTCCCGGTTGCGGTTGCGGAAACAGTACGCGCCGTCAATGCTGTCTACCGCCGCTACGGCGTCGCGCTCGGCGAGTGCCTGCCGCTGAAGCCGCCGCTGCCGCGGGGTACGGCTGTCATCTGCCCGCCACAAACGCGCAACAGCGCGCTCTTCGCTGCGCTCGGCCCCACGCGCACGGCGATCCTGACCGGCTGGGCGCTCGACCGCCGCGCGCGCTACCGCTACGGCTGCGACGCGGGTTTTCCACTCTCCGACCACTGCGGCTTCGACGACCTGCTGCGTTACGTCGAGCTGACCGGCGCGCAACAGGTCTACACCGTCTACGGCTACGCCCGCGAGTTCGCCAGCGCGCTGCGCGAGCGCGGCTACGAAGCGTATGCGCTCGGCCAGGAGTTTCAGCTTGCGCTGCCGGGGCTGCTTGCCTGAGCGGCAGAAGAGGCCTCCTCTTCGCGCGGTCCTGCTCCCCTGCGCCGCGGCGCTCATCTGCGCGGCGTTGCTCGCAACGGGAACGTTTTGGGCCGCATGGCCGATCGCGAGTCCGCTGAACAAGGACTTCGACTGGGGCGTACCGGCGCTCGGCGCGGCGCTGCTGCTCTCGCTGGCGGCAACCGCGCTCGCGCTGCTGCTGGCGCTTGGACGGGCTCCACGGCTCGCGCCGCGCACGTGGGCAACGGTCGGCCTGCTTGGCGGCGGCGCGACGGTCCTGCTCACGCTGCCCAACCTCACCCGCTTCTGGCAGCTCTGCGCCGCGCTCGTGCTGATCGGAGCAGCGCGTGGGTTCGCGCTGCTCGGCCTCTGGCAAACGCTGCACTGGGCTGCCTCACGCCGCGTCGCGGCCGCGCTATTGCTCCTCGGCTGCCTTGCAGGCATCCTGGCCACGACCCTCGGGATCGGCCCGATCGTCGCGCGCAACAGCTGGCGCGAGGGCGTGGCGGCGAGCGGCGGCGTGCTGATCCTGGCCGCGCCGCTGGCCTACATCGCGCTACCGGGGCGAGAGATCTTCAGCCACGGCGCGACAGAGGTCAAACTTCCACCGCCGAGCGATGGACAGGGCGCGGGCTCTCCCGGGGCATGACGCCCCTCGCCGCCCGCGCTACTTGGCCGTAGCAGGCCGGGCCGCGACACTGTGAAGTGCGTAACTAAGCGCCCGGGCAACTCTCGCCCGCGGTCGAGGAGGAAAGGTGCCGTGGAGCGCACGCTGGTGCTGATCAAGCCCGACGCCGTGCAGCGCGGGCTCGCCTTCGAGGTTCTCGCGCGCTTCGAGCGCCGTGGATTGCGCGTCATCGGCTTGAAAATGATGCGCGTCGCCGAGGCGCTGGCCGCGCAGCATTACGCCGAGCATAGGGGCAAGCCGTTCTATGCCGGCCTGATCGACTACATCACCTCCGCGCCGATCGTCGCCGCCGTGTTCGAGGGACCAAACGCGGTCAAGGTCGTGCGCGCCACGATGGGCGCGACCAACCCGGCCGAGGCCGCGCCGGGGACGATCCGTGGCGATTACGCGCTCGAGCTGGGGCGCAATATCGTGCACGGCTCCGACGGGCCGGAAAGCGCGCAGCGCGAGATCGCGCTGTTCTTCGAGCCGGACGAACTCGTAGAGTGGGGGCGCGAGGTCGACCGCTGGGTCTTCGAGTAACCGGCTACGTGCCGAAGCGCACGAGCGGGGCGGAGCGGCTCCACAGACCTTCAAGGTCGTAGTAAGCGCGCTGTTCGTGCGAGAAAAGATGGACGATCACGCTGCCGAAATCGAGCAGCACCCAGCCAGAATCGGGCAGGCCCTCCTGCGCCTCCAGCGGCACGCCCGCGGCACGCATCTCTTTTTCGAGCGTGTCGATCAGGGCGTTCATCTGCCGTACCGAACCGACCGAGGCGATCACGAAGTAATCGGCAAACGACGCGGCGCGCCGGATATCGATCCGCGCCAGCTCTTCGGCCTGGCGGTCCGAGAGCAGATCGAGCAACCGATCAGCAAGGAGCGTCGAGTCCAGAGCGACCTCCATCAGCGCCCCGGCGCGGCTGCGCGGGAGAAGTCCCGCCTGCGCCGTATACTCATAGTATAGCAGCACGCCGCACATCCGTGCGGCTAGGAGACGGCATGGCACGGGTCATCGTTGGTATGAGCGGCGGCGTCGATTCGGCGGTCGCGGCGGCGCTGCTCGTCGAGCAAGGGCATGAGGTCATCGGCGTCACGATGCGCCTCTGGACGCAACCCGATCCAGAGGCGCTGCCAGGGCGGCGGCAGTGCTGCAGCGTTGAGGATATCGGCGATGCGCGCGCCGTAGCGCAGCGGCTGGGCATTCCGCACTACGTCCTCAATCTGGAGAAGCAGTTCAACGCCCGTGTTGTCGAGTACTTCGTCGCCGAGTACGCGCGAGGACGCACGCCCAACCCCTGTCTCGCGTGCAATGAGCACATCAAGTTTGCGGCGCTCCTCGAACGTGCGCTCGCGTTCGAGGCCGACTATCTGGCGACGGGCCACTATGCGCGCCGGGACGTCGCTCCCGACGGCCGCGTGCGGCTGCTGCGCGCCGCCGATCCGGAGAAAGACCAGTCGTACGTGCTCTACGCGCTCGGGCAGGCGCAGTTGCGCCGTATCCTCTTCCCGCTTGGCGGTTACAGCAAGGCCGAGGTCAGGGCACTGGCGGCCCGCTTCGGTCTCGAAGAGGTGGCGACCAAGCCCGATAGCGTGGAGATCTGCTTCGTGCCAGGCGGAGATTACCGTGCCTTCGTCGCCGCGCGCGCCGGCGAGCGGCCCGGCACGATCGTCGACACCGCCGGCAACGTCGTCGGCCAGCATCACGGGCTGCACCAGTTCACGATCGGGCAGCGCAAAGGCCTGCCCGCCCTTGGCTCGCGGCGGTTCGTGACCGCGTTGCTGCCAGAAGAGAATGTGGTCGTGATCGGGCCAGAAGAGGCCCTCTACAGCGCCGCGATCGAGGTGGAAGAGGTGCGCTGGACGAGCGACGCGCCCCCGCCGCTCGACGAGCCGGTCGAGGTGAAGATCCGCTACCGCACGGCGCCGGTGCCCGCCCGCGTGCGACTACGCGAGGATGGCACCGCCCTCGTTGCCTTGGAGCGGCCGCAACGCGCGGTGACACCCGGACAGGCAGCGGTGTTCTACCACGGCGACGAAGTGCTGGGCGGCGGACGTATTCGCGCCGCCCTGCCAGCGTGAGATGCGGACCGACGACGCGCGCGCGAAGCCCGCTGCGCGCGATGGTCTTGTCTCGCGCTATCTGAATCGCCCGCTGTCGCGGCCGCTTGCCCGCCTGCTAGTACACACGCCGGCGACGCCGAACCAGGTCACGTTGCTCAGCTTCGTTTTCGCGCTGGCGGCCGGCTGGCTGCTCACGCTTGGCCACAACGTCTGGGGTGGCCTTGCTGTCCATGTCTCTTCGGTGATCGATGGCGTCGATGGCGATCTCGCACGTCTGACGGGTCGGAGTAGCCGCTTCGGCGCCGTGTTCGACGCCGTGCTCGACCGCTACGCCGATACCGCCCTCATCGGCGGCGCGACATGGTGGGCCTACCAGCACGAGCGCTGGCCAGCAGCGGTGATCGTCGGCCTCTGCGCGCTGGTAGGCGCGTACGCCGTGAGCTACTCGCGCGCCCGCATCGAGGCCAGCGGCGGGCGCACCTTCCTGCTCGGCCTTGGCACGCGCGACGTACGCCTCTTCGTCCTCGCTCTGGGCTTGATCGCTGGCCAGGCGTGGTGGGCGCTCCTGGTGATCGCGGTCGTCGCCAACGCCACCGTGATCACCCGGCTGATCGCGCTCTACCACTCGGAGAACGGCGAATAATACACGTGGCAGCCGCGTCACGCGCGTGCCGTGGTACAATCCCGCCAGCTTCATGTCGGGGAGCGGCATGGATACCGCCCGGGATATCGTGATCATCGTCTGGGGCGTGCTCAGCATCCTGACCCTGCTCGTCGTGCTGCTGATCGCGCTCTTCATCGGCCTCTCGATCAAGCGCCTGGTCGACGACGTCAACACGCTGGTCAACGGCTCGATCAAGCCGGTGATCGACACCACGCAGCAATCGGTGCAGAATATCGCCGGCACGACGCAGTTCGTGGGCGATACCGTGGTGACACCGGTGATCCGCGTGATCGGCTTCGTCGCCGGGGTACGACGCGGTGCGGCGGTCTTCTTCGGTCTGACACGCCGCGTGCGTGGCCGGCAATCACCGGCGCTGCCCGACGGTAAGCAGGGGAAGCGATGAGCGAGCAACCGGCCACGTCGCCGCTCGACCGCGCCCGCGCCTCGCTCACAGAAGTGCAGCGAAGCGCCCGACAGGCCGCTAGCCGTCTTGCACGTCAGGGTGCAAGCGCCCTTGGCCGGCTAACCGATTCGCTGCGTGCTGCGCGGGACCGTCGCGCGGCGCGGCGGTTGCTGCGCCCCGATGGTACCCTGGTCTCGCCGCCAGCGACGCCACGCAATGCGAGCAAGCGCCCGCTACCCAGGCCGGCCCTTGCTGCGCCGCTGCGCGGCGGTATCGACGGGCTACGTCAGCGCTGGCAGGAGGCCATTGCCGAGGGTCGCAAAGCAGCACGCGCGAAAGAGGAAGCGCTGCGCGCCGATTACGAGCGGCGCGTGCGCCACATGCCTGCTCTGCACAGGCGCCGCGCGAGCGAGAGCGCCCCACCCGCCCACGCGATCGTGACGCAGGACGAGCGCAAGACGGGCAGATAAGCGTGCGGTAGGTAGAGAAGGTCGCGGCGGAGAGGGTGGGATTCGAACCCACGAGGCGGTTGCCCGCCTACACGATTTCCAGTCGTGCCTGATCGGCCACTCCAGCACCTCTCCGGATGACACGGCGGCGCGCCGCCGTTTCCGGCGCAAACGCGATACAGGCCGCCCGGAGGCGGCCCAGCCTATCCCTGGCGGAGAGGGTGGGATTCGAACCCACGAGGCTCATCGCCTACCGCTTTTCGAGAGCGGCACCATCAACCACTCGGACACCTCTCCGGGGTGGAGACTATCACAAGCCCCCGCCGCGTGACCAGATCGCCCACCCCATGTCGATCGGACGATGGAGCGTACGCCGCTGCCGTGCTATCGTGCCAAACGCGGGCAACCGGTGAATCCGTTCCAAGAAGCCCGCGGTCGTCGGCAACGGAGCGTGCCGATCACGGAAAGGAAGGGACACAATGGGCGACAGACTGAAGGGCAAGGTCGCGATCGTGACGGGCGCGGGGCGCGGCATCGGCCGCGCCGAGGCGCTGCTGCTGGCCGCAGAGGGCGCGGCGGTGGTCGTAAACGATGTTGGCGGCAGCGCAGCAGGTGAGGGGGCCTCTACCTCACCAGCCGATGAGGTCGTGGCCGAGATCAAAGCGAAGGGCGGCCAGGCTGTTGCCAACTACGACAGCGTGACCGAGATGGCCGCCGGCGAACGGATGGTGAAGCAGGCGCTCGATACGTTCGGCCGGCTCGATATCGTCGTCTGCAACGCCGGCATCCTGCGCGACCGCATGATCTTCAACATGACCGAGGCCGATTGGGACGCGGTGATCGCCGTGCACCTGAAGGGGCACTTCACCGTCACCAAGGCAGCGAGCGTCGTCTTTCGGCAGCAACGCTCCGGCCGCATCGTGATGACCTCTTCGGAGTCGGGCCTCGGCAATATGGGCCAGGCGAACTACAGCGCGGCGAAGGAAGGAATCGTGGGGCTATGCCGCACGGTCGCGCGCGATATGGGCCGCTACGGCGTGACATGCAACGCCATTCGCCCGCGCGCCGCGACACGCATGACGCTCTCCGACGAAATGAAGGCCGCGGCGGAGAAGGCCCGCGCCGCCGGGCTGCGCGGCCCAGCCGACGACGTTGTCTCGCAGCTAGAGAAGCTGCTGCCCGAGCATGTGGCGCCGCTGGTGGCCTATCTCTGCACCGATGAGGCAGCCAACATCAACGGACGCACGTTCCTCGTCGGAGGGCCGCTGATCGCGCTCTTCAGCGAGCCGGAGCCGATCCGCCAGATCTGGAACCCGCGCGGCTATTGGACGCTCGACGAGCTGATGACGGTGATGCCTCAAACCGTGGCGCAGGGGCTGAAGAACCAGTGGCCGCCAAAGGAGCCGAGCCAGCAGCAGCCCGCAGCCGCGCCGGCATCGTCGTAAAAGCCTCCGATCCGCAGACGGACCAGCAAACCAGCCGCCTCTTCTCGCGCCAAGGAGAGGCGGTGTCTTTTGGTGTAGAAAAGGACCAATCGCTGCTGGTACTCGGGACGTATGCGGAGATGCTTCCACCATCGTCAGCGCGGCCAGTGCGAACGTCCTGCCGAGCCTGACTCGCGCTGAGAGCGTGTTCGTTGCCCACGATGCGGTTTGTTTGTAAGCGCTCTCTCTCACCTGGGTAGACAGGGACCGGCATGGCAAGCGACACCTCGTCGACACCCTCCTGATCGACGACGATCGCATCACCCGGCGCGGTCCGTGGCTGGCGCTCAAGGAGTGTAGAGAGTTCCGCATGGTCAGGTTAGGGAGTGGGGCCAGCCGTCTTCTTCCTCGTGACCGAACATCGAATCTGACCCTTTCGTGATCGACCCTGGGACGCCCCACGCCTTCTATATGAGCGCGGTCGCGATCTCCAGGCGTGTGTAGCCCGTCTGCCGAATCTGCGCCTACACCACGGTAGTTGGCTCGAACACTGGCCCGCGGACGACGGACGCCGGCGCCACGGGCTACCTGCTCGCACGACTACCAGTTCAAAGCGAGACGGCGACGCTAATACACCTGGTACGGCGTTGGCCCTCGTTGGCCGGGATGACGCCGCCGAGAAGAATCAAGCTCTCGCAGAACTGTTCTTCGGCGAACAGCTCTCGCTGTCACGCGTCTCGACCTCACCGGGGCGCTGGAACGCCCACTAAGGCCGCATCGACCACGAATGAGTGGAGCGATCGAAGCGTCTGTGTGTTGTCGGCGAGCGCGACCAACACACCTTTTTTCAGAGCAGTTCGATCGGGTCGATGTCGACGACCCAGCCGCTGGGCGGCGGCGCGGCGTCGAGTAGATCGTCGATCGCCGCGCCCTTCAGCAGGATCTGCCAGCGATAGCGGTCGTTGAGACGGGCGAAGTAGCACGGCGCCGGCCCGATGATCGCCGGTCCGGGCAGCCCCTGCCGCATCTTTGTCTCGCGCAGCGTCGCAGCGTAACGGCTGGCCGCCCGTGCTGCCGTATCAGGGTTGCGCGTGGCGAAGACGAGCCGCGCGAGCCTGCCGCAGGGAGGATAGCCCAGCTCGCGGCGAAAGGCGATTTCGTGGCGGTAGAAGGCCGCGTAGTCGCCCGTGGCGGCAGCCTGGATCGCGTAATGGCCGGGAGCGTACGTCTGCACGATCACGCGCGCGGCCTGCCCACGCCTGCCGGCCCGACCCGCCACCTGCATCAGTAACTGGAACGTTCGCTCGGCGGCGCGGAAGTCGGGCACGTTGAGCGAGAGATCGGCGCTCACCACGCCCACCACGCTCACGTTGCCGAAATCGTGCCCTTTGGCAATCATCTGCGTGCCGACGATGATATCGACCTCACCCGCCGCGACCATCCGCTCCAGCGCGAGATGCTGCGCGTGCGTTGCCGCCGTGTCGGCGTCCCAGCGGATGACGCGCGCCGCCGGGTACCGTTCGCGCACGATCTCCTCCAGTCGCTGCGTGCCGATCCCCACCGGCCGCAGCCTCATTCCCTGGCACTGGGGGCAGCGTTCTGGCACGCGCTGCCGCCGCTGGCAGTGATGGCACATCAGCCGCGGCACCCCGGAAGCCGTGGCGGTGTGCAGCACGAGGGCAACGGCGCAACTGCGGCAGCGCGGCGCGTAACCGCAGTCGCGACAAAGCAGGAGCGGCGCTGCTCCGCGCCGGTTGAGGAAGAGCAACGCTTGCTCGCCAGCAGCAAGCGCCGCGGCGATCGCCGCATCGAGGGCACGGCTGAGGACGTGGCTGTTGCCCTCGCGTAGTTCGCGCGCCATATCGACGACCTCGATGCTGGGCAGCGGATGCTCGGCCGCGCCCGCCTTCGAGGCAGCGAGCCGCCGCGGCAGCTCCAGCAACTGAAAAGCGCCCGTGCGGGCACGCAGATACGTGCCCACATCGGGCGTGGCGCTGCCCAGCACCACCGCTGCCCCAGCCAGCCGCCCCAGCTCGATCGCCGCCTCGCGAGCGTGGTAGCGCGGCGCCGGTTCGGCCTGCTTGTACGATGGCTCGTGCTCCTCGTCCACGACGATCAGGCCGAGGCGCGCCACCGGTGCAAAGAGGGCGCTGCGCGGACCCACGACGATGGGATACTGCCCCTGCCGCACGGCATGCCAGAGCGCGCGCTGCCGACCCCGGCTCAGCCGGCCATGCATGACCGCAACGCTGCCGGGAAAACGCTCCGCGAAACGGCGCTCGGTTTGCGGCGTCAGCGCGATCTCGGGCACGAGCACGATCGCGCCGCGCCCGCGCTGCAACGCCGCGGCGATCGCCGCCAGGTAGACCTCGGTCTTGCCGCTGCCCGTGACGCCATGCAGCACGAACGTCCCCGGTGCGCTCTCCCCACGGTCGAGCGCGGCGGCGATTCTCTCCGCCGCCTGCTGCTGAGCGGCGGTCAGCTCCGGTCCAGGCGCGCCGCCAAACGGCGCCGCGGAGGTGATCTCGCCCGCCGCGCGGATCACAAGGCCGGTCTCCGTCAGAACGCGCTCGACGGCGGGCGTCAGACCGTTCTCGCGCCGCAACGTCGCCAGGGGCAGCGCACCACCGGCATCGAGCAGCGCCGCCACGATGCGTAGCGCTTTGCCCGCGACTGGCTTGCCCGCGAGCAGGCGCACCGCCTCCTCCGCGCCGCCCAGAAGCCGCAGGGTTTCCGGCCGCGCGGCAGGCGGGTCGAGATCTTCGGGCGTGCGCGCGCCACGCGGCAGCATCAGCGCGATCGCGGCGCTCAACGCGGAACGGTAGCGATGCGCGATCCAGCAGGCCAGATCGACGTGCGCGGCATCGAGCAGCGGCGCATCGCCGAGACGGCGGACGATCGCGCGCGGCTCGCCCGCGAAAGCGCTCTCCTCGCTCACGCGCACGACGATACCCGGCAGTTCCTGTCGGCCGAACGGCACGAGCACAGCATCGCCCGGCGCGAGCATCATGCCCGCGGGGATCGCGTAGGAATACGCCTGGCCGAACGGCTGCGTCGTGAGAACCGCGACATCGGCGTACGGCATGCGCGACGCTCCGGCCCGTTACTTCGCCGCCACCGCGCCCGCCGGTGCGTCCGCGCGCCGGTACGCGCTCAGCCAGAGGATTGCGCCGTCTGGCGCTCCGTTGGGCGCGCGCGCTCCTTGATACGCGCCGCCTTGCCAGTGCGCCCGCGCAGGTAGAAAAGACGCGAGCGGCGCACCTTGCCCTGGCGCACCACCTCGACCTTCTCGATACGCGGGGAGTAGAGCAAGAATGTGCGCTCGACGCCCACGCCGCTGGCGATCCGGCGGACGGTGAAGTTGGAGCTGCTGCCGGCGCGACGCTTGCGAATCACTACGCCTTCGAAGACCTGGATGCGCTCGCGGTCGCCCTCGACGACCTTCGCGTGCACCCGCACGGTGTCGCCGGTGCGGAAGTCGGCGATCTCGGCACGCGGCGCGAGATCGAGGAAGTTGCGGCTGATATCCATCGTCGTCTCTCCCTGATCGCGAACGCCGCGCCATCCCGACGACCGCGGTTGGCGGGGCGTCACCCTTGTTCGTTGCGCGGCACTGCGCCCGTCGGCGGCGCGGTCTCGGACGCCTCTGCCGCGTCGGCCCGTGCCTGCCGTTCGGCCAGCCAGCGGCGCTCTTCCGGCGTCAGCTCGGCGCGGGCGAGCAGGTCCGGACGCAATGCGGCCGTCCGCTCGAGCGCACGCTCACGCCGCCAGCGCGCCACAGCGGCGTGATGGCCGCTCAACAATATATCAGGCACCGCCCATCCGCGAAAAATCGCCGGCCGCGTGTACTGTGGATACTCCAGCAGACCGCCGCTGTGCGACTCCTCCTCGAGCGAGCCGGGCGCCAACACACCGGGCACGAGCCGCGCCACCGCATCCACGATGACGACGGCCGCCGGCTCGCCGCCCGAGAGCACGTAGTCGCCGATGCTGATCGCGTCGGTCGCCAGATGCTCACGCACGCGCTCGTCCACGCCCTCGTAATGGCCGCAGATCAGCAGCAGCCGTTCGTGCCGCGCCAGCTCGCGCGCAACTTGCTGCGTGAAGAGTCGCCCGCTCGGTGTGAGCAAGACGATCGGCCCGCGCCGCGCATCCTGCGCGAGCACCGCCTCCGCGCAGGCGAAGATCGGTTCGGGCTTCATCACCATGCCCGCGCCGCCGCCGTACGGGTAGTCGTCGCACACGCGGTGCCGCCCCGCGGCGTGCTCGCGGATATCGTGCACGCCGATCTCGATCAGACCGGCGGCGATCGCCCGGCCGAGGATGCTGGTCGAGAACGGCCCGACGAAGAAACCAGGGAAGAGCGTCAGGATATCGAAGCGCATCGCGAGCAGTACATCCTCGCCACGAGCGGGCCGCGCGACCATGCCTTCACGCGTGATCGCCCTGCTCGCCGCGCAGCGTGGCGATCGCGTGCGGCAGCACCGGCAGCAGCACGGCAAGATTCTCGCGCACCGCCCGCTCGCTGCCGGGCATATTGACGATCAGCGTACGGCCGCGTACGCCCGCCACGGCGCGGCTCAGCATCGCGAACGGCGTACGACGCAGACCATCGGCGCGCAGCGCTTCAGCGATGCCAGGTACTTCGTAATCGAGCACAGCGCGCGTCGCTTCGGGCGTTACATCGCGCGGAGCCAGCCCGGTGCCGCCGGTGGTCAACACCAGGTCGAGGCTGTCGGCGCACCATTCGCGCAGCGTATCGGCGATGCGGTCGCGCTCATCGGGCACAATCGCGACGCGGACGACCTCCACACCCGCCTCGGCCAGCAGCACCCGCGCCGCCGCGCCGGATGTATCCTCGCGTTCGCCGCGCGCCCCCTTGTCGGAGATCGTCAGCACGCCTGCACGTATCGCCATGGCCGCGTTCCTCATCCAGCTTCAGGGTAGCATGCCGCGGTCACCTCTTCCGCCGCGATTCCTGGTGCGCGTTATGACATACGCGCACCGACCTCTCGTCTGTAGCGAAAGACTGCACATGGTCTCGGCTACCTCATCGCTCTCGGGGTGTAATACAGTAACGTGTGCCAGCAGACAGTGGACGCGAAAGAGATGCCGGCTGCCGCCATGGTCCACGTACCCGTCCTCGCCGATGCCGCGATCGCCGCCCTGGCGCCGCGCGACGGTGGCACGTACCTCGATGGCACCGTCGGCGCGGGCGGCCACGCCGAGCTGATCCTGCGCGCCGCATCGCCCACGGGGAAGCTGATCGGTCTCGACCGCGACCGCACGGCGCTGCGCGAGGCGGAGGAGCGTTTGCGACCCTTCGGTGGGCGGGTTGTTCTGATCCATGGATCGTTCGCTGAAGCCAGCGCCCTCCTCGCCGAGCGCGGTATCAGCCAGATCGACGGCGTGCTGCTGGACCTGGGCGTCTCGTCGCTGCAGCTCGACACGCCGGAGCGCGGTTTCAGCTTCCGCCACGACGCGCCGCTCGACATGCGCTTCGACCCCGATGCAGCGATCCCGACCGCCGCCGACCTGCTCAATACTGCGTCTGAAGAAGAGATCGCTGCTATTCTGCGCCGCTTCGGTGAGGAGCCACGTGCCCGCCGCATCGCCCGCGCGATCGTGGCGGCGCGGCCGTTGCGCACCACCGGTGACCTGGTGCGCGCAGTAGAACGCGTGTTGCCACCTGCGCCGCGTGGCCGTATCTCGCCTGCAACACGCGTCTTCCAGGCTGTGCGCATCGCCGTTAACGGCGAACTCGACGCGCTGACAGCGTTTCTCGACCAGGCCGCCGCGCTGCTGCGGCCAGGCGGGCGGCTGGTCGTTATCAGCTTCCACTCGCTCGAAGACCGGCTTGTCAAACAGTTCATCCAGCGCGAGAGCCGCGACTGTCTCTGTCCGCCGGCGTTGCCCGTTTGCCGCTGTAGCCATCGGGCGACGTTCCGGCCGGTCACGCGGCGGGCAGTACAACCCGACGCGGCGGAGATCGCGCGCAACCCGCGGGCGCGCAGCGCGCGCCTGCGCGCGGCGGAACGATTGTGACGTACGACTAGGAGGGGAAGATGGCGCTGGCCCGTTCGCGTCCCAGCATCGCGTATCCCGCGGACGCGCTGCCCGCGCGGCGGCTATGGCAGCGGCTTGGCGACCGCGCGGCGCTGGTGCTGGCAGCCGCGCTGAGCCTGGCGGCCATGGCGCTGCCCGTGGTGCAGAGCAGCGACGCCGCCAGCACGGGCTACGTCATCCGGCAGCGCCAGATCGAGCTCGCCGCGCTAACGGCGCGCGATGAACAATTGCAAGCCGAGCTAGCCCAGCTCACCAGCAGCGAGCGTATTCGCCAACGCGCCATCAGTCTGGGCATGGTGCCCGCGCCGCAACCGGCCGCGAACATCACTGTGACCGTCCCCGCGCCGCCAGCGCGACTGACGCTGCCGCGCGCTTACCTTGCGCCGACGCCCGTCGCCAGTGCCAGCACCGAGCTAGAGAATGCCACTCCCGCGGCCGCCGCGCCCGGGCAGCAGCATCACGGCATTCTCTGGCGCATCCTGCGCGCCCTTCGCCTGCGCTAGCAGCGTCGCGCGGAGGAAAGGGGCGCGGGGAGGAGGAGCGAGAGGCGCGATGGCAGCGATACAGCGTCGGTCCGCACAGCCAGCGCCGTGGCGGTTGCTCGCGATCGCGCTCGGGCTGGCGCTGGCGAGCGCAGGCTTGCTCGCCCGCCTCGCTTATCTCCAGATCGTGGAACACGGCACGTACATCGCCCGCGCCAACAACGAGCACGACATGCAGGTCACCGTCCCGGCGCAGCGTGGCGCGATCCTCGATGCGAACGGCTTCCCGCTCGCCGTCAGCATCCCCACCTACGACATCTTGCTCGATAAACGGCTCTGGTCCGATGACGCGACCGCACAGCGCGCCGCTGCTGCCCTCGCGCCGTTGCTGAACCGCCAGCCCGACGATCTGATCGCCCTTGCACGCACCGCCGCCGGGGGCACGGCTGTTGCCGCCCGCGATGTCGATTACGACACCGGCCAGAAGATCATCGCCCTTGGCCTGCCGGGCGTGATCGCTCAGCGCTCGGCACGGCGCGATCATCCCGAGGGCGATCTGGCTTCGAGCTTGCTCGGCTTTGTCGGGCGGGATGGCAACGGACTCGCCGGCCTGGAGCTTGACTACAACGGTCTGCTGGCGGGCAAGGCCGGCACCAGCAGTTACCAGCGCGACGCGCTGGGCAACCCGATCGCTGTAGGGCCGAGCAAAAGCGTGCCACCGCAGCCCGGCTCCGACATCGTGCTGACGATCGACCGCAACATCCAGAAGATGGCAGAGGACGAGCTAGCCGCCGGCCTCGCCCGCACGCACGCCAGCGGCGGCACCATCGTCGTGATGGACCCTAACACCGGCGCGATCCTCGCGCTGGCCTCCGCGCCGAGTTACCAGCTCTCCACATTGGACCTCGATAACCTGCCGCGCAACGCCGACTTTCGCAACCACGGGATCAGCGATATCTACGAACCTGGTTCGGTCTTCAAGCTCGTGACGATGGCCGCCGGGCTGGATAGCGGCAAGATCACGCCGAACACGACGTATATCGACACGGGCACGGTCAATCTCGGCGGGCGCGTCTTCCACAACTGGGACGACAGCACCAACGGCCCAACGACGATGACGACCGTGCTCGTACGCAGCCTCAATCTGGGCACACTCTGGCTGGCGACGAAGGTGCTCGGCCCCGACCTCTTCTACAAGTACGTCAAACTGTTCGGCTTCGGACAGAGCACCGGTTCCGGCATCGATCAGGGCGTCACCGGCATTGTGCGCACCAACAACGACCCCGCCTGGTCGATCGCCGACCTCGCCAGCAATAGCTTCGGGCAGGGGATCGGCGTCTCAGCGCTGCAACTGTGCGATGCAGTGGCAGCGATCGCCAACGGCGGCAACCTGATGCAGCCGTACATCGTCAAAGAGGTGCGCGGCAACGGGCAAGATCGCATCGTCGAGCCGGTCGTGCGCTGGCGCGTCATTTCACCCGAAACGGCTGCCACCGAGCGGGAGATGATGAAGGCGGTCTACGCGGCGTACACGCTCGCGCACATCCCCGGCTACACGGCGGGGGTAAAGTCGGGCACGGCCTACGTCGCCACGGACAAGGTGAGTTCTTCCGCGGGTAACGCCTACGCCGACGAGATCACGATCCCGTCGTTCATCGGCTTCGCCCCCTTCAACAACCCGCGCGTCCTCATCTACGTTAAGCTCAACGACTTGCACAGCAACGACTTCGGCGGCACGCTGGCCGCGCCGATGTTCGCCCACCTCGCCAGCGAGGTGCTGCCGTATCTGAATGTCGCGCCGGACGTTCCGGGCGAGCTGGCGCGCGGCGCGGGAAGATAACGCGGGGAGTTCACATGCGCAACCGGATCGGGTCACGTGACTAGAGCGCTCGTCATCGGTGTGATCGCTTTCATTCTCTCGGCGCTGACGGGCCTGCCGATCGTCGGCGAGCTGCGTCGACGCAAGATCGGCAAGGCGATCAGCGAATTCTTGCCCGAACACGCGACCAAGGCCGGCACGCCGACGATGGGCGGTCTGATGATCTTCCCCACGGTGCTGCTCGTGACGCTGATCGGCAACCTAGCGAACCGCTACAGCATCTTGCTGCCCTTCGGGATGCTCGGCGCAACCGGTATGCTCGGCTTCATCGACGACCTGGGTACGCTGCAGGGCCGGCGCCAGGGCGGTTTGTCGTGGCGGTTCAAGATGGGCATCATCGCTTTGCTCGGGCTGATCGCAGGCGTCATCCTCTACGGGCCGCTGCAGATCCGCCGCGTTGCCATTCCCTGGTACGGCCATCTCGGCCTCGGCTGGTTCATCATCCCGATCGCGGCATTGATCGTCGTGGCGACCACCGCTGCCGTGGCGATCACCGACGGCATGGATATGCTCGCGGGCGGCACAACGGCGTTCGCTTACGCGGCCTACGGGGCGATCGCGGCGTTCCAGGGGCAGCCGTTCGTCGGCGCGTTTTGCTACACCGTCGTCGGCGCGGTGCTCGGCTTTCTCTGGTTCAACGCCTACCCCGCGCGCGTGATCATGGGCGATACGGGCGCACTCGCCCTCGGATCGGGGCTGGCGATCATGGCGCTGATGACCGAGCAATGGGTCGTGTTGCCGGTGATCGGGATCGTGTTCGTCGCCGAGGGACTCAGCGACGTGGTGCAGATCGCCTACTTCAAGCTGACACACGGCCGGCGCATCTTCCGCAAGGCGCCGCTACATCACCACTTCGCGATCATTGGCTGGTCGGAGGTCCAGGTCGTGATGCGTTTCTGGCTCGTCGGAATCGCGGGGGCGATGGTCGGCGTGGCGCTAGCGCTGAAGGCGTAGCACCATGGGTGAGCCTGCCGGTCTGCCGGTCGAACCGCTGCCACCGCTGTTGCCGGAGAGCGAGCTACCGGGCGCCGCGGTGGCCGTTTACGGCCTCGGCATCGAGGGCCGCGACCTGGCGCGTTACCTGCGCGGGCGCGGCGCGCGCGTGACGGCCTTCGACACGCGCCCGGCGGAAGCGGTTGCCGAGGCCATCGCTGAACTGGAGGCACTAGGCTGCGAAACGTGCACGGGAGAGGCGCCCGCCCCGTCCCTGGCTGCAAGGTTCGCCGCGCTGTACGCCTCGCAAAGCGTGCTGCTGCACCGCGACCCGTTCGCGGGGGCGTTCGTGGCCACGGGCAAGCCAATCAGCTCGATGCTCCGCGAATTCCTGCGCCGCTGGCCCGGTCCCACGCTCGGCGTGACCGGCAGTAGCGGCAAAACGACGACGACGTCACTGATCGCGGCGATGTTCGCGGCCGCGGGTGTGCCGCACATCGTTGGCGGCAACCTGGGCGCACCACTGCTGGCGCAATTGACGCGGGGCGAAGCCGGCGTCTGGGCGGTGCTGGAGATCAGCCACACGCAACTACAACTGTTCGAGACACCGCTGAACGTCGCCGTCGTCACGAACGTGACACCCAACCACCTCGACCAGTTCTCGTGGGAAGGGTACGTGCGCCTGAAGCAACGGCTCGTGCGCCCGCTTCGCCCCACGGCCGTCGCCGTGCTGAACGCGAACGACCCCGTCAGCTATACGTTCCGGACGTTGACGGCGGCGCGCGTGCGGCCGTTCGCGGCGCGCCCGGCCGAGACGCCCGCGATGTACAGCATCGTCGACGATTGGATCGTCGAACGGGCGACGGGCGAGCGCGTGCTCCAGAGAGATGAGATCCCGCTGCGGGGCGCGCACAACCTCGAAAATGTGCTTGCGGCGCTGGCCGCGGCACGCGCGGCCGGCTTGCCGCTCGAGGCCTGCGTCCGCGCGATCCGCTCGTTCGCGCCCGTGCCGCACCGGCTGGAGCACGTAGCGACGATCGCCGGCATCGCCTGGTACAACGACAGCATTGCCACCGCGCCGGAACGGACGCTGGCGGCGATCCGCGCCTTCGACCGCGGCGAACGGCTGATCCTGCTGCTGGGGGGGCGCGAGAAAAAGCTGCCGCTGAGCGAGCTCGTCCGCGCCTGCGCCGAGCGCTGCCGCGCTGTCATCCTCTTCGGCGAGGCCGAGCCGGTCTTCGCCGCCGCCTTCGCCGCTGAACCGGCGGCAGCGACGTTGCCCGTCGTGCGCGCCGGCACGCTGGCTGATGCCGTCGAGGAGGCCGGCAAACGCGCGCAGCCCGGCGATATTGTGCTGCTTTCGCCCGCGGGCACCAGTTTCGACGCCTACGCCAACTTCGAGCGCCGCGGCGAGGAGTTCCGCGCGCTCGTCCACCGCCGCGCTACCACGACTCCAGCCACGGAGACGCGCTTGTGATTGTCGGGCTGATCAAATCGTTCCGCCGGCACCGCCCCGATTACTGGCTGTTGAGTCTGACGCTGGCGCTCGTCGCGATCGGTTTGCTGGCGGTCTACAGCGCCAGCTTCGCGATTGGCATGAATGACTACGGCAACCCCAACTACTTTATTGTCAAGCAGCTCATCGCGGCGGCCATCGGACTAGCACTGTTGCTCGTGGCGCTCTGCATCGATGCCCGCTGGTTGCGACGCTACAGCCCGTTGATCATGCTGCTCTCGTTGCTCTCGCTGTTGGCGGTGCTGGTGCCGCATGTCGGCATGGAGAGCAACGGCGCGCGGCGCTGGATCGCGCTCGGGCCGCTACCGCCGCTCGAGCCGAGCGAGTTCGCCAAGCTAGCGATGATCATCTACATCGCCGCGTGGTTAGCGGCGAAAGGCGAGCAGATCCACGACTTTTCGCTCGGCTTCGTCCCGTTCGTGATGATGGTCGGGCTGGTCTCGGGGCTGATCCTGCTCGAACCCGATATGGGCACCGCCGTAATCATCACGCTGACGACGGTGACGATGTTCTTCGTGGCTGGGGCGTCGCTCCGCCATGTGCTCACGCTCGTGCTCGCCGGCACACTGAGCGCGCTGCTCCTGGTGATCGTCGAAGGGTACCGTTCCAGCCGCCTGCTGATCTTTCTCAACCCGGAGAAAGACCCCGCCGGCGCGGGCTTCCACATCCTCCAGTTGCTGATCGCGCTTGGCAGCGGCGGCCTGCACGGGCTGGGACTTGGCAGCAGCCGGCAGAAGTTCTTCTACGTGCCCGGCGCGCACACCGACGGCATCTTCGCCATCATCGGCGAGGAGGCGGGCTTCATCGGCGCGGTGCTCGTGATCGCACTGTTCGCGCTGTTCGTCTGGCGCGGCCTGCGTGCGGCCGCGCGCGCGCGCGACCAGTTCGCGGCGCTGGTCGCCGTTGGCGTCACCTGCTGGGTCGGCTACGAGGCGATCATCAACATCGGCGGGATCACGCGGTCGATGCCGATGACCGGTATTCCGCTGCCGTTCATCAGCTACGGCGGTTCGGCGCTGATGGCCTGCCTCGCCGGCGCGGGCGTCTTGTTGAGCGTCACGCGCCACCTCGACGAGGGGCAAACAGCGGATGAGCGTCGGTTCGCGACGCCCGCGCCGGCGCGCGAGCGCGCTTATCGGCGGCCCGGGCGCGCGGGCGTCGCCCTCTCGCAGGTCACGCGTCCGCGTCGCACCGCTGTTCGCGGTAGGCTAAAGCTATGAACGTGCTTCTGACGGGCGGTGGCACGGGCGGACACGTGTACCCCGCGTTGGCGGTCGCGGCCGCGCTGGCCGAGTGCGCCGGCAAAGAGGGCGTGGCGTGCCTCTTCGCCGGGCCGACACGGGGCGATACGGCGCGCATCGCAAAACGGGCCGGGATCCCATTCGCGCCGGTGCGCGCGGGTGCGGTGCGGGGCCGTTCGGCCTGGCAGCTCGCGCGCACACTCTGGGATCTCGCGCTGGGTACGGCGCAAGGCTGGCGCATCACCGGCCGCTTCCGCCCCGCCGTCGTGCTCGCCACGGGCGGCTACGCCAGCGTCCCCGTTGCGATCGCGGCCTGGCTACGACGGGTGCCGCTGGTGCTCTACCTGCCCGATGTCCACCCGGGCTGGGCGGCGCGGCTGCTCGCCGTGCTAGCGGCACGTATCGCCGTGACCAACGAGGGGGCGCTACAGCACCTGCCGCGGCGCAAGACGGTTGTAACCGGCTACCCGGTGCGCAGCGCCTTTTTCACTCGGACGCGCGCCGAAGCACGCCGATCGCTCGGGCTGGAAGACGATCTGCCTGTACTGCTCGTCACCGGTGCGTCACAGGGAGCGCAAACGCTGAACCGCGCCATGTGGGAGGCGCTACCAGCGTTGCTGCCGCGCTGCATCGTCCTCCACCAGACGGGCACGCAGCACGTCGAGGCGGCCGAGCGCGTCGCCGCCGCGCTGCCCGCCGAGCTGCGCTGCCGCTACCGTCCGCTCGGCTATCTCGACGACATGGCCTCTGCCATGGCCGCTGCCGACCTCGCCGTCATGCGTGCCGGCGCGAGCAGCCTCGCCGAGCCGCCGGCCACCGGCCTGGCGACGATCCTCGTTCCCGGCCGCTTCGCGGGGGCGCATCAGCGGCACAACGCCGCTTTCATGGCCGCGCGCGGCGCCGCGATCCTGCTGGAAGAGGACGAGCTGCACCGGCTGGCAGAGGTCGTGCTCGGCCTGCTCGACGACCGCGAACGCCTGGAGCGGATGCGCTCCGCGGCGCGTGCCCTCGCTCGTCCTGATGCGGCGCGGGCGATCGCGGCGGTGCTGCTGGAGGTCGCGACGTGAGCGCCCCCATGCTCGACCTCGCCCGCGTGCGGCACGCACACCTCGTCGGCATTGGCGGCATGCACATGTCGGCGATCGCGGCGATGCTGCTGGCGCGCGGCGTGCGCGTGTCGGGCAGCGATCTGCAGCCTTCGCCTTACACCCGCCGGTTGGAGGCGCTCGGCGCGACGGTCGCCTACAGCCACGCGGCCGAGCATCTGGGCGATGCCGATCTC
>Ga0209061_1001910_pt1 | contig 30175 bp, 31 predicted proteins | sample Coa_R1_10_FD_187157 | JGI IMG/M metagenome (GOLD analysis project Ga0209061, IMG submission 187157) | Surface soil microbial communities from Centralia Pennsylvania, which are recovering from an underground coalmine fire - Coalmine... | ecosystem: Environmental > Terrestrial > Soil >... | reverse complement strand
CGGTCGACGGCGTCGGCGTGCAGCTCGCGGCGCGCGACGAGGACACCGTGCTCGCCGCGGTCGCCCGGCTGGCGGAGTAAGGACCCACGCGCCGGCCGGTGAGCCCGGATTCTGCGAGGAACCCGCTCGCTCACGGGGCGGCGTCGGAGCGGCGCTGCCAGGGGCCCTCGACGAGGATCCGGGTGAATGCCGCGGCCGGCCGGCTGAACGCGTCGGCGACCGTGTAGGCCCAGACGCGCCAGGTCACCGGCGGGTCGATCCAGCGCACGTTCTGGAGCAGGTCGCCGGGAACGTTCTTGATCGGGACGAGCGCCGGGCCGATCCCCGCGGCCGCCAGCCGCGCGGCCACCTCCACCGAGGCAGTCTGGACGGCCGCCTGGGGCTCGAAGCCGGCCGCCCGGCAGGCGGCGAGCGCCTGGTCGCCGAGGCCGTGGCCGGCCTCGTAGAGCACCCAATCGCGGCCGGCGAGCGCCTCCAGCCGCACGTCGCCGGTCGTCCTTGCGACCGGATCGGTCGGCGGCAGGACGAGCACGAGCTGCTCCCACCCGAGCTCGATCCGCGCGCCCGGCCACTCCTCGGGGAGCGGGCCGATGCCGAGGTCGGCGCGGCCCTCGCGCACGGCGGCGGCGACGTGGACGCGGCTGGCGAACTCGAGCATCCGCACCGACGTCTCGGGATGGCGCTCGTGCCAGCGCTTGATCGTCACCGGGAGCACGGCCGCGGCGAGCGAGCGCACCGTTGCCAGCGTGAGCGGCTCCGGCTCCTGCGCCGCCGCCCGCCGGCCGCTCTCAAGCGCCCGGCGCGCCGAGGCGAGCGTCGCCTGCGCCTCCGCGTACATCGCGCGCCCCGCCGGGGTGAGCCGCACCCCGCGGGAGAGGCGCTCGATCAGCTCCACCCCGGCCTCCAGCTCAAGCGTGCGGATCTGCTGGGAGAGCGTCGGCTGGGAGACGTGGAGGCGCGCGGCGGCGAGCGTGAACGAGCCGGTCTCCGCGATCGCGACGAGGTACTCGAGCTGGCGGAGCGTCATCCGGGCCGGCGCAGCCCCAGCGCGCCGCCGTGCCAGCGCGCGTTGCCCTCGGCCTCGAGCGTGAGCGCCGCCCCGGCGCCGTCGGTGAGCGCGCGGGCGGCGACCGCCTTCACGCGCGCGACGGCGTCCGGGTCGAGAGCGGCGAGCGCGGCGGCGAGCTCCGTGGCGGCGGCGCTCGCGTCCTCGGCGAGCCGGTCGACGAGCCCGATCCGCAGCGCCTCCTCGGGCTCGACGGAGCGCCCGGTGAGGCACAGGTCGAGCGTCCGCCCGCGGCCGACGAGCGCCGGGAGCGCCCAGGCGCCGACGGCGAGCCCATGGCCCGGGCCGAGGAAGCGAACGAACGCCCCCGGGCCCGCGACCCGCAGGTCACAGGCGATCGCGAGCTGAGCGCCGCCGCCGACCGCCGGGCCGTCGAGCGCGGCGACGATCGGCGCGGGGAGCGCGACCATCTCGCCGTAGAGCGCGTACAGCTCGCGGCTCACCGCGGCGCGCTCGGTGTCCGGCACGCCGAGGTCTGCGCCGGCGCAGAACATCCCGGCCTGAGCCGAGCGGAGCACGACCCCGCGCGCGTCAGCGTGCGCGGCGAACGCCGCACGCAACCGCGCGGCGAGGCGGGCGTCGATCGCGTTGCGACGCTCGGGGCGGTTGAGCGACAGCGTGACGACGCCGTCGCGCTCGTCGATCAGCAGCGGCTCCATCGCGCCGCACGGTACGGCATCCGCACGCGCCGCGGCGCCCGCAGATAGGCGCAGGCTATGGGCGAATCACGATTTCGTCTTGCCCTGGCCCGGGCGCGCCGTAGGGTCGGCACACGCGATGAGCGAGGCGCCCGTCGACAGGTTGGCCCCAGGAGGGCACTTTTCTCGCAAATCGGTGGCGCCGGGCGCGGCGCCCCCGACCGCCGCGGTGCCGGCGGCCGGTGCGGCGCCGGCGGCCGGTGCGGCGACCGCACACAGGGCGCCCCCGCCCCGGCGGTTCGACCCGCTCAGCTACCTGGAGCACCACGCCGTCCGCGGGCCGAACGCGCCGGCGATCTGGGAGGAGGGCGCGGAGCTCTCGTTCGCCGCCCTGTGCGACCGGGTCCACGCGCTCATGGCCCGACTCGACCGGCACGGCGTGACGCCCGGGGAGGTCGTCGCCGTCGCCCTGCCGAACGTCGCGCTCTACGTCGCACTTGAGATCGCCGTTCCGTCGACCGGCGCCGTGCTGTTCCCGCTCCCGCTCGGGATCGGCCGCCGGGAGCTCGCGGCGATGCTCGAACGCTCGGGCGCCCGGCTGCTCGTCACCGACGACTCCGAGGCCGGGCGGGAGATCGCGGACACGGCCGCCGCGCTGCCGGGCGAGCCGCCCGCGTTGCTGCAGGCCGCCGACCTCGCCGCGGGGAGCGCCACCGACACCACGGCGCCCGCCCGCGTGCCCGTCGACCCCGACCGCATCGTCCAGATCGCGCTCACATCCGGCACGACGGGCCTGCCGAAGCTCGCGTCGCTGAGCGCCCGCCTGAAGCAGCTCACGTTCGAGGGGTTCACCGGCCGGCTGCGCATCGAGGCCGGCGACCGGATGTTCCCGATGTCGCCGATCACCCAGGGCGCCGGCGAGATGTGCCTGTACGCGCTGCGCCGGGGGGCGACGCTCGTCATGCTCGGGCCGCGCCGCTTCGACGCCGAGACGGCGCTGCGGATCGCCGCCGAGAGCGAGGCGACGATCCTCGGCGGCGTGCCGACGATGATCGGGCGGCTCCTGCACAGCCCCGCATTCGACCCGGAGTCGCTGCCGCGGCTGCGGCTCACCGTGTCGGCGGGCGCGCCGCTGCCGCCCGCGGTCGCGCGCGACTGGGAGACCCGGACCGGCGCCCCGATCGGGAGCTTCTACGGGGCGATGGATATCGGCCAGCTCGCCGTCCCCGACCCCGAGGATCCGGCCGAGAAGCGCCACACGACGGTCGGCCGCCCGCACGACGCCGCCGAGCTGCGGATCGTCGACGCCGACGGCACCCCCGTCCCCCCCGGCGAGACCGGCGAGATCTGCATGCGCGGCCCGCTCGTCCAGGAGCGCTACTGGGGCGAGGCCGCCGGCCCCCACGGCCCTGACGGGTGGGCGCACTTCGGCGACCTCGGCTTCCTCGACGCCGACGGCTACCTGCACGTCACCGGCCGGATCAAGGACACGATCATCCGCGGCGGCAACAACATCAACCCGCTCGAGGTCGAGGCGCTGCTCCGTGAGCATCCCGCGATCGGCGACGCCTGCGTCGTCGGCTGCCCCGACCCCGATCTCGGCGAGCGCGCGGTCGCGTTCCTCGTGCCCGCCGACGGGCACGGGCCGGTCGCCCTCCCGGAGCTCACCGCCTTCCTGCGCGAGCGCGGGCTCACGCGCCACAAGTGGCCCGAGCGGATCGAGCGGGTGCAGGCGCTGCCGCTCGGCCCGACCGGCAAGGTGGACCGGGCGGCGCTCCGCCGCTCGCTCGAGACACGCGACCCGGAGGAGCGCGCATGAGAACGCGGACCGGCGACATCGAGACCGCCTGGCACGACGTCGGCATCGGCCCGCCGGTCGTGCTCGTCCACGGACTCGCCGACGATCACCGCGCCTGGCGACGGGTCGCCGGCCGGTTGATGCTCGATCACCGGGTGATCCTCTACGACCTGCGGGGTCACGGCCAGAGCACGCTCGGGGAGCCCGAGGGCACACTCACCCAGCTCGGCGGCGACCTGCTCGCGCTGTGCGACGCGCTCTCGCTTGAGCGCTGCACGCTCGCCGGGTTCTCGCTCGGCGGCACGATCGCGATGCGGGCCGCGATCGACGCCCCCGAGCGGGTGGCGGCGCTCGCGCTGATCGCCACCTCGAGCCGCGTGAACAGCGCCGCCCAGAACTGGTACCTGGAGCGCGCGGCGCTCGTCGAGGCGCATGACGAGCGCCTGCGCGACACGCTCGACCGCGACACCGCCGACGTCTACCGCGCCCGGCCCGAGGAGACCGCGGCCGGCCTGCACATCCGCCGGGCCTCCACCCACGACCCGCGCGGCTACGCGAACGCCTGCCGGGCGATGGCCGGCCTGCGCGAGCGTCCGCTCGACGGCGAGCTGCACCGCATCGCCGCGCCGACGACGATCGTCGCCGGTGAGGTGGACCAGCACTGCCCGCCGCGCGCCGCCGAGATCATCGCCGAGCGGATCGGAGGCAGCGGCATCGAGGTCCTCCCCGGCGCCGGCCATCCGCTCCCGGTCGAGCGGCCCGACGAGACCGCCGAGGCGATCCGCCGGATCACCGAGGCCGCGGGAGCCTGAGCGCCGTGTCGATCTCGATCAGCATCGGCATCAGCCCCCGCGAGTCGCTGCGCGACTGGATGCGGTTCTGCGGCGAGCTCGAGCGGGGCGGGGTCTCGGAGATGTGGCTGATCGACTCGCAGCTGGCGATGAAGGACGTGTACGCGGGGCTCACGCTCGCGGCCCTCGGCACCGAGCGGATGAGGCTCGGGACCGGCGTCACGAACCTGCACACCCGCCACCCGACGGTCACCGCGAACGCGATCGCCGCCATATCCGAGCTGAGCGGGGGCCGGGCCGCGCTCGGGCTCGGCGCGGGCGACTCGGCCGTCTACGGTCTCGGCCGCACACCGTCGAAGGTCGCCGAGGTGCGCGAGGCGATCGCGTTCTTCCGCGCGACGCTGAACGGTCGCCCCGGGACATGGGAGGAGCGGCAGTACGAGCTTGCGCAGTCGGCGCCGAGCACGCCCGTCCACCTCGCGGTGAGCCAGCCGCGGATGTGCCGCCTCGCCGGCGAGCTGGCCGACGGCGCGATCGTCATGGGCCCGGCGCAGCCCGACCTGCTCGCCCGCCAGCTTCGCTGGATCGAGGAGGGCCTTGAGCGCGGCGGCCGTGACCGCTCGGAGATCACGATCGGCTTCATCACGACGCTCTCGATGAGCGAGGACCCCGAGCGGGCGCTCCGCGACGTCCGCTCGTGGGCGAGCGCCCAGGCGCGCCTGCAGGCGGACGCGGTCGAGTTGCCGGAGAGCCTCGAGCCATTCGCCGAGGAGCTCGCGCGTGCGAAGGCCGACTACGACTACGGCGAGCATCTCTCGACTCGCGCCGGCCATCAGGCGACGGTGAGCGACGAGCTCGTGCGCACGCTCGCGGTCGCGGGCTCGCCCGAGGAGTGTCGGGCGCGCGTGCGGGCGCTGCTCGACACCGGCGTCGACACGCTCATCTTCCCGCTCATGGGCGGCGGCCGGCTCGAGCGCCTTGAGAGCATCCGCGACCACATCCTGTCCGCGATCGAGCGGCGGAGCGCGCCGTGGACCTAGGGCTCGCGGGCCGCAGCGTTCTCATCACCGGCGGCGCCTCGAACATCGGCCGCACGCTGTCGCTGGCGTTCGCGCAGGAGGGCGCGCACGTGACGATCGCGGACATCGACGAGGCCCAGGCCGAGCGCGTTCGTGCCGAAGCGCCCGACGGGAGCGTCTCCGTGCGACGCACCGACGTCAGCGACGCGGCGAACGTCGAGGCGACCGTCGAGGCGACGCTCGCCGAGCACGGCGTGATCGACGTGCTCGTCAACTGCGCAGGCTGGACGGTCGACCGGCTGTTCCGCGACAAGCCCCGCGAGGAATGGGAGCGGGAGATCGCGATCGACCTCTGGGGGTTCATCAACTGCACGCGGGCGGTGCTCGACGCGATGGTCGAACGCGGTTACGGGCGGATCGTCTCGATCGGCTCCGACGCCGGACGCATCGGGGAGTGGCGCGAGGCCGTCTACTCGGGCACGAAGGCGGGCGTGATCGCGATGTCGAAGGCGATCGCCAAGGAGGTCGGCAAGCACAACATCACGCTCAACGTCGTCTGCCCCGGGTTCACGCCCGGCCGCCCCGAGACCTCCGGCGAGGGCTCGATCTGGACCGCCGAGCAGGGCGCGCAGTTCTCCGAGGAGACGCTTGCGAAGATCGCGCGCGGCTATCCGCTGCGGCGGCTCGGCACCCCGGAGGACCTCGTCGGGCCGGTGCTGCTGCTCGCCTCCGACCGCGCCTCGTACGTGACCGGCCAGACGCTCTCGGTGAGCGGCGGCTACACGATGATCTGACGCCCGGCGGCGTCTTGGAGCGGATCGTGGTTCGGATCGGACAGCGATTGCGCTCGGGGTCGCCGCCCGCCCGCGCGGACATCCGTCCACCCCGCTCAAGGGCGCGGACCACTCAGTCGATACGAACCGGGACCGACAACGCCGACATCGGGGTCCGTGCCGCCATGTCCCCATCCCCCGCCCCCTCACTCGCCGAGCTCCATCACCTGACACCGGAGAACCTCGCGCTCCGCCGGCGGTTCATCGGCCTCGATGACGACGTGCTCGCGCTGCTCGCCCGGCTGGCGCCGTGGGCTGAGGAGGTCGCGGACACGGTGGCCGAGGAGCTCACGCGCCACCACTTCGAGTTCAGCGCGACCGCCCGCTTCTTCCGCCGCCACGTCGAGGGTAAGCCGATCGGGCTCTCGGATCTCCGGGCCGGCTGGCAGAAGGCGCAGGCCGCCCACTGGCGCGCGATCTTCGCCGAGCCGGCCGGTCCGGAGCCCTTCGGCGTCGCCTACTTCGGCGCGCTGCTCGAGGTCGGCGCGCTCCACAGCCGGATCAACCTGCCGCTCAAGTGGTACCTCGGCAGCTACCCGGCGTTCATGGACGCCGTCCGACACGCGCTGCGCGCCACCCCGCCCGAGTTCGCTCGGATCCCGACCGCACGGTTCGGCGGTCGCCGGAACCAGGCCCCCCTCGACCTCGAGCTGCTCGCCGCGGCCGAGCGGGCGATCGCGATCGTCTTCAACTACGACCTGCAGGCGATCACCGACGCCTTCTACTACGACCAGTACGCGTCGATCGGGGTCGACCTTCGCGTCAGCCGGGACGCGGACCCGACACATGACCTGTCGGACTGCGGGCCGAGCCTGAAGGCCGCGGTGCACGACTCGCTCGGCCTGTTCATCGACTCCTCGCAGGGCGTGCACGGCGTGTTCGGTCAGCTGCAGGAGAACATCATGCAGACGACGGACGCGATGGCGGGCATCGCCGTGGCGAGCGCCCAGGTCGCCGACGGTGCCGAGCGCCAGGCGGAGATGCTGCAGCGCAGCCGCGAGCTTTCCGCCGAGGTATCGGCCGCGACCGCCCGCGGACAGGAGCTCGGGGCCCACGGCATCGAGGCCGTCAAGACGTCGAACGAGGTGATGCGGCGCGTCCGCGACTCCGGCGAGGAGGCCCAGGTCGGAATCGAGGAGCTCGCGCGCAAGTCCGGGGAGATCGGCGGGATCCTGCAGACGATCACCGGGATCGCCGACCAGACGAACCTGCTCGCGCTCAACGCGGCGATCGAGGCCGCCCGCGCCGGTGAGCACGGCGCCGGCTTCGCGGTCGTCGCCGAGGAGGTCCGGAAGCTCGCCGAGAAGTCCGCGGGCTCGGCCTCGACGATCGGCGAGCTCGTCGAGGAGATCCAGCAGGGGATCGCGCGCGTCGTCGGGCTCGTGCACGAGGCGGCCGAGCTCGCGCACCGCGGCGTCGAGAGCTCGGAGAGCGCACACGAGGCGTTCGTCGAGATCGGCGACGCGATCACCGCGATTTCCGACCGGGTCTCCGAGATGTCCGGCACCTCGACGGAGATCGCCGCGGTCGCCGAGCAGTCCTCGGCCTCGGCGCAGCAGATGTCATCCTCCGCACAACAGAGCAGCGCCCAATCGCAGGAGCTCACCGCCTCGCTGGAGGACCTCGCCAGGACCGCCGAGCGGCTGCTCGAGGCCTCCCGGCAGTTCAGCCTGCGCTGAGTCACGCGCGCGCACACGGGCGCGCGGGCGACGGCGGGCCCGGGCGCTGAAGCCGGCACCGTGGAAGCGGTCCGGCCCGACCACGGTGCGCTGTTTGACGGCGGCGTGAAGCGGGCAGCGAGTCGGACGATGAACCTGCGCCGCCGTCCCCCCCAGCGAGGCCTCACCCGCTGGCTCTGGAACCTGCGCGCCGGGCGGATGCAGAAGACGCTCGCGGCGACGACCGCGCTCAGCGGACTGCCGCTCGGCCTGGAGATGTACCTCGAGCACTACAAGGGGTCGTTCGGGGATCCGTGGATGTGGAGTCCGATCGCCACGAGCCCGCTGATGAGCGCCGCGGGGCTGGCCGGAGTGGCCTCGCCGCGGGCGGCGCGGACGGTGCTGCCGGCGACCGGCGCGCTGTATGCGCTCAACGGTTCGATCGGGACCTACACCCACCTGCGCGGCGTCGGCCGCAAGCCCGGGGGGTTCAAGGAGCCGACGTACAACTTCGTCATGGGGCCGCCGCTGCTCGCGCCCGGGTCGCTGATCCTCGTCGGCGCGCTGGCGATGCTCGCGGCGATCGTGCAACGGGAGCGGTGACCGAAGTGGTCGGCTTCGCAAGTACGTGGATGATCGGTCGGTGAGCGTCGCGCCCGACGATCCGCGCCTGCCGCGGCAGCGCCGTGGGACGACGCCCCAGATGCACGGCCGCTACCCGGACTACGACGTGCTGGAGCAGGCCGACCACTGGGATCCCGTCACCCGCAGGATGGTGCTCGCGCGCGTCCACGAGGTCCCCGAGATCAGCTTCTTCAATCCCCGCGAGGCGGCGACGCTGACGGCGCTCTGCGACCTGCTCACCGGCCAGGACGCGGAGCCCCGGATCCCGGTGTTCAACTTCGTCGACGAGAAGTACGCCCAGGGCGAGCTCGACGGCTACCAGTACGCGGACATGCCCGACGACCGCGACGCGTGGAGGCTCGTCGCCCGCGGTCTCGACGAGGAGGCCGAGCGGCGCTCGGGCGCGGCGACGTTCGCCGCGGCCGACACCGAGACAGCCACGGCGATCATCGAGGACTTCTCCTCGGGCGAGCTCTCGGGCGGCGCCTGGGAGGAGCTGAACGTCGAGCACGCGTTCAGCCTCGTCATGCGCGTCGTGCTCACATGCTTCTACTCCCATCCCTGGGCGTGGAACGAGATCGGCTTCGGCGGACCCGCGTATCCGCGCGGGTACAGCCGCTTCGGCAGCCCGCAGCTGCAGGACGGCGAGCGCGAGCCCTGGGAGGGCAAGGAGGCCGTCGACGTCGATCCCGTGAGCGGACGACCCGAGCCCCCGCCGCGCACATGAAGCTGTTCGGAAGCCTCGTCAAGGGAGCGCCGCGGATGCCGGCCGACAACGACTCGGCCTGGTTGCTCGATCCGCACAAGCGCGGCCTGCAGAACCTCGAGCGGATGGCGCGCTACGGCCGCAGCGAGTCCGTCGACCTCCTGGTCGTCGGCGCCGGGGCGGGCGGCGTGACGCTCGCCCAGCGCCTCGCGCGCGCCGGCTGGCGGATCGTCATCCTTGAGAAGGGGCCCTTCTGGGATCCCGACCGCGACTGGGTCTCCGACGAAAAGGGCGCCTCGCCGATCTACTGGACCGACAAGCGGATCATCACCGGCGAGGACCCGGTCGAGATGGGCAAGAACAACTCGGGCGTCGGGGTCGGGGGCTCGATGACGCACTTCGCAGGCTACGTGCCGCGGTTTCACCCGAGCGATTTCGAGGTGCGCACGCGCGACGGCGTCGCGGTCGACTGGCCGATCTCCTACTGGGACCTGAAACCGGCGTTCGAGCGGGTCGAACGCGAGCTGCCGGTCGCCGGCCAGGACTGGCCGTGGGGCGACCCCCACACGTATCCGCACGCGCCGCATCCGGTCTCCGGCGCGGCCGCCCAGGCGTGGCGCGGCGCCGAGGACTGCGGGATCGAGATGCGGGTCGGCCCGGTCGCGATCGCGAACGGGACGTTCGGCAACCGCCCGCACTGCATCTACCGCGGGTTCTGCCTGCAGGGCTGCAAGGTGAACGCGAAGGCGAGCCCGCTCATCACCCATCTGCCCGACGCCATCGAGCACGGGGTCGAGGTCCGGGCGAACGCGATGGCGATCCGGGTCGAGGTCGACGAGAGCGGCCGCTGCACCGGCGTCACCTATATCGAGGACGGCGAGGAGCGCTTCCAGCCCGCCGACGCCGTCGCCGTCTGCGGCTACGCGATCGAGACCCCGCGCCTGCTCCTGCACTCGACGAGCGCCCGCCACCCGCACGGCCTCGGCAACGACCACGACCAGCTCGGCCGCTACGTCATGGTCCAGGGCGCGACGCAGGTCGCGGGCCGCTTCCCGCAGGACCTGCGGATGTATAAGGCGCCGCCCCCGGAGATCTCGAGCGAGCAGTTCTACGAGACCGACGAGTCGCGCGGCTTCGCGCGCGGGTTCTCGATCCAGACGGTCGCGCCGCTGCCGATCGGCTGGGCCGAGCACGTGCAGGCGGAGGGCCACTGGGGCAAGACGCTGCGCGCCTATATGCGGGACTACAACCACTGGACGGTCCTCGGCCTGCTCTGCGAGCTCCTGCCCCAGCCCGAGAACCGGGTGACACTCGCTGACGAGAAAGACGAGTACGGGATGCCGGTCGCGCGCTTCTCGCACTCGCTGTGCGAGAACGACAAGCGCAACATCGCCTACGGGACCGAGACGCTCGAACGGATCTTCGAGCACTCCGGAGCCGAGGAGATCCTCAAGATCAGCCGCTACGCGCATCTCGTCGGGGGCGCACGGATGGGATTCACCCCGGAGGAGAGCGTCGTCGACTCCGACCACCGGGTGTGGGGCGTGCCGAACCTGTTCGTCGTCGACGGGAGCGTCTTCCCGACCGAGGGTGCCGCGAACCCGGCGCTCGTCATCATGGCGCTCGCCGACCGCTGCGCCGGGCTCCTCGCCCGCAAGCGGCTGACGGCGAGCCGGTGAACCAATTCGGCAGCCGGCGGCCGCCGAAGAGCGTAGTCTTGATCGGATGAGCACCCGGGACGACACTCCCGGCGACGGAGCCGCGGCACGACGCCAGAACGCGGAGGCGCGGGCCGAGCGCGCGGCGGAGCGGCAGCGCGAGGCCTCACGCAACGCCGAGGCCGAGACCCGACCCGGCCGCGCCGCGCGCCACCGAGCGGAGGCGGAGCTGCACGGACGGGCGGAGCGGTTGCACCGGCAGGCGGCCGAGGTGCAGCGACGCCACGCCCGCGAACCCGAGGACCGGTAGGCCGGGGAGACCCTGGCACTCCGGCACGGGGAAGTCGATCCGGCGATGGCGGCCCGCCAAGGCCCAGGTCAGGGAAGCGTCCGTCGCACGCTCGTCGTGATGGGCGCGTCGGCCGGCGGGGTGGAGACGCTGCGCCGAGTCGTCGCCGACCTCCCGGAGGACCTGCCGGCGGCGCTGTGCGTCGTGCTCCACATCGCACCGGGGGCACCGAGCGCGCTGGCCGCGATCCTCGGGCGCGCGGGCAGGCTCCCCTGCCGCGCGGTCGCCGACCACGAGCGGCTTCATCCCGGCGAGATCCTCGTCGCGCCACCCGACCGGCACGTCGTGGTCGAGGACGGGCATGTCGCGCTCAGCGCCGGCCCCCGCGAAAACGGCCACCGGCCGGCGATCGACACCCTGTTCCGCACGGCAGCCGAGGCGCTCGGCGGTGGGGTGATCGGGGTCGTGCTGTCGGGAACGCGCGACGACGGAACCGCGGGCCTCGCGCTGATCAAGTCCCGCGGGGGGCTCGCGCTCGTGCAGAACCCCGACGAGGCGCTCTACGGAGGGATGCCCGCCAACGCGATCGCTCACGTCGCCGTCGACGCGGTGGTGACCTCCGATCAGATCGCCAATACGATCGTGCGGATGGTGAGGGGGGATTGGGACGCAGACGCGCCGAGGCCGGAGCGCCTGGCGACGAGCGGGCTGTCCGGGGAGCCGGTGACCTCGACCTGTCCGGAATGCGGCGGGGTGCTCAGCGAGCAGCGGGAGGCGGGCCTGATCCAGTGGCGGTGCAAGGTCGGTCATCGCTACTCGCCCGAGAGCCTGGCCGACGCGCAGGCCCAGGGAGTCGAGGGCGCGATCTGGGCGGCGGTGCGCGCGCTGGAGGACCGGTCGCTGCTGCTGGAGCGAATGGCGGAGCAGTCCGACTCCCGCGGCCTCGACTACGCCACGCGGGCGTTCCGCAGCCGCGCCGGTCAGGCGCGCGAGCAGGCCAAGCTCGTCCGCGAAACGCTCGGCGAGGCGATCGGTGGGACGCTGCGGCCCGTCGGCGACGAGCTGTCCGGCGAGCACGAACAACCGGCGTCCTGATGGCGGCGCGGTCCTCGACACTCGACGACCTGCTCGGCTTCATCAAGGAGTCTCGCGGGTTCGACTTCACCGGCTACAAGCGCTCGAGCATCGAGCGGCGGATCGCCAAGCGCATGTCCGAGGTCGGCGCCGATGCCCACGAGGAGTACATCGACTACCTCGAGCTGAACCCCGGCGAGTTCGTCCACCTGTTCAACACGCTCCTCATCAACGTCACGAGCTTCTTCCGCGACCCGCGCACCTGGGAGCATCTCGCCGAGCACGTCCTGCCCCAGTTGGAGACGATCCGCCACCCCTCCGCCCCGATCCGGGTCTGGTGCCCGGGCTGCGCCTCGGGCGAGGAGGCCTACACGCTGGCGATGATCCTCACCCGCGTGCTCGGCGACGAGGCGTTTCGGGAGCGGGTCAAGATCTACGCCACCGACGTCGACGAGGAGGCGCTTGATCAGGCGCGCCACGGCGCCTACCTGCCCCGGCAGATCGAGAACATCCCGCCCGAGGCGCTCGAGCGGTTCTTCGAGCGCACCGATCAGCGCTACGTGTTCCGCAAGGACCTGCGGCGCTGCGTGATCTTCGGGCGCAACGACCTCATCCAGGACGCGCCGATCTCCCGAATCGACCTGCTCTCGTGCCGCAACACGCTCATGTACTTCACCGCGGAGACGCAGGCGCAGATCCTGCGCCGCTTTCACTTCGCGATGCACGACGACGGGGTGATGCTCCTCGGCAAGTCCGAGATGCTCATCACCCACGGCGATCTGTTCACCCCGGTCGACCTGAGGTGGCGGCTGTTCCGCAAGGTGATCCGGCCGACGGAGCGCGAGCGGGTGCGCGTGCTCGCCGCCGACCCCAGCAACGGCGCCTCGCACAGCATCTCCGAGGCGCTGCGCGAGGCCGCGCTCGACTCCTCGCCGCACGCCCAGATCGTGCTTGACCGCAACCGCTCTCTGGTGATGGCCAACTCCGGGGCTCGCCGGCTGCTCTCGCTCGACGTCGCCGACTTCGGCCGCTCCCTGAAGGAGCTGAAGCTCTCCTACATGCCGCTGGAGCTCAACCGTCACCTCGACGCGCTGGAGCGCGACCGGCAGGTGGTGGAGGTGCCCGAGGTGCGCCTGGACGGGGATGGGGACGCCGAGCGCATCCTCGACGTCCGGCTCGCGCCATTGCTCAGCGACGACGTGCTGCTCGGCGTGAGCGTCATCTACCAGGACGTCACCGACATCGCCGCGCTCCGGGGGGAGGTGTCCCGCTCCAAGCGCGAACTGGAGCAGGCCTACGACGAGCTGCAGTCGACGGTCGAGGAGCTCGAGACGACCAACGAGGAGCTTCAGTCCACCAACGAGGAGCTCGAAACGACCAACGAGGAGCTCCAGTCCACCAACGAGGAGCTCGAAACGACCAACGAGGAGCTCCAGTCCTCCAACGAGGAGCTGGAGACGATGAACGACGAGCTGCGCCACCGCACGCTCGAGGTCCACGAGATGAACGCGTTCCTCGAGACCGTGCTCACCACGATCGGCCTCGCGGTGGCCGTGATCGACCGCCGGCAGTGCGTGCAGATCTGGAACGGCCAGGCCCGGGAGCTGTGGGGGCTGTCGGCGGAGGACGTCGCCGATCAGCCGCTGCTGGGCCTCGACATCGGCCTGCCCGTCGAACATCTGCGGGCGCCGATCCGAGCCTGCCTCACCGGCGCCTCCGAGCGCGAGGAGGTCCTGCTCGACGCGGTCAACCGACGCGGCCGGTCGTTCACCTGCCGGGTCGTGTGCCTACCGCTCGGGAGCCCGCAGGCGCAGGGAGACGAGGAGATCACCGGCGTCATCCTGCTCATGGACCCGGCCCCGGCCGACTGAGCGGCGGCGCGCGACGATCCGCGCGGCCAGCTCCATGCTGTGGCGGGCGGCGCGCTCGGAGCTCGCGATCGCGGTGCGGCTCTGCCGGAGCGCGGCGGCGTACCGGGAATGCAGCGCGTCCATGCCGTCCGGACGCTCTGGAGGCGCCAAGCCGGCGGCGCGCCAGCACCCGGCGGCGGGCCGCGCGGTCAGCCGCGGCATGACATCCTGCCGGATCTCGGAGGCGCCCGGCGCCGGACGCTCGACGATCAGCCAGTCGTCGGGGCGGCGCACGAGCGCGCCCCGTCCCTCCAGCTGACCGAGAGCCAGCGTCACCGTCGAGCGCCGGGCGCCGACGAGCAGGCCGATCGTGTCGTGGGTGAGCCGCATCGGCAGCACGGTTCCGCTCGTCGTGACCCGCCCCCAGCTCTCGGCGAGCAGCCACATGAGCGCGAGCACCCGATCCTGGACACGCGGCAGCTGGCAGACAAGCAGCTGCGCGAGCAGGCGCTGCTCCTGATCTGCGAGCTGGGCGTGCAGGCCCTCGATCACGCGCGGGTATCGCTGGGCAAGCCCGAGCACGCGGTCGTCGAGCGCGACGTAGCGCAGCGGACCGCTCGCCCGGGGCTCGGCCTGCGAGACGAGCTCCGAGCCGCCGCCCCCGGCGCGGCCGAGGATGTCGCCGGACCCGAGCAGCCGCCGGCCGGAGTGCCCGGCGAGACCGAGGTCGCACACGACGATGCCCTCGACGACGAGGATGGCGAACGCGCTCGCCTCGCGCAGCGCCGCGTCGAGATCGAACGGCCCGTCGGACGCCGTTCGCACCGGGACGCGCAGCCGAGAGGCAACGTGGCGCTCGTCGTTGCCGAGGCGGGACGCCAGGGCGGGGGCGAGATCGAGCAGCGGGGCGGATGTCCCGGGATGTGGGGCAGTGACGCTCAGGACCTGACCGTAGCGGACCCGCGCGGCCGTCGCGCCATTGTTGCGCGACAACCACTGGGGATTCTCGGAGGCGGCCGGGGGCTTAGCCTGGTCCTCACCTTGGTCCCAGCCGCCCACGCCACGCTGCGGCGCGCGATCGAGTTCGTCGACGCGCGCTCCGGCCTCGACATCGACGTCGACGACATCGCGCGGGATGCCGGCGTCACCGCGCGGGCGATCCAGTCCGCGTTTCGCCGGCATCTCGACCTCACGCCGACCGCGTACATGCGCGAGCTGCGCCTGCAGGGAGCCCATGAGCAGCTGCGCGCCGCTCGACCCGAGGACGGCATGACCGTCACCCGCGTCGCGCTCGACTGGGGCTTCGGCAACCCGAGCCGGTTCGCGGCCTACTATCGCGCGGTCTACGGCAGGCCACCCGGCGAGACGCTGCGCGGCTGAGCCGGCCGCGGGCGCCGACAGGTGAGCATCCCCCTGCAGGCGGTCGTCCTCGCCACAGATCGGCCCCGACGTCACATCGGCTGCCGCGGCGCGAGCGGCCACCGGGCGCCGGCGGCGATCAGCTCGCTGCCGCGCTCGTAGGCGTCGTCGCGCTCGTGCGCGAGCACGCCGACGACGCGGCCCTCGCGGCCGTACCAGACAGCGAACCCGCCGCCCCCGTCCTCGACCGAGACCTCCGCGAAGCCGTCGCCCCAGGCGGCGTACTTGAGCGTGCGGGTGCCGATCGTCGACCAGAAGCCCGGGACCGCGTCCCAGACGGCGTCGGCGCCGGCGGCGGTGCGCCCGGCGACCGCGCCCTGCGCGAGCGCGTCCCCCCAGTGCTCGACGCGGAGCGGCCGGCCCGCTGTCGGGTTGTGCGCGTAGGCGACGTCGCCCGCCGCAAGCAGGCCGTCTACGGCGGTGCGCATCGCGGCGTCGACGGGGATCGCGCCATCGTGGAGCGCAAGGCCGCAGGCGGCGGCAAGCTCGCCGCGGGGGGCGACCCCGGCCGCCATGACGACGAGCGGGGCGCGGTACTCGTGGGAACCGGCGTGCACGCTCAGCACGGCCCGATCGGCGAGCTGGTCGTGGTCGGACGAGCCGTCGGCGGGGGCGGACGGCCGGTCGGGGGCGGCCGCGCGGTCGGGGGCGGACGGCCGGTCGGGGGCGGCCGGGCGGTCGCGGCCGGCCGGGCGGTCGCGGCCGGCCGGGCGGTCCGCGCCGGCCGCGCGGCCGCGGCCGGCTGGGCGCTCACGGTCCCGCTCGATCCGCTCGACCGGCTCGCCGAGCGCCAGCGCGACCCCGAGCTCCCGCAGCCAGCCGGCGATCATCGCCGCGGCCGCGCCGCCGAGCCGCCGCGCGTTCGGCGCCGGCTCGTCGGAGACGAGGCTCACGGGATGACCACGCATCCGCAGCGAGGCGGCGATCTCGCAGCCGATGAACCCCGAGCCGATGACGACGACCGGATCGCCCGGCCGCAGGCGCGCCTCGAGCTCACGCAGGTGGTCGAGCGTGCGCAGCACGCGGACCGCGGGGTCGTCGGCGCCGAGGACGGGGAGTCGCACCGGCTCGGCGCCGGTCGCGAGCACGCAGTGCCGGTAGCGAAGCGCCCGACCTCCCGACAGCAGCACCTCGCGCCCGTGCGGGTCGAGCCGCACGGCGCGGCCGCCGACGAGCCCGACGTCGTGCTCGGCCAGCCACGACTCGTCCTCGATCGGCAGCGTCCACTCCTCGGTCTCCCCCCGCAGCAGCTCCTTGGTGAGCGGCGGGCGCCGGTAGGGCATCCGCTGCTCGTCGGCGACGATCGCCACCGCGCCGCCGCCCCCGGCGTCTCGATAGGCGCGCGCGGCGGCCAGCCCGGCGGGTCCACCCCCGACCGCCAGCAGCTCGTACGTCTCGGGCATCCGTCGTGTCTACCCGCCCAGCTGGAAGCCAAGCCGCCAACAATCCCCACGCGGGAGGACGGCGCCTCGCCCAGACTGGTTGTTTTCCAACGGTTCGGGTTACCGGCACCGCCGGCGCGGCAGTGAGAGGGGATGTGGCTGATCGTCCCCCTGCTTCTCCTCCTCTTCGCGCTCGTCGGCGGCTTCCTCGCCGGCGGCATCTGGACGGAGATCCTCATCCCGATCGTCGTGATCGTCGCGCTCCTCATCGCCTCGGGCGTCGTCCTGCGCCGGCGGCCGCGCCGGCCGGGGGAGCCGCCGCAGGGACCGGGCAGCGCGGGCTGGCCGCCGTCCGTCGGCGGTGGAGCGAGCGGGGGGCACACCCCGCCGGCGCCGTCCAGCCCGGGCGACACGCTCCGCCGGCGCCAGCACGAGCAGTGACCTGAGGCCTCCGGCGCGGCGCTCAGCCGCCCGCCTCGTTCGCGGGCGCGTAGATCGTGCACGCCACGATGCTCTCGAGGTCGATGATCCGGTCGCCGACGGCGAGCGTGCGGCGGTAGCCGATGTCGTCAACCTGATCCCGTGCGGCGGGCGACGAGCTCGGCTCGGAGGGCACCCCGCGCACCGCTGGGCCGCCGTCCTCCCGCGGCTGCACCTGCACTTCGAGTCCCGCCAGCCCGGCCGCGGCGCAGAGATCGCCGACGGCGATCAGGAACTGTGCGTGTTGGTCATCCATCGAACTCGGGGCGCCCGCGCGCATCGGTCTTGACTGCCCCGGCCGCGGGTGGTCACACTTCGAATCCACGCACGGCGCTGCGTTTCGCTTTTGGGGCAGCGTCCGGTGCGACGAGGCTCGACACTGCGGCCATGGCTGAGCAATCGGCACCGACCCCCCGGGATCTCGCGGAGCCGACGTGGTCGGCGGGCGGCGTGCGGCTTCTCGACGTCGACCCTGAGCTCGGCGCGGAGCTCGGGCCCGAGGCATTCGCCGATGTCCAGCGTCAGCTCGTGCTCCCGACGCTGCAGCTTGAGAAGGGCGGGTGGGACAGGACCTGGCTCGGGAGCGCGCGCGGCGTGCGCGGCAAGCCGCGGGGGTTCCTCGTCGTCGCCGGCGCCGTGAGCGTCGACCTGGCGATCGCCGGCCAGGCGTGCACGCGGATGATCACGACGCGTGAGCTGGTGCTGCTCGACGGCTGGGTGCAGGACTCGATCCCGGTGAGGACGGGCTGGTCGGTGCTCGACCAGGCGCGGATCGCGGTCCTCGACGAGCGGCTGGGGATCATCGGCCGTCGCTGGCCCGAGCTGATGAGTGCGATCCTCGAGCGGGCCGCCCAGCAGATCCGGCATGCGCTGCTGCAGCAGGCGATCAGCCAGCTGCCGCGCGTCGAGGACCGGCTGCTGGCGCTGCTGTGGTCGATCGCCGACCGCCAGGGCGTCGTGCGTCGCGACGGCGTCTGGGTCCACCTTCCGGTGACCCACGCGACGCTCGCCCAGATGATCGGGGCGCGGCGGCCGACCGTGAGCCTCGGCCTCCGCGCGCTCGCCGAGCGCGGCCACGTGCGATCGATCGATGGCGGCTGGCTGATCTCCCGAGACTCGATCGAGGTCTTCCCGGACCCCGAGAGCACGCCCGACGTCGTCGGCGATTGACGCCACCGCCACGGCGTGCCGGAGCCGGGCATGCGCGACCGGAGCTGCTCAGTGCCCGTCACCTCCGTTGGTTTGCCACGTCGGAAGTCGGATCTCAACCGAGCGTGGCACGTGCGCGTCGCCCCGGGCGTAGCTTCGGTGGTGCGGCACCCATCGAGCCGGCCACCCGCCACCCACCCGGGCGCGGCTCTCCTGCCGGCTCGGTGCGCCGCCCCACCCAGGCTTAGCGAGAGGAGCCACGACGATGGCGACGCGCACAACCACCCGGCGGGCCACCGGCCTGCGCGACATGCGACTGGAGGACCTCGCGCGCCGTTGGCAGCAGCGCCGGGACGTGCGCGCGCGCGACCGCATCTTCGAGGAGTACTACCCGCTCGCCTGCCGCCTCGCCGGCCGATACCGCAACCCCTATGAACCTCGGGAGGACCTCATCCAGGTCGCCGCCGCCGGCCTGCTCTCCGCGGTCGACCGCTTCGACCCCGACCGGGGCGTCGCGTTCCCCGCCTTCGCCATCCCCACGATCCTCGGCGAGCTCAAGCGCCACTTCCGCAACACCGGCTGGTCGGCGCATGTGCCCCGCGGCGCCCAGGAGCTCGCTCGCAGCGTCGACCAGGCGGTGCAGCAGCTCACCGGACGCTTCGGCCGCTCGCCGACCGTCAACGAGCTCGCGCGCTACATGGAGATCGAAATCGAGGACGTGCTCGTCGGCCTGCACGCCGCGGCCGCGCACTACTCCGTGTCGCTCGATGCGCCCGCCCCCGGCTCCGAGCACGACGACCCGCAGACGCTCGGCGACGGCGTGTCGAAGACCGAGGACGGCTACGGGCTGATCGAGACCAAGCTCTCGCTCGCCGCCGCCATTCGCCGCCTCCCCCACACCGAGCGCACCGCGTTGGAGATGCGGATCCGCGACGACCTCAAGCAGAGCGAGATCGCGCGGCGACTCGGCTGCTCTCAGATGCAGGTCTCCCGCCTGCTCGGCCGGGCCGTCCACCGGCTGCGCGAGCTCACCGACCCGGAGATCGACCCGACGCCGGCCCCCGCGAACGAACCCGGGCGGCGGTGGCACCCGACAGCCTCTTCACGGCCGGCGGCCGACGCCGGTGGCCAACTCGCGCCAGCGCAGCGGACCGGTCGTCGAGCGCGCGAGCGGCGGAGTCGGCCCGTCGGCGGCGCTTTGCAGGCCGTCGAGCAGCTCGACGACCGCGTCGGTGGCGCTCACCGCCGGTGACCAGCCGAGCTCGTTTCGGGCGCGCGCGCTGCTCATCAGCGGGACGCCGAGGCCCATGTCGAGCCATCCGGGCTCGCTCGGCTGCAGCCGCAGCCTGAAGCTGAGCGCGGCGGCGGCGCGCAGCACCCGCGGCGAGGCGTGGAGCGCGCGCGAACCGAGCAGGCTCGCGAGCACCGGCCCGTCGAGCACCGGCTCGGCGGCGACGTTGAACGCTCCACGGGCATCGGAGAGCACCGCGCGTCGGTAGGCGTCGGCGACGTCGTCGGTGTGGACGGCCTGCACGCGCAGCCGCGGATGCTCGGGCACGACCGGGATCAGCTCCGGCCGCAGCAGCGCTCCCGGGAGCAGCGGCCCGATGAACAGGCGGCGGATCTCGGTCGCCGCCGCGCGCTGGAAGATGAGCCCGGGCCGCAGGCGCACGACCCGCAGCTCGGGATGCTCGCGCTCCAGGACGTCGAGCAGACGCTCGACGGCCGCCTTGTGGCGGGAGTAGAACGAGCTCGCGATCCCGGTCGCCGGCCACGATTCATCGACCTCCCGGTCCTTGGGGCCGGGCGCGTAGGCGCCGACCGAGGACGCGTACACGAGCGCCGGGACGCCGGCCCGCACCGCGGCGTCGAACACGCGGCGGCTGCCGCCGACATTGACGCTCTCGGTCACCCACTCGTCGCGGCCGGGCTGGATCAGCCACGCGAGATGGACGACGGCGTCGGCGCCGCGCAGCAGCGGCTCCAGGTCATCCGCGGCGACGTCGGCGGACGCGAACTCGACCCCGGGCGGCACGACGTCGGGCGTGCGCCGCGCGACCGCGAGCAGCGAGTCGACCTCCGGATCCGCCGCCAGCACGGCGGTGACCCGGCTGCCGACGTTCCCGGTGGCGCCGATGACGACGACCCGCATCGCTACAGCCCGATCCGCATCACAAGGACCCGCATCGCCACAACCCGATCCGCATCAGGAGGACCCGCATCGCTACAACCCGCGCAGCGCGGGCAGGAGTGTCTCCTGCGCCCAGCGCAGGAACGGTTCCTGATGCTCGCCGCCGATCTGCACGAGCGCGACCTCGGTGAAGCCGGCGTCGAGGAACGGGCGGATCGCCTCGACGTGCGCCTCGAGGTCCGGGCCGCAGCTGATCGCCTCCGCCACCTGCCGGGGGCTGACGAACGCCGCCGCGGCGTCGAAGGACTCGGGGTTCGGCAGATCCGCGTTCACCTTGAAGCCGAAGCCGAACCAGCGAAACTGCTCATGAGCGCGCTCCACGGCCGCCTCGCGATCGGGGTCGTAGCAGAGCGCGACCTGACCGATCCGGCCCTTGCCCTCCCCGCCGGCGGCGTCGAACATCTCGCCGAGCTCGGCGCGCGGCTCGACCGCGATCATGAGGTCGCCGTGACGGCCGGCGAGCCGGCAGGACTGCTCGCCCGACACCGCGATCCCGATCGGCACCCGCTCGGCCGGCAGGTCCCAGAGCCTCGCCTGCTCGACCGTGAAGTGCTCGCCGCGGAAGTTGAGGCTGTCGGCGCCGTCGAGCAATGCGGCGATGATCCGCACCGCCTCGGCGAGCATCTCGTGCCGGGCGCCGACCGCGGGCCAGCGCTGCCCGACGACGTGCTCGTTGAGGTTCTCGCCCGAGCCCAGGCCGAGCCGGAAGCGGCCGTCCGACAGGATCCCCAGCGTCGCGGCCTTCTGGGCGACGACCGCCGGGTGGTAGCGGATCGTCGGGCAGGTGACGTATGTCATGAGCCCGATGCGCTCGGTCGCCTGGGCGGCCGCGCCGAGGATCGCCCACGCGTAGCCGGCGTGGCCCTGCTCGGCGAGCCACGGCTGGTAGTGATCGGAGCAGACCGAGAAGTCGAAACCGGCGGCCTCGGCGGCGACGAGGTCGCGCACGAGCCGGTCGGGACGCGACTGCTCGGTCATCATCGTGTAGCCGAAAGCGGTCATCGGGCCTCCCGGTGGTCAGAGCATCGTCGTGTCAAGTCGCTCGCGGAGCTCGGCCACCGACTCGAACACCGCGACGGCGCCTGCGTCCCGCAGCTCCTGCTCGGAGAAACCGCCGGTGATGACGGCGATCGTCTCCACGTCCGCCTCAGCCGCGGCGCGCACGTCCCAGGGGGTGTCGCCGATCATCACCGCGTCGCCCGCGTCGCCGTCGATCCGCTCAAGCGCCGCGTGCACGAGGTCGGGGGCGGGCTTCGTGCGCTCGACGTCCGCCGACGTCGTCCAGCCGTCGGCGAGCTCCCGCGCATCGAGCATGTCGAGGTAGCGGTCGACCTCCTCGGCCTTCGCCGAGCTCGCGAGCACGACGCGATGCCCCCGCTCCTTGAGCGTCTCGATCAGCTCGCGTGCGCCGGCCATCGGCCGCACCTCGTCGATCAGCTCCATGTAGCGCCGGCCCTCGGCAGCACGGATGTCGTCCCCGAGGCGCTCCTCCGCGTCGCGGCCGCACAGCGCCTCGATCACCTGGTCCCCGCCCATCCCGATGTGCGTGTGAATCCGCCACAGGGGCACGGTGATGTCGTGCCCGGCGAGCGCTCGCGCCCACGAGATCGTGTGCTGGTAGTTCGTGTCGACGAGCGTTCCGTCGATGTCGAGGATCGCGATCTTCGGCGGTCGGTCGGAGCCCATGAAGCTCAATTGCTGCCCCGCTCGAGCCTGGCGCAACCATCGGCGGGCCGTCGACCGATAATCAGGGGCCATGAGCGACGAGACACTGCACTGCGTGATCGAGATTCCGCGCGGGAGCCGGAACAAGTACGAGTTCGACCGTGAGCTCGGCGCGATCCGGCTCGACCGGTTCGTGTCGGCGTCGGTCGTCTACCCGACCGACTACGGGTTCGTGCCCGACACGCTCGCGCCCGACGGCGACCCGCTCGACGTGCTGGTGTGCGTTTCGGAGCCGACGTTCCCCGGCTGCGTGATCGTCGCCCGGCCGGTCGCGCTGTTCGGGATGGCCGACGAGAAGGGGCCCGACGACCACGTCGTGTGCGTTCCCTGCGAGGACCCGAACTGGGCGGAGGTGCGCGACGTCGGCGACCTCCCGGCGCAGCTGCGCGCCGAGATCGGCCACTTCTTCTCGGTCTACAAGGACCTCGACGACGAGCGCTACTCCGAGGTGGGCGGCTGGAGCGACCGGGCGGCCGCCTGGCGGTGCGTCGCCGCAGCCCGCGCCGCCTGGGAGCGCTCAGCTCATTGAGCGCGCCGTTTTCGTCCGCCGGCCACGGGTAGTCCTCGCCGGTGCCCGCACTGCGCGACACACGACGGTTCGCCGGCCACGCGCCCGACCGGGAGCGCCCGATCGGCGGCTACGCGGCGCTGATCGGCGCCTTCTCGTCGCTTGCGGCCGGCTTCGGGGTCTGGTTTCGCCGCTCGGGGCGGGAGCTGCCCGAGCGGATGAGCGCGCGCGACCTTGCGCTGCTCACCGTCGCCTCCCACAAGGCGGCGCGGACGCTCGCCGCCGACCGCGTCGCGAGCGTGGTGCGCGCGCCGTTCACGGAGTTCGAGGACGACGCCGGACCCGGGGAGGTGTCCGAGCGCGCCCGCGGGCGCGGCCTGCGCCGCGCCGTCGGCGAGCTGCTCGTGTGCCCGTTCTGTCTCGGCATGTGGACGAGCGAGCTGTTCACGGGGGGCCTGCTCGTATGGCCGCGGGCGACGCGCTGGATGGCCTCGGTGTGGACGATCTTCTTCGGCTCGGAGATGCTGCAGATCGCCTACAAGCGCGCCGAGAACACGCTCACGGGTTGAGCCGCGCCGCGTGCCCTCGAGCCGCGGCGGGGCCGGCTCACGGGTTGAACACGACCTTGATCATCCCGTCCTGCTTCTTCTGAAAGGACTCGTAGGCGCGCGGGGCGTCGGCGAGCGGCAGGTGGTGGGTGGCGAACTCGTCCACCCCGAGCGGGTCCTCGTCGGTGAGCAGCGGCATGATCTCCTCGACCCAGCGCTTCACGTTCGCCTGCCCCTGCCGGACCTGGATCTGCTTGTCGAACAGCTGCAGCGTCGGCAGCGGGTCCGCGGCGCCGCCGTACACACCCGACAGCGAGATCGTCCCGCCGCGGCGCACGATCTCGATCGCCGCCCGCAGCGCCGCGAGCTTGGAGATGCCGGCACGCTCCATCAGCGGCTGCGCGATGCGGTCGGGCAAGAGCCCGGTGAGCTTGTGCGAGATCCCGGCCACCGGAGAGCCGTGGGCCTCCATGCCGACGGCGTCGAGCACGGCGTCGGGGCCGCGGCCGTCGGTCATCTGCCGGATCACGTCGGCGAGGTCCTTGTCGTGCTCGGTGAGGTCGAGCACCTCCGTGCCGCGCCCGCGCGCCCGCTCCAGGCGCTCGGGCACGAGATCGACGGCGATCACCCGCGTGCCCTGATGCTGGGCGATCCTCGTCGCCATGTCGCCGATCGGCCCGAGCCCGAGCACGACGAGCGTCCCGCCCTTCGGGACCTCCGCGTAGGCGACGCCCTGCCAGGCGGTCGGCAGGACGTCGGAGAGGAACACGAAGCGATCGTCCGGAGGCCCCTCGGGGACCTTGATCGGCAGGAAGTTGCCGAACGGCACCCGGAGCAGCTCCGCCTGGCCACCCGGCACCTGCCCGTAGAGCTTCGTGTAGCCGAACAGGGCGGCGCCCGTCCCGTACTCGTGGACCTGCGTCGTCTCACACTGCGAGTGGAGCCCCTGCTCGCACATCCAGCAGTGGCCACAGGCGACGTTGAACGGAATCACGACGCGGTCGCCGACCGAGACGTGCGTCACCTCATGGCCGACCGCCTCGACGATGCCCATGGGCTCGTGGCCGAGCACATCGCCGGCGTCGAGGAACGGCGCGAGCACCGTGTAGAGATGCAGGTCCGAGCCGCACAGGCCGCTGCTTGTGACCCGGACGATGATGTCGTCGGGCCGTTCGATCGTGGGGTCCGGGACGGTGTCGACGCGGACGTCGCCGACGCCCTGCCAGGTGAGAGCTTTCATGGTCTGTCGATAGCCCGTCCGGCGCGGCGGGACACACAACCGCATGCACGCGACGTCGGGCTGGGCATCTGCGGGCGGGGGTTACCAAAGATGCCCGGCGGGCGCGGGCGCTCCGTCGTCAGCCGGTGCCCGACGCCTGCGGTCGCGTGGGGCCAAAGATGCCCAGCGACCGCGGGAACCGGGGGGCGCTCAGTACGGCCGGCTCGGGTAGCCGGGGCCGAGCCGGCTGTTCGCGCGCGCCGCCAGGCCCTCGGCGTACCGCGGCCAGAACGTGCCGCCGGGCGGCCCGCCGCCGCAGCCGCTGCTGTTGCCCGGGGTGTGCTCCCACAGGTAGGCGTCGGCATCCCTCCAGGGACCGGTGGCGGTCGTGTCGCGGATCCCAAGCCCGCGGCCGGGCGGGTTGCAGAGATCCTCGGCGCCCTGCGTCCTCGGGTGCGGGTTGAGCTTCGGGCCGCGGCCGTTGGAGGCGGTGTTGACGATGTAGTGCGTGCCGCCGACGCGCCGGGCGATCGCCGTCGCCCAGCGGTCCTCGTCGATCGTCCAGTTGTCGTGGGTGTCGTTCGTGAAGAACCCGCGGATGCGATGGATGCCGATCGCCCGCAGGACACGCGCCGTGTAGGCGACCGAGTTCGAGTCCGAGTAGCCGCCCTCGACGTAGACGACCGTGTGGGGCAGCCGCTGCATCGCGCCCATCTCGTAGCGGAGCGCCGCCTCCCACTCCGGCAGCGCCCTCGTGCGCACGACGCCGCGCGTCGAGCCGATCGCGTCGAGCTCGAGCAGCACGACCGCGGGACGGCGGTCGATGCCGGCGGCCATCGCGTTCACCCGCGCTTTGAACAGCGGCATGTAGGCGCGCACCTGCGCGGGCGTCGGGTCGCCCCCGAGCGTCGCGTGCAGGAAGTACGTGGTGAAGATCGGAATCGTGCCCGGATCGGCCAGGATCGCGTGGCAGACGATCTTCTGCGTCTGCTTGAAGATGCCCTCCGGGGTGCCGCCCCAGGCGAAGCTGGAGATCCGCTGCGCCTGGGGCTCGGCGGCGATCTTCGAGAGCAGCGCGACCTGACGCGCGAGCGCGGGATCCGCCGCGAGCTTGGCGTGGAGCCGGCCGTGCTGGAGGCGCTCCGCGAAGCGGGCCCATGACTCGCGCGGGCTGATGGTCGCCGGATCGAGGCCCACGAGGGTCGCGATCGCCCGGGCGGCGTCCCCCTCGTTCGGTCCGGGGACGAAGAAGCGCGCGCCATGGAGCGGGTCGCGGCCGGGCGCGACCGGCAGGTCGAGCGGGTTGGCCGGATCCCGCGTCGCCGGGTAGCGCTCCGGGCACTCCTGGGTGAACGCGGCGTGCGCCCCGGCGGCCTGCGCCGGCGCCCCGGCGGCATGCGTCAGCGCCCCGGCGGCATGCGCCCGCGCCCCTGCGGCATGCGCCCGCGCCCCGCTCGCCCTCGCACGCCCGGCCGCGCTTGCCGCCACGAGCACCGCGGCACCGCCGCAGACCGCGATCAGAACGATCGCCAGGAGCCTCCGCATGGCTCGACCTTATCCGGCGCCTGGGCGGACGAAACTCGATGAGGGGGTGAAACCCGGGGTCCCGGAGGCTCTTGGAGAGGAAATGTCCGAAATGGTCACTCTGAGAGCCCAGATCGTACGCCTGGCCGACCGCCAGCTCGGCCATGCGAAGCGCGGCCAGCTGCTCGCCCTCGGGGCGAAGCCGGGCTGGATCCGCGATCAGATTGCGGGCCACTACCTGCTGCCGGTTCATGCGGGCGTGTACGGAGTCGGTCACCGGCCACGCCACGCGCACTGCCGCGCGATGGCCGCCGTGCTCGCCTGCGGCGAGCCCGCCTGGCTCAGCCACATGGCGGCCGCGGCGCTCTGGGACGCCGCCGAGTGGCCCGACATGCTCGAGGTCACCGCTCCGAGTCGGCGATCGCGACCCGGGCTCATCACGCACCGGTCGTGCACGCTGACGCCGCGCGATATCCGCCGGCGCCACGGCGTGCCCGTGACCTCTCCGGTCCGGACGGCGCTCGACCTGCAGCGCCGGCTCGCCGACCCGCGGCTCATCCGCCTCGTCAACGACCTGCGGGCGCTCGGCCATCTGACGAACAGCGGTTTCACCGAGCTGTGCGAGCGCTCGGCGCGCGTGCGCGCGCTGCTCGGCGACGCCGGGCTCACCGAATCCGAGCTCGAGGACCTGTTTGCGCGGTTCGTGGCCCGCTACGGGCTGCCGATGCCGCAGATCAACGTGTGGCTCGTGATCGGCGGGCGCCGGCGCCGGCTCGACGCGTTCTACCCCGGGGCGCGGCTGATCATCGAGCTCGACTCGTGGCGGTTCCACCGCGACCGCGCGACGTTCGAGCGAGACCGCGCGAAGGACGCCGCGGCGCTCGCCGAGGGGCTGCGCACGGTGAGGATCACCGACCGGCGGCTGCGGGGCGATGCCCGTCGGGAGGCCGAGCTCATCCGCCGCATCCTCGCGGGCGCCGAGTGACCGCGCGCCCAACACCGCTCGCACCCGGGCCGCGGCACGCGACGGTGCGGCGCCGCCCATGACCGCTGCGTACGAAAGAGTCGCCCACAGAGAGCAAAACGTACACGCCCATCGACCCGCCCAGCCCGTTGACTAGACTCATTAGTCTAGTTGGCTACACGGCTACACGGCGGTGCTCACTCGACCGGCAGGCGCATCCGCAGGAACTGCACGGTCGCGCCGTCCGTCGTCGACTGCTCGGTGCCGGTCGCGCGAAAGCCGGCGCGCTCGCAGACGGTGATCGCGCGCACGTTGAACGTCGCGACCCGGAGCGTGATCGCCATCGGCCGCAGGCGCACGCGCCCGATGAGCCAGCCGCACAACCGGCGCACGAACGGGAGCCCGAGACCGCGTCCCGTGCATTCCGGCCGCAGCCCAAGGCCGATCTCGACCGAGCCGTCCTCGCCGACCGGCCAGGTCTCGACGAAACCGATCAGACCGTGACCGGGCACACGCACCGAGAAGTACAGCCCCGCCCGCCGTTCGGGGTCGAGGAGCTCGGCCAGCCCCTCCGGGTCCGAGGCGAAGTCGTAGAACGCGTAGATCCCCGGGTAGGACCAGCCCGAGAGCTCGGCGGCCTCCGCCTGCGTCATCGGGACGATCTCCGCCCCGGCGAGGTCCGCGGGGCCGATCGCGTCGCAGTGAGAACTCACCGGCGCAAGCGTACGCGCCCGCTCAGTCCGAGACCCGCTCGATCAGCCCGTCGGCGGTCTCGATGTGGGCGCGCATGTTCCGCTCCATCATGCGCAGCGCCGCGTCGGCGAGGTCCTCGTGGATATGGGCGACCGCGTCGCGGGGGACGACGACATCGAAGTGACGGACATACGCGTCGAGCGCCGAGTAGAGGATGCACTGCTCGGTCACCTGCCCGGTGAGGATCAGCCGGTCGTGGCCGTGCTGGCGGAGCAGATACTCGGCCGCGGTGCTGTAGAAGATCGAGTGGCGGGCCTTGATGACGAGCGGCGCGTCGGGCGGCGGGACGATCGGGTCGATCAGCTCGCGGTCCGGGCCCTGCCGCGCCGCCTCCACCAGCTCGGCGCGTCCCGCGGTCCAGTCGCCGTTGTTGTCGTTGACGTACACGACCGCGACGTCGCGCTCGCGCGCCTGGGCGACGAGGTCGGCGATCACCGGCACGACCCGGCGCGCGGATCGCATGAGCGGCTCGGAATCCGAGTGGTCGTACGGGTTGAGCATGTCGACGACCAGCAGCGCGGTGCTCATCGTCCCGCGCCTACCCGACGCACGTCACCGGCAACCGGCCCGCCACGCACAGCGCCGTGGCGCGACGCGGCACGGGCAGCCGGCCCGCCACGCACAGCGCCGTGGCGCCGCGCGGCACGGGCAGCCGGTCCCCGGCGCCGTGAGCCGTGGGCCGTGGGCCGTGACCGCGCGGCCTCGGTCACACCTCGTACTCGGCGGCACGCTCGCGGCAGAGCTCGAGCCCCAGCCCCGGACGCGACCGGTCGGGAGCGAGCGCGCCGCCCGCGGGCGAGAGCGTGCCGTCGAACAGGATGCGTTCGATCCGGACGTGGTCTGCGAAGTACTCGATGTGGAGCACGGTTTCCATCGCGCAGCAGACGTGCGCGCTCACCGCCGGCGCGCAGTGCGCGGAGAACGGGAACGACCTCGCCTTGCACAGGCCGTCGACGCGGAGGAGGTTCGTGATTCCGCCGCAGCGGGTGACGTCGGCCTGGAGGATGTGGACGGCGCGCGCGCCGAGCAGCTCCTCGAGCATCGGCAGGTTCCACCCGTACTCGCCGGCGGCAACCGCAAGCCCCGGCGGGGCGCGCCGCGTCACCTCGGCCATTCCCGCGACGTCCTGTGAGCTGACCGGCTCCTCCAGGTAGCTCACGCCGAGCTCCCGGAACCGCTCCGCGTGGGCGAATGCCTCGTGCGGCGTGTAGGCGCCGTTGGCGTCGACGAACACCTCGACGTCAGGTCCGACGAGATCCCGGACGAGCCGCACCCGTTCGGGATCGGCGTCCGGGTCGCGCCCGACCTTGATCTTGACCCGCGGGATGTCGGCCTGCATCCAGCCGCGCACCTGGTCGCGCAGCTGCTCGGGGGTGAGGTTGCAGAAGCCGCCGGAGCCGTAGATCGGGACGGCGTCGCGGTAGCGCCCGAGCAGGTCGGCGAGGCACACGCCCAGGAGCCGCGCCTTGAGGTCCCAGAGCGCGATGTCGACAGCCGAAACGGCCATCGCCGCCAGCCCGGAATGACCGAGCTGGCGGATTTGGACCTGCATCTCGGCCCATGTGCGCTGCAGCTCGAGCGGATCGCTGCCCTGCACGATCGGCGCGAGCTTGGAGTCGACGAGCGACGCGACCGTCGGGTCGGCGTACGTGTACCCGAGGCCGCGCACCTCCCCGCAGCCGATCTCGACGACGACGATCGACGTCGAGTCCCAGACGAGCGTGCCGTCTGACTCCTCGTCGGTCTCGGTCGGGATCGTGTACGCGGTCGCCCGAACGGTGTCGATCGAGCGCTGGGCGCCGGACGTCGCGCGAGACGACCTGTGACGCCCAGCGTCCGCCCTCTGTGGAACCGTCGCCATCGTCCCGCTCAGCGAGTGACGAACTCCTCGAGCTTGCCCTTGAGCGACTCCTTGACGATCCTGCCGGTGTGCGGGTCGCCCGGCAGGGCCATCGCGAGCTTCTTGGCCTGCTCGAACTTGATGTGCGGCGGCAGCGGCGGCACCTCCGGGTCGGTGATCGCCTCGTAGACGACGAGGCCCTCGGTGGCGAGCGCCTCATCCCACGCGGGGCCGACCTGGTCGGGATGCTCGACCCGGATCCCCTTCGCCCCGACGACCTCCGCATAGCGGGCGAAGTTGAAGTCGGGAAGCACCTGCGAGGCGTCGAGCTTTGGGTCCCCGGCATCACCCGCTGCTCCCAGGTGACCTGGTTGAGGTCGTTGTTGTGCAGGACGACGACGACGCACTGCTTGTTGCTCCAGCGATGCTGGTGGTGCGCGAGGTCGATGAGTGCCGCGTTGCCGATCAT
>Ga0209061_1001909_pt1 | contig 30203 bp, 28 predicted proteins | sample Coa_R1_10_FD_187157 | JGI IMG/M metagenome (GOLD analysis project Ga0209061, IMG submission 187157) | Surface soil microbial communities from Centralia Pennsylvania, which are recovering from an underground coalmine fire - Coalmine... | ecosystem: Environmental > Terrestrial > Soil >... | reverse complement strand
TTCCTGGGGATGTGATAGCGATAGGGGATGTGTATGTGGTAGGGACGACTCAAGGCAATACGGGTTTATCTTCGGGCCCTCTGCCCCAAGATGTGACGTTTCAGTTAAGTCCTGATATTGCCCCTCCACCAGGATGGACTGCCTTACCCGGTCAACTGAGCCTTCAAGGAGCCTGGACGACACCCCCTCCTCCCGGTCCAATCTCTACTCCTTCCCAAGTCTTCTTCGATGCCAATGGGAAAGCCACCCTGCAGTTATACAAGGGCTGGAAGTATGAGGTCAGCGGGGCCTATGTAGGATACGAGGCATGCAAGAACGACTTCGACACCCCCGTTTCCGGGGTGATATCCGTTCCCTGTCGTTTGCAAGCGCTGCTCATTCTGAAGGTGTACACCACCAGTCCCGACAGCGGGGCGATACCGGCAAACATAACGATTACTGATGCCAAAAGCAATACGGTGCTTACCGGCACCAGCCAATCGGATGGGAAGGGGAATTATGTGTTTAGCAATCCACAGGTTCATCCGATTTCACCGGGGGTTTACACGGTGAAGGCGACGAGTCTCGGGCCTCCACGCAATCCGGGGGTAGCTACTATCACGGTGGAGCGGGGAGTAGAGCAGGATGTGACGGTGCAGTTAGGGCCGATACAGTCTCCGCATCCTCCCAATCCTTAGAATGTGGAGGAAGCTCCCGTTAGAACGGTGCGCATCGCCGTTTAAGTGCGAAGGTGGTGGTGAACGGGGTGGTCGTCCACAACGGGAGCTACAGTTATGACGGAGGAGGACGATTAGCGCAGGTAGTAGACAGTGCGACGAACCAGACGGAGGTGTACGGTTGGAACGGGGATGGGACGTTAGCGAGCGCTCCTGGTCCGGGGTACACCCGTGGTTTTGTATGGAATGAGGGGAAGGGCGTCGGCCTTGAGTACGATAGCTTTGGCGTGGCTATGTACACAAGTGGGAACGCGCAGACCCCCTATCGTCCTGCAGGGTTGGTATTGGATGAGGGGAAGGGCGTCGGCCTTGAGGAGGGTTTGGACTTCAGCGGCCCTCCTGTAGCCTGCCCGCTGTATGCCAACAGGGCATTATGGCTCTCGATGCCTTGTGGAGGAGGTGCAGGAAGCTCTGGCGATGATAGAGCAGACTGCGTAAAAGGATGCCTGCAGGGTAAGGTGGATGCCGGTTTGTTTATTCGCATCGATCAATACCTCAAGTGTTGTTACCTTCACTGTGATGCCAGCGAGGGAAGTTGGGATCCACCTGGAGAATGTCCATTACCCTAGGAGCAAAACGATGAGACTACAACGAAACTTGATAGGCGTTGGGTTGGTATGCGCGGCTTGTGCTATCGGAGCGCCTGCAAACCGACAAGGCCACTATAAGGAGGCCTATCCCTCCCCAAACGGTCAATATATTTTCGTCTGGGATGGCAGTGCTCTCTACAAGCAAAACGGACAACAGTTCTATCGGTTCCCAGGGGATACCAACTTCTTTAACATCCACTTCACTCCGTGGGGAGAGCACAACCGTTTTCTCTATCTGATGCGTGTAAGCAAAAACCAGGCCAAGATCGTCCGCTTCGATGTTCGTTCCAAAAAGTGCAGTGTGTTCGATACAGGTGGGGCTGTTGCAGCCTCTCTTGTCCCCTCTCCTAGTGGACGCTACATTGCCTACCAGGTGGGGTGCAAGCATATGTATGCGCCCCTATTAGGAATTTTGGATACGCAGGCGAAGGAGAAACAAGACCGGAAGGTTGCTATCTATCCGTTTCGCTTTTACGCAGAACGGTTTGCTTGGGTGACGGATAGGTTGTTGTTCGTGCATACCGAAGGAAAAGACCTTGGCACTGAGTTTCCCAACAGGGTTTATTTTGGCAAGTATGTAGATACAGATAGTGAGGATTTTCTGCTGGATTGGCAAAAGGTAGCGAGCAAACGTTACCTGCTTCCTTTTGAGATTTCATCTCTGGCTCCGTATGCAGATGCTTCCGGTCGCTTAATAGGCCTGGCACGTAAGGATGGGAAGCGCTGTATTGTAAGTATAGACCCGTATACGGGAGAAAACCGAGTAGAGAAGGAACTGCCTGCATCGAAATCTGGTTGGTTTTTGGTGTGGTCATCGCCTGAACGTGTGTATGTGTGGTGTGTTGTGAAGCAGGGCGAGATAGAGATGTATGTGTATCGCGCTTCCGCATCTCCCCATGTTGGAGCGCGACATCTAGTGGAGGTTCCAGGAGCATTGCCATGGTCGTGGACTACGGATGCGAATGGCCGATTATGGTGGTTTGACGGAAAGGGGCTTAAGAGCGTGCAGTTGCCGTTAGAGTAGGACTGGTTGTGACGCGGATGGGAGTCCAGACCTGTGTAAGACCCGTCTGTCACCACCTCCAGGCAAATAGAAGCAGTAGACCCAAGCATAAAAAGGAGAGAGGCACAAACGCCTCTCTCCTCCATCAACCCGAAAGGAGAAAAGGAAGATGTCTGGTTCCAAAAAGCTACTGAGCCGGTTCGGCATGGCAGGGTTTTATGTGCTGTTAGGCGTTCTTATAGGGGCTTTTGGGGTCACGATGCGCAGTGCCTCCTCGCAGCCTCAGGAGGGAAGTGTCACGATGCCTAACCTCAGAACCCCATCGTTGACCATTGTGGATAGTCAAGGTCGGCCTGTAATCACTATGGGTTCGATAAGACAAGGAGAAGAGAGCACTCCGGCTCTTCAGCTTAGCTCCTGGGAAGGAAACAAGAAGATTTTCAATGGCTTTCTTATGGGGCAAAACTCTGCGCTGAATAGGCTCTCTCAGCAGATGGCAACTCAAATTGGCCACAAGATGAAACCACTCATTCCCTTTACTCCCGTTGTCACCCTAATGTATCAACCGCCGGGAAAGGAGCCTAGTTTTATCTCGATGGGGTTCGACAACTCTGGCGGGAGTGGCGCGGTGGTACCCATGATCAGTTTGCTGAATTCGGAGGGCATTGAGGGATATATTCGTTTAGAGGGGCAACGTCTCATTAGTAAAAGCGAGGCCGTGCACCTATCGCAGCAGGAGTTGGAGGGTGCACAAACTACATTACAGGCGCTACTGGAACAATTTCAGCAAAGCAGTTCGGCACCTCCTGCAAGTTCAACCGACTCAAAGTAAGTGGTTGCGTCGTATAATCACCCAAACAGAGAGACCAAAGAAGAGAAGGGATGACTTTCTCTCTTCGTTCGACGCTCAATAGGACAGCAGCAGGAAAAGCTTTCCTGCTGCTTTCTATATTATTAGGGCATCCCCGAGCCAACTTCTGCCCTAGCGTGCGCCTTCTTCTTCTGCCTCTCGCCAAGAAAAACCCGCATAAGGATCGCCGCAGAAGCCCCCCGCGTTTAGACGAAGGACGCATGCCTCCCTCCTTTCTCAGAAAAACCTGCTATACTATCCTCTTGCGGCCGGTTGCCCAGCTTAAACCGAATCTTACGACTGCCCATCTCTCGGTGAACCCATTAAGTCGCAAGTCCTTTGAAGTGCGGTAACCACAAGGGTACCCCTATTGCCTCATCCCCTCCCCCCAACCCTCTCCCCAATGGGGCGAGGGCACCTAGCGTTGGGCACCTCAAGGCCGACACCCTCCCCTTCAAAGTACCCACCTTGTCCCTCAGAACGGGTGGGAAGTGAAACTCAAGATTTCTCGCCTTCGGCTCGAAATGACAGGTGTGGTATCGGCTCGAAATGACAGTTGTGGTATCAGCTCGAAATGGCGGTCGTATCGCCGGCTTTTCAAGGCCCCCACCCCCGCCCCTCCCCCAATTTGGGAGAGGGGAGACCAGTAAGCTTACTCGCGGTTTCCTTTGGTAGGCTTTTCTTTGAAAAATTGGCAAGATAGCCCCCTTTCTCCCGAATCGGGGGAAAGGACGGGATAGGGGGCGAGCAAAGTCGGCTTGCTCCACGAATTGGCTCTAGAGCCGAAGCAATTGACAGTCTCTGCAGCCCCACCCCCTACCCCCTCAGAACGGGTGGGAAGTGAAACTTAAGATTTCTCGCCTTCGGCTCGAAATGGCAGTTGTTGATCTCGCCTGCGGCTTGGAATGACAGTTGTATCGCCGGCTCTTCAAGGCCGACGCCTACAGCCCCCACCCCCCCGCCCCTCCCCCTATCAGGGAGAGGGGAGACCAACAAGCCCATTGGTGGTTTCCTTTGATAACCTTCCCTGCGAGAACTCAACACAACCGCCCCCTTTCTCCCGCATCGGGGGAAAGGACGGGATAGGGAGCGAACAAAGTCGGCGTGCTCTGCGAATTGGCTCTAGAACCGTGAGATTGGCAATCTCTGCAGCTCCGACGTCCTACTCCTCATCGGCCTGAATCGTTCCCTTACTCGCTTATCTCTCTGGCCGCTGCATCGCTGTCTGCAAGACCGCTGCGTTGCTGTCTACAAGTCGAAAGGACGGGATAGGGGGCGAGCAAAGTCGGCTTGCTCTACGCATGGCCTCTAGAGCCGCAAGCCGCCTTTGAGCCTTTCCTCCTTTAGAGAGGCGGCACGCAAAGGCCTTTGCCGTGCTTAGCCCCGCAAATAGCCTCTCTTTATATGGGGAAACAGCGATAGGTATGGATGCCGGTAATGGAGCCGTAAATAGCCCAAACGCTCCCCGTAATGTAGTCGCCCAAAATAAGCCCGATGAAGAAGGGAAGATAGCGCCGATAGGAGCCCATGCCTCCATACCGAATGATGAGCGCCTTCAGCAGCCAACCAACAAAAGTGGCACACCATAACCATGCCATGGTAAACGTGCCCGAGACCGCGTAGCCTATTGGATGAAAGGGCCACCACACGAATCGAGAACGCATAAAAATGAGGAACACGGTCACCAGCATGCCTACCCCCACCCCCTCCATGCGGGCGAGATTGGGGCGCACGGGGTTGTCAAGCCAATCCTTCATGGTCGTCCAAGGGACTTTACCCATGTAGGTACGCCAGTCGTTGACCTTGGCGGTGGCGGCGCCATACTGATAGTAGCAGGTGAGGACGGCGGCCCAAGAGGAAAACGTGCCAACCACAATCGCCACCATAATGACCGCGGCCACGTGGCGCAGATTCATCCGCGTGCTCTCCCCGATCTTCATGGCTTCCAGATGATTGGGCATCTGGGTTGTGCGCATATCCAGGTCTTGCCATAACAAAATATTCAGGCCGATCTGGTCTGCAGGGGTGAAAGCCTGCGTACCTCCTGCAGCCCGCATAAGGCTGTGTACGTTCATATCCGGCCCGAATCCCCACGGCAGGCCGGCCTCCGCCCGCATTCGGGTGAAGGTGATGACGTAGAAGTAGAACAGAATGAAAAACACAAGCGGCACCCACCAGCTCATGCCGATGGCCATGCCGAAGGCCACCAAGAAGATCAGACCGCCCACCGCCCCCACCAAGGCGAGAGGATAGGGCAACGGCTCGTTGGCATCGTCGAGTTGCCGTCGTTGCGCCCGCGAAAAGAGGCTCCGTGCTGCCGCTTTAATATGCCGCCTGGCTCCGTAGAGCGCGAAGAGGGCTACCATAACAAATGCGCCGGCGGACTGCTCGCCCAAATACGGCATGTCGGCGGCTGCCATGCTCGCGCCAGGCTGGTGGTAGCCAAGAGCGGTAGCCACCACATTTTCCATTTTGCCGAAGAGATAGAAAAACCACAGTGAAAACGCCACGTCGAGCGGCAAAAAGTAGGTTAGCCCGATGACAAGCGGATAAAAAGAGAGTTGTAGCGTGCCTACTCCGTTCCAAGGAGGGTTGCTGAACAGAGGCGTGAGATCGAGGCGCGGGTCGCTCGGCTTAATGGGGAGGAAGGGAATGTTGGGATACAGATAGTTGAGTGAGGCCAGCGATTCGAGCACCACCGGAATGATGAAACCGACCCAAAGCAAACGGTTAGCAAACAGATCGCTAGCCCAACCCTCCTTGCTGATTTCGAGGGGCAACTGCGTAATGGGAAAGCTCAGGCGCTCCTGATCGGCCCACTGCCGTCGAAAAAGCGTGGCCATACAGAGCATCACTCCAAGCAAGACGATGATATAGAACGACCATACCAAAATGGGAGAGAGCCAACCCAAAATATGATCCAGACGCCAAAAACTCGATTGGCCGGTAAAATAGGCCTTAACCACGCTCTCCTTCGGGAGCAGCCAGGGACGCACGGCGGGCAATAGCTTCTCCTTCCAATGGTTCTCCGGAGTGCCGTAGTAAAAGACATCGGCCAAAAAGGTGTTGAGAAACTGCATCATCCCGATGCCGGAGATGCCGATGGAGACCGTCTGCATGATGTAGATGTACATGATCTCGGCCTGGGTGAGCGCATACTTAGGCAGGTAGCGTTTGAGCATAAAGTTGATAAGTAGAATAACAAAAAGAGCAAAAACCACGGCGATGATCAACGACATAGCGGCCAGGTCGGTGGCCTGCGCCACGATCTCGGTGTACTCGTTCCAAAAACACATGAGAGGGATAAGCAGCACACCGATGAGGAATGCACACGGGGTGATCCCCATCCCATGCGTTTTGCGAGAGGAATCTCTCGGCGCCGACGATATTGGGCTTGGCGGCAGCATCTCTGCGCTCACGAAAGTCTCCTATGAGGCTTAGGGAATTAAGGAAGATTTTAGCACAGCAGGAAGGTGACGGCTGTCTAGAACGGCGGAACCCTCGCCAGGCGGATCGGAACAAACTTTAAAAAAGCGCCTGACGAGGGACGGTTTTAGGCCTACACACGATGGGCCTTCATGCCTTTGGAGTTGGCCAGGGCCTGTTCCCAAAGCGAGCACCACTTTGTGTAGTCCCAGAGCACACTTTGTGGGTTGCGCCGACTGCGCACCACAAAATCGGGGTGGAAGGGCCTACCGGTTGGCTCGCCGGTAGGCTGATAGCGCAGATCGAGGCTCCAACGCACCTGATCGGTGTAGTTAGGGGTAGAACGATGCGGTGTGTGACGATGCATAATCACCATGCCTCCCTTGCGCACGGGCACCGGCCTTGGCTGGATGTTCGGAAGGCACTCCGGGCGAATCGTGGTACCCCCTTCGGCTTGATGAGGCAGATATCCAAGCTTCCAAGCGCCGGGCATCACCTCCATGCAGCCGTTTTCCACGGTGGCATCGGCGAGCGGAATCCAAAAAGTAAGGATGTTGGAGCTGTCGGCCTCCTCCCATGTTACGGCAGCATCCTGGTGCCACGGCACGTTGTAAAAGCCGGTACCCTCGCCGGTGAGCGCGGCGGGCAGCTTTGAGCGGATATGCTGAATGGGGTTACAGGTTATTTCGGGGCCGAGAAGCTGCTCGGCGATGTCGAGTAGGCGCTCGTTATGTAGAAAGGCGAACGTGGCAGGCCCTCGCACGTACATGATGTCTAGCCCTTCGGTAATTTGAGGGCACTGGGCGTAGAGAAGGGCGATGCGACGTTCAAAAGGGGCATCGGGAAACAGGTTTTGAATCTTGCCTTCCGACGCGAGCGCCCGGGCCTTGTTCTCCACCCAATCGGCATACTCCGTGATCACAGGGGCAAGGTCGTCCTCTGTAAAGACGTTTTCGACCACCAGCACCCCTTCTTCATGAAAAGACTTTACCTGTTCTGGCGTGAGCCGAGACATCGTGAGACCTCCCCATTTCGATTCGGTTTGTGTTAGTTTGTGCAAGGCTCCCCTATTTTCCTGTTGGCCCCACGTTCTGATGGCTACGTATCTGCTGAATGGCAGCCGCTTTTGCTGCAGGTGGGATGTGTGGGTTGTTTTCGATGGCCTGAATCTGCTTGTTTGCCAAATCGGCGGGGTTTTGCTTGGAAGAGTCGATGTTGGCATTATTTCCGTTACAGCCCACCAAAAGGCTAAAGAGCAGCAGAGCAATACCGCATCTATGTAAAGGTTTCATGCGTTCTAATCCTCCATGAGATAGGGCCTAATAGATGAAGAGGGGCTTGACTGTTTAAGGCAGTCAAGCCCAGTTTTTTTCAATGTGTTTTAGTAGGGTTCATAGATAGTTGGCCCCACGCCCGTTGGGCCTGGGTAGATGTTGTAGTACCAGTTGATGCTTCCCCGTGTCATGGCCTTGGCATGCCCGTCACAAAAAGCAACGTTGGTGGTATTGGTGTGGCGATAACGTGGGAAGAGGCCGCAGCCATCCCAGGTACCCGTGCCGTTGGTGTTGGTGTAGTCGCAGTCGTGGTTCATGCTTTGGTCGAGGTCATAGTGCGGGCCGTTGTGCGTTGGCTGACCGTTGACAGGGGCCACATAGTCCGTCCATGCCCATTCCGCAGAATCGAAAACGGCGAAGCCCCAAGGCGCGTCATTTTGTCCTTTCTCGGCGATCACGATGGTGGATGCCGGGGTCGGCAGGGCCGCCTCGGTGGCGACATGCACGTTGCTCGCCGGGTTCCACGGGCACCAACCATCATTGGAGATGCTATTGTTGATGCCGTACTGCCCACTCTGATTGCTTGGGAAGGAGGGGCAATGGAAGATACCCCCTTGTCCCCAGGTCACGAGGTTGCCGGCCGCATTGGCATAGCGGTCGCCGTTTTTAATGTAGGGATAGATCGAGTCATGCCAATAGTGTTGGTCTTTCCAGGTTCCGGGGTCGGAGAAGTACTGGTCCATGGGGTAGGTTTCGTCGTAGTCTTGGAGATACATCATAAGCCCGGTGCCTATCTGTTTCATGTTAGACAGGCAGGTAATCGCACGCGCCTTTTCGCGAGCTTGGGCAAAGACGGGGAAGAGAATAGCTGCGAGTATCGCTATAATCGCGATGACCACGAGCAGCTCAATGAGGGTAAACCCGCGTTGTTTTGAGTTCATCGAGACCTCCTTTGGTTTGGAATTGAGGAAATAAGCGAAACGCTTCGCCTCGACAGGGTCGAAACGCTTCAATAATAGAGACGCACGATAAGCAACCAAAGTTTCGCATTTTTTGAAAAAGAACGATGCGCATAATCCTTAAAAAAGTAACTGGTGGCGATGTACCGATACACTCTCTAACAAGCCAATGCTAAATAGCGTGACAAGCACGTTGCTTCCTCCGGCGGAAATTAACGGCAGGGGAACGCCGGCAACCGGCACAATGCCCACGTTCATTCCAATGTTGACGACCACATGAAACGCGATCATCGTCACCACTCCGGTGGCCACCAGTTTGCCGTAGATGTCCTCATCTACCTCCGCAATGATATGATATCCTCGCCATAGCAGCCCGGCGTAGATTAAGATAACAAGGATGCCCCCTACCAAGCCTAACTCCTCACCGATATCGGTAAAAATGAAGTCGGTCTGCTTCTCGGGAATAAACCCCCCCTTTACTTGGGTGCTATGCAACAACCCCTTTCCCCAAATTCGGCCGGAACCAATGGCGATGCGGGCTTGCACCACATGGTAGCCCGACCCAGAAGGATCGGCTTCAGGATCGAGAAAAATCGTAAGGCGCTCTTTTTGGTAGGGACGAATGATCTTGTTGGAATGCCAGACAACGGCAAAAAGCGCCACGCCGGCGAGCGCGAGGGCACCGATCTTGCGCAAATCGGCGCCGGCCATGAACACCATGCCCGCCCAAATCGCCACAAGCACCAAAGAGGTGCCGAAATCGGGCTGTTTGAAGATCAATAAGGTGGGGACGAGAATGTGCCCAAGCGATGCGAAAAGGGTACGCCAGCTGCCTATGGTCTCTTGATGCCTCGCAAGGTAGGTTCCCAACGTCAATATGATAAAGAGCTTTGCCGTTTCGGAGGGTTGAAACTCGAAGCCTGCGATCCGTATCCAACGCGCAGCCCCATTCGTTTTGTGGGCGAAAATGAGCACCAAGGTCAGCAGCAGGAGATTCACAACATAAAAATGGCGTGCGGTTCGCTGGTAAATATGGTAGTCTATCCATGTGGCCGCGATCAGCCCCCCATACCCTAATACCATCCATAGAATCTGCTTTTTATAGGCGGGACTGGGATCGGCGTGGGTAACGCTGTAGAGAACGACGAGTCCCACAATCGTCAAAAGGAGAGTGAACAGCAGAAGAGGCCAATCCAAGTTTTTTCGCAAGCGTCGCTCTAGCATAGAGATGTTCACCTCGTTTTCTTTCGACGACCTCTTTGAGGTCACAAGGGCTATGGGCAGGAGGTGCAACCGTGAGATGTCTTTACACGATGACCCTGCTGCTTTTAAGCAGTTGGCTCCTCTTACCGGCTAAGGCGCAAAACGATCCGTTTCTCGGCCCTAATCGCTACCCGCAATATCGTAATCTCTCCGGGCTGGCGGGCGGAGGGTTTGGTGTGGATGCCGAAGGCTACCCCTCTCTTGTAGGGCCAACGGCCTACTCTACCCCCATCGCCTACGTTCCCGGACACGATCAAATACGGATATTGGGCGCGAAAATGAGCTTCACAAGCCTGCCGGACGTTCGCATCGGTCACACAAACGGCAGCGGCGTTTTCCTTTATGGACACACTTTTGGTAGCCTCAACGTCGCCTTCTCCGATCTCATTAAAAGCTCGCAGTGGGACCAAGCGCTTAACCTTCAGATCGGTTGGATACCCCCCTCTCCCACCGCTCCGGCCTTCTCTTTAGGCGTTCAAGACATCTTCGGGCATGGCGGAGCTGCCGGGGAAGGGGTGCCCGGCGATGCCGCCTCCACTCGCTCCGTGTTTGCCGTGGCTACCTGGTGTGTGCCCTGGCGCCATCCACTCTATCTAAGCGCCGGCATCGGCAGTTGCCGGTTTCGTCAAGGGTTCGCATCTGCAAGTACGCCCTTAAGCCGGGGGCTGCGCGGCTGGATCGAGTACGACGGATTCGGCTTCAACGAAGGCCTTCTCTGGGCGACCTGGAAAACAAAGATGGGCCTTCGTGCCGAGACGGACTTCACCGTGGGCTTTATTCGTAGCCGCTATTTTCTTTTAGGCGCCGGCATCGGGTTTTAAGGGCTTCGCCTTAAGAAGCGGGCGCACCGCCGCTAGAAGTCGATCGGCCACCTCGCTTTTGGGCAACAAGGGCAGCGGCTCCTGACGTCCGTCCGGCCACAGCAGCGTCACCACATTGGTATCCGTCTCGAAGCCCGCTCCTTCCTGGGTGACGTCGTTGGCGACGATTAGATCGAGCTTTTTGGTTTCGAGCTTATAACGGGCGTGCTCTAGCAGGTTCTCTGTTTCGGCGGCAAAACCCACTACGACCTGATGGGGGCCTTTACGCCGGGCCAATGTGGCCAAAATGTCGGGAGTGGGGTGTAGGGTGAGAACGATGTCGCCGTCTCGCTCCGATTTTTTCAGCTTGTGTGCCGCCCTTTGCGCTGGGGCATAGTCCGAAACGGCGGCGGCTGCAACGAAGAGATCGCATGTCGGGAAGTGGCTTTGGCAGGCGTCGAGCATCTCGGAAGCGGTTTCAACCCAAACCACGTTAACGCCGGGCGGCACGGGCAGGTTTGTGGGGCCGCTGATCAGCGTTACCTTCGCCCCACGGCGCTGTGCACGCTCCGCAACGGCATAGCCCATCTTACCGCTCGAACGATTTGAAAGAAACCGCACAGGGTCAAGCGGCTCGCGCGTGGGGCCGGCCGTCACCAAAACATGGATGTCGGCGTAATCGCGCATCGGGAAGAGCGTGTCCACTACGCAGCGAACGATGGTTTCCGGCTCGGCGAGCTTTCCTACCCCCACGTCCTGACAGGCGAGCAGGCCGTACTCCGGCTCGATAATGCGAACCCCGCGTTCCCGCAATAGGCGTAGATTGGCCTGCGTGGCCGGGTGTTGCCACATCACCGTGTTCATGGCAGGAGCCACCAGCAGAGGCGTGGAGGCGGGCACGGCCAAAAGGCAGGTGGTGAGCATATCGTCGGCGAGGCCGTGGGCCATATGTGCCAAAATATCGGCGGTAGCCGGTGCCACCAGCACCAAATCGGCGGATTGCGCCAGGTCAATGTGGGCAATGCGACGCGCATGAGGCTCTTCAAACACATCGGTAAGGACAGGATTGCGTGTAAGAGCGCGAAAGGTGGCAGGCCCGACGAACCGAGTCGCTGCCGCAGTGAGAACCACATGCACGTCCGCCCCCAGTTTTCCGAGGCGGCTGCATATGTCGGCGGCCTTATAGGCGGCGATGCTTCCGGTGACCCCTAAAAGAACCGATTTTCCCGCAAGCAATACCTCTTCGGCACTCATGGGTTTCGTATCCTCAAGCGTTCGGCGAGGATGATGGCGCGTAGTCCCTCGCAGGCCGTTTCCACCAAGTCGTTGATGACGCAGTAGTCGTATCGCGGCAAAACCGCCAGCTCCTCACGGGCGATGCGAAGTCGCTCTTTAATACGCTCCTCGCTCTCGGTTCCTCTTTGAATTAAACGACGCTTCAACTCGTGCAGGGAGGGCGGTGCAATGAACACGAGGATCGCCGTAGGAACTATCTGCTTCACCTGAAAAGCCCCCTGTACCTCGATTTTTAGCACAACATCCAGCCCCTGCTCCAGCTGTTTTTCTACCGGCTCTTTCGGAGTGCCGTAATAATGACTCCCGTAGCGCGCATATTCCAAAAACTTTCCTTCCTTAATGGCCTCTTCAAACTGCGGTAAGGAAAGAAAAAAATAGTCTTGGCCGTCTCTCTCGCCCTCGCGCGGCGGGCGTGTGGTGGCGCTAACGCTTCGTACGACTCCGGGCGTTTGGGTTAAAACCTGTTCGATGATGGTATCTTTCCCCACTCCAGAGGGACCGGATACCACCAGAAGGTTCCCACGCTGCCGATGCGGCAACACAAGCGCCTCGCCACTCTGCTCTTCTTCTCTCATAATGCAAGCAGTATAGCACAATCCTAAAAGAGGTTGCACGAACTTTCGACACTTGACAGAGCCGAAGTTTTGGGTTACATTGTGCATCGGCGATGGAGGCCGCCGGGGCGCCGCGTTGTTGCTGCCCAAACCGCTCTCTTTTGAGCTGATGGCTCCTAGCTCACACTCTCATTAAGGGCCTTGTGGTGGGCCTAGGAGGAGAAAATGTTGAAACGGCTGCGTCTTGGCGCTGCCTGGCGGAACACCGCCTCTTTTGTGCACCGGCGCCTCCAAAAGCGTCGAGCGGATAAGCACCTCCTGTTTTACGACCTCCTTGCTGCAGTCCAACAGCCGGGCTGTCCCCTCTGCCGCCTCGTTGCCGATGCCGGGGCGCGTCGTCTCGCCTTCCTTTTTCACGAGGAGGTAAACGACCCTCCTACACGTCTGCGGCTGCGCGCCTCCCTCGGTTTTTGCACACGGCACGCCCGACAATCGGCTCACCCTGGAAACGCCTTGGGGTTGGCCATTATCTATAAAGACCTGGCCGAACGCGCTCTAGAACGCCTTCAGAACCGCGATCGCGCCCTCTTGCAACAAGGTTGCCCGGAATGCGAGGAGGAGAGGCGCGACGCGGAGCGTTTTGCTAGGGCCCTTGCCGCCGACCTACTTGAGCCTGAACTTCAATCGGCCTACCTCAAAGGGGAGGGCCTTTGCATTCCCCATTTGCAGTTGGTTGGTCGCTTTGCGCCACCGGAAAGTTGGCGCTTTTTGCAGAAGGTGGAACAGGAGCGCCTGCGCCGGCTTGCCGAAGAGCTAGGCGAGTTTATCCGCAAAAACGACTACCGTTTTAGAGACGAGCCTATGGGCGCGGAGCGCAATGTGTGGCTGCGTGCGCTTTGTAAATTTTCCGGCCAGCAGAATAAGGAGGAGACCACACCATGACCCACTCGCTCTTCACCGCCACATTTCGCTTGGCCTGCAGTCAACCGCGCTGCCCTTTTTGCTGGATGCTAGAGGAGGATGAACGACGCTATATGCGCTCCCTCCTCCACGAGTACACGCTTGCGCCCGATATCCATGCGCATCTGGCGGCCTCTGCCGGCTTCTGTGCACGACATGCACAGGTGCTTGTCGAGACGGAATGGGCGATGGAGAGAGATGGGCTAGGCACGGCCACCCTCTATGAGAGCGTGCTGAAGCAACTGGAAGCGACAACGGCGAAGGCGCTTGAAACCTCCCACAAGCGCCCGGTGCTTCGCAAACCAGAACCGAATGAGATGTGCGAGCGCATTTTGGTAGCGCTACGCCCACAAGAAACCTGTTTGGCCTGCCTGCATAGCCGCCAAAACGAAAGGTTTGCCCTGCAGAGTTGGGTCGAGTACCTGTCGGAAGAGGGGCTTGAGGCCGACTTGGCGCAAACCTATCTGCAGGCATGGGGGGTCTGCTTTCCGCACCTACTGCGTTTGCTGGAGCAAAGGCCCTCTTTGGAAGTTGCCAGATGGTTGCTGAATGACTTTCAAACCAAACTGCAGCAGCGTCGGAAACGCTTAGAAGCCTATATTCACAAGCACGATGTGCGCCACCGCCATGAGCTAAGGGAAGAAGAACGCCACGCATGGATAGAGGCCGTTACGCTGACGGTGGGCGATTTGCTTGAAAGACGAGGAGGCATGCTATGACCGACGGACACAAGCGGCATCTCATGGCCACACTTTTGGCGGTGGAAGAGACAAGCCGTCAAATCGAGCAGGTCGCCTGTGAAGGGCGTAGCCCCTCCAGCAATCAAAAATTAACCCCACTCGACGCCGCCTCGTGGGCGGTTTTCGCCGATTCGCTTCGGCAAATGCACAATGACCTACAGGCCTGCATAAGGCAGCTTTTGCCGGAGACACAGCAGCATGAGGAACATCGCGAAGGGTTGTCCGTAACCCTCTATTGGCTCTCGGTGCTTTTGCTTCATTTGGATGAAGAGATCGTTGAGGATTTAGACCCCAAGAAGACCGTACCAAAATTCGGGCCTCTGGAGCCGGTAGAGCGCGAAGCCCTTGAGACGACTGTGGCTCAAATGCATCGAGCCGTCGAGCGGATGCGCCAACAGGTCGAACGCCTTCGGCGTCAAGGCGTGCAGGAAGAGGGGAGGGGCACAGGGAAAAATAAATAGAGAACTCTAGGAAGGAAGGGGATAGCTTCTAGTTGAAGACCTATCGTGTTGGAGTGGCCTGCATGTCACACGACCATGTGTGGGGCGAGTTGCGCCTGTGGCAGCAGCAGCCCGGCGTGCAACTGGTTGCAGGTGGAGACGACGAGCCGGAGCTTTTGGCCAAGCTGGAGAAGGAGTTTGGCGTAAAGCGCCTTTACCCCTCGTGGCAGGAGATGTTGGCCAACGAGGAACTCGACATTGTGCAGATAGCCGGAGGCAACAGCGAGAGCGCCGACATTGTGGAGGTGGCGGCGCAACGCGGACTTCATGCGGTTGTGGAAAAGCCGATGGCCGCCACACTGGAACAGGCCGACCGTATGTTGCAGGCCGCAGAGCGTGCCGGCACCTTACTGCTTATCAATTGGCCAACCGCTTGGGCTGCCTCTTGGCAAGAGTTGGAGCGCCGCGCTTTGGCCGGCGATATAGGCGAAATTCGCTATGTGCGCTACCGCAGCGCCCACAACGGCCCCATCGCTATAGGGTGCAGTCCCAACTTCGTGCGCGACCTTACCACCCCCGAAATCAACGGGGCCGGCGCCCTTATGGACTACTGCTGTTACGGCGCCAACTTGGCCGCTCGCCTGCTGGGGCTTCCCCAACAGGTAACCGGCCTGCGAGGGGTTTTCGGCACGGAGCCGGCCTACGCTGCCTCCGACGACAACGCCGTGATCGTGGCCCGCTACCCCCACGCTTTCGCCGTCTGCGAGGCCAGTTGGACGCAACCGGTAGGCTACATCGAAACCAACCCCCTGCTTTATGGCAGCGAGGGTGCCCTGGGCGTTTGGCACGGAAAGCTGATCCTGCAATGGCCGGGCAAGCCACAGGAGACCATCGAGCCGCCGCCCACGGTCGCTCCACGCCGCTCCGCTCCGGAGTATCTCCTTTACTGCCTTGAAAACGGGCTGAAGCCGGAGGGCTTCTGCTCGGCGAAGGTCAGCCGAGACGCCCAGGAGATTTTAGAGGCCGGGTTGCGCGCTGCCAACAGCGGCCAACATCAACGTCTACCACTCTAGACCGGCGCCGTCATAGAAATGTGCGCGCGGAAACCATGTCATCTCGAAGCTTGCCTCTCCGCTGCGCGTTCGAGGCGACAAATGCCATAGCGGAGAGGAAAGCTGCCGCCTTTAGGCGTGCGGTTGTTTACGAAAAAGCTAGGGTAAACACCTGCTGCCTAAAGACAGCAGGTAGGGGGCAGGTTTGAAACCTGCCCCCTACTTTGGCGCTACCGCCGTGCTCTCGAAGCAACACCGGTATCCGAGCAGTACAGCCGGTTTACTGCGGCCCGACGAGCAATATTGCCCGCCGCGAACAACTCTGCCGAAGAAGGCAGGAGCTAAGAGACCTTCAAGCCTTCATCCGCATACGAATGTGGGTAAGGTCTTCCAACGTACGCTTCGTGCATTCGATCTCCAGCAGCAGGTTACCCAATTATTCGCTGACTATCAAAGGAGGGGGCGCTTCCTCTGTCGCCTAAAGGCGACAGTCTCCGCGCCTCAACGTTTGATGAGTCTGCTTCGCTCTTCAGGCACATCTTAGCTCAAGTCTCCAGCTTGACACGCTTACACTAAGGCGGCCATTGAATATCCCCCGGTCTTGCCGGTCGTAGCGGATCGTACCAGGGAACAGTCGGGTTTGGAATATCGCCTAGCCTGTAGGCAGGGAGCGGGTGGGTTTTAAACCAGTCTGCATAGTCCCATGGAACCGAGTAGACTTTGCCCGTTTCGCGTGAAGTATATAGCGAGTGGCCCGACAATGTCGCAATCCATTGTTCCGCATCGTAGAGCTGTTGCGACATCCTCTCCTGGAACTGTTGATACTGCATTTGCCGCATCTGATTGCCGAAATCGCTGATCTCCTGGGTCACCTGGGCGTCCCAACGCAGTTTCTGCTCGAAAAGCCCCATGTTCAACTGCATCGAGTTGGCTATATGGGCATAGAGAGGCCAATTAGGGCGCACGAGGTCAACGGGGCACTCGGCATCCGTCATAAAAAGCGTCCAAACGTTGCCCTGCACCGGGTCAGTTCGCAGAGGAGCGGTGATCACAAGCGCCGCCCCCTCCATGTGCGTTGTGCTTCTCTTTCTCAGCATAGGGGGAAGCTGCTCTCTAGACGTCGGGCCGAGACGAGAGGGTACGAGAGTGTACTCATAGAGAACGACAGCGCCATGCAGGCCTTGTTGGCTCAGAGCGGCCTGCTCTTCTGGAGCCAAAGGCACTACCTTCAGCACATGAAGGTTAGCGATGCCTTCGAGCACCTTCGGCATGAGGGTTTGTATCACCTCTCTGGGGGAGAGTGGAGGGGACATAAAGCGATGGAGGAGCGCGATGTCGTGCTCGGTTAAAGCGATTCCCGAGAGCTTTGCGATGAGAATACGGTTGTGCACCGCCTCTTCATCGGCCGGAATCAGAAGCCCGGCAAAGGTGAAGGTCTCTCCATAGGGGCTAACGCACTGGAACAGGTCGGTCGTCGAAGGCTCTCGCAAATGCCAGTGGCTTGGAACCTCAATGGCCATACCGCCGTCTTGTGTAACAACCTGTCGAAAGCCTGTTGGTTGATCGAGCGGCTTGTTGTTGGCCTGTGGCGAGCTTGAGAGAAGAGTATGGAGTATGCCGGTTAGCTCTGTTTGAACGGCGGGGAACAGAGAGGGTGGCGCAAAGATCACGGATGCCAGCCCCCTCGTGCCGCCGGAACTGACCACCCATCGTTCATAGCGAGGGCCGTGCGAGCTAGAGACAAGGACATCGCATTGGGCGATCTTTTGGCCATTGGTGCGGGTGTCAAGCGCTACGCTTTTGATCTGCAACTGGGGCTGTTTTTTGCGCAGAAGGTAGATCATATGACCGAGCGTTGCTTTGGCAGAGCCGCCCGTGCGAATGAAAGAGAGGCGCAGGCCGGCCCCTATCTGGGGATCGAGGAGAAGCAGGGAGGTGGCCGAGCGAGACAGCTGCCAATGATGTTTGGTAAGCGGATAGGACGAGTTGTGAAGGGGTTGGTTTAAGGATGAGGCCGCACCTCTGGCATGTTGGCATCCCCAAAGCAGCCCGCAGAGGAGAAGCCACAAAGTAAAAACGGCCGTTTTGGCCAGAACGCCATGCACATATGGCCAGATAACAGCTTTGCGTTGTTGCTTACAGGGCGTCATACGAAGACCTCCCCATCGTAAAAGGTTATCTGCATCTCAATAGAGACAACATGCTCTCTATTTGTTTTACCTTAAAAAGGGAGATGCAAGATGTTGCAGCAGCGAGGAGGAGGGTAGCTAAATAACGTCACGACGTTCAAAGAGCACCACACCCAATACAAAGAAGGCAACAAGGTAAAGCAGCACATAGAGGGCATCTAGGCGAGGGAAATGAAGGTGCTGCGCTCCCCACTCGGTAAGAAAACGCGGCGATGACCAGAAGCGCGGCCCTTCGGAGAAGACTATGTCGGATGTTACATCGTCTACCCAGTATCCAACGTAGCCCTGAGGGACGATAAGGCCCGCGATGACGGCGAGGCGGTGTAGTACGTCAATATTAAATGCAACGCTGAGGCCCTCCATAACTCCATCGAACCAGGCGATGCCGCAGAGCACGAGCGCGAAAACCGTGCCGAGCAGCCGTGGGGCCACGGTGGAGAAGGTGAGGGCAATGGTGCTGACCAGAAGCGGATAGAGGCACAGATAGAAGCCCGCCACCAGCAGGGCGGTAAGCGCCAGATGGGTTTGGAGGGTAAGGGAAGCCCATGCGATGAACGTCCAAAAGAGGGTGCTGCCGCAGAGGAGGAGGTTAAGCCCCAGCCATTTGCCGGCCACGATCTGCCATCGTGGGTAGGGACGTGGAAGCAGCAGGGCCATCACGCCCGTCTCGATTTCGCCCGATATGGCTCCGCCGGCAAGCACCGCGGCGAAGAGCGCCCCAAAAACCTTAATGCCGCCCAAACAGAGCGCCGTGATACTGCGGCGTGCCAAAGGGTAGCGTATGGCCTCCTCTTGCGGCGACCACCTGCCAATAGCAACGAGGTGCTCCATGCGCATATGGGCGATAGCCAGGAGAAGGGTAATGCCCAATACCAGCAGACCGAGCAAGAGAATAGCCCAAAGCGTTTTTCGCCGAAAGGCCTCTTTGAGGGTTAGCGTGGCAAGAGCGGAAACGGCCATAGGTTCAATGTTCCTAACAGAGCGTGTATTATGCGTACTCTCCCATTTTACCATGGTTCAAACCATGCCCAAAGAGGGCAGAAGGGGAACAGCCTCCTGTCAACTACCGCCGATCTTATGCAGGGCGGGGGGGTGGGGGCTTGAAGAGCCGGCGATACGACCGTCATACCGATCCGAAAGCAAGATAAACAACTGTCATTTCGAGCTGATGCCACACCTGTCATTTCGAGCCGCAGGCGAGAAATCTTAAGTTTCCATTCGCACCAGTTTTGAGGGGTAGAGGGTGGGGCTGTAGAGGCTACTGGCTTCACGGTTCTAGAGCGAGTCAGCAAAGTGAGCCTATCTTGATCGCCCCCTATCCCTTCCTTTCCCCCGATTCGGGAGAAAGGGGGCGGTTGTGTTGAGTTTCCGAAGGAAAGGTTATCATAAGAGACTGCCAATAAGCTTACTGGTCTCCCCTCTCCCAAATTGGGGGAGGGGAGTGGGGGTGGGGGCATTGAAGAAAGGGGGCGGTTGTGTTGAGTTTCCGCAGGGAAGATTATCATAGAAAACTGCCAATAAACTTGCTGGTCTCCCCTCTCCCAAAGTGGGGGAGGGGCGGGGGGGTGGGGGCTGATAAGCAAGCCTACTTTGCTCGCCCCCTATCCCTTCCTTTCCCCCGACTCGGGAGGTGCTAGCGCACGGCGATGCAGCGGCCAGGGAGACAGGCGATGAAGGGAATGATTCAGGCCGCTGAGGGGGAGGGTGTCGACCTTGAAGCAGCAAGCGAAGGGTTTTGGCCATGCGGGCAGTATAGCATGAATATTATCAAAAGGAGAGGAAGTGCCAGGAGGTTCTTATGGAGTAAAATAGAGGCTGATAGCCCAACGAAGACGAAACAAAGAGCGCTATGAAGTCCCCTCTAGAGAAAAAGTTGCCACAAGCCGATAATTACCGTAAAGAGAGCATCTTCCCCACACAGCTCCGCAGGCGGTTATATCACACGGAGGTGAACGAAGATGTCCATTCCAAATCCCGTGCCACGGAGGGCCAAAAATGCTGGTGTTGACCCGAAAGCCCGATCAGTCCATTATGGTCGGCAACGATATCGAGATCACCGTTCTTGAAGTTCGCGGTGAGCAGGTTCGCCTAGGGATACGCGCCCCGCGCACCATTGCCGTACATCGCAAGGAGGTGTACGAGCAGATTCTGCAGGAGAACCGAAATGCGGTTTCTACCCCCATGCTGCCCGATCTCAACCAGCTGTTATCCAACTCGGAAGAGGAGTAGTCCTCCAAGTTAAGGTTTTACCTGCCACCAGGCGATGCCCAACTTCTCTAACAGCCGGCCTAAAGCGCAGAGAGGCAGCCCCACCACGTTGAAAAAATCGCCTTCAATCGCCTCGATGTAGGGAGCCGCATAGCCCTGCGCCCCATAGGCTCCCGCCTTATCAAAAGGCTCTTTGGTTTCGATATAGGCCTCGATCATGGCCTCGGTAAGCTCGCGGAAGCGCACGCGGGTACATACCACCTCGCTCAGCGGAGCTTGTAGGGTGCCATTGTTCACCGGGATGAGGGCGAGTGCGGTATAGACCGAATGGGTGCGGCCGGCTAAGGAGCGCAGCATGGCGCGCGCTTCGTCGGCAGTTGCCGGCTTGCCGAGCGGAAGCCCCATTTCCCCTTCCAACGACACCTCCGTGTCGGCTCCTAAAACAAGCCCTTCCTGAATACGCCGGGCCACATCGGTAGCTTTTGAGATGGCAAGCTCGGTTACAAAACGGGGCAAGGAGACAGGCGTAACGGGAGGAGATGGCTCTTGATAGTGGCTTGGCACAACCTCGAAAGGAACGCGCAAAAGCGCCATTAACTCGCGACGTCGAGGTGAGGCCGAAGCCAAGATGATCTTCGGCCTCACCATAGGAGAATGGGGAAGGGTCATTCTCTATTGGCTAATGACGGCCTTACGTCTCATAGAAGTTCAGCCGCAGTGATGATAGATTGTGCGATCTCGCGCATCTTTTTATTCTGGTTACGGGCTTGGAAATGGATGCGTTTGAAGGCCTCTTCTTCGGTCATATGATGCCGATCCATAAGGATTCCTTTAGCCCGTTCGATCAGTTTACGGGTTTCTAGGCTCTCCTTCAGCTCTTCGATCTGTTTCGCTTGAGACTGCATTTGTCGGAATCGGCGCACGGCTATTTCCAGTGCGGGGCCTAAATCCTCTTTACGGAACGGCTTCATGAGGTAGGCAAGGGCGCCGGTCTCTCCCGCCTGTTCCACCAGTTCCTCTTCATTGAAAGAGCTTAAAAAGAGAATGGCGCACGGGTTTTCCGTCATAATCTGGCGGGCGGCTTCAATGCCATCCATTACCGGCATCTTGATGTCCATCACGATCACATCGGGGTGGTAAAGCCGCGCAGCTTCCACAGCCTGCAACCCATCGGCGGCTTCGGCCAACACCTGATGCCCCAATTTTTCGAGACGTGCGCGTACAATGGTGCGTGTCAACTGTTCATCATCGGCAATAATCGCTCTCAGAGATTGCATAAGCGCTCTCCTTATCCCTAGCGGCGCTATCGTTTGGTGCTCTCAAAAACCCTTTGTGATCTTGAAAGCCTCCCCTCGCTTAACGGGATATATTCAACGTCTAGGTCGAAATCGAGCTTTCGGCAAGGATTCTTCCTCTTCTGCGCTCTGTTTGGGCGGAGCCGGCAGCGAGCCTGTGGGGCGCTGTGAAGGGGTGGGGCCGCCCCGATGCCCACCTCGATCTTGAGGACGTCCTGCGCCACGCGGCTCCTCGTGGCGTCGGGCCATGCTGGGATCGAAGGGCTGATCGAGATTGATGGCCGAGAGGTTCACGCGACCCTGGCTATCCACCTCGATAACGCGCACAGTTATTTCGTCGCCCACTTTCACCGCCTCTTCAGGCCGGCGCACGGGCGGTACGCGCAGATGGCTCACATGAACGAGGCCTTCCTTGCCATGTAGGAACTCCACAAAGGCCCCCATTCCCATGAGACGAGTTACGCGTCCGGTGTATATCTGGCCTACCTGCACCTCGGCAACGAGGCTTTGGATGGTCTCTGCCGCCTTCTTCCCCGCCTCCTGATCCACCGCCATAATGTAGATTTTGCCGTCCTGTTGAATATCTATCTGCGCTCCCGTATCGGCGATGATCTTCTTGATGGTCTTGCCGCCGGGGCCGATGATCTCACCTATCTTCTCTGGGTCTATTTCGATGGTGAAGATGGAAGGCGCGTACTTGCTGAGGTGCGGACGCGGCTCCGGAATAACTTCTCTTATTTTGTCAAGAATAAACAGTCGGGCACGGCGAGCCTGTTCCAGCGCCTCCTGCATGACGTGTCTGGGCAGGCCCTGAATTTTACAGTCGAGCTGAATGGCCGTAATGCCTTCGGTCGTGCCGGCCACTTTGAAGTCCATATCGCCGGAAAAGTCTTCCATCCCTTGAATGTCGGTAAGGATGGCGTACTTATCGTCGAGGGTCATAAGCCCCATAGCGATGCCGGCCACCGGAGCCGATATCTTTACTCCGCCATCCATGAGGGCGAGCGTCGAGCCACACACCGATGCCATGGAGGTGGAACCGTTGCTTTCCAGCACTTCGCTTTGCAGCAGCAACGCATAAGGGAACTCCTCTTCCGAGGGAAGCACAGGCAAGAGAGCGCGCTCGGCCAAAGCCCCATGGCCTATCTCGCGCCGTCCGGGGCCGCGCAGCGGGCGTACTTCCCCTACCGAATAGGGAGGGAAATTGTAGTAGTGCATATAGCGCTTGCGCTCATCCTCTTCGGTAAGCGTATCCAGCATTTGGGCTTCGCTCACCGAGCCGAGGGTGAGGGCGGTAAGCACCTGGGTTTGCCCGCGCGTGAACATGCCGGAGCCGTGAACGCGGGGCAGGAGGCCTACCTCGCAGGTGATGGGGCGTATCTCATCGAGGGCGCGCCCATCGGGCCGGATGTGCTCGTTGACCACCAGTTTCCGCACCTGCTCTTTGATGGCCTTTTCGGCCGCCTCAGCAATGTCGGCTTCCCGTTCGGGAAACTCCGGTGCCAACTGGGCTACAATCTCCTCTTTCAGCTCTTCGATGGCGTTTTCTCGCGAGGCCTTATCGGGGTTCAGAATGGCCTGGCGAATGGCATCATCCATGCGCTCGTGAATAACGCGCAGTATTTCGGGGTCGGGCAAGAAGAGGGGCACTTCGGCCTTTTGAGTACCGACCTGCTGCGCGAGGGCCTCTTGCAGATCGCACTGCTCTTTAATAACCTCATGAGCGAGGTCTATGGCGGTAAGCAAATCCTCTTCCTTCACAAATTTCGCGCCGGCCTCGATCATCAGCACGGCCTGTTTGGTGCCCGCCACCACCAGGTCGAGATCGGACTGTTCGATCTGGTCGTACGAGGGGTTAATGAGATACTCTCCGTTGATGCGCCCCACGCGCACGGCACCGATGGGGCCGTTGAAGGGGATATTGGAGACGGTGAGGGCTGCAGAAGCCGCCACAATGGAGAGCACGTCGGGCGGGCACTCCATATCTACGGAGAGGGGCATGGCGATGATCTGCACATCGTTGCGCATGCCGGCGGGGAAAAGGGGACGCAGGGGGCGGTCAATGAGACGAGAGGTAAGCACCGCTTTCTCGCTGGGCCGACCTCCGCGTTTTACATAGCCGCCGGGGATACGCCCTACGGTATATTTGCGCTCCTCATAATCGCAGGTGAGGGGAAAGAAATCGATTCCTTCACGCGGCTCTTTGCTCATCGTGGCCGTAGCCAAGACGATGGTGTCGCCACAGGTTAGCCAAATAGCCCCATTCGCCTGCTTGGCCACCTTGCCAGTTTCTAGACGTAGCGTTCGTCCGGCCAGTTCGCGTTCAACTACGTGGATCAAGTTGTTCAATCTCCTAATTCTCTTGTTGGTTTTCTTACGTTAACTCTTTACCCAACCGTTCAGGTAAGAGAACGGCCTTTCGCGGTTCGGTCTTCATGCCGAGCGCGAAAGAAAAGGGCAGGCATTCACAGAAGGCCGGACAACTTCGAAGGGGTCAGAGAAAACGGACTTCCATGCGTAAGGCAAGGAAATCCCCTTACTCTGAACCCTATGCGCCGTTCCGGCACCCCTTCTGCTCTGCCTGCCCTCATAGGCATCGAATCCGTAACGATGTGCGGTGCTTCACGATTGAAGCACCCATCTCCTAGATTTTGCTGCGAATACCTAAGCGCGCCACGAGTGCACGAGCACGTTCGAGGTCTTTTTTACTTAGGTACGCTAACAGGCGGCGACGGCGTCCCACCATCATAAGCAGACCTCGGCGGGAGTGGTAGTCGTGCTTATGCACGCGAAGGTGCTCCGTAAGCTGATTGATACGCGCCGTGAGCAGCGCTATCTGCACCTCCGGCGAGCCGGTGTCGCCTTCGTGCCTGGAATGCTCTGCAATGATCTGCTGACGAGTTTCCCTCTTTAGCGGCACAGAACTGTTTTTCCTCCTTATCAATGCAACCAATTCTACTTCTTAGTTTATCCGTTTCTCGGCCTTTCTGTCAAGCAGGGCAAATTTTTCAGCTTTCAGGAAGAAACTTCTCTGCAATCGCCACAAGCGGTTCGGAGTTCCCTTCTTTAAACTGGGCCGCATAGAGTTGCGCATAGACTCCGTTCTGAGCAAGAAGCTCCTCATGGCGGCCTCGCTCCACGATGCGTCCCTTTTCGATCACCAGAATCTGGTCGGCCGAGAGAATGGTCGAGAGCCGATGGGCGATGGCGATGGTGGTGCGCCCGGCAAGTAGCCGCTCCAAAGCCTCTTGCACAAGTCGCTCCGACTGGGTATCGAGGGAGGCGGTGGCCTCATCGAGGATGAGAATGCGAGGGTTTTTGAGGATCACCCGTGCGATGGCGATGCGCTGCTTCTCACCCCCCGAAAGCTTGTAGCCCCGCTCTCCTACCACCGTTTGATAGCCCTCCGGCATGGCCATAATGCGATCGTGAATGGCCGCAGCCTGCGCCGCCTCGATCACCTCCTCTTCGGTGGCATCGGGCTTGGCATAACGCAGATTGGCCATGATGGTATCGTGAAACAGATAGGTCTCCTGCGTTACCATCCCGATGATCTGCGCTAAAGATTCCAGTTTTACTTTGCGCACATCATGGCCATCAATGAGAACGCGCCCCGATTCCACATCATAAAGGCGAGGAATCAGGTAGGTAATGGTGGTTTTTCCGGCGCCGGAAGGGCCTACAAGCGCAAGCAGTTCGCCAGGCCTAGCGCAGAAGTTGATGTCTTGCAAGGCGTAGTCGGGTTGCTGCGGATCGTACCGAAAGAAGACATGTTCAAAAGCCACCTCGCCCCGCACCTCTTCCGGCTTTAGCTCGATGGCATCGGGCGCATTAACGATGTCAGGCTCAAGGTCGAGATACTCGAAGATGCGGTCGAAGAGCGCCATGGCGCTGCTAACCTCTACCTGCGTGTTGAGCAGGTTGGTGAGGGGAAAGAAGAGACGGGCTTGCAAAGCCGTGAAGGCAACAATGGTGCCGATATTGATTGGATGGCCGAGGTGGCGCACGGTGATGTAGCCGGCGAGCCAGTAGACCAACGAGGGCGTAATGGAAAACGTGAGGCCGATGAGATTAAAAAAGAGCCGCATAATCACGTTGAGCTGCACCTGCAGTTTGGTGAGCTGTTCATTCTGCTGTTTAAAATGTTCGAGCGCATAGGCCTGGCGCCCGCTCACCTTCATCAGCAGCATTCCGGACACCGAAAGGTTTTCCTGCATGATGGCGTTGAGATCGGCCAGCTTCTGTTGGGTGCTTTTGCGAATACGTCGAAGCATTCCCCCCACTTTGGAGGCGATAAGTGCAAAAAACGGCAGAATGCCCACGGAGAGCAGCGTAAGGCGCCAATCCATATAGATCATGGCAACGAGGGTGGAAAGCACGGTGGTGATGTTGGAGAGCGCGTTGGCCGCCGTGTCGCTCACCACGTTCTGCACTCCGGCCACATCGTTGGCGAGGCGCGACTGTATTTCACCGGTGCGTGTGGAGGTGAAGAAGCGAAGCGACATTTTCTGGAGATGCGCATAGAGCTGATTGCGCAAATCGCGCATGATCTGCTGCCCTACCAGCGTGCTCAGATAGTTATAGAAAATGGTGAAGGCCGTGCCGGCAAGCGTGGCTCCGATAGCGTAGAGAGTGTAGGCCGTAACGATGGACAGATCGTTGCGTTCCAGCCCCTGATTGATGAGCGTGCGCAGAAAGAAGGGGGAGAGCAGCCCAAGTGAGGCCGCGAGGAGCACAGCGGCGGCCGTCAGCACCACCTCCCATCGGTAGGGACGAAAGGTCGCGACCACCCGTAGGACGGTCTCTCGTTTTATCGGGCGTTTCGGTTCCTCATAGGAGGCTGCCCGCATCATGTGCCCCATAGCCTTGTGGCTCCTCTCTATCAATTCGCGGTTGCTTCAAATGTTTCGGTTATACGAAATAATACCAAAAATTCGCAGGAATTCTATCCCTATTCGGCGTTTTCTATTGCGGTGCGTTCAAAACGGAACAATGAGCGGGTGACAGACCTTGCTTTATACGGTACAATGCTGGTCAAACTGATGTATCTCCGTAAACAGTCCGGCCTCTTACTTACGCTATGCTTTATCCCCCGTGTTGGTCAAAGCGGTATAGCTATTCAGGGGGTAATGAGGAAAACCTACAGGAGAGTGCATCTACATAGTACACCTACTTTGGGAGGCGGTCTATGGTGAGTGAATACTTGCACTGGAATTTTCGCATTCCTCGGCTGGATGAGGTTGAAGACTATCTGTTACGGTTTCCTGAAATGATTGAGGTCACTCGTGAAGTAGCCCGGATAGCGCATGAACGCCTACCAGAAGCCCAGCTATGGCTAGAGATTAACCCTGATCCTGAAATTGAGGATGAGTATCTCGTCATAGACGCCAGATTTCCCAATTATTACAAAGAATCGGTTTTAGAACGCATTGAAGCCATTGAAAACGAAACCCTTCCTTTACTGCAGAATAGAGGAGGAACGCCTCCGTCTTTGGGAATCCTTTTAACCACCGACTTCCGAAATCCAGAGTAACCGGAGATGAGCTTCGAATGGAAAGAGTTTTTAGAGTTAGCTCGGATTGAGGCGTCTAAGACAGTCGAGGAATCGGTGCGACTAGAAGATAGTGTCGCTAATCTGATAGACATTGGTAGAGAAGACCATCTCACGATCAGATACAATTTTGAGCGAGTTATAGCTAGTCACGTCTGTGCCTTTTATCCCAGTATCTAGCCAGCGATAAGAGCACAACCGGTGTGGATGAGGACCTCGCTATTGACGCCTGCACTGTTGTGCAGCTAGAATCATTCGATTTTTTCGTTACCTCCCTTAGCGCCTTTCAGCTTAGGCGAACGTAGACTATAAAGGAGAACCTCGATACAAAACGCTATGCAACAGGCATCTGCGAACCGAGTGGAACGATTGGTACAACAGTTTGAAGAGCTATACGGCGCAGCGCCGGAGCTGTTAGTGCGTGCTCCGGGACGGGTGAACCTCATCGGAGAGCATACCGACTACAACGACGGCTACGTGTTTCCGGCAGCCATTGAACGAGATATTCTCATCGCGGCCTCTGCACGACGCGATAGACAGGTGCGCCTCTTTTCGCTTGACATGGGCGTCTCTTCGACCTTTACCCTCGATGCTATCGAAAAGGTCTCTGAGGGAAAAGGCCTGGAGGGAGAGCGCTGGAGCAACTACCCGCGCGCTATGGCGTGGGCACTGCAAAACAGGGGCCTTTCCCTCCGCGGCGTTCAGGCCGTATTGCAAGGCAATATCCCCCCAGGGGCCGGGCTTTCCTCGTCGGCAGCTTTGCTCGTGGCCTCCGGGCTGCTGTTGCTTTCTGCGGCTCACCAAACGCTAGACCCTGTGGAGCTAGCCCTCACGGCGCAGCAGGCCGAAAGGGAGTTCGTAGGGGTGAATGTGGGGATTATGGACCAGTTCATCTCTGTGCTGGGCCAGAAAGACCACGCTCTGTTTATTGATACCCGCACTTTGCACTACGAGCCGGTGCCCTTGCCCACCTCCGGAGTCGTCATCGTTATTGCCAACACCAATAAACCGCGTGGATTGGTGGATTCGGCCTACAATCAAAGACGTGCGGAGTGCGAAGAGGCGCTGGCCTACCTGAAGCGCTTCCTTCCCTCCATTCGCGCCCTGCGTGACGTAACCCCCGAAGCGTTCGCTCAATGGGAAGCGAGCTTGCCGGAGGTGCCGCGCAAACGCGCTCGGCATGTCATCACCGAAAACGAGCGCGTTCTACAAAGCGTTGAGGCGCTTAAAAAGGGTGACATCGCCCGCTTCGGCCACCTGATGAACGCCTCGCACAACAGCCTTCGAGACGACTATGAGGTGAGCTGCACAGAGCTGGATGCACTTGTGGAAGCAGCATGGGCTTTGCCGGGAGTTTACGGCTCACGAATGACGGGCGCCGGCTTTGGCGGCTGCACCGTGAGCCTTGTGGCAGAGGAGGCTTTGGAACGGTTCTGTCAGGAGGTGCCAAAACGCTATCGAGAAGCCACGGGGCGCGAGGCCACCATTCTCATTACACGCGCCGCACAGGGTGCCGAGCGACTGCTTTAGCGCTCCGTTGTTGGGGCCGATGCCGGGGTTTCCCAGAAAATCGCCGGGTTCTCTAAGGGTCAGGAACCCTTCCCTATCGCTCTGTGTACAACGGCACGCACGCGCGGGTCGGGGTCGAACTGTAGCGCCCGCAGCGTGGCCTGCACATGGGGCTGTTCGGCTTCCGCTACAAGGCGTGCAGCGGCCAACGTGCGCAACTCCGGTGTTCCGGCGCGCGACAGGTAGATCAGTTCATGGCGCTGCACCTGGCTTAGCGGACTTTGTGTCGGCAGCGCTAAGGCCATCTCAACCTCGTGTGACACTTGGAAAGAGAGGCAGGCCGCTTCCACGATAAGCGCGTAGGCCGTGTCTATCTCCTCTTCGGTATGCCCCTCCGATAGGAGTTGTGCAGCCCAGCGCAAACGGTTCGCCATGCGATGCCGTTTTTGACCGGCCAGCGCCTGCAGAAAAGCTGCCGCCCTATGGCGTATGGGCAGATCGGGGGCAGTAGCGCGCGGGAGACGATGAGGAAAGGCCACGATGAAGGCAGCGTAGCGCTGCAGCGCCTCCTGCAGATGTCGGGAGAGCCGTCCCTTTCTCGTCGTTCTCCGTAAAGAGAGCAACAGGAGAAAAGGGGTTGTGCCTAACGCTTCATCGAGCTTTATGGAGGGGAAGGGTGCCCTGCTCCAGAAAATCTTGGAACTTTCTTGCGACTTCTGAGGCGCTCTTGAGAGGCAGAGTTGATACCGAATAGGCGCATCAGCGGAGGGCAGAGGGGAAAGAGTCTTAGGTGAGGTCTCCGTTGACCCCTGGGCCTCCTCTGGATAGAGCGGCGGATATGGCTCCGTGCCCACGTCCAGCCCGAAGAGCACCTTAGGGCGTTGGCCGAGATGTCGGTGCAGTTTGGCCAAGGTGCACGGTTTTGGAAGGATGGTAAGACGACCCTCCAAGCCCAAACCGGCCAGGCCGGGAAGCAGCCCTAAGGTGACATCGTCAAAGAGGAGATCGGCATCCGCCTTAAGCGCTACCTCGCCCGTCAGACCGGCCCAAATGGCCGGAGGAACCTGCGGAGGCAGAAGGCGCTGTGCAGCCTTCCAAACGGCAGGCCATCGGGTTTGGTAAGTTGGTTCTTCGGACATTGGCATCACAAAAAGCGCCTCAGTAGCCCTCATGGGAAGGAGCCGGTGTTGAAACGTTGCAGCGATTTACCGGATTAGGTGTTATTATACAAAAACGCCAAGCGGATGAGGCGAAAGGCATTGGCCTTGAAGAGCTGGCGATACGACTGTCATTTCGAGCCGGTGATACGACTGTCATTTCGAGCCGAAGGCGAGAAATCTTGAGTTTCAATTCCTTCACGGTTCTAGAGCAAGTCAGCTAAGGGAGTTTATCTTGCGCGCCCCCTATCCCGACCTTTCCCCCGATTCGGGAGGTGCTAGCGCACGGCGATGCAGCGGCCAGGAAAAGAGACGATTATGGAAACTGTGCTGGCCGCAAAGGCGCCGTCCGCGAGGACGCCCACCGCGAG